>ENA-OFCI01001514-OFCI01001514.1-metagenomes-genome-assembly--contig:-NODE-1514-length-9981-cov-3.743502_pt1 | contig 9981 bp, 13 predicted proteins | sample MGYA00153391_OFCI01 | MGnify analysis MGYA00153391 | reverse complement strand
GATCGAGTAAGCTATTGCAAGACTGCCTATAAGCCCTACGATACAATCGTCACCGCAGCTTTACTTGCCGCTACAATTATTAGCAAAGGTGAGATAGATATATCTAGTGATGGCTCGCAAGAAGGCTGGGTAAAAGGATTTAAGTTACTTACTACTGCCGTACCAAGTTTAGTCATACCTCCTGACATGAGGCTATCTAACGAGCCGTTGACTTTTGGTTTTAGCCAGTTAGAATTAGAAACAGTCAAGTATACCTTACACAACATGGACACTCTAACAGCCACACCAGAGTCATTTAAAACTGCCAACTTTCTAGACAGTATTCCCAGCCGGATCTTGTTTATCGGCGGCTATAGCGGATCGGGTAAAAGTAGTGCGCTAGGGTTACTTGAAGCAAGAGGCATCCCATGCTTTTCAACTTCGAGAATTTTGCATCACTTAGTAAATACAATTGGCACGATCAGAACTTTAAAGTGGAACGAGGACTCGACCGATCGAGAGCGCTGTATCACCCTAGCCGAAGCAGTGTTAGTGCCCCTGCTAGGCCGAGAAGTATTTGCTAACGCAGTCATGAAACAAGTCCAAGGTTCAACTGCGCGTACCGTAGTAATCGAAACAGTCGGTGGGGAAGAGTACAAGCTATTTAAAAGCTTAACTAAAGCCCACCGCTGCACCTCAATTAACCTTCGACGAGATTCAGAAAGTCCTGGGATTGACTTGCGTAAGTTACTACCAAGAGCTACTAACGTTTCTAATAACGAATCACTTCAAGAACTAGACTCTAAGCTAGAACTAATCCTTGCAGGTATCCGCGAACCTCGTTAACTAGGCGGGCTAGTGCCTTGGCATAATAGCTGGCGTAATTGGCGCAACTGTTGGAATTAACCTTGGAGCGATTGTATAGAACTTAAAGTAGTAACTAGCAGCAATCGCCACCGCAATGGTAGCTAGACCGATTTCAAATAACTTTCGTTCTTGCTGCCAAAGATTAACCAGTAAAATAGCAATTGGCCCCCAGAAAGTTGGCAGCCCGTCAGGCACAATTGAATGAGCGTCCAAACGACTGCTCAAATGGTAGTTCAAACGATAGTCTGAGATATCTACTATCCAAAAGCAAATAACTATTCCTCGGTGTTCGTTAACTAACACGCTACTAGTTTCAACCCGCGCTGATATCCATCGGCTGTGTGCTTTAATCCAACCATGACGATCTATGCAAGGGTTGATTATCCCAGCAGCATGCTCTAACTCAAACCGTTTAGCATCACCAAAAAATACAGCGGAGGTTCGCCCTAAAAAGTTCTGGAACTCTACAAACTCACTAACATGCTTACCGTAAATTTCAATACTAGGGACTTCTACAAGTGCTTCAAAGCTAACCGAGAAATCGACGATCGATCCCTCGGCACTTAGAAATAACTTCCCGTCCCCTTCAGCAATAGAAGTTCCCTTAAACACACTGCCTCACATTCTGATACTAAGTACAGTTTAACAACACACTAACGTTCGCCTCAGTGCTTACTGAAGCGACCAAGGTATTAATTCGATTCTGGTTACCAACCAGAAATTGGAGAGTTAGCTAGGCACTCAAGAGTATGCGGCCCACAAACACCATCTAAATCTAAACGATCGTTAAAGTTGCGATCGTTCCAAAGATGCTGGAAGGTTAAGATCGTATTGCTTCGCTGATCGGTACCTGGGTAATCAAAGTGAACTAGATCTGAGGCATAAGTTTCTTGCCAACCTTCATCTCTTAGAATTCCAATGATATCGCTATAGTTAACAACATCAACTGAGCGGCCAGACCCATGATCCGATCGACCAATAGGTGCGACCAGTGTTGTTAGGTTGTGCTTAAGAACATACTGTTGCGCCAGGGTTCGATATGCCGTGCTAATTTGCACTTTACATCTCGCGGCAACTCTAAGTAAAGCAGCAGCAGAACGAGGCTGAAGATATAGGTGGACTAAGGAGTTACTATCGGTAATTAAATTTGGATGCGCAACATGAACTAAAAATCCCAAGCCAACTGCCTTGTTGCAGAGCTGGTTTGATAATCCAGCAATCCCGCGCGTGTTGCTCTCTGTGTAATCTTTTAGCAGCATTACTATTATTTTTATTGCTTAGAGACCACTACTAGGATAAGATCTGATCCCAGAGCATCGCGGTGCAAGCTTGCCGTAAGCTAGGTTGGTAGTACCCCTAACCAAACTGGTAGCTACTAATGCCCCTGCCTAAACGCAAGAAGAAGATCAGACGAGTCTCAAGAGCCGTAATCTCAATCTCCAAGATCTTAACTAATCTTGGAGTAGAGTTTATTCGAGAGCATCGGTTTATAAATTGCCGCAACGTGCTGCCTCTTCCTTTTGACTTCTATCTGCCGCTACACGGTGCGTGCATTGAGTTCGATGGGGCATTCCACTTTAAGCCATTACCGACTCTTGACGGGGAAGCTAAGCTTGCCAGATGCCAGAAACACGATCTAATTAAAGACAACTACTGCATTGAGCACGGCTTCCCCCTACTACGAATTACTTACCTCCAGACCAGAGGTCTTAAAAAAAGAGTCACCCAATTTATCAAAGAGCTCGAACAATGTTAGATACCCTATCAGTAATTACCGCCGAAATTAAACGGTTACAAGAAACACCAAATAGCATCCCCTTAACCGCCGAGCTAATCTGTAAATACGCAAGTAAGCGACTCGTAGAACTCGAACCAAATATCTTAAACTTAAGTCTCTACTATGCGTACGATGGGTACGACGACAGCCTTGAGACATCAGGTTTTACCATTAGCTCACAAGCTCAACTAAATTCAAAAGAGGAAATAACTTTAATAGACTTTTTAACCGAGTGGTATTTAGAACCAGTTGAAGAACGATACGTTGAAGGCTGCGACAATGACGGGTCAGTAGGCTGTGTAAGATTTAACATTAGCGAAGATCCTGACGATTGGTATGGATTAGATATGAGAGATGCGGATATCTCAAGCCGAAGCTATCCAAATGAGTATCAAGATACAAGCACTGTTCGTATCGTTAACCTAAACTTTAAACATCCAGCAGATAACTTGTTTGTATCGGTTGATATCGATTTTAGAAACTACGGAGTTACCGAGTATCTCTTTGAGAAACAAGACTTAGTTAAACCTATCCTAGAAGAGTTGCTATCTAAATACTCAACGCTTCAATCGTACGAGATGGTTGGTCACCGAACGATCTGCAAACCATATAGTGATTACGTTGGAAGTAATGTAATTAAATTAGATCTGACAGAGGTATTTGTAGACTTGCTGCGCTACGATCCGATCGAAACTATCGTAAGTTATTTTCCAGCCTACGACTAATTAAACAACGTTTTTGGGTGCGATGACGGGCGCGTCGTCTCCCCTCTCTTTTTCGTTTAATCAATTGCTCTACCAAAGGCACCCCATGCGACAATCATTAACTACAAAAAAATAACATGGCAAGTTTAGTCGAGACCCTCAAAGATCTAAAGCGAATAAAAGAAGTTCCTACAGTGTTGCCAATTCCAGAGCGAGACTGGCCTACATACGTAACAAACATCTTACTAAACGAATTCCCCAACCTTAAAGATATAGAGTTCTTCTATGTCATGGATGAGTGTCAAGCTGAGGTTCGTTGCTCTACATTTACTACGGACATTACTGTCGAGGATACATTCGATCCAGAAGAGTACCTAGCCCTAATAGAAATTATTAGCATGGGCCACTTAGAAAACTTTGAGTATAGATACATACCTCAAGATGAAAATGGCTTTGGGTCTAGTGTAGCTGTTAACTTTCGGTTAGATGTAAACCCAACTACTAAAGAACCAATCTTTTTAATTAACACTATAAAACATAACCGAGAATACCAAACCGATCGACAGATGCTTGACCTACAAGCCGTATACAATCTATTCTTTATTAACGAAGTAGATAAAGTCCACATAACTATTAGCGTAGATGTAAGTATGTATCAAGTTAAGTGGATGGCATGTAGAGATTATATCCATCAACTAGCCAATTTAATTCAATTTAAGTACCCTAGTATTAACAACTTTACGTATTCAACATACACCTGCGAGTGTCAGTACGAAGCGTATAACGATAGCCGCAGCCATTGCGTAGACATAGATATTAAAGATCTTATAGTAAATCTACAGCCCTTTAACTATGCCCGTGAAATCCTTAACATCTTCAGCGAAAATGATGACTATTAATAAATTGTCTGCGTTTAAAACAATCACATCTGAGATTGAAAAGCTACAGCAAACACCCGAAGTGCTGCCAATAAGTAGCAAATTAATTCTGCAGTATACATCTAAGCGGCTGCTCGAACTAGAACCAGAATTAAAGAATGTCCTGTTCTACTACGCATACGATGGCTTCGACGATAGTTGTAACATCTCTGGGTTTACAATGGTCGATAGTAATTTAAAATTTACTAACTTTGAAATCGAAGAGTTAATAAACGCCTTAAGAATTTGGTACTTACAATCAATCGAAGATGAGTACATGCGTAGTTGCAATAACGAAGGCTCGCTTGGGTATATATCTTTTGAACTTGATGGAGATAGTTCTAGTGGAATAAATATTAGCGACGAAGATATTAAAATTCGGGATACCTACGACGAGTACAAAGACTTCTACACGATCAATTACTTAAGTCTGAACTTTGTAAACTCAGAAGACACAGCGCCGATCTCCGTGCATGTGCTCTTACGAGAGTACGATATAAAACAGTACGACGATTTATTTGAGCCATTAGTTAAAAAACTTCAAGCAGCCGTTAAAGAAAGATACCCCTCGCTCTTGTTGTTTGAAGCTCCAGAATACGGTGCTCGAACAGCAGTATGTCGTAACGATAGCGCCGCTTACGAAACGCGTTTTGTAGATCTAGATCTAGAAGCAATCTGGCCTGGACTACCCCGCTACAACGAACTTAAAGCAATTGTATATATCTGCAGCGGCGAAGAAGATTAACTGTTAGCAACGAGTTTTGTCTAATTATAGTCTGACGCATGATAATATGCATTATCATGCGTGACTCTACACTGTAACTTTAGTAATACACAATATGTAATTATGGTAATGGGACTCTCTACTACTGCTATTGGCGGTCGGCAGTTTGCGGACTGCTTAACAATTTATCACACGCTTGCCCCCGCGCTCGACCTTAAATTCTTAGAGCTGGCAATCGGTGCGCGTGCTTGCATCAACGACATCCCTACTAACTTAGACTTGGTAGTCCATAACGATTGGGTCTACTCACCAGATCGCACCCGCTACCAGGCGCGGTTAGATTCAGATCGCAATTGGCAGCACTATAAAGAATTGACCCAGACGCATCAAGTGCTGGCCTTCTCCTGGCACTTCCCTTTACGGAGCGCAATGGACTTGACCCATGTGCTGCACCGTCAACAAGAGCTGGCGACCTATCTCGATCGACCATTCTATTTGGAGCTAATGCCAACCTCAGATTTCTGCGGCTCATTTGAAGATCTTACCTCTGGGCAGTTAGATGGAGTAGATCTGTGTATTGATTTAAGCCACCTTAATATCTGGGCAAACGGATCTACACAACAAGCCTTAAAATATACAGAGCTTGTCGCGCGCCCTAACGCCTGCTGGCATGTCTCTACAAACAATGGAGTTGACGATCATCACCATCTAATTCCAGACCAGCACTGGGTGTTAGATTATGTCAAAGAATTGCCAGTAGATAAACTGATTACCTACGAGTCGCTGCCAAACCGCTTTAAACAGTTTGAACGTACCGACCGCCGCCCGCGTGCCGTAAGCCAGCGGGCATTCCCTACCCCCACCAACAAACTATGGGAACCATCGAACCGCCTCAACCATACTGCTGCTGTAAAATAACTAGACCAAACTTTAAAGTCGAATTAAATACAAGTAAGCTTTACTACTCGTCAGAACTAGTCGCTATTATAGAAGATCTAGATTGGGTATTTATCAAACCAAAAGGAAGCTATGAGTTTAAAGTCTTGCAGCACTACGGGTCAAAAATTGGCAACCCAAATACAATTGGGCTAACAAGGTTTATTCAGATGCATTGTCAACCTGGGCACTCTTATGAGGTAAGCGAGCTAACTCACTGGCTGACAACAATGGTCGGTAATACTGCAAAACTAATGGCTGCATTAGGCCGCACTAGTGTTAACGCTAAAGACAATGATGAAGATGCCCGCGATCGATCAGCGTTCTCCCCGCTCTCAGATATCTTTGACACAGTAGAAATGCTGGTGCACTGGCAGGGAGATAATCTATTTGAAAATTATGTCGACTAATCCTACGTAAACTATGTCAACCGCACTCACTCTAGCTAACCTTGATGGTCCACAGATCGTGTCTCTCTTTCGGATGCGCGTCGCGACCAAGTCGCCCTTCTTTACTGTACTTTCTTACAACTGTAAGTTCATTGGATTTACTAACTCTAAAGAGATTGCCTATACCAATGGTCGCGCCGTTTACTTTAACGTGGCGTACTTCGCAGCGCTTAGTAATCCTCAGCGCACGGCAATCTTTATCCATGAGCTACTTCACATTGCCTATAGCCACATCCCTCGCTGTCGCCATCGCGACCCTTTTACCTGGAACATAGCAAGCGACATTTATGTAAATCAAATCATTACAGAGTTGGAATACTGCACGCTGCCAGATAACGCCGTACTCGAACCAGATCTTTGGCGGGAAACCACCGAGGAGATCTACGAGTTGTTACTACAAAACCCAGACAGTATAGACAAGTATCAAGGTAACCGAGATCAAATTATAGATCTGCGACCTACTGCTGGTGATGGAGAAGGTGACGGCGATGAAGATAAAGACGGTGACTCTCCAGGTACGAATGGCAAACCGCTAACACCTGAAGAAGCCGCTGGTTTAATTGCTAACTGGGATCGACTACTTGAAGTCGCTCAACAAGAGCAATTAAATAAGACGGATAAGTATGGATCGATGCCGTCAAAGTTAGCTCGGACTCTTACCAATCTCAATCAACCACAGATTGATTGGCGTCAAGCCTTGCTTAACTATCTCACCACAAGCCCTAATGACTACGCTGGTTTCGATCGCCGCTTTATTGCTGCTGGCTGCTACGACGATTGTCTTGACGGACAGACCGTCCGCGTTGACGTCTGTATCGACACCAGCGGATCGATCGGCGAGAAGGAACTAGGCGTATTTATTAGTGAGCTGGCAGGCATCCTCCAATCGTACCCAGAGGTCAACTGCGATCTATACTGGGCAGATACAGTAGCTTACGGCCCATACTCTATTGAAGATCTTGCCAGCGTCCCTAAACCAGAAGGTGGTGGCGGCACTTGCTTTAAAGACTTCTTTATCAAGTCTGCAGCTATGACTGATAAAGAATCTGCAGGTATCGCTATCTACCTTACCGACGGTTATGGCTCCTTCCCCGAAGAAGAACCACCGATCGATACCCTCTGGGTAGTTTCGCATGACGGTTTAAACCTTAACAAGTTTCCGTTCGGGCTAGCTGTAAAACTTACTAGCTAACCCAAGGGTTCCACCTGTAACAATATTATACACTCAAACAACAACTAAAAAGAACTATGTCTAGTACACGCGAATTGCAAAGCTTCCTCAACACTTTAGTTTCTAACGGTATCTACGATCCTGTTATGATCTGGGGTGCACCTGGCTTAGGTAAATCTTCTGTGGTTGCTGCCACGGCTAATCAATTCAATCTCAAGTTTGTCGACGTCCGCATCTCTCAGATTACTCCCGCCGATCTACGCGGCTTGCCTGCTGCAGATATTCCTAACAATAGCTTTAAGTATCTCCCACCTGACTTCTTACCTAAAGCCGGCGACCTACCAGGAGTGCTTTTCTTAGACGAGATTACTCAAGCGCCTCCAGCCGTTCAAGCAATCACTCAACAGTTAATCCTCGACCGCCGAGTAGGCTCTTATATTTTACCGGACAACTGGTTTATCTGGGCAGCCGGTAACCGCCAGCAGGACAAAACCGCTGTGTACTCTATGCCCACAGCGCTAGCTAACCGCTTCCACCACGTCGAAGTCTCTATCGACTTTGAGACTTGGAAATTAGACTATGCGTTGGCTAACATTGACGAAGCGATCGTCAGCTTCTTATCTCTCCGTCCAGAGCTACTGCACAAAATGCAAGTTGACTCTCATGCTTGGCCATCTCCACGTAGCTGGGCTATGGCTAACCGCCTACATCAAGCTAATCTAAATATTGGTTATGCCGTAGGCCCCGCTACCGCCGCAGAGTTTGCTGGATTCTTGATTGTCTACAAAGATTTACCCAACCTCGATGCGATCGTCAGCGGCAAAGGTAAGGATATCAAGTGGCCCAAGCAAGAAGTAAGCGCACAGTATGCCGTCACCATCGGCCTGCTACAACGCTGCTTAAAAGCATCTAACGCCGAGTTAGTAAACATCGTCAAATGGATGGCTATCAAAGGCCGCCCTGAGTACTCTACCAAGATGCTCCATGAGTTGCTTGACATGGGGCCTAAGCGCGTACCAGGCTTGCTCCATTTAATGTCCTCCATCAACCGCGACCCTGACCTAGATATGTTTGTCGGCCAAGCACACGAGCTAGGTAAACTCGCCCAACAGTAATCCAACAAGCCTTAGGAGTATATCCTTAAGTACTCCTAAGGCTCTTTTTGACAACACCCTATCAACTCCCTAATGATTATTATTGGCTTCGATGTAGACGATTGGCTCAAAGAAAATCCCAAAGGTACAATCAAAGATATCGTTACTGCGCTTAGAAAGTGCGATCGATTTTTCTGCGGTTGGAGCGTCGCAGATGCAGAGAAAGTTCGCAAAGAGAACTGGCCTCATGACACTCAATTGAATATAGATACCAGCCACTCCGTAATAGAGCAGCTAGATGATGAATGGGACGCATCTCTTGGCGTTACTTGGGACGATCTCTATCGAGTGTATGCTCAAACTCGCGAAGAACAAAGAACCGAAGGTGCAAGCTAATGAACGACCAAAGCAATAAAGACTTCCCGACAACATCCGCACTGTTAGATCTGACCCGCCCCTACGCACGCAAATTATTCGAGGCTTTCCTCAAAGACTTAGCAACCCCAGCTGACTTTGATTCTCTTATGGGTGCCAAGCTTGGTACCTTCGACGATAAACTTCACTCTTATATTTGTGGCTCAACTGGCATAGAGATTGCTGAAGACATCTACCTAGCAGTAAGCTGCAAGGGGTCTGAAACATACCGCCGCAACGAGCTGGCAATCTTGTTCTACAATATCTGCGTCGAGGCAAAGCGACAAAACATCCCAGGCAACACAGAAGATTATAAGCTCCAAACTTTAAGCCTAAGAAAGCGGATCTTTACTAATGCCCTTAAAAAACTAGGCGCCAATCTAGAACAGCGAAAGCTTTTGCTAGGTCAAGCTGACCTAAGCGTCCCTGCTAGCAAGATCAATATTGGGGATATAGCAGCGCGCGCTTTTAATAATTTAATAACTTAACCACTCCTAAAAAATCATGACACCAGGACTATTAATCATTAAAGAGGCCAACCAAAGCCTCATCCACTTACTTAAACATTCCGATGGATATCCCGAAGGGTTTGGGGCAGCCTTAGCTGAGTTTCTATACCAAGTCAAACTAGTAAACGGCTTGAGCTTAGGTAGTAAACCCAAAAATCAAATAGTCTGCAATGGGTCGAGCTGTATGGCAGCACAGTTAGTCTGTGCATTTAAACATGGCCCAGGTGGAGTGTATCTAGAAGCCAATGCCAAAGACTATACTGGCTGGAAATACACAGTCCTAGCAAATGGTTTAGAGCCTTTAAATATTAAAGTGGCTCTAGGTCGCCGCATTCACTTTGCAGGGGACGTCGACCGCTTCAAAATCTTCTGCAACAATCCTAGTTAATCTTTACTTGAACCTTATCTTCTTTATTACTAATGCTTACTACCTCTCGTAT
>ENA-OFCI01001513-OFCI01001513.1-metagenomes-genome-assembly--contig:-NODE-1513-length-9994-cov-4.030084_pt1 | contig 9994 bp, 10 predicted proteins | sample MGYA00153391_OFCI01 | MGnify analysis MGYA00153391 | reverse complement strand
TCATATCCAAAGATAACAAACGATTTTCACCCAGATCGAGGGCTTTTTTAGGCTTTGAAGGTTTGATTTCTTGTGCTTTTATAATTTCACTAGCAACAGCCCTTGCCAATAGTGGCGGCACACTATTGCCAATTTGACGACATCCATGCCATTTTGTTGAATGAAGACGGAACCAGTCTGGATAAGAATGTAACCGAGCAGCTTCCCTGACTGTAATTACTCTGGCAAAAAAGGGATGAATTGGACGGGGTGATGTATGTGCGCCTCTAGCACTATCAGTACCAGCCCGTAATGTATTACAAATACCATCAGGTTCTAGCTTGCGAAATCGACTGATTGATTCGGTTTTACCTGGGAGCGTAGCTTCAAATCGAGTGCGAGAAGATTTAGTATGTTCGGTACGCGAACTACAGGTTAGGAGATCGATCGAAAACTTGCGCGGATAGCTATAATCATCAGGATCGGCATCGAAACCCCTTAATTTTCTGGCATAAAGGCTAGTTGTTTCCCATTTGAATGAGACACTATCTGTGTGGTTAAGTAGATCGAAACTGTCAGCATTTGGTAAATCGCCGATCGCATCCTGAACCGTGATTCTACTATGCTTTGGTTCTGGATAGTTGGGCGATTTTAAACCCTTTCGCGTACATACTAAAAATAACCGTCGTCGATCTTGAGGTACACCATAATCGGCTGCATTTAATACTTGATATGGTGTTAATACATCATATCCAGCATCACCCAACGCTGTAATAAGTTCTTCTAAAAACTGAGCGTGCTTACCAAGTGTCAGACCTTTAACATTTTCAAAAACACAATATTTGGGGTTTAGTTCTCGAACTATTCGCACATAATGGAATACTAACTGATTTCGGGGATCGTCGAAAACTCTTTTACCCATCAAAGAGAAACCTTGACAGGGCGCACCACCAAAAACAACATTTATATCTCTATTACCTAAGTTGGCTCGACGGCGGATTTCATCACCGGAGAGATCGATAACACTAGCGCAAATAGTAGCAGCATCAGGAAAATTGTACTCATGCGTTGCACAATGAATCGGATCGATTTCTACTGCTGCGGCAATATCAAAACCAGCCTGTTCAAAACCTAGAGACATCCCCCCAGCACCAGCAAAAAGGTCGATTCCGATCGGTCTTTTCATATTATTGAGGCTTTAATGATGGGACTCTAGTACTATATCAGACTATTCTAGCAGTAGTTAGGATGCTATTTTAACCTAAGTGGCTACTTATAACCCCAGCGGTTAGAAACCGCTGCTCATGATCCGAAGTCAGCCTACGCGGACTAAATATATCAGTCCGCGTAGGCTGACTTTGCAACATTAGCCACGATTTGTGAAAAGGTGCTCTACTTGGGCAAAGCCCAAGTAGAGCACCTTTTCAAGACACAATCGTTGGCACCATAGTAGGTAGCAAGTTGGGTTACTTTATAGCAATTTTTAGATTTCTCACGCCAATTCCTCGTGTGAGCTGTGGTTTTAAGATTTGATATAATTCAAATGTGTAAATAAAAATTAGATGACAACTGAAACGATCGCAACACCTCAAGAACGGATGGGAATTATTCAGGGCGATATTACTAAATTGACGGTAGATGCGATCGTTAATGCGGCAAATAGTTCGCTCCTCGGTGGCGGGGGTGTAGATGGAGCCATTCATCGCGCTGCTGGTGAAGATCTACTGTCAGAATGTCAGCAGCTCAATGGTTGTCCGACAGGTCAAGCCAAGATTACTGGTGGATATCTACTTCGGGCTAAGTATATCATCCATGCTGTCGGCCCAACTTGGCGCGGTGGTAGATCGGGAGAACCCGAACTATTGGCTAGCTGCTACCGCGAGAGTCTCGTGCTAGCTAGGATGTATCAGGTTCAAACGATCGCTTTTCCCGCCATCAGTTGCGGAGCTTATGGTTATCCCGTAGATCTAGCGGCGAAGATTGCATTGGAGACGGTGGCTACTTTCTTGACTCAAAATTCCACGATTGCGGGAGTGAGTTTTGTCTGTTTTAGTGATGCTGATTATGATACTTATGTCGAAGCATTTGGAATGCTATGACTTGATAATACTGCGTAATGAACCAAAGAAAGTTGGATAGGAAATAGAGGCAGCTTCCGCTCGATGAATGGTAGTTTTTCCCTTTGCCATAATTGAGGCGATCGCGAGGCTCATCGCAATCCGATGATCGGTAAAACTATCTAATTCTGCTCCAATCAGCGATCCGCCACCAGTAATTTCTAAACCATCTGGTAACTCGGTAATTTTTGCACCCATTTTAGATAATGCTGCTGCCATTACTTGCAGTCGATCGCTTTCTTTGACGCGCAATTCTGCGGCATCTCTGATTATTGTCGTCCCTTGAGCGAATACTGCTGCTACTGCCAAAATTGGGATTTCATCGATTAAACGGGGAATCAGATCTCCGCTAATTTCACAAGCTTTTAAGTTGCTATATTTTACCCGCAAATCTGCTACAGGTTCACCCGCAACTTCGCGCTGATGTTCGAGCGTAATATCAGCACCCATCAATTCTAAAGCGACCAAAATTCCCGTACGGGTAGGATTGACACCGACATTTTCAATACATAACTCCGATCCAGGCACGATCGATCCCGCCACTAACCAAAATGCTGCCGAACTAATATCTCCAGGTACGATTACCTGTTGTCCTCTCAATGTCGGATAACCTGTAATCGTCGCACTATTCGTCTCAGGATCGACATCTATCTGCGCCCCAAACGCACGTAACATCCGCTCGGAGTGATCCCGCGATAGTGCAGGTTCTGTCACCGTCGTGCGCCCATAAGTCATCAATCCAGCGAGTAAAATTGCCGACTTCACCTGAGCTGAGGCGATCGGGGAATGATAGTGGATCGGTGCTAATGCTTGTCCGCGCACGGCTAGGGGTGCGAGGGAATTGTGCTTGCGTCCCCAGATCTGTGCTCCCATCTCCGCCAGGGGTGTGACGACTCGCGACATCGGACGCGATCGCAACGAGTCATCGCCAGTGACGGTAAAAAATCGATCGGGATGAGCCGCCAATATCCCCAACATCAATCGCATCGTAGTTCCCGAATTGCCCGCATCAAGGATATTTACAGGTTCCTGAATCTGTCCCAAGCCAATCCCTTTGACTGTTACCAGATCGGTATTTAGCTCCGAAATCTCTGCTCCCATTGCGGTAAAACAAGTCGCCGTACTGCGGGGATCTTCACCTAGCAATAATCCCTCAATTGTCGTCTCACCTTCGGCTAAGGCTCCCAGCATCAAAGCACGATGCGAAATCGATTTGTCCCCAGGAATCTGCAATGTTCCTTGCAGGGATATTCCCGCAGGGGGAGGGGTAACGGTGAGGCTCTGATGACGATCGAGGGGTTGGAGGTCAATCATGACGAGTTTGGCAGATAGTTTAGATGTTTATTGTACGAGCGAACTCGCATGACAAATCAATACCACAAAATGTGGGTAAGAGCAATTCATCGCTTGCTCCTACCCACATTCGATTTACGATGAGGATTAAATCAAACTCGATCGAGCCGGATATCTTAGTACAGCCGAACATATCCGGCAAAGTTTGCTATTTGCCAACTTTAACAGTGACGCTCTGCTTTTGACCGATTTTCCCCAGGGGTTTGGGCGGTTGTAAATCGTGCGAGATGACTAATCCACCAGCATTATTGGTATTGATAGTTACTTGCTTTTTCGCAACCCAGTTAAGTTTCGTCCCAGCTTTGAGATTACCTGTGAATTTGGTAGTACCATCGATGCCAATTTGTGCCCAAGTCGGACTTTTGACAGAGATATTTACGGGAATATCTCGCAATTGACTCGGTTGATGTGCCATTGCGGGCTTAACGACGGCAGGGATCGCTGTCTGATGCGGTTTGGTGGCGATCTCCATCGGTGCAGATGGCGGTCTGATGGCATGATTGAGTAAACCAGAAGTCACCGCAGTTGTTCCCAAGATTGCTACTGCATAGCCTAAATAGAGATGGAGTGGATCGATCTGAATTGGCGCGTGGAAGGTTGTTGCCTGTAGTCTGGTAGTCGGCTCAAAGGTTGCAGTTTTTGGTTCCCAATTGGGCACTTGTTGGGAAATGGTCGTGCCATCCAAGCCTAAGCTATCTCCATAACGTTTCACCATCCCCTTGACGTAGACAGGTTCGGGTAGCATTTCAATATGACCTTCTTCGATCGCTTGTACCAATCGAGGCTGAATCCTTGTTCTAGCAGCGATATCATCGATCGACAACTGATGTTGTTCTCTCAATTGGCGCAACTTGCCACCAATTTGTTCTAAGATTTCACTTGGGGTTGGGGGGACGATCTGGAGGGGATCGGGTTCGCTCGCGACTGGTGTTTTTGGTCGGAAATACTCCAGGGGAGATGCCGCAGTAAAAATTGACAGTTTAGAAAATTTGAGAGCGGTAAGATGCTTGAGCGGTGCCAGTAGAGTCACGGTCGCTGATTGTGGGGTAGTGGTAGGGATGACGGGGGGTTTTTTAAATCTGGGCTTTGGGTTGGGTGGGAGCCGCTCTGAGCAATACAGATGCGGCTTCTACCCGATCCCCAGATTGGAGGCTTTGAAGTTCTACTAATTGCAAATGACGGTGAGCACCACTCGATAACGATTGGCTTTGTCTCTGGTGTTGAGATGTTCCGTCAATGCTAATGTTGCCAATTCTGGTACGATGAAGCTGCAAGACTGGATAGCCTAGTTGAGCTGCAACCTTTCTAATCTGTCTATTCCGACCCTCTGTGAGAATAATTTCGAGCAAGGTGCGATCGACTCGATCTTCGATCTTCACCACCCGAGCAGGCAATGTGTATTGCCCCTCCAAGTCGATCCCACTCCGCCAAGCAGCCAGTGCTGTGGTTGAGGGCTGACCTTGAACCCATACCTGGTAGGTCTTACTAATACTGTGGCGCGGGTGAGTCAACCGAAATGTCAAATCGCCATCATTGGTGAGTAACAACGCTCCACTAGAATCAATATCTAATCTACCGACTGGATGAATTCCTTCATATTCTCGCAATTGAGGCGGTAATAGTTCCAACACTGTCGGACGACCTTGTGGGTCAAAACAGGTTGATACTACACCAACTGGTTTATTCAGTAAAAGGTACACAGGCTCTGGTCGGCTCTGCATTGCGATTAGTGTACCATCAACTTCTATGCGATCGGTAGTCGGTTCTGCTGTTTGTCCTAATATTGCTACTTCCCCATTTACCCGCACTCGTCCAGCCAAAATTAGCTGCTCCGCACGCCGACGGGAAGCAATTCCCCATTGAGATAAAATTTTCTGGAGCCTAGCATTCATAATTAAGTTGACAGTTGACAGTTGACAGTTGATAGTTAATAGCTAGCTATAGGCTGGGCAATGATCCCCAGCTAGATTTCAGGCAATCTTCACAATAAATATTTTAATTATCCCGATCGATTATTTGCGCCTTACTCTAGTATTCACTCACAATTGGCGACTATTTACATGTACACTCTTTTTCAGAAATATTACACGGAAGATGAGAATTGACAAATCAAACTAGAGGAATTGTGGGTTCGGTACTAGCTCCTGCTTGTCGGGTCTGGTTACGATCGCAAGTATCGCAGGTAGATTCCCTCCAAGTGGATATTCAGGGCGGAAGTCGGCAAATTTTGGGGGGGACGATTCCACGGGTGGCGGTGGTTGCTGTCGGGGCAATTTATCAAGGACTCTCACTCGGATCGATCGATTTAGTTGCAGATAATATTCGGATTAATCTGCCACAAGTTGTCAAAGGTCAACCCGTACGGCTGCTAGAACCGATTGCTGTCATGGCTGAGGTCGAGTTTAGAGAAACCGATTTACAAGCTTCTCTAGCTGCACCACTGCTATCCCAAGCGATTACCGATCTTCTTACCCAGATTTTAGCTACACCGCACCAAACTCAATGGCTCATTGACTGGCATCAGGTGCGGATTGCTCCACATACGTTAATTTTACAAGGAAATTTGACGCTCGATGGGCAGACGGTACCGATCGAGATCTCGATGGGGATCGCGGTTCGCGATGGGCATATTCTCGACCTCGATCCCCTGACTATTACCTGCTCGATCGATCTCCCTGGTAGTAAAATTAATAGCTATCAAATCGATCTCGGCAATGATGTCAATATCACCCAACTCCAACTCGCCACTGGTAAGTTGCGCTGTCAGGGACGCATTCAAGTCAATCCCTAATTAGGGGTTGTGAGTGAATGGTGAATAGTAGATCGATCGGAGTGGGATGGGAGTATAGAACCCATTTAAAATCTTTGTCAGGAGGAATCGACCGCCGCTTAGGCGGCACACAAGCTTCGATAAATACTAGTGAAACATATACCTAAACTAACTTGTAGTCAAGCAACTCCCAACTACAATCTAGCATGAAGTGAATGCCGCACTACGCAACTCACACGCCATCCATCTGAAGGGCGAGTTTGAGAGGGCGGCGGCTCGCGCTCCTCGGCTCTGCCGAGGGTTTAGCGAATCAAGACAGCAAAATATTTTTTGAACTAAATAAACGATCGATATCGGACTAGATTTGGGTAATTTAACTGTAGGAGTGCCGCAGTTTTATTTTCACTCGCCGAAATGAGCGTGAGGAACCACAGTTTGACTCTTTCCGTCACACAACTTCATCAGCATTGAATCTAGGACATCATCTACTATTCGATCGAGATATTTATGTATCAAAAAATTCTGCTCTGCGTCATGGTAATCTGTTCCTCGATCTTGCCTGCAAGTGCGAATACCGTAGATCGGGACGATGTATTTACGTCGGAAGATCTTGATACTGTTGCGGCTGAAGCCATGTCTTGGAAAGGCACTCGCTATCGATATGGCGGTAAAGATAAAAATGGGGTTGACTGTTCCCATTTTGTTTACGCTGTCTATAACAGTGTATTTGAAGGATATGATTACCGGATGGCGGACGAATACCTGCAAGATTCGGACTTTTCCCCAACTAAATCGCCGATTGTGGGTGATGTGATTATCTTCCCTGCTGTGAGGGGTTCATCAGCACACATGGGCATCGTCACTGACGTGCGAGGATTAAAATTTATCGGTTCCCAATCTAGTACAGGCGTAAAAGAAGCCAGCTTTGCACCTGGAAGCTATTGGGGCAAACGTCCATATAAAATTTTGTCATTATTGGCGGCTGAGTAGTTGACAGTTGAGAGTTGACAGTTGACAGTGAAGGATAGCATTCAGTTTTCCTTTGTTTGATGTCACAACTACCCACCACCCTCGAAGAATCGATTGCCCTAGCTCAAGCTGCTACCCTCGCCGCCATTGCTGCTGGGCACCAACGGATTACAGTAGAGATTTCCATCCCCGAACTCAAGCCGATGGATCTGGCACGACAATTTATTGAAGCATTTACCGATCGCGGCAATACACTCAAGGTATTAATGTCCGATACTGGAGCGGCAGCTTTAGCCAAACGGAATTGGCAGGATATTAATTTTAAGATTGACGATTTGGGTAATAGTCGATCGCCGATTGTAGATAAAATTCAAGTCGAAGACCAATTATTTATCGCGATCGAACCATCCGCGATCGAAGTTGCCCAGGTAGAAAAATTATGTAATGCAGCAGGCGATCGTCCAGTCATCTTATTCTTACCTAAACTCGAAGATGCCGCCATTGTAGGTATCGGTTATGCTGCCAGACAACTGCGCGATCGGTTTCTAACTACCCTCACCTGTGCCTACTATATCAAACCCCTCGAAACATCCGCAATCTACCGCTGCTATCCGGCTCAATGGCAGGTGTGGCAGGAACAAGATGATGATTATATCCTCCTAGCTGAATGTCCTCAGAAACCCGTCGGCGATGAGCTAGACGCGATCCTGATGCCTTCGACTCCAGGCGATACTTCCGCTCCCACAAAGTCGCCGAGTATCTTTGCTAGTTTAGGTCGATTTTTGCGAACTTTGAGTAGATAAGGCGCGGGGGATAATTCCCCTTTTTGTCACAACCCGATCGGCGATCTGTCAGGTTTTGCCAACGACTGGGCATAATATGATCAACTCGATCTCCATAAAGGATGTCAGAAAATCAACCATCCAACACCGAGGGAGCATCCCACTTTTTAAAATTCCTAGAGATAAAATAGTCTCGATCGCCGCAGCCCCTCATGTCGGCTCTCCCGCTAGTATGGGGTAAATAGGGTAAAATGTAGCGATAGCGGAATTTTAGCCCCTTCCCAAATATGGATTTCAACCTAGATACTTTACTAAATTTACCTAATGTTGTTATTGATAGCTATTCAAACACATTAGGTTCTATTATTGTCAAGCTCCAATTAATTAATGACGGAATTAATTGTCCTAACTGCAATGAATATATCTGGAAGACACATCAAACTCGTCCGATTTTAGTCAGAGATTTATCTGTTTTCGGTCAGTTAGTATATTTAAAAGTGCCGCGCCGCCAGTTTTATTGTCCTAACTGTCAAACATCACCGACAGAACCGTTATCTTGGTTGAACAAGAAGCAAAGACAAACAAACAGATATCAAGAGTATATATATGAAAAGGTTAGAGAATTAACAGTTAAGCAAGTAAGTGAAAATGAAAAAATGAGCGAGGATGCTATCCAAGACATTTTCCATAAGGTTGCTCAATTAAAAAAAAAGACTGGGGACTACCTAAGCGATTAAGTTTAGATGAATTCGCCAGAAGGAAAGGACAAGGAAAATTTGCGACAATTTTAACAGATCTAGATAAAAGCTCTCTATTGGAAGTCATCGATTCTCACAAAAGTGAGGATATTATTACAGTATTGAAGCAGCAACCGCTAGCGATGAGAGAGAGTGTAGAGGAAGTTTGTGTTGATATGTGGGGTGGTTTTCCGAAAGTAATTCGAGAAGTTTTTCCCAATGCCAAAACCGTTATAGATAGGTTCCACGTCCAGAAGTTAGTCAATAAAGCTTTAAATAAAATTCGATTAATACTCAAGCTAAAAGGCTCGAAAAACAGATACTTATTAATGAGCAATCAAGAAAATTTAGCTGATGAAGAGCAAGGAGAATTAGAGCTAATACTGAAGTTTTCTCCCAGTTTAAAAATTGCTCATGAATTAAAAGAAGAACTAATTACGATTTACAACAGTGAAATCACCGCATCTGGGGGGATGAGAAAAATGAGGAAATGGTTGATATCTGCAAAAATTATGTTCGGAAGTGCTGCTGACACGCTAAATGCTCACATCAACGAAATTTGCAATTACTTTAACAATAGAACAACTAGTGGAGTTACAGAAGGACTTAACACCAGAATTAAATTAATTATCCGTCAAAGCTATGGATTTAAAAATTTCGATCTGATGAAAGAGAAGTTATTAGCTTGCTTATTCAAATAATTTCCGCTCCGCTCCAATTCTTCAAATAAGCAATGCTTATCACCTTATTGGCGGGAGAGCCAAGATGAACGGCTGCTTGCCCAGATGTTTGGATGAGAACGTTAGTAAGTTTGAGTGCTCCATCGCGATTAGGTGCGTTCAGAAATTGCTCGAATGCAACAAAAAAGTTATCAGCCGCCTGATTTGCTAATTGCTCTTCTTGGTTAGCTGCGTTTACTAAGGGGCGATAACTAGCTACTTGAGCCAACAGGATCGGATCGGGAGATTGTATCATCTCTGTTCGATTCAGGCTGTGGCACAGTCCTGGAATCAGCACTAACACTCCGATGAACACTGTCGCGATCCCTAGCTGAATGACAGATAATTTCATCATTGAATATAAAATGAAATTTATAGAATTAGTGTAGCATTTATTATCATAATCGAGCGATCGAAGGCTAGAGGATTTACCACCGGACACACTTATCAACACGATCGATCATAGTATTCTTGAGGTTGTGTTGTTTGGTACCACGGATACAAACTCCCGATCTATAGCAATCCTAAATCAGTTACTGGAGCTAGCTTTATACTGGACAAGGCTTTC
>ENA-OFCI01001512-OFCI01001512.1-metagenomes-genome-assembly--contig:-NODE-1512-length-10003-cov-4.518195_pt1 | contig 10003 bp, 9 predicted proteins | sample MGYA00153391_OFCI01 | MGnify analysis MGYA00153391 | reverse complement strand
CATAAGCAAGTCAAAATTTACCTTCTCTTCGCGCGGGCGGAGGGGCTCCCCGCCCGCTACCCAAGCCGCCACGGGCTCCGCCAGCCTTTGAAATCCCGCCTTCGTCTCAGCACGCGATATCAGGAAACTTATCTCGTCATCCGGCATCTGTCCTAATTCCCGGACATCCCGCGCCGTGGCCTCCACGCGCTCCGCCGCACGCGCCACAGCCGGCGCCGCTGCCAGCGCCGGGGCCGCGGCTTGGGCCGGGCCGGGGATGGCCAGGTCGTCCATGTCCAACTCGACCGCACGGCCGCCGCCGCCGTCGAAGGCCTGCCAGCGCAGCGCCGCCCGGCCGATGGTGGGGCGGCTTCGGCCGGGCAGCGCCAGGCGCTCCGCGGCGTGTTGCACCAGCCAACCGACCTCCAGAGGTCCCTGCGACAACCGCCAGAACAGGGCCACCGCCGCGACCGCCGCCTCGAAGACCGCCTGGTTGCGTACGGCCGGGGACCGCATCCCGGCGATCTTGCGGACGTACTGCAGGGCAGCGGCGTCGATGTCAGCCGCTGTCACCTCGTCGGCGTACGGCGGGCGCAAGGTCTTGATGCTGCGGCACACGTGGACCTCCTGGACGGTCAGGCGGGCAGGGCCGCGAGCATGGCGGCGGACGCGTCGATGTCCAGGCCGACCTCGGCGGCGGGCGGGTGGTCGGCTGCGCGGTCCGACGGCACGTCGACGCGGACCAGGTCGGTGGAGCCGGCCAGCCGCACGGTGATCCGGGTGACCGGGCCGAGGAAGCTGTGGGTCAGCACCGTGCCGGTGAGGGTGGCGCCCGTGACGGGTCGCAGCCGGACACCGTCGGGGCGAACCAGGACCCGCACCGGGGTGCCCTCGGCGCGGCCGTTGACGACGGCGGCGGGCACCCGCAGCCCGCCGGCGAGAAGCACCGCGCCACCAGCCGCAGTGCCGCTGAAGGCGTTCGTCACGCCGACGAACTCCGCGACGAATGGCGACGCCGGCCGCTGGTAGACCGTCGCCGGCGTGTCGAGCTGCTCCAGACGGCCGTTGGCCATCACGCCGACCCGGTCGGAGATGGCGAGCGCCTCCTCCTGGTCGTGGGTGACGAACAGGGTGGTGATCTCGAACTCCTTCTGCAGCCGACGGATCTCCTCGCGAAGCTGGACGCGAACCTTGGCATCCAGCGCCGACAGCGGCTCGTCGAGCAGCAGCACCTGCGGGCGGATCGCCAGCGCGCGGGCCAGCGCGACGCGCTGCTGCTGTCCACCGGACATCTGGTGCGGGTACTTCGCGGCCTGCGACGACAGCCCGACCAGCTCGAGCATCTCGCCGGCCTGCCTGGCCCGTTCGCTGCCGCCGATGCCGCGCAGCCGCAGCCCGAACCCGACGTTGTCGCGCGCGGTCAGGTTCGGGAACAGGCTGTACGCCTGGAAGACCATCCCCATGTCGCGCTTGTTCGCCGGCAGGGCGCCGACGTCACGGCCACCGACCAGGACCGCACCGCTGTCGGCGGTCTCGAGGCCCGCGAGCACCCGTAGGGCGGTGGTCTTGCCGCAGCCCGACGGCCCGAGCAGCGAGACGAACTCGCCGGGCTCGAGCGCGAGGTCCAGGCCGTCCAGCGCGGGCACGCCGGCGTACGAGCGGTGCAGGTCGCGCAGCACGACTGCGACGCCGGTACGGCTCATGCGGCCGCCCTGCCGATCGGCACCGCGGCCATCGTGTCGGCGGCGGGCAGGTCCCCCGCGCGGGCCGTGCGCCGTCGGCCGGCGATCAGCGACACGGCCAGCAGCAGCACGAACGCGAAGACCAGCGAGGCCAGCGAGACCGCGATCGACAGCGACGCGTCGCGCTTGCCGATGAAGGCGATGTCGACCTGCAGGGTGGTGAAGTTCAGCAGCGACGCGATCGTGAACTCGCCCAGGACGAGGGCGACGGACAGCAGCCCGGCCGACAGGACGGCGCCGCGAATGTTCGGCAGCACCACCCGCAGCAACACGGTGGCCCACGACGCCCCGAGGCTGCGGGCGGCCTCGGACAGCGTGCGCAGGTCAACGGCGGTCAGCCCCGACTCGATGGCGCGGTAGGCGTACGGCAGCACCAGGATGACGTAGACGAAGGTCAGCGTGAGCGGCGAGTCGCCGAGCAGGTACGTGACCCACGTGTACAGCGACGCGATGCCGACCACCAGCACGATCGCGGGAATGACCAGCGGCAGCAGGCAGAGCGCCTCGATCAGCCGCCTGACCCGCGGCAGGCGCAGGTGCACCCAGGTCATCGTCGGGACCAGCAGCACCAGCATCAGCAGCGCGGTCAGCACCGCGAGCTCGAGTGAGTACGCGATGGCCTGCAGCAGCTCGCTGTCGGCGCCGATCGCCCGCCAGGCGGTGAGGGTGCGGGAGCCCCCGGGGCCCCTGGTGGAGAAGTCCAGCATCGCCAGCAGTGGCAAAGCGAAGAAGGCGCCCAACACGGACAGGATCGTCCAGCGCAGGGCCGTCGTACGGCGGCGGCGGCCCGCCACGGTCGAGGAGCCGGCCATCAGCGCAGCCACCGGCTGGTCCGACGCTGAAGCACGGCGTACAGCGCCATCACGACGCCGACCACGACAACCATGCCCAGGCCGAGCGCCTTGGCCTGGCCCTGCCGGCCGAGCAGCACCTCGCCGGTCTGCAGGGCCCGGATCTGCAGCGGGATGATCGTCGCGCCCTGGCTGATCAGCGCGGCGGCGGTGGCGAACGCGGAGAAGGCGTTGGCGAACAGCAGCAGCGCCGACCCCGTGAACGCGGGCGTGAGGATCGGGCCGGCGACGTGCCGCAGGTAGGTCCAGCCGGTACCGCCGAGACTTTCGGAGGCCTCGCGCCACTGCGGGCGCAGGCCGTCCAGTGCCGGCAGGAAGACGATGACCATCAGCGGGATCTGGAAGTAGGAGTAGACCAGCACCAGCCCGGGCAGCTCGAAGATCCAGGCGCTGCCCGCGAAGATGTCGATGCCGGCCTGGTCGCGCAGGAACACCGTAACCAGACCCTCGAAGCCGATCGTGGCGAGGTAGGCGAAGGCCAGCGTCACGCCGCCGAACTGCGCCAGCACGCTGGCGGCCGAGGTGACGAACCGGCGCAGCACCGAGTCCGGCCGGCCGCTGATGACCGCCCACGCCAGCGCCGCGCCGAGCACGGCACCGACGACGGCGGTGATCGCCGACAGCTCGATGCTGCGGACGAACGCCTCCCGGTACGGCGAACGAAAGATGCCGGTGACGTTGCTCGTGGTCAGCCCGCCGGCGCCGTCGGAGAACGCGCCGCCGACGACCGCGAGGGTCGGCCAGAGCAGGAACACCGCGACGAAGACCAGGAACGGCAGCGTCAGGAGGTGGTCCAGGACCGCCCGCCTACGACGGCTGGAGCCGCGGGTGGGTGCGGGCGCGTCGACGGATCCGCTGCGCAGCAGCGCCGCGGACCCGCCCGCAGTCACACTGCTCAGCTGACGGCCTTGGCGTAGTTGGCCGCGAGGTAGGTCTTCGCCTTGGTGGTCTGGGCTTCGGTGAGGAACACCGCGCTGCCTTCGGCCTGCGGCAGGGCGCCCAAGGCCGCCTTGTCGATGGTGCCGGCCTTGGCCATCACGTCGGCGCGCACGGGGCGCCCGAAGCCCTTGAGCCAGACGTTCTGCCCGGCATCGGAGTAGAGGTACTCCTGCCAGAGCCGCGCCGCCGCCGGGTGCGGGGCGTCCTTGTTGATCGCCTGCTGGTAGTAGGCGCCGACCACGGCGCCGCTGGGCACGACGACCTTCCAGTCCTTGCTGCCCTTGAGCTTTGAGGTCTGCGCGGCGTTGGTGTAGTCCCAGTCGATGACGACGGGGGTCTGACCGGCGGCGATCGTCGCGGGGCTCGGGTCGACCGGCAGGAAGTTGCCGGCCTTCTTCAGCTGGCCGAAGAAATCGACGCCCTTGCTGATGTCGTCGGCGGAGCCGCCGTTACCGAGTGCCGCCATGACGACGCCATTGAAGGCGGCACCGGCGGTCGTCGGGTCGCCGTTGAGGGCGACCTTTCCCTTGTACTCGGGCTTGAGCAGGTCGGCGACGGTGGTCGGGGCCGGCACCTTGGAGGCGTCGTAGCCGATCGACATGTAGCCGCCGTAGTCGCTGACGTGGGCGCCGGTGGGCTCCTTCAGCTGCGCCGGGATGTCGTCCCAGGTCGACACCTGGTACGGCGCGAACATCGCCACGTTGGCGGTCGCGACGGCCGCACCGAGGTCGAACACGTCCGGCGCACGGTCGGTGCCCTTGAGCTGCTTGGCGGCGTTGATCTCGTCCTGGCTCGACCCGTCGGGCTGCGCAGAGTTGATCTTTATGCCGTACTTGCTCTGGAAGCTGGAGATCATCTCGGCGTAGTTGGTCCAGTCCGGCGGCAGCGCGATGACGTTGAGGGTGCCTTCCTTCTTGGCGGCGGCGACCAGGGCGTCCATGCCGCCGAGCGCCTTGGCCGACGTCGCGGTCGCGGCGCTGACGGCCGCTCCCGACGAGCTGGCCGGCGAGCTGGTCGTGGCCGGCGCGTTACCGCAGGCACTGGCGGCCAACGCCGTGGCGAGCGCCACAGCCAGCCCGAGGCGGCGGCGCGATCGATCGGTGCTTCGGAGGGTGCGGATGGCCTTCACGGGGTCTCCTCGGGAGGGGGGGCCCGCGGCGGGCCACTCGGCCGGAAGGTAGCGCAGCGCAGGGCGGTCCGGCGCTGTGATGAGACTCGGTCGCGCAACGGTGTCATGAACAGCAGGGGCAGGTGGGGTCAGCGGATCCCGATGCCGCCGCCGTCGAGCACGGCGGCTGTCAGTGGTCGGACGAGCGCGCGCAGCCGCTCGGCGCCGTCCTGGCCGAGCGCCTCCCAGGCAGGCATGGCAAGCCGGTCGGTGGCGTCCTCGACCCGCTGGCGGTGCGCCCGGCCCGCGTCGGTGAACCGCGCATCCGGCGTCAACCAGCCGCGCGCCATCAGCCCGGCGACCGCTGCGTCCCACTCGTGGTCGGAGTAGGCCCGGGTGGCCTGCAGACCCTTGCGCGTCCAGCTGTCACCGAGTGCGACGTGCATCACTGCCGCCTCCAGCCCGGTGACGCCCTCGCCCACCAGGGCGGCCACGTGTCCGTCGCCGCGAAACTCGCGCAGCAGGGTGACCGCGTGCCAGAGCGCCAGGTGCGGTGGGTCCGGCCAGGGCAGGTCGGCGTGGGCGGCGTACAGCGGGCGGCCGTCCGGCGTGCAGCCCGTGCAGGCGGTCCGGGCCAGCGCGGCCGCCGCCGTCACGGACGGGTCGTCGAGCAGCTCGCCGCACAGCCGCCGCAGCGCCCGGTCGGCGGCACGCAACCGGGCGGCGAGCAGCTGCTCGGGCGTCGCCACGTCCCAGGCGCCGGCCAGGCCGAACTCGACAGCCCGCCGGGAGAAGTTGAAGAAGGTCGCCTGTACGACACCCGGACCGACCCGGCCCATTGCTGCCGCCCGCGCCGGGAAGTAGCCGACCGCGCGGTTGGCGACCACGTCGAGGCCGAGTGCGGCGTACTCCTCCTGCGCCTCCGGCGCGAAGTAGATCATCGCGTGGTAAGGCTCGAGGGCCAGCCAGCTGCGACGTGCGACGTCGGGTTCCACGGTGCCTCCTGTCAGCGGTGCCTCCTAGGATTGTGACCGTGACCCAACCTGCACCCCAGCCGGACGACCCCAACACGCACCAGGTCGTCGTGATCGGCCCTGACGGGCAGCCGATCGGCACCGTCGCGGTGCCGGCCGCCGACGGGACCGAGGAGAAGAACCCGGCCGAGATGGTCGAGCAGCCCGCGAAGGTCATGCGGATCGGGTCGATGGTCAAGCAGCTGCTCGAGGAGGTCCGCGCGGCGCCGCTCGACGACGCGGCGCGCGAGCGGCTCGCGGCGATCCACACGACGTCGGTACGCGAGCTGTCGGAGGGCCTGGCGCCCGAGCTCCGCGAGGAGCTCGGAAGGCTGACCCTGCCGTTCGGTGACCACGCCCCCTCCGACGCCGAGCTGCGGGTCGCCCAGGCTCAGCTGGTCGGCTGGCTCGAGGGGTTGTTCCACGGCATCCAGACCGCGCTGTTCGCCCAGCAGATGGCGGCGAAGATGCAGCTCGAGCAGGCGCAGGGGCGCGGCCGGCCGGCGATCGCAGGCCCACCGCTCGGCCCCGGCGTCGGCTCGGCGCTCGGCCCGACGAGCGGCACCGGCCAGTACCTCTGACAGTGCGACGGTCTCCTGGGTGGCCTCGACGGCAGCCAACCCCGAAGACTGCCCGCCTTCCGGCGGCGACCCCGGTGCGCTAGCGGGTGCGCCCCGAGCGACCCGACAGGTGCTCCCAGGCCCAGGTGCCCGCCCGCTCGTGCAGCGGCCGGGCCGGCTGCCAGGTCGTCAGGGCCTCGAGGGCATGCTCAAGCTCCTCGGACACGCCCGCTCGGCTCGACTTCAGCACCAGCTGCGCGCCCACCCAGCCGAGGCCGCCGGGGCCCACAGCGGCCGGGACGGCGTACAGCACCTCAGGCCCCAACCCGTTGGAGGTGGCCACCAGCACGGCGATGACGCCGCCCAGGGCAGCGGGCAGCCCCACGAGCGTCGTGAGCAACCCGAGACGCAGGTCGGACAGGTCGGCGACCAGGCGCACGCGCGCGCCGTGTTCTGCCGGCGCCACGCAGACGCGGAGCCGCCCGACCCGCCTGGGCAGCAGGTCGCCGGTCAGGTTGACGCCGCGCCGGGTCCGGGCCAGCACGCCCCGGCGCGGCCGCCACTCGGCTTCGCGGCCCCTGGTCCGGAAGCGCTCGAACCACTGCGCGTGCAGCCAGGCCTCGACCTGCCGAGCGGCCTCGTCGGCAGGCAGGTCCACCCGGCCCTCGACCGCCACCGTCGCCAGCAGACCCGCGAGGCGGTCGTGCTGCAGCTCCGGCAGCGGCGCGAGCATCCCGCTGCGCAGCTCCTGCACCGCCCGGTCGACCGAGGCCTCGGACAGGCCGACCTCACGGGCGGCGTACCGCACGACCTGCTCGTCGACCTCATCACCCGGCGGCAGCACCGGGCTGTCCAGCTCGGCGGCGCGCCGGAAGACCAGGGCTGCCTCGTCGGGGGTCAGCGGCACCGGAGAATCCTACGACCGTTCCGGTTGACCTGTGCCGACCGCTCAGAACCAGCGCTCGAGGACCTTCGCGACGCCGTCCTCGTCGTTGCTCGACGTCACCTCGTGGGCCAGGCCGAGCACCTCGGGGTGCGCGTTGGCGACGGCGACGGCGTGCCCAGCCCAGGCCAGCATCGGCAGGTCGTTGGGCATGTCGCCGAAGGCGACGACCTGCCCCGCCAGGACGCCGTGCCGCCGGGCCAGCGCCGCGAGCCCGCTGGCCTTGCTGATTCCCGCCGCACTCACCTCGAGCAGACCGTCGTTGCTGCTGTGCGTCAGCGTCGCGCGGTCACCGACGGCGTCCCGCGCGGCGGCGAGCAGCGCATCGCTGCCGAGCCCCTGGTGCCGGGCGAGCAGCTTGACGACCCCGCCGCTGACCAGCTCCTCCACCGGCAGCGGCCGGTGGTCGGGCTGCTCCCACGACGGAACGTAACTGTGCTCGTGGCCGAACCCGAGCTCCGGCCGCTCGACGGCGAAGGCGATCCCTGGCAGCACCTCGCGCAGTGCAGCCGCGACCGCTGCGGCGTCGGCCTCGGCCAACAGCGAGCTCTCCACCACCTGCTCGGTGTGCAGGTCGTACACCACAGCCCCATTGGCACAGACCGCAAGCCCGCGATGGCCGGTCTGCCGGCTGATCTCGGCCATCCAGCGCGGCGGTCGGCCGGTGACCATCACGAACGGGACGCCGGCCTCCTCGACCCGGGACAGCACGGCCACCGTGCGCAGCGCCACGCTTCCGTCGCTGCGCACCAGCGTGCCGTCGAGATCGGACGCGACGAGCGCGGGAATGTCCACAGCCCAGTCTGCCAGACCCGTTCAGGCCGGGCGCAGCTCGGAGCGGCCACCGAGGTAGGGCCGCAGCGCCGCCGGCAGGTGCACGGAGCCGTCGGCCCGCTGGTGCACGTCGAGCAGCACGGCGATGGTGCGGCCGACCGCGCACAGGGTGCCGTTCAGCGTGGCGACCGGACCGGTGGCCCGACCGCGTACACCGAGGCGACGGGCCTGGAAGGTGGTGCAGTTCGACGCCGAGGTCAGCTCCAGGAACCGCTGCTGCGACGGCAGCCACGCCTCGCAGTCGTACTTGCGGGCGGCCGACGTGCCGAGGTCGCCCGCCGCCACGTCGATCACCCGGAACGTCAGCTCCAGCGCCGACAGGAAGGCCTTCTCGTGCGCGAGCAGCGCCGCGTGCTCGGCCTCGGCGTCCGACGGCTCGACGTAGGAGAACAGCTCGACCTTGTCGAACTGGTGGACGCGGATGATGCCGCGGGTGTCCTTGCCGTAGGAGCCGGCCTCGCGCCGGAAGCACGAGCTGAAGCCCGCATACCGCCTCGGCAGGTCCGTCAGCACCTCGCCGGAGTGATACGCCGCGATCGGCACCTCGCTGGTGCCGACCAGGTAGAGGTCGTCGGCTGCGAGCCGGTAGACCTCGTCGGCGTGCGCGCCGAGGAAGCCGGTGCCCTCCATCGCCTCCGGCCGTACCAGCGACGGCGTGATCATCGGGATGAAACCCGCCTCGACCGCCCGGGCGACGGCCAGGTTGACCAGGGCCAGCTCCAGCAGCGCGCCGTCGCCCACCAGGAACGCGAAGCGCGACCCGCTCACCTTCGCGCCGCGCTCGGTGTCGATCGCCCCGGAGCCCACCGGGCCAAGGCCCTGCGCCACGTCCAGGTGGTCGCGGACGGCGAAGTCGTACGACGGGAGCTCGCCGACCTGCTCCAGGACCACGAAGTCCTGCTCGCCACCGGGGGGCACACCGTCCGCCACGACGTTGGGCACCGCGAGGTGCGCCGCCCGCAGCGCCGCCTCGGCCTGCGACTGCTCGGTTTCGGCCAGCTTCACCGTCTCGGCCAGCGCCTTCGCGGCGTCAAGCAGAGCGGGCCGCTCGAGCTGGCTCGCCGAGCGCACCGCCAGGGAGGCGGCCTTCTGCTCGCCGCGCAGGGCGTCGGCGCGGGTGACCGCGGCGCGGCGGCCCTGGTCGGCGGCGAGCAGGGCGTCGACGAGTGCGGGGTCCTCGCCCCGCGCCCGCTGGGAGGCCCGGACCCGCTCGGGATCCTCGCGCAGCAGCCTCAGGTCGATCATGCGGTGGGTCTGATCATGTGCCGAGTCTAGGGAGGCCCGCCTACTGTGCGGCCGGTGGACCGCGACCGCGCACGCGCACTGCTGGCGCAGGTCGCGGCCGGGCACGTGGCGCCCGACGACGCGCTCGACGCCCTGGTGATGGCGCCGTACGACGACCTCGGCCACAGCCGGCCCGACGTCAGCCGGGCGCTGCGTACGGGCGACCCGGAGGTCGTGTACGGCGCGGGCAAGACGACCGGGCAGGTGCTCGACGTGGTCGCGGCGCTCGCTGGCGACCGGGCCGTGCTGGTGACCCGAGCGAGCGCGGACGCCGTCGATGCCCTGCGCGAGCGCTACCCGGCCGCGGTCGTCGACGGCGGCACCGTCGCGGTCGGGCCGCTGCCCCGCCCGCGCGGCCGGGTCACCGTCGTTGCCGCCGGGACCTCCGACGGCCCGGTGGCCGCCGAGGCCGCGCTCACGGCCCGGGTGCACGGCGCCAACGTGGAGCGGGTCGACGACGTCGGCGTGGCCGGCCTGCACCGGCTCCTCGCGGCCCGCCCGGCCCTGGACCGCGCCGACTGCCTCGTCGTCGTCGCCGGTATGGAAGGCGCACTGCCGAGCGTCGTCGGTGGCCTGGTCGGCACCCCGCTGGTCGCCGTACCGACCAGCGTGGGCTACGGCGCGTCGTACGGCGGCCTGGCTGCGCTGCTGGCGATGCTCAACAGCTGTGCACCCGGGGTGGTGGTCGTCAACGTCGACAACGGGTTCGGCGCCGGGGTGCACGCTGCCCGGGTCGCGCGCCGCGCCGCG
>ENA-OFCI01001507-OFCI01001507.1-metagenomes-genome-assembly--contig:-NODE-1507-length-10027-cov-3.328119_pt1 | contig 10027 bp, 6 predicted proteins | sample MGYA00153391_OFCI01 | MGnify analysis MGYA00153391 | reverse complement strand
TCTTTCCCAGCGAAGCCTTTGTCGCCGATGATGATCTGGCCGGGGCGGATGAGATGGCGTTCGTGGCGGAGCATCGTTTCGGCGGCTTCGCGTTTTCCGATTTTCGGGTTCGCCAGTCCCCAGATGATGGGCATTCCGTCGGGGGTGCGGATCAGGTAAAGGCGAAATCCCCAGAAATATCGGGAGTGTGAGGCACAGTATTCATAGCCCGCATGTCCGTCGAGGTCGGAGCGTTTCACGGTCTCGCGGGACTTTCCGCACGGCACCGGGGTGGAGTCGATCAGCCTCGTGATCTCACCCCAGGAGGAGCGTGTCCTTGCCCAATCGAATGAAGAAGCGATCGCCGTCTTGCGTGACGTCGTGGAGGCGCAAGGAGACGAGCTGGACGACCCTGAACCCATTGAGGAGGACCAGTATTGGCGAAGAGTTCAGGAGTTGACTGGCGCCACCAGCGAAGGCCGAATCGGAACTACTTATTCGATCAGTCGACACTTATTCGACACTTCAGGCCGAGCGAGGTCGCCCTAGATGACCCGAGAATGCCCTCCTATACTCGGAGGATCAAAAACAACCGGTTCCGGGATTTGCAGAATCATCAGGAGTTTTACCGAGAAACGCCGAGTTTCTTGGCTTGTGGCGAGGCTGGCAGTGCCCCCTTATTTCATTCAGGGGGTCAGGGGTTCGAATCCCCTTGGATCCACAGAATAGCCCCCGTGATCATTGAGATTGCGGGGATTTTTCGTTCCTGTTCGTTATCGATCACTCTTTGACGTCACGTCTTCAATCAAACCGTGTCAACCGGCGCGAATTTTTCCGGGTGCCGCAGGGTTTACGGCGCGAAAACGGGCAGCCGCTGTGTCGAGACTGCCCCGAGAATCTCAAAGCTAGGTGACGTCCCGGTGAGTGCTGGGTCTGAGTCGGTGTGATCCTTCGGTTGGTTAGGCGCTGAGGGTTTGGAGGTTTGTGGTCGCCTTCTCGGGTTGGTTGGTGCCGGCGGATTGAGAGTGGGTAGGGGCTCCGAGGCCGGGGTAGCGGCGGGATTCGGCCCATTTCGTGATGATGACGGTGAGGACAGCGCCAATCGGGCGCGCCAGCTGTAGAGGGCTTGCAACCCCAAGGTCATGATCCGGCTGGGCGACCTTTACGTAGGCCGCCCAGCCATAGGGTTACGCGGGGATCAGTAAGACGTTGTCGAATACGAGCCCTTGTCCTCCCGTTGCCACACCGTGGGAGCAAACACGGATTACCGTACTTTTCGGGTGACCGATAAAACGAGTTCTTCGGATGAAGCGCCAAGGCTGATCGTTCGGTCACCCGATCCAATTACCCACTTCTGACCGATAGTGTCCCAGGCGGATACCTGCTGCCGGTCGACGTGGAGGGTTTCCGTCTTCGACTGACCGGCGGCCAGTTGGATGTGATCGAACTGCACCAACTTCTGTGCGGACTGTTGGAATCCGCCAGTCACGATGCCATTGGCGTCATTAGTCGGGACGGCAAGATCGGGGGAAGCTCCGATGTACACCTGAGGTGAGTCTGCTCCGTCTTTCTTGCCCGTGTTCTCGACGGTGAATCTGACGTCAAGCCCGCCGTCCTTCGCGTTCTTCACGTGAAGACCAGAGTACCGAAACGTCGTGTAGGAGAGCCCGAAACCGAACGGGTAAAGCGGCTTATAGCCATTTACGTTCGCCGTCGGGTCGGTGTACCAGCGGTACCCCACATCGACCCCGTCTGTCCATTTGATGGACGGTGCGGACTCCGTTCCAGTCTGCGTTCCGGTGGTGCGCTCGAGGTTGCTGGAGAACGGAGTGGAGTCGTCGTTCTTGGGGAACGTCATCGGGAGTTTGCCCGATGGGTTCACCAGCCCGTAGAGCAGGTTGGAGGTTGCCTCACCGCCCCGTTCGCCCGGGTACCACATTTCGAGGACGGAATCGACGTTGTCGACCCAGGGCATCGCTACGGCGGTTCCGGAGTTGAGGACGACAACGGCTTTGTGGCCGGCCGCATGGGCTGCGGCACTCACGGTGTTGATTAGGTCTACCTGCGTCGCGTTGAGGTTCCGAAGGGCGGCCGACGTAGAAGAGTTCGGTCCGGCACCCTGGTTGATCCCCGGGGTGGAGTCATCAACGAAAATGACAGTTTCATCGTTCGTCTTTGCCGCCGCGACTGCTTTGGCTGTGTTCTGCGCCAAAGGAGCCCAAGCGAAGCGGACCGTCGGTGCCGTGGGTGTTGTGACGGTCGGTTTGTAGGTGAAGCTGACCTTGTGTAGTCCGGCCGATAGTTGCAGGCTCACACCCAGGTTCTGCTTGCCGAGGTACTGGCCATTGGAAGCTCGCTCCCCGCCAGGGAATGCGTTCTGCAGGATGTTCCCTCCGGGGTTCACGATCGTCTGCACAGCGTCATCGACGCTGAGGCTGAGCGGCTCCGGCGGAGCGTTGAACCTGGCCTCCTGCTGGATGCCACCGTTGTACGCCGACTTGTTACCCGTGTCGATCCCGTACGGCCGCTGAAGAAGCAACCCGTAGATATCGGCCGTTGTGACGTTCAGGTAACCGGTCCAGGTGTACTGACCGCCCTTGGCCAGCGTCGTCTGCTGGCCGTCAATGGTGCTGTCGACGGTTGTGGAGCCATCGGCGCTGGTACGGGTAAGGCCGGGCAGGGCGTTCGCCTCGTTCGTCACTCTCAGGTTGGCGGTGGGAACGGTGTTCCCGATCCAGTCCAGGCCCGGCGCGGAGGTGACGTTTGCCGAACCCACCTGCGCCGTGACGGCCTTGAGCGGGGTGTACTGGACCTGGTCACCAAAGCCACGAGCTCGTTCGCCGCCAGGGCTTGCGGGTAGGAGCGTCGACGTGGGACCGACGATCGCGACGCTTTCGTTCGTCGATAGGGGAAGAGCATCCTTGTCGTTCTTCAGGAGAACGCCGCTTTCCTCGGCCAGCGACAGAGCGACATCACTGCCACTCTGCTTGTCAACGCTGGTGCCGTTGTAGGTGGATGTGACGTCGCCGTGCTGTGATACTCCCGATTCAAAGGCGGTGGGAATCTTGCTGTTGTCAAGCAGGCCGAATCGCTCGTATTCGTAGAGCATGCGCGCGACCGCGTTGGCTGTCGCAGCGGCGTACGACGGACTGAACGATGAAGAAGTCAAGTCGATGAGTGGGACCAGCTTCGACGCCGACAGGAAGCTGGAGCGGAACTCATTGTCCATCCCCGCTAGGACGTCCGACGTAGCCTTGCTGGCGTTGTAGTCGGACGTGATGAAACCCTTGAGTTGGAACTGGTTCTTGACGATGTTATTGAGGAGATTGGAGTTTGAGCAGGCGTACTGTGGTGCGCTTTGCTCGCCGACAATCTGGAAGATCGCGTAGGAGCACATCAGCGAGCTGACGCCGCCCTGCTGGATCGCGGACTGCGCTGGAGCCAGGTACAACTCGTGGGCCGCCTGTGATCCGACTAGCGACGGAGTGTCTCGATCTTGGCCGTTGTAGAACGACACGTGTTTGACCTGTGACAAGAGACCGGTGCTCTGAATGCCGTTGATCTCGGCCGCGGAGAACTGGGAGGAGACGTACGCGTCTTCCCCGTTCGTGGTCAAATTCCGGGACCAGGAAGGATATCGCGCCATGTCGACCTGGGGACCGTAAACGAGATCTACGCCCAGAGCCCTCCCCTGTTTTCCGACTTCTTCACCTAGCACGTTGTACGCATTGCGGTCGAAGGAAGAGGCGAGTCCAAGTCGGGTGGGGAATGCTGTTCCGTCGGCGTTCACGTTGATGCCCAAGGCGTCGGCATGCCGCATTGCGGGGATGCCGAGCCGGGGAATCCCGGCGAGGTAGCCAGCTTGGCCGTGGTTATCTGGATCGGTCCCATGCTCGATAACGGTGACCTCTTCGCTTGGGGTCATCTGGGAGAGAAGGTATTTGACCGTCTTCGTGAATGGGGCGTCCGAAGCGGTTGCCGGTGAGACCCGTTGGGTGTCCGCCGGGGCTGGCTGTGCGGCGGCGGCCACCAGGGTTCCTGAGGCCATGCTCAACACCAGTGCTACTCCGACACCTCCTGCGCACATGGACAGCGCGGTCTTTGCGACCCTTCTGTCGCGTCGCCCTTGATTGCTGATCTGATTCACGGTTGTCCTCTCTGACACCATTACCGGATTGATCCAACTCTTCCGAGTCATCTTCGACCCGGAAGCAAGCATCCTCGGCGTCTCCACTGCTGTGCGCGGAAGAATTACAAACACCGAAGTTGACGCAAGTCAACCTCGAAACTTCATGTCAGTCAATGCCTGAAAGACTGCATTGTTTCCTTTTTTTTAGCCATTCATCGCAAAAAAGATTTGTTGGCTCCGACATACTCCTTATGCTGACAGGGTGATCGATGTCAGAGCTGTCGCCCCGCGAGAGAGGGCCCTTGAAGACCTTTACGACCGTATTCGGCGTGCCCCAGAGGGACTTTCTCGATCAGAACTGGCCTCATCGGCATCGATGTCCCCAAGCGGTGTCACGTTCCTGGTGCGTCGGCTTTTGCGCGAAGGGCGTGTGGTGGAGGTCGACCCTCTCGCTAAAGGAAAGGGATCGGGGAGCGGCCGACCGGCCTTACGTCTGCGCCCGACTCCAGTGGCGGGATGGGTAGCGGGCATCGATTTTGGCCACAAGCATATTTCCGTGGCACTGGCTGATGGTTCTGGCGCGGAGATTGCGAGCGCGATGACGTTGCTGAGTGTCGACACAAACGCGCAGGAGGCGATGAACGCGGCCTGTGGACTTCTCGACGGGTTGTGTAAAACGTACGAAGTGGACGACCTTGTCACAATCGTGGCGGGTATCCCTGGCCCCGTGGACGCGCAGCGCGGAGTGGTGCGATCTCCCACGATTTTGTCGGGCTGGGTCGGGCTTGATCCGGGTAAGGAGTTAGAGCGGCGCCTCGGGCACAGCGTGCTGGTCGAAAATGATGCAGTCCTCGGCGCGATCGGAGAACATCGTCGCGGTGTAGCAGCCGGGCACGATGACGTTCTATATGTGAAAATTTCCGACGGCATCGGAGCGGCGCTCATTCTGGGAGGCCGCATCTACAAAGGCTCAGCAGGATTAGCTGGTGAGATAGGGCACAATCGTCTCGAAAACAACGCGGAGCTATGTCGCTGCGGTAGCCGAGGGTGTCTCGAGGCGGTGGTTTCAGTTGAGAGTGTCATCGCGCAGCTGGCCCACAGTCATGAGGGCGTCGCCATCGACCGAATCGACAGCCTCCCCTTCGCAGACGAAATCACGGATCGCATTTTCAGCGACGCCGGTCGCACTGTGGGTCAAGCCTTGTCCTCGCTGTGCAACCTGCTCAACCCCAGTCTCTTAGTGGTCGGCGGCGCACTCGGAACGGCCAATCCTGCGCTCCTCACCGGAATCAGACTGGGGATCGACCAGTACGCGCAACCTGCGGCAGCTCAAGGGATGACCGTCGCGGCGGCAGCACACGGAAGCCGAGCCGAACTCGTTGGAGCGCTTTGTCTCGCCGCCCGCGCAACGTTTTGACGACCGGATACGCCGACGCTGCACGTCGTCACCCTCTATTCGCACCGAAAGGTAGATGAAGGTCGGCACGGACCATCACCAGTCAGTCTTCCAGGTCAGCCCGCTCGCCTCGGTGGCCTCGATCGTGGCGACCTCATCACGGGAACCCTCAGCCAATTCGCCATCGGGACGCTGGTGGAGCGCAGCAGCCACGACATCTTGCTCGTGCACGTCCAGAACGACCGCACTGCCAAACGGTTCGCGATGGTCTCATCAAAGCGACCAGTACGCTTCCGGCACACCTCCGCGGTTCGCCCATTTGGGATCACGGAACCAAGATGGCCGAACACGACGCATTCCGAGTCGCCACCAGCATGGGCGTGTTCTCCTGAGCGCAAGCCAGCCCATGGCAGCGCGGCAGCTCAACTCGCGACCGCGAAAGACACTCGATGGGCACAGACCAGCTGAACGGATCCGTGTTCTGTCGAGTACTTGATAAAGGCCGGTGTTGCACTGATCGTTTGACGTGAGGGTACGCCACCCCTTCGGCGACCAACCGGATGGCGCCAAGACGACGCAGAGGTGCATTAACTGTCCGGCCCGCACCTCGATCGCCAAGACGGATTTGGAGGGTGCTGGAGTTCGCCCCGTTAGCCATACGAGTACTTGCGCATTGATGGATCAGTCGACACTTATTCGACAGTTCAGGCCCGGCGAGACTGACCTAGACGAGCCGGGAATGCCCTTGGATCGACGGACAGCCCCGTAATCATTGAGATTGCGTGGGCGTTTTGCGTGCCTGCACTCTGGTGTAGAGAAAAACTATGCCGGATGCTGACAGAACGCACATAAACATTTCCTAACCTCATTTGGATGAGTTTTTCCACCACGGCCGAGCGCCAATCGGCGTATTCCGACAGAATCGCAGGAAGAGCCGGGACCCGTCTCACTGCTCTCGATGGACTGAGAGGGGTGGCTGCGGTGGTCGTAGTGCTCTACCATCTCTTCCTCGTAGCAGAGCCAGTGCTGCGCCGGCAAGGAGGGTCCGGAGTCGGTAGCCCGTTGTGGTGGGTGTCGCAAACACCGCTCAAACTCGTGACAGCCGGATCGGAAGCGGTGCTCGTGTTCTTCGTCTTGAGCGGGCTTGTGGTCGCCCTGCCGGCGTTGAAGCCCGGCAGCTTTTCGTGGTCAGGTTTCCTGAGCGGCCGGCTGGCGAGACTCTACTTGCCGGTGTGGGCGTCAATCGGCATTGGAACGCTACTCATCTGGATGATCCCGCGCGATGATTCAACGGTGGGCCAAGGGACGTGGATGGACACTTCCCAGGCGACATCGACGAACTGGAGCAGTTTTCTCACAGAGGCCAGTCTCATCCGCGCCTCCTACGACCTGAACAATGTGCTTTGGTCGCTGCGGTGGGAGCTGCTGTTCTCCGTTCTGCTTCCCCTCTTTTTGGCGCTGGCTGTCGTGACCGCCCGGTACTGGGTGATCGCGCTCACCGCGGCCGTCGCCCTCAGCACGATCGGCGTTCTGAGCGGTATCGATGGGCTCCGGTACCTTCCGGTATTTTTCATCGGCACTCTGATGGCGGTGCGGTTGGATGCGATTCGGGAGTGGACGAGGCGCCGCCTGCTCAGACGGCGCTCCACCCTGTGGGGCGTGGCACTGGCTGGCGTCGCGCTCCTGCTGCTTATCTGCCAATGGCTCCTGCGCCCGCTGGTCCCGGCTGGCTCCGTCGCGGGTACGCTTCTGGCCCAGCTTTCGGTGCTCGGTGCCGCCGGCGTGGTGCTGGCCGCCATCGGTGTGCCGCCCGTGCGTGCCGCGCTGGAGGCCAGGGCCCCCCAGTGGCTCGGCAGAGTCTCGTTCAGCCTCTATCTCATCCATATGCCTCTCCTTGCCACCCTCACCTTCATGTTCGGGGACGATCGCTGGTGGCTCGTGGCGCTGATCACGGTTCCGCTGGCCGTGCTTGCCGCCTGGGGATTCAATCGGGTGATCGAGGGTCCGTCCCAACGATTGGCGCGTCACATCAGCGGCTCGGTGTCGAGACGCCTTGATGCCCGCCGGGCGGGATAGTCACCGGGTCGGTCCGTCGTGCGGATCAGTCGCGAAGAGCGGCCGTTCGCACGGCGCGGGCGGCCATCCGGGCTTCTTCAATCATTTCGAACCGACTGTTGACGATGTCTGCTCTGTCTGGCACGCTGCAACGAAGTTCAGTGGCGCAGAACCCACCGCTGTCGTCGAAAGCTGAGTCCCGTATGCCTCGCTCTGCCATCCTGTCATCCGCCACCCGATCTGCCCTCCATCGCCTCGGAATCCGTCGATGAAGGCGATCCTGTTCGAGGCACCCGGATCGGTCCCCATCTTCACCGACATCGAGCTCGCGAAGCCGCAGTCCGGCGAGGTGGAAGTGACCATCGCGGCGGCAGGAGTGTGCCATTCCGACCTGCATGTCGTCTCGGGCGACTGGGACATCGCGACTCCTGTGGTGCTCGGCCACGAAGGGTCGGGAATCGTCAGCGCTCTCGGCCCGGGGGTAACGGACCTGAGCATCGGCGACCATGTCGTGCTCTCCTGGGTGCCGAGTTGCGGCACCTGCCGCTACTGCCTGGCCGGGCGACCCGCGCAGTGCTCGCTGGTCGCCTCGGTGGTGGCGCCCCTCGGTGTGCTGCACGATGGCACCAGCAGGCTCTCGAAGGACGGTCGCACGCTTCATCACTACCTCGGTGTCTCATCCTTTGCCGAGCGCGTGGTGGTGCCAGTGTCCGGGGCGATCCGAGTACGAATGGATGCCCCGCTCGACGTGCTCGCCCTGGTCGGCTGCGCCGTGTTGACGCCGATCGCGCTTGCCGTGCTGGTGATCGAGGTGCCGGGCGTGCGGGCGTTCGCGTTGCGGACTGGTGTGGGCGGCCTGGCCGACGGCCTCGGCTAGGCCGCGTTCGCCGCCATGGCGGTGGCACTCGTCATCGGCGCGCCGGTGGCGGAGGAGGTGTTCTTCCGGGGCTGGCTGTGGGCGGGGTTGCGCCAAAGCTGGGGCGTGCTGGGGACCAGTGCCGCGACGGGCGCCCTGTTCCTGCTGCTGCACCTGCCGAATGGCGGGTGGCGCCGTGCGGTGATGCTGCTGCCGCTGACGGTCATGCTGAGCTTGGCCCGGGAGCTGGGCGGTTCGGTCCGGGCGTCCATCGCCGTCCACCTGGCCAACAACGCCGTCGCCGTGGCGGTGCTGGCCCTGGCGCGGCTTGAGTAAGGCTCGTGTGCCCGTCATTGACTCCATCCCCTCGCCCGGCGTAGCACCCGCGCACTGCCGGAAACGTGGACGCGCCCCCCGGGGCGTGCGCCCGCCATCGCCTATACGGCTCGGCGATGGCCTACCGGTGCAACAAGCGCCCTCAATTGGGCGCACATAGAATGAAGGAGGCCGCGCATGACCAAGCGCGCCGAAAGCAAGTACAAGATCAACCGCCGCCTGGGTGTAAACCTATGGGGCCGTGCCAAGTCCCCCATCAACAAGCGCGAATACGGCCCGGGCCAGCATGGTCAGCGCCGCAAGCAGAAGCCGACCGACTTCGGCATCCAGTTGATGGCCAAGCAGAAGCTCAAGGGCTACTACGGCAACATCGGCGAGAAGCAGTTCCGCAAGTATTACGAGGAGGCCGTGCGCCGCAAGGGCGACACGTCGGAGAACCTGATCGAGCTGCTGGAGCGGCGGCTGGATGCGGTCGTGTATCGCATGAAGTTCGCCATCACGCCCTTCGCGTCGCGGCAGTTCGTGAACCACGGGCACGTCATGGTGAACAACAAGAAGGTGAACATCTCGTCGTTCCTGGTGCGCGACGGCGACGTGATCGAGGTGCGGGAGAAGTCCAAGCAACTCGCCGTCGTGCTGGACGCCTCGCAGTCCGGGGAGCGGGACGTACCCGACTACATGGAGGTTGATCACCGCGCGATGAAGGGCAAGTTCGGCCGCGCGCCGAAGCTGACGGACGTGCCGTATCCCGTGACGATGGAGCCGAACCTGGTGGTGGAGTTCTACTCGCGCTAGCACCGGCGGCTTGGCGTGGCAGAGGGGCGGCATTTCTTTCGGGATGCCGCCCCTGCTGTTTGCGTGCCAAGCGGGCTGACGTTGACGCTATACTGATATAAGTACAATTAGTCTGCCTTGAAGCCGATTGCCTTTGCGGGGCCTTCGTTGGACGACTTGAGGTCGTTCCCCGAAACGGCGCGCCGGGAAGCGGGGTACTAACTGGACCGTGTGCAGCAAGGCCTTGAGCCAGATGACTGGAAGCCGATGCCCAGCGTCGGACTGGGCGTGCGTTAGGTGCGCGTGCGTGACCAGGCTGGTGCGTTCCACGCAATCTACACTGCCATTCGGCCTGAGGCGGTGTATGTGCTGCACGCCTTCCAGAAGAAAACCCGGCAGACCGGCAAACGCGACCTGGACCTGGCCGCGGCACGGTTGCGGGGCCTAATGCGGAGCGTGCCATGACGGACGCAGACAGCATTCCCGTCCAGGTGTTCGCCAG
>ENA-OFCI01001505-OFCI01001505.1-metagenomes-genome-assembly--contig:-NODE-1505-length-10038-cov-3.653511_pt1 | contig 10038 bp, 10 predicted proteins | sample MGYA00153391_OFCI01 | MGnify analysis MGYA00153391 | reverse complement strand
TTCCGCGTCGACAAGCACTCCAACGTGCACTTCATCGTGGGCAAGGCGGCCTTCCCGGCCGAGCAGCTCGAGGAGAACATCAAGGCGGCGCTCGATGAGATCGTGCGCTCCAAGCCCAGCTCCGCTAAGGGCCGTTACATCCAAAAGGGTACTGTCACGACCACCTTCGGTCCGGGCATCCCGCTCGACGTGAACGTGCTCTAAACAGAAACATCTCGAGAAAAGGGGATCACCTCGGTGGTCCCCTTTTTTTGTACTCACCTTTCGGGGCTCGCTTCGACTTCACCGAAAACGCAGGAGGGGACAGCGGATGACCACCACGGTACGGGCGGCGGCTGTCGCTGACGGGGTGCTCTTGCACGATCTCGCCGCCGCCACCTTCGGATTGGCCTGCCCTCCCGGCACGCCGCCGGAAGACGCCAGGGCATTTGTGTCGTCGGAGCTCTCGGTGCAGCGGTTCGAGGCGTACCTCGCCGATGCGAATCGCGCGATACTGCTGGCCGAGGTCGATGGTAGTGCCGCCGGTTACTCGATGCTCATCTTCGGGGAGCCGACGGATGCGGATGTCGCGGCCGTCGTCACGGCTCGGCCAACGGTCGAGCTCAGCAAGTTTTATGTCCTTGCCGAGTCTCATGGCACCGGGTTATCCTCTGAGCTCATGGCCGCGACCGTCGAAGCCGCCCGATTTCGCGGCGCCGTTTCGACCTGGCTCGGCGTCAACCAGCAGAACGGGCGTGCGAACCGCTTCTACGAGAAGAGCGGGTTCTCACTCGTGGGAACCAAGCAATTCGCTCTGGGGGACCGCCTCGAAGACGACTTTGTGCGGGAGTTGTCGCTTGAGCCGAGCCCCGACATGCTCAGCGCGATCGTGCCTTCCGTCAAGCCGAACATCAATTCGCCGACGGCACAGCGGTGTCAACCGGAATAAAACTGTGAAAAGAACACCTAGCATTTAACAATGACCGCCCTTCTGCCATCGCGACGTCGGGTTGTCGAACTCGCAGGCACTTTCCTCGGCTCGGTGTTCGTGTTGGCCGCCCTCGTGATCATCTGGGTCGCTCGACTCGAGCAAGACCGTGACCTGTATGTCAGTGAGCTCGGCGCAGCCGGCCAGCCGACCGCCCACTGGTTCGAAGGGGCACTCCTTCTCATCGTCGCGGGCGGAAGCCTCATTGCCTATGCCGCTCGCGGCATCCGATCGCGCGTGCCGCTGCTCTCTGTCTGGGCTCCGGCGGTGTCGCTATGGGTCGGCTGTGGCTTCTTTCTCATCGCCTCTCAGGTCACCTGCACGAGCGGATGTCCGTTGCCGGTGGGGGCGAATTTCACCTGGCAGGACCTCATCCACACCGTGGTCGCCGTGCTCGCCTTCGCCGCCGCGTGCTTCGGCATGTTGCAGGTGTCGTTCGCGGTGGGATATCGATCGCTTGCCCGGCTGTCGCTCGGGGCCGGGGTGGCAGTCGCGTTGATCGCGGGGGCGGGCGGCATCCTCTCCCTCGCGCGATTCCAAACGGACTTCGGCAGTCGACTCGAGCTCGCGGCCACCACGATCGCACTCGGCTGGCTGCTCACTCTCGGCGTGATGATGGCGATGCGGCCCGTGGAGTTCGCCGCCGTTTTGCCGCTGGCAGAGCTCGAGGTCGGACTCCCGGTCGCCTAGCGGTTGCGGCCGGCGGCCACGACGCCAAGCACCCGGTCGGCGAGCTGCACGAGCAGGTGGATCTGGTTCTCATCACGGTCGATCCAGCGGCACTCCGGCTCGGCATTTGTCGGAATGAAGTCGTCGTGCTGCTCCCAGACCAACAGGGTGCGCTCCGCCCCGAGCACGTACTGCTGCCACCAAACCTGCCGCAGATAGGAGCGTGGGATGGATCGCCAGGGCGACTTCGTGGTCTTGATCTCGGCGAGCTCGAGGTGGCCGGATGCCGAGATCGCAAGCCCGTCGGGAGTGGCGAGGTGGGCGGTCTGGCCGGCGGCATGGAAGAGCGCGTCGCTCGAGACGATGCCGTAGCGACGTTCTACCCAGCGGGCGATCTCGGGCTCGCGGGCGCGCCCGTGATCGGTATACGCGTTGCCGCTGAACCCGCTGCCGTTGATCTTCTCGAAGGCAACGGCCTGCACGGAGGCGGCTCCCGACAGTCGTGCGACGTCGGTGGCGGTGATGCCGCGGCTGCGGGCTCGAAGCCAGGCCACCCGGTCTGCGGCCCGAGCGACGATGCGGTCGCGGTGATCCGGAGCCGGCTCATCCCAGAGGGAGAGCATGGGCTGGATGATGGTCACCTCACCATTGTCTCCCGGGGCACCGTGAACCGTCGACGCCCCTCCGCAGTGGTCCTGCTGCGCGCCGAGGAGAAACCGAAGCCAGGCGAAGGAGGGCGGTAGCGTTCACGCGTGCAGGGTGATTGCGCTCTCGATTGCATCGGCAGAGAGTACCTGCTGGACGACGAGCATCGACGCGCCGAGGATACCCGCATCGTCGGCCGAGCGGGAGCGGGCGATCGTGAGGTGCGCGGTGGCGAGGGGAAGCGAGCGGTGATAGACCACTTCGCGCACGCCAGCGAGGAGGTGATCGCCGGCGGCGGCGAGCGAGCCACCGAGCACGATGACCGAGGGGTTGAGCAGGCTGACGCAGGTGGCGAGCACCTCGCCGAGATCGCGACCGGCCTGACGGAGAGCGGCAACGGCGTGCGGGTCGCCGCGTTCGACGAGAGCGACAATGTCTCCGGTACGAACCTCGCCTGCGCCGCCGGCTGTGAGTGTCGCGGCGATGGCTGGGGCGCCGGCGAGAGCTTCGAGACAGCCGATGTTGCCGCAGCGGCAGGTCACGTAAGAGCCGCGCGCGACGCGCACATGCCCGAGGTCACCGGCGGTACCCATCGCACCGCGCTGCAATTGGCCGTTACCGATGATGCCAGCGCCGATGCCCGTCGCCGCCTTGATAAAGAGCAGGTTGTCCTGGGTCGGCCAGTGGGTGCGCTGCTCGCCGAGCGCCATGATGTTGACGTCGTTGTCGACGAGCACAGGCACGTCGAACGCGCGCCTCACGTAACCTGGCACGTCGAAGTCGTGCCAGCCGGGCATAATCGGTGGGTTTGCGGGCCGCCCCGTCGTGTGTTCGACCGGACCGGGCAGGCCGATGCCGATGCCGCACAGCTCGGCCCGGCCATCACCGAGGGAGTCGAGCAGTTGGTGTGCGCGGTCGATCACGAGATCGAGCACCGGGCCAGGACCGGTCTCGATAGCGATCTCCGTGCGAAGGCTCGCAAGCACTGTGCCAACGAGAGTAGTGATCGCGATTACACAGTGCGACGCCCCCAGGTCTACGGCAAGCACCACGCGCGCGGTCGGGTTGAAGGCGAATCGTGACGGCGGACGGCCGCCGGATGACGCGGCCTCACCGACCGCGCTGACGAAACCGGATGCCAGGAGGGAATCGACTCGCATGGCAATCGTCGACCGTGCGAGACCGGTGAGCACAGCGAGCTCGGCCCTGGTGCGCGGAGTGCCGTCGAGGAGCAGTTGGAACAGGTCACCCGCGCGGGCGCCGGTCACCGCCGAGCCGGTGAACGCGCTCGATTCGGTGATGACCATGGTCTATTGATACCAGTTGCGCTTCGTGGTGTCACGCCAGCCATAGGTGTCGATCAACAATTATCTTTTGCTTGACTATCGCCAGAAGCAGCCCTAGTTTGTAAATCGTGTGTACGTATTCCCCCGTCCCAGGGTCGAACGCTTCACCGTGACCAGCAACGCTGCTCGATCCGAGGAGAACCAGTGCCAATGCCAATGACGCCCCCGCTTTCGCTCCAGCTCTACACCGTTCGAGAGGCTCTCGATGCGGACTTTGCCGGCACGATGCAGAGGGTGGCAGACATCGGGTTCACGCGCGTCGAGCCCTATGACTTCCTGGCTCGTGCCGATGCCCTCGCCGCCGGATTCGCGGCAACCGGCCTCACCGCGCCGAGCGCGCACTTCCGCTTCCTCGATGCCGAAAGCCTCGCCGGTGCCAGCCTCGATGACGTGTTCGCCACTGCCGCGCGTCTCGGCATCCCGACGGTGATCGATCCCTTCGTCGACCCGGCGAACTGGCTCGCGGCGGCCAACATCCACAAAACAGCGGATGCGCTCAACGCGGCCGCGGAGGTAGCGGTGAAGCACGGCATCCGGATCGGATACCACAACCACTGGTTCGAACTCGAGTCAGTGATCGACGGCGACACCGGCCTCGAGATTCTCAGCGCGGGACTCAACCCGGCGATCATCCTCGAGCTCGATACCTACTGGGCCGCTGCCGGCGGGCAGGATGTTGTGTCGCTGCTCGGTCGTCTCGGCGACCGCGTACGCCTTCTTCATATCAAGGACGGTCCGATCGAGCCGGATCCGGCTTCCCAGCTCGCGGTCGGCAACGGCAAGATGCCGATCTGGGACATCATCGCTGCGGCGACGAGTCTCGAAGTGGCGGTCGTCGAACTCGATGCCTTCGCTGGAGACATGTTCGACGCGGTGACCGACAGCTACGCCTATCTGAACGCCGGAGCCTCCTCATGAGCGGCCCGATCGGCGTCGGTCTCATCGGTGCCGGGACCATCAGCAAGCAGTACCTCGAGAACCTCACCACCTTCCCCGACATTGTCGTGCACTCGATCGGCGACGTCTACGAACCCGTCGCCGAGGAGCGTGCGAGTCAGTTCGGTATCGAGACCTGGGGTGGAGTTGCGGCAACACTCGAGCATCCGGATGTCGAGATCGTGATCAACCTGACCATCCCGGCCGCGCACGTCGAGGTGGCCCTCGCGGCCGTCGCCGCTGGCAAGCACGTGTGGAGTGAGAAGCCGTTTTCCCTCGACCGCGCCAGCGGACTCACACTGCTTGCCGCGGCGGAGAAGGCCGGAGTGCGCCTCGGATCCGCTCCGGACACGTTCCTCGGCGCGGGGCTCCAGACCGCTCGTCGCATGATCGAGCGTGGCGACATCGGGGTGCCGCTCACCGCGCTCACCCTCATGCAGTCGCCGGGGCCGGAGTCGTGGCATCCGAACCCCGCATTTCTCTTCCAGGAGGGGGCCGGCCCACTCTTCGACATCGGTCCGTATTACCTCACCACACTGATGCAGACCTTCGGATCGGTGCGTCGCGTCGCCGCGCTCGGCTCGAAGTCGCGCGACACCCGAGTCATCGGATCCGGACCGAAGGCCGGCGAGCGGTTCGACGTGACAGTGCCATCCCACGTGAGTGCGCTCGCCGAGTTCGAGGGCGGCCAGTCGTCGCAGAGCATCTTCAGCTTCGACTCCCCGATGGACCGCCACGGCTTCGTGGAGGTGACCGGAACAGAGGGCACGATGTCGTTCCCCGACCCCAATAACTTCGACGGAGAGATCCGGGTGAAGCACGCTGGCGAGGCCGAGTGGACCTCGTACCCGGCGCTCGGCTCAACGAGTTCTCGCGGGTCCGGCGTGCTCGAGATGGGTCGCGCCATCCGAGCCGGTCGACCGCATCGCGCCACGGGTGAGCTTGCCTACCACGTGCTCGACACGATGGTATCGATCAGCGAGTCGATCGAGAGGCACAGCTTCGTGGAGGTAGCGAGCTCGATCACAACGGCTCCGGCCCTGCCGGAAGACTGGGATCCGACGGCGGCGACGCTGTAGGACCGGGCACATGACTTCTTCAATTCGGCCCTTGCGCGTCGCCATGATCGGCTACGCGTTCATGGGTCGGGCACACTCCAATGCCTGGGCGACCGTCGGCTCGTTCTTCGAGGTGCCCGCGTTCGAGCAGCGCGTTCTGGTGGGGCGGGATGCAGCCGGCGTCGCGGCCGCGGCGACAGCATTGGGCTGGTCAGAGTCGGCGACCAACTGGCGCGAGGTCATCGCCAGGGATGACATCGACATCGTGGACATCTGCGTGCCCGGACACCTGCACGCCGAGATTGCGCTCGCCGCGCTCGCCGCGGGCAAGCACGTCCTGGTCGAGAAGCCGCTCGCCAACACGCTGGCCGACGCCGAGGCGATGGCGGATGCCGCGGCCGACGCATCCGCTCGTGGCGTGATCTCACTGGTGGGCTTCAACTATCGACGGATGCCCGCTCTCGCCCTCGCCCGTCGCATCATCGCCGACGGCCGCCTCGGCGAAATCCGTCAGGTGCGCGCGTCGTACCTTCAGGACTGGCTCGCGGATGCCACGGCCCCGATGACCTGGCGGCTGCGTCGCGAGACCGCCGGTTCCGGTGCACTCGGTGACCTCGCCTCTCACGCCGTTGACCAGTTGCAGTTTCTGCTCGGAGAGCTGGTGACCGAGGTCTCGGCCCGTACCCACACCTTTGTGACCGAGCGGCCGGGTGCCGATGGCCCCGAGGCGGTCACGGTCGACGACGCGGTTTGGGCGACACTGGCATTCGACTCCGGCGTCCGTGGCAGTCTCGAGGCATCACGGGTCGCAACGGGGCGCAAGAACGCCCTCACGATCGAGGTCTTCGGCTCGACCGGAGCGCTGCGGTTCGACCTGGAAGAGCTGAACGAACTGTGGTTCCTCGATGCCACGGAGTCGATCGAGACCCAGGGGTTCCGCCGCATCCTCGTGACCGAACCGGAGCATCCGTATCTCGCTGCCTGGTGGCCACAGGGCCATGTGCTCGGCTGGGAACACTCCTTCGTGCATGAGATACGCGACTTCCTCATCGCCATCGACTCCGGCACGCCGGCGACCCCCTCATTCGCCGACGGTCTCGCCGTGCAGCGCGTGCTCTCCGCGATCGAATTAAGTTCCGAAGCGACCGGAGCTAATGTGATCGTTGGCAACGTTCAGGCATCGAAGGAGACCATATGACCACCTCGACTCATCCCGTGACGCTCTTCACCGGCCAGTGGGCTGATCTCACTCTTGAGGAGGTGGCGAAACTCGCGTCCGAGTGGGGATACGACGGGCTCGAGATCGCGGCATCCGGAGAGCATCTCGATATCGCGCGGGCCGCCACGGACGACGCCTACCTGCAGGGGCGGCTCGACATCCTCGATCGCTACGGACTGAAAGCGTGGGCGATCTCGAACCACCTCACCGGCCAGTCGGTGTGCGACGATCCGATCGATTTTCGTCACCAGGCAATCATCCGCCCCACGGTCTGGGGAGATGGCGATCCCGAGGGCGTGCGTCAGCGCGCGGCGGAGGAACTAAAGCTCACCGCGGTGGTCGCCCGCAAGATGGGTATCGACACCGTCGTTGGCTTCACCGGTTCGAAGATCTGGCAGTACGTGGCGATGTTCCCCCCGGTGCCGACCTCGGTGATCGATGCCGGCTACCAGGACTTCGCCGACCGGTGGAACCCGATCCTCGACGTGTTCGACTCGGAGGGGGTGCGGTTCGCCCACGAAGTACACCCCTCGGAGATCGCTTACGACTACTGGTCGAGCGTGCGTTCACTCGAGGCCATCGAGCATCGCGCAGCTTTCGGCTTCAACTGGGACCCGAGCCACATGATGTGGCAGGGCATCGATCCGGTGTCGTTCATCACGGAGTTTGCCGATCGCATCTATCACGTCGACTGCAAGGACACCCGGTTGCGCACGCCCAACGGCCGATACGGCATCCTCGGATCGCACCTGCCCTGGGGTGACCTTCACCGCGGGTGGGACTTCGTCTCCACCGGGCACGGGGATGTGCCGTGGGAAGACTCGTTCCGCGCGCTGCGCTCCATCGGCTACGGCGGCCCCATTTCGGTGGAGTGGGAGGATGCCGGAATGGATCGGCTGCACGGCGCAGCCGAAGCCGTCGGCTTCGTTCGGTCGCTGCTCTGGGAGCTGCCGACGGCATCCTTCGACGCCGCCTTCAGCAATCAGGGTTGAGCGCCGCTCCACTCCGGTTCCTGCGTTTTCAGACAAGACAACTGGCTAGTCGTTCGCGCCGGGCCGAGCTCCGAAGGGCGGGTTCGTGCCCTCGGAAATGGAGGTCGCGGAGACGCTCCCGCTGCCGTCCTTCGCGCCGCGCACGGTCACGGTCTCGCCCGATGTGAGTTCGGCGACGCTGATCTTCTGGCTCTTCGTGACCTTGGTCGAAACGGTGGACTTCACGGTAACGGTCGAACCGTCGAGAAGCTTCACGGTGATCGTGTCGCCGTCGACCGACTGGATCGTGCCAGTGGTGAGCCCTCCGAAGGCGCCGGGTCGGGTGGCATTGCCGTGCTGCCCCGGCCGATCCTGTTGGCCCTGCTCGTGCCGCAAGCCCTGTCCGTTGTGCGACTGTCCGCCTGATCGGGTGAAATCGGCGAACTGTCCCGGCCCACCGGTGTGCTGTCCGATGAGGATGCCACCGAAAAGTGCGATCAACGCCACTGCGACCAGGGCGAGGGTGGGGATGAGCCAGCGCATGACTCCGGTGCGTGCGGGAGCCACCGCGGGGGCGACAATCGCCGGTGGTGGAGCTGGCGACTCTGGCGCCGGCGGGCTCTCGGCTGTGAGCTCGGTAGGCACCGTCTCGGCTGCGTTGGAATTTTCGCGGTCCTGTGGTTCTGTCTGTTCGGTCATTTCATCAGAGTGATTCTCGAACCTACGGAAATCGTATGGATCAGCTATCTGCCTCCCCAGAGTTTTGCGGTGCCGTGGTGCAGAGCGCCTGGGAAACCGGGGGCTGATCGGTGGTTGGGACTCAGGCGAAGTCGGGGTGAACCATAGGTGATTCATAGCAAACTCGTAATAGTAGGGAGTGTGATCTCACACAACCACAGCTCATCTGCTCCTAGCGCCGGCCCGAGGCTCCGGCGCGCGGACGGTTCCCCGGTACGTGTCGTCGTTGTCGATGATGAGGCGACGCTCAGCGACCTGCTGCGGATGGCGTTGCGCTACGAAGGCTGGGACGTGAAGACCGCAGCTGAGGGGCGTACCGCCATCCAGCTCATCCGCGAGTTCCAGCCGGATGTCGTCGTGCTCGACGTGATGCTGCCGGACATCGATGGCCTCCAGGTGCTCAAGCGGCTGCGGGACGACGGGCAGGATGTGCCCATCCTCTTCCTCACGGCGAAGGATGCCCTCGACGATCGCATCGCCGGGCTCACCGCCGGCGGTGACGATTACGTCACCAAGCCGTTCAGCCTCGAAGAACTCGTCGCCCGGCTGCGCGGACTCATTCGCCGGTCGTCCGTGGTCGTCGCGGACTCCGCTGACCCGCTACTTCGCGTCGGTGACCTGGTGCTCGACGAGGAGAGCTACGAGGTACACCGCGGCGGCCGTCTCATCGAGTTGACCGCCACCGAGTTCGAGCTGTTGCGCTTCCTCATGCGCAACCCGCGCCGGGTGATGAGCAAGGCGCAGATCCTCGACCGGGTCTGGAGCTATGACTTCGGAGGCCGGTCAAGCATCGTCGAGATCTACATTTCCTACCTGCGCAAGAAAATCGACGCGGGGGAGACTTCGATGATCCACACCGTGCGCGGAGTCGGCTACATGATCAAGGCCGCTGGATGACCCCTGTCACCACCCGTGCGCCGTGGTCGCTTCGGCGGCGATTGATGCTGTCCGTCGTCGGACTGCTCGCGGTAGTCGCCATCGTGATCGGCTCGATCAGCGTTCTTGCGCTGCAGGGCTTTCTCATGAACCGGCTGGACGACCAGCTCAAGGCGGCCAACGGACGCTCCCAGACCGGCTTCGGTCCTCCCGGAAGTCGGCCAGGGGATGCGCAGTCCGACACCTTCACGCGGCAGCAGTTGCGCCAGACCATCGACCGCCAGGCCCCGGATACGGTAATCGGGATTATTTTCGGCACCACTGTCGCCGGCGTCCAAAAGGACCAGAGCGGATCGCTCCAGGACCTGTCGGCCGCCCAGAGCGGGCCACTGAAGAAAGTGCCGGCTACCGGCGTCGCGACGACAGTGGATCTCGGGAATGGTCTCGGCAGCTTCCGCGCCGTCGCCGTGGAGTATGCAAATGGCGTTCGCGTCGTCACGGCGCTTCCCCTTGGCGAGCTGAAGGGCACACTGCTGCAACTGGGTCTCATCATCGCCATTGTCACCGCAGCCGGGCTCGTGCTCGCGGCATTCCTGGCTCGCTGGATCGTGCG
>ENA-OFCI01001498-OFCI01001498.1-metagenomes-genome-assembly--contig:-NODE-1498-length-10101-cov-4.300717_pt1 | contig 10101 bp, 10 predicted proteins | sample MGYA00153391_OFCI01 | MGnify analysis MGYA00153391 | reverse complement strand
AATTCCTGCTTTAAATACGATCTTTCGATACGGGGCGGGGCGGGTAGTATGTTCGGTCATCCAAACGGCGAACCCGACAGCAACACCCGTAACGGCGAAAGCTTACACATTTGATTCAGGCAACCGGATCAAACTGGTAAATAAATATATTTCGATCGCAGTAGTCAGTTCGGTTGCAGAGGTTCCTGTTGTTTACGTTACGCCCGCCGATTACACAGTCAATTCTGTTGACGGGGAAGTCTTTAGAGTGTTAACAGGGGCAATTCCTGTCGGGGCAACGGTGACGGTAGGTTATTCTGTTCCCAATTACGCCCCTACCTTGACGGGGGTTAATACTGCCATTGCAGCGCTAACAGAAGCTGAATCGACACCGGGAATAGGCTATAAACCTAATCTGATCTGTGTCCCTGGTTATGATTCTATGCCTTTAGCGGGCGCTATTAAAAGCTCCTTTGCGGCAATTTCAGACACAGCGGGTTTATTGAAAGCGCGGGGTTTGGTAGACAGTCCGATCGGAGTCGCTACCGCCACAGTGTTAACAGACAGAGATACCCTTAATGGGGTTATGGGAACTGCCAACATTAGAATGATTCTTTGCCATCCCCGTCTAATTGCAGCCGGAAAAGAGGAACCTTTAAGCTTGAACCTTGCGGGGATGATCGCTAAAATTGACAAAATGATCGGTTATTGGCGATCGCCAGATAATCAGCCGCTTGTGGGTGTTTCTGGCATCGCTCCTAGTCAAAAAATGTCGACCTCTTTTGTCGAAGGGGCGGACAATCAAGAATTAAACAAACGGGGGATTTATACCGTCTGTGCGATACCAGGGCAAGGTTTATTTGGATGGGGCTTGTGGAATTCTTCCTATCCGTCTAACCCAGAAATAACCCAATATATTCCGATTGTTGCCCTACAAGATATTCTCGAAAGAAAACTCACACTCGCCGCGCTTCCTTTCCTAGGTAGCGAGAGAGGAGAAAGTACAATCGGCGCTATCAAAGAGCGATTGTTGCTAGTGTTGAATTCTGAGGATTCTCTTTTGCCTGGTAGCGAAGTCCTCTATATTCCTGCTGTCAGTACAGCCACAAAACTTAGCTACGGTATAAAAGTCTTCCCAAAACTTCCGATCGAGAATATTTCTTTAACCCTTACGCTTACGGTTGCTTTGACTGCGTAAGTTCTTACGAATTCTTACACTTTCGTACATTTTTTGGTAAACAAATAGGAGAACAAAATGAATTTTTCTTTCACAAACGGGAATATAAATTTAATAACAGCCGGGGGGAAAGTCGGGTTACAAGGCGTGTGTAAGGAATTTAAATTGCCGACATTAAAATTCACGTTAGATGATGATATGCGGTTGGGATTTTTTGGCACAGCGCCAGTGGTAACAGGTTTAGAACCGATCGAGGGTTCGATGACAATGGCGGGGTGGTCGGATGAATGGGTTGCCGAGTCTGCTAATTGGCGAGATGGATTTCAATTTCAAATAATTGGATCGTTGATCGGGCAAGAAAGAGGAACCAAAACTAACAGCACTCTACTTATCGCTGTCACGGCTATCCCGTCCGAGTTGAGTCTTGGACAACTTAAAGCGGGTGCATCTATGGAGAGCGAAATAACTTATCTTGCTAGTTACGTCTCAATCACTAGAAACAACCTTTCTAGATTGATGATTGATGTCCCTAACAATATTTACAAAATCGGGGAAGTTGATCTACTCGCTAGATTTAGAGAGTCGATCGCCTAATGCCAATTTTAACGCCCGTTGCTCTTTGGAAACAAAACCCTCGCCAACTATTGATAAGCGAGTTTAATTTTGCTGCACTGTTTAACGAACAGACTCAAGACGTTTTGAATCAAAGCGAATCTAACAAAGCTCAAAACCCATCGCTTTTGATTTTGTTGAATTCAATAGATGAAAGGACTGCGGTTTTAACAACTCTAAACAGTCAAATAACCGCCCTGAGAAATCAGTTAAATCTTTCGGTTTTAACAAGCGAGAATGATGCAATTCAATCACGATTAACGGCGACAAATGCAGATATAAATACAATAACGACGGCAAGAACAAACGCCGAAAATTCAACAACGTTAGCAGAGACAAAAATAAGGGGGCTAACGCTTGACACAAAAGTGCAACGTGCTAATCCCTTGCTGACTGAGTTAGTAGTTCTGCCAAAAACCAACAGCAGAAATCTGACAGTAGGAGCAAACAATGCCTACAATTGGTCAAACTATGCGGGGATTCGAGTGCGTCCTCAGTTTGGTTTATTGATGGAAAACCAGACGCAAGGCGTTAATGCTGGAGCGGTAACACCGAACACATGGCAGAAGAGAAAGTTAAACACAATTAAATTTATGAGCATTGACGGCGGCGTTTTAGCCGTAGACAATGTGATCACTTTGGCGGCTGGCAATTATATTTTATTAGGGTTCTGTACAGCCGCCGGGTGTGCATCAGCCAAGACTAGAATACAGCAACTCCCTAGTACAACAATAGGGTTTGGAGCTTCGGCAAAAATAGTAGCTAGTGGCGGTGATGTGGGGAGAACTACGAATTTCGTTTCCCCTATTTATTTAGCTTTCTCGCTGTCTGCTACGACTCAAATAAGTTACGACTTTTTCGCTCCCGTAAATCACGAATCTTTACCGTCAGCCTCACAAGGAAGGGGGGCGGGTTTAGATGCTGAAAATTTTGCCCAATTGTTTATTTTGTCAGCTAACCCCGCGCTTTAAATTGAAAAGAAATGCCTGATTTACAAATAAAAGTAACGGTTGACGATTCAGCAATAGCGGCACTAGAAGCGAGATTAAAGGGGCTAAGTGGGGCGGGTAGTGGTACGGGTGTCGGCGGTGGCGGTGCAACCCCACAAGCTGCAAAATTTGCAGATAAACTTACCGCTGTAGGAGGTGCAATGTCAACTTTGGGAGGGTTGACATTAGCGGCTACCGCTCCAGCGATCGCAGGTTTTGGAGCATCGGCAAAAGCGGCGATCGATTATGAATCAGCCCTCGCCGATGTCCAGAAAATTTCAACTTTTAAATCTGGAATGGGATCTCAATTCTCGACAGATTTATTAAAATTGTCAGGCGCTTTGGGAAGTGTGAACCCGACAGATTTAGCGAAAATTTCGGCGGGGATGGTACGCCCTGGACAATCAGCAGGCGATCTGCTTCTAGCATCAGAAGCCGTTGCTAAAATGGGCGTTGCTTTTGATATGACAGCAGCGGACTCAGGCAAAGCATTAGGCAAGCTTTCAACGGCGTTCAAAGTGCCAGCGAAAGACATGAAAACTTTTGTCGGCGGCATGAACGAATTAAGTAATAAAACCGGGATCGCTGGTAAAGACTTAGTGAGTTTTATGTCGAATTCGAGTGAACTTGCCGGAAGAATGCCAGCTACAGACGTTGCTGCAATGGGTACGGCTTTAATTTCTGCGGGGATAGCCTCAGCACGATCCGGTCGATCGGTTTCTAGTATTTCCTCCAAGTTGATGATGGCGGGATCTTTATCAGCTAAAGCCCAAAAATCAATCACTGATATGGGCGTTAGCGTTTCAGGTTTGCAGGAAGATGTCTCGAAACGCGGCGCTCCTGCTATTGTTGACTTTTTAGACAAGATAAATAAATTACCAACAGCCGCGAAAAAAACAGAAGCTTTAAATAATATTTTCGGGGCGGACTTCGCAAGAACTGCGGGCGTTTTAGCAAATAATTTAGACCAAGTTCGGAGTAATTTAGCAGCCGTTTCCGATACAAAAGCCACGGCTAGCTCTGTTGATCGAGAGTATGCCGTCCGTCAAGAAACAACAGCGAATCAGTTGAAAACTTTTGGAGCCACAGCGCAACGGGTAGGGATTGCCGTAGGTGCGGGGATGTTACCTGCAATCAATAGCGCTGGCAAGGCTTTGGTTCCATTAGCAAACGGTTTTGCATCTTTTGCTACGGCTAACCCTAAAGTTGTTCAAGCGGGGCTGGCAGTGGCGGGGATAGCCACCGCAGGCGGACTAGCATTGACGGTTGCCGGATCTTTGGCTACAAGCATCGGCGCGATTGCCACAGCAGCCCCAATATTAGGAGGCGCGATCGGGGGTATCGGGGGGGCTGTAGCAGCCGCAGGTACAGCAGCCGTGGGTTTTGGAGCCTCAATGGGCGGCGCTGTAGCAGGCGCGGGCGCGGCTGTCGGAACTCTTGCGACTGGATTGTTATCGATTCCAGTGGTAGCGTTGACCGCCGCCACAGTTGCAGGTTTGGGGCTAGGGGTAGCGATTCACAAAGCGCTTAACCCTGCGACAGATTTAAGCACGATAATCCCTGACATCGGTTTAGGGATGCAGCAGACTTGGCAAGATGCCTCAACTGCCGGATCAACACTTTGGTCTGATTTAAAACTAGGTGGACAACAAACAGTTACCGATCTCGGTTCGGGTTTTAATACTGCAAAAGACACAATATCAACCGCTTTCTCTAGTGTCGGCACGTCAATGTCTGGGGTATTTACTGGAATCGGTACAACCGTCACAGGTTTGGTTACTTCACTCGGTACAAGTTTCTCGGGTATTGGTACGACTATCTCTACCGCTTTCTCAACTGTTGGCACTACAATCACAGGTTTAGTTACCTCGATCGGTACAAGTTTCTCGGGAATTGGTACGACAATCTCGACAGCTTTTTCGACAGTTGGTACGTCCGTCTCTGCAATCTTTACGGGAATAGGCACTACCGTCACAGGTTTCGTTACTTCGATCGGTACAAGTTTTTCGACAATTGGCACTACTATCTCAACAGCTTTTTCGACAGTTGGCACGTCAATCACTGCAATCTTTACCGCTATAGGTGCAACCATTACGGCTTTCGTTACTTCGGTCGGTACAAGTTTTGCAACAATTGGCACTACTATCTCAACAGCTTTTTCGACAGTTGGCACGTCAATCACCGCAGTTTTTACCGCTATAGGTGCAACCATTACGGCTTTTGCTGCGACAATTGGATCGACATTTACGGCGATCGGTGCAACAATAACAGCGACTTTCACTGCTGTTATGACTGGTATACAATCCTCTATCACCAGTATCCAGAGTGCCATCTCTTCAATGGCTAGCGCAATGCAAGCGGCTTTCTCTTCAATGGGTACAGCCATCAGTAGCGCCATGCAATCGGCAATGAGTTCGATTCAGAGTTCGATCTCCAGTATTCAAAGCGCTATCTCTTCAATGGCGAGCGCAATGCAGGCAAGTTTTGCCGCCGCAGGCGCGGCTATGCAGTCAGGTATGCAGGCTGCTGTGGCGGGCGTTCAAAGCGCCTTGCAAGGGCTTTCGAGTGCTGCTAGTGCCGCAGGCGCTGCACTCGCAGCCGCTGCAAATTCTGCTGTGGGCGCTTGGCAAGCCCTCGCAGGTGCGATCGGATCAGCCGTCAGTGCTGCACAATCGGCGGCTAGCGCTGTCGCAGGCGCTGCTAGTAGTGCCGCGAGTGCCGTTGCTGGCATTGCCGGGGCGGGTGCTAAAGGCGCTGCTAGCACCGGGGCAAAAGGTCTTGATTCCCCAGGATCGTCTCCCTCTCTGCCTTTCCCACGTTTTGCCTCACCCGGTGGTTTTGGTGGCTCAATGGCAATTAACTTTTCCCCCAATATCGGGGTCAACGGTGTCTCAAGTTTTAATGCCACCGACTTTATTAGAGAACTTCGATCCAGAGAATCAGAATTTTCTGCCTATCTTAATTCACTCACCAATAGACAGGGGCGGTTCCGTTACGATGATTGATTTTAGAAGCGAGATAAGATTTAGTCTCCTGTCTACGGTCTACGGATGAGTTTGTCGTTCACTTTATCAACTTTGTAAGTAAATTTAAACGACAAACTCAACCATTCAAACCCTTGCTGTGATTGAATTCTATCTCGCTTCTAGACCCAAACGAACTCAACCTTAGAATCTACAGACTCAACCATTCAATCAATTAGAGAATACCTCGATCCTTAGCGAGAGCTTTGGCTCGATCAAGCAAAGCTCTGTCTAAGGTAGAAGACAGCACCGAGAGACGCGCCGCTTTGGGGATTTTGGCAATCTGTACTAACTTAGCTTCTATGATGTCTAAGCCCTTCTCATCGTTTCTCTCTTGATCCGTAGTCCTAAATACAACTTTTTTCTCAGGTTCCTCTACCGATTCAGTCAACGATTCAGATACGAATTCAGATACCAATTCAGCCACCGATTCGACTACTACAACTAAAACTTGACGGGGGGAATAGACGCAACAGCTACCCGTGGGGAATTCAACTATCAACTCACAAAATCCAGAGGAAGACCATTCATGGGCTAGAAATTTTCCCACCTGTCCGTGGTGTAGGGAATCGGTATTATTTATAACAACCGGATCGCCCTTTTTTATTTTTTCCCAGTTCTCCAGTTCTCCATAACTCGACACCATTTTTTCCAAATGCTTCAGACGTAACATCAGATAATCGAAGTCTGTTCTAGTTTTACTCATTTTTTTTTCTTGTTTTTTTTTTGCTCTTCCTGTGTTTAATTTTCTGTTGGTTTTGAGACTGACACTTGGAGTTCTCCAGAGGCGATCGCTCTGATCATTCCAGAAATGTTTGGGCGCTCGCCGTGCAGATATCCTAATTTCTCTGCGAGTATTTCTAAATCTTTCTTGTGTCTTTTTGTGGCAGAAATTACTAACATGGCTTTGCTTTCCATTTTAATTAAGCGACAGATGGAGGATTGATGATATTGAATCTGTAACTGTTCCATGCTACCGTTAAAGCCGATTTAACCACCTCTTTGAGTTCGATTTTAATACTAGGCTTGACACTGATATCGAAGGTTGGATCAATCGATCGAGCTTCATTGGCTGCGGTAGGTGCGTTGTAGTAGCAGACAAAACGGTAATCGATACCGTGACGGGTTACTGTTCCTTTTGCGTAAGTGTAGGGGATCTGAAAACCATCAAATTCAACCGTAGTTTTTGTCGCCTTAAGTTGTGCTTTGAGTTGATTGATTTGAGTCTTGAGATCGTTAAGCAGGTCTTTGTCAGCCCCTAACCCGATCGCAAGGGTGACGGCTTCTAACAATCTTTTGATAGCTATGCTTTCGGTTCCGGCAAGAACGGTTTGGCTGTAATTACGGATGCCTGCGACTAGCGCGGTTGTCTTACGTCTGTCTGTAACGAAAGCTGATAATTTTGTTGCGATTGCTCTTAAGTTGGTTACGTTCATCTCGGTTCTCTCTCTGTTTTTTCTCTGTCTATCCTATTCTACAACTTATATATACAAGTTCCGGAAACTTGCACATATAAGTTTTAGGAGGGCTGGCTAGCGGGCGGGGTAGAGGACGGTGGCGAGAAGTCTTCCCCCACCGATCAACGTCAAATTCTACGGTCTTCTCTGACACCATTGCCGTTATGGCGGTCGAGATTAATCTTGAGGTTAAATCTAAATCGTTTTGGTTGATCATTTTTTTGTCCTGTGTCCTGTTTAAGAGTGTCGAGAGTGTCTAGTTAAAGTGTAGTTTTAAACCTTGTTTTTCGGCTTTTTCTACGATAACAATCGATCACTAAAGTGCATTTTTAAACCCATTTTTTTGGCTCTTTGTAGAATACCTTCTAAATCCAATCCCTTGATTCTAGTCATCAACACCCCGCCGTCTGCGATGATAGTCGGAGTGTTAAATAGAGTGATAATTCTGAGTGCATCACCTGCATAGCTAGCGTAGAATACACTACCCTCTGGCTTGTACAGAGTCACGCCCTCGCCGTTACGGTCTTTAAGAATCAGCCATTTTTTCTCCTTATCACTTGCGATTAAGATTCGAGCGCTAAAGTCAGAATTGTTGGTAATCACGCTCGCTGGTAAGCTTGCCACGATTTTTTCGATTTTTTGAGCATCGGCTGCGATCGCGGCTTCAGTGTCGGCGATCGGTCGGTAGCTTTCGATTAGTCTTTCAGCTTCATCTCTGAGGACTTCAAAACTGCTATTAAGTTTGATTTGCAGAGTGATTAGGTTTTCGTCTCTCAGTGCTTTAAATTGAGCTTGCAGGGCGCGGTAGCCGTTAGCGATTGCAGTAGTCAACTTTTCGGTGGTGGTAGTAGCCGTCATGTCAGTCATTTCTCTTAGCCCGTTTTTTTTGGTTTTTTTCTTGACTCCTTTAATCTACATCAACCATTTACATCTGTCAAGCGTTTTGACAAAATAAATCAAAAGAATTTTCAGAACGTTACCAGGCAAGGGTTCCCACTGCTGAGGATAGACACCGTTCGTTTGGTCGATTTCGATCGCAGTTGCTGAGTCCGTCTGTCCGTAGGATCGAGAAAGTTTCCATTTGCCCGAAGTTTTCACCGACCCGATCGCCGACTGCCGATTGCCGATTGCCGATTGCCGATTGCCGATTGCCGATTGCCGATTGCACTGCTGTTGAATCTAGAAGCGAGATAGAATTCAGCATCAGCACCTTATGGTTGAGTTTGTCGTTCACTATATCAACTTTGTTAAGTAAATCTAAACGACAAACTCAGCTATTCAAACCCTTACTGTGTCTAAATCCTATCTCGCGTCTATACCAAAACGAACTCAGCCTTAAGAATTGCAGACTCTACTGTGTCTTTTGAAAAAACCCGACTCTAGAATAGTAGAGCCGGGTTTTGTTTTGCGGGCGGGGGCGGAGCGGCGGTTAGCGATTGCCGAAAAGTTGACGATCAAAAAGCCAGAAATGCTTTTGTTTAAAGAATAAAAACGAAATAATGCTAAGAAGTAACAAGGGATTGAAATGAAACCATTCTGTTTTACCAGTACCGTGAGGTTCTGGCACGTTGTACTGCTTAAATCTATAATGTGCAGCCTTCTCTAAACGGCTCATATTATTGGTAGCAATGATAAACACGGGGAAGACGAAAGCACCATAATCGTCTCTGAGTTCTTGCAGACGGCGCTTTGGTGCGCGGCTCAAACCGATTTTTAGTCGAAGTCTGAAACCGCGCAAAATTCCAAACATTAAATAGACATAGCCGGGTGATGCGTGTTTGTCATCATAGCCACCGCTCCAGCTTCTCTGCCAGCTATAATCATAATTATTCTGTTTTTCTCTCACTTTCTTTTTCCTCAAACTTTTTTCAACTCCCTTTATATTTTCATATCGATCCTGATTTGTCAAGGGTTTACACGAATTATTTTAGGGGGCTGTTTGCCGATCGCGCCCGCCCTCTCTGATTACCCTCTTTATTTACGGACTCAGCTATCGATTGTCCCTTCCTGTCTACTTCTCTGATTTTTTTGGAAACTTCCGGTTTGTCAAGGGTTTACGTGGTATAGTAGAATAAGAAACAAAAAGAGGCGACTAAAATGACTGCTAAAACTTGCCAAACACGCTTAGGATTCGAGATCGAGATGTTGATCACAGACGGCTACTTGCCAAAAAACATCGGGATTGACTTAGGGGCTGAATTGCTGACACAGCATTACTTGCATATAAAAGGTAGAGGCTATTTTCCTACTCAAATCTGGTTACTCTCTTTGATTGATCAGGCAACAGCAATCGCAATCGCAACGGCAACAGCAACGGCAACAGCAACGGCAACAGCAACGGCAACAAGTGAGTTGACTGAATCAGAAAAAGCCGCAGCGGTAGAAGTCGAAACTTTTGCAAAAGCCGATCCGCTAAACCTGCAAATTATAAAATATGTGATTGACGATCGCCCTGTGACTTCTAAATATTTCTGCAAAATGATCGGAGTTCACACGGCAACGATGGCTGCACGGCTGCATCATTTGGGGATAGCCGCCAAACCCGGTAGAAACGAATTTCTAAGAGATCGACTGATCAGAATTTTACAAGTTAACTTTGTGATGCTCGGTGGCGATCGCAAAGTAGCATGATTAAGACGAGAACAGATTGAATGCCCCCCTTCGGATCAGAGGGGGGCTTTTTTTTGCAGGAAAAAACGGCAAGATTTTTCTGCCGTCTACTATTTTCGATATTCAGCTTTATAAAGTCTACCGAACTTTCTGATCTCTGAAGCGAGATAGGATTTAGTCTCCATCACCATCATCTACGGTTGAGTTTGTCGTTCACTATATCAACTTTGTTAAGTAAATTTAAACGACAAACT
>ENA-OFCI01001497-OFCI01001497.1-metagenomes-genome-assembly--contig:-NODE-1497-length-10104-cov-3.339437_pt1 | contig 10104 bp, 10 predicted proteins | sample MGYA00153391_OFCI01 | MGnify analysis MGYA00153391 | reverse complement strand
TAAGGCTTGTAGCGATCGCCTTCGATTTTTAGTTAAGGAGAGTGACAGAAGAGGGCTATAGCAGTCGCCACATCAGTTAGGACAATTTAGATCTTAGTCCGCGAAGGCGGACTTTGCATTCCAAGCAGCGATTTAAATTGCTGTGTCCTAACAGCCTTGGCGATTGCTGTATCTATCGATCCATTCCTGCTGAAAAGATCTCAAAGGGGTTCTATAGAGGTATATGGGTCGATTAAAGATGATCTTCACTTTGACAGATAAAATACAAAAACTTTAGTTTTAAAATAGAAATTGACTTTGAATCTAAGAAAATAGCGATGGCATCAGTACGTAAAAATGCAGTAGGCATGTTTCCAGAACTTCAGCAAATCGAGTCAGCCATGAGTCAACTCCAAGCGAATGGGTTTTCCATGAACAATGTCTCAATTGTCGATCCCCACGCCAATGACAATCCGACAGTGGGCAAATTGCAAGATCCAGTTGTAGAATCTCCAGCAGATCTAACCCGTGACAAACCGATCGATCGGATTCAGCATGGAGCCGTGGGCGCGGGAGCAGTGGGAAGTGTGGCTGGTGGCGTAGTTGCTGGGCTGACAACCTTGGCGTTTCCTGCTTTTAGTGGGGCGGTCGTTTTGCTCGGTATGGCTGCTGGAGCCTTTTATGGAGTGGTATCGGGTGGATTGCTCAGTAACGAGATCGGGATTACTTTATCCGAGGAGCAAGCCTCACATTACACCGATCTATCGGCACAAGGAAATTACTTGGTAGTAATCAAAGGTACCGCCATCGATATCGATCGAGCGGAGTCGATTCTCAAAGCTGCAAACGTTCAAGAGTGGATGGTGTTCGATCGGGTTTAAGTTATCTACTCTCTTCCCAGTGTCAAATTAGACATCTAGTGTAGGGGGTGAATGAATGGTGAATGGCTTGCACTGTTGGCGTTAGCCTTGCCCTTGGCAATGCGAAGTTGGCGTTGGCGAAGCCTACCGTCAGGTGGTAGCCTGCCGTAGGCATAGTGTGGATGGTGAATAGACGACCGACATTACAGAGCGAGATTGCCTATTTCTTCAGTGGGAAGGGAGTATGACAAGTCGATCGATTCAATATATACAACCGAAAAAATTATGACTAACGATAAAGCAACTCAATTTCAAAATGCTATTAAACAAGATCCGAGTTTGAAGGCGAAACTTACAGCAGTAGCAGGCGATGTCGATGCTTGCAGCAAAATCGCCAAAGAACATGGGTATGACTTGACACCAGCAGAACTTCAAGCGGCATTAAGTCAAGAGTCGAATGAAGAATTGGCGCAAATAGTCAATCCAGGTGTCGAACCCAGACAGCAATTAACTTAGAGGACGCTATTAAATTAATTGATAATTGATAATTGATAATTGGGTTTTTATGATGGGGATTTAAACCCCTACTCTTTGTTAATTGGGAAATATTTGATGAGTTTAAAAGCTGCAAAAATTGGGATCGTTGGTGCGGGTAATGTTGGTGCAACGCTTGCGTATGGGCTGATGCTACTGAGGATCGGGGTGACGATCGTTTTATTCGATCGCACTTTGTCCAAAGCTGAGGGGGAAGCATGGGATATCGAAGATGCGATTCCCCTTTGTGCCGATCTCGATGTAGTGCCTACAGATCGTTATGCGGATTTGGCGGACTCGGATGTAATTGTAGTGACGGTTGGCGCACCCAATCGCGCTGGGGAAGATCGATTGGAGATGTTGGGGCGCAACGCGGAAATCTTACGGGCGGCGATCCAGGAACTCGATCGAGTCGCACCAACAGCAATTGTCATTATCGTTAGCAATCCGGTGGATGTGTTGACGCGGATCGCTATAGAAGAATCCCTGCGTTCAGAACACCTGATTATCGGAGCGGGAACCGTACTCGATACCGCTCGACTATGCTATCAACTTGGAAAGCAATTTGATGTCGATCGCCAAGACGTTCGAGGGTATATAATTGGCGAACATGGCGACAGCGAACTAATTGTGTGGTCGAGTGTGACGATCGGAGCCATTCCTCTCACCGCCTTTCTCACTCCAGAAATAACGCTCGAATCGCTCAAACAAGGCTACACCGAAGCTACCCGCAAACGCGGTTATGATATTCTACAACGTAAAGGTCATACTAGCTATGGTGTTGCCACGGTAGTGACTCAGATCGTGGATGCGATCTGGCGCGACGCTAACAAGATTTTCACCGTATCAGTCAGACCCCATCCTGGATATCAGGTCGCTCGAAATGTTGTCTTGGGTTTACCGTGCATTATCGGCAAAAAAGGGATCGAACGTTCATTATTGTTACCACTAAATGCTGAGGAACAAAAATTACTCGATCGATCGGCGTTGCGGTTGAGTGATGCGTACGAGAAATTAGTAACCAGTTGACACTTGGCGGGGCTGTGCTTACGGCACCAACGGCTTCGCTATGCTAGAGCCAAGGCTAACGCCAACACTGCAAGACGCGCAGTCCCATTTGAACTACCTCTATCAAAAGTTATAGATAATATTTATTTATTTACGTAGAAAGATACAGAATATATCCTAGTATTTCTGCTTTAATTAAAGGTATCAACAGTAAATTGGAAAGTCTTGATCCATGACTGCAATAGCGAAGGTACATAGATTTCAGTCAGCTCAACGCGTCAGATTTGTGGGCGGAGAAGGAATCGTGCGAAACTTGAAACTTGAAACTGGAACCTGGAAGTATCTCGTGGAGATGCCAATGGGTGATGAGCCAAGCTTTGGCAGAGTAGGTGCAGAGACAATGGTATTATTTAACGAGACAGAATTGCGTGCAGCATGAACCAAAATCGCAGCCATTAACAGGACTGATAGTTGCGTCAATCATCGTGGTACTCTGGCTCGGTAGCTGGATCTCCCTCTTATTTACAGATATTACCCAGTTGACACCCTTGGTCATTTTGGCGGCAATTGTCGGGCGCACGTTTATCCAGACGGGGTTATTTATAGTCGCCCATGATGCCATTCACGGAGTAGTAGTTCCAGGAAGTCGGCAATGGAATCAATGGATCGGACAATTTGCCCTAATGCTCTACGCGCTGCTACCCTATCAGAAACTCGCTCTCAATCATAGCCAGCATCATCAGCAGCCAGGGCGGGTAGGCGATCCAGACTTTCATGATGGCATTCACTCTAGTATCTTTGGCTGGTATCTAAAATTCATGACAGGATACCTAGACAATAGACAACGGATCGTCTTGTTTTTTGGGATCGGGGTGGTATTTCATACTCTTAATTTGAAATTTCACGTACCGATCGCTAACCTATTTTTGTTTTGGATCTTCCCGATCGTGTTTAGCTCGATGCAGTTATTTGTATTTGGAACTTATCTACCACATCGTGGCTCTACTACTGGTGCCGAAATCGAGGCAAATTCTCACAACGCCAGCAGCAGCAATTATCATCCGATTTTATCATTCTTAACCTGCTATCACTTTGGTTATCACTGGGAGCATCACGAATATCCCTTTCTGCCTTGGTACGGCTTACCAGCCGCCCGTCAAGTGACTAACGCCGAACAGTAACACGGAGCAAATATTCATGTCTGCAAAAGTTGCACTGGTAACGGGACAGATCACGATTAATGATGGTGGCTCATTTCTATTGACGGCTGCGGATGGATCGATCGACGATCTCCGCGCTCAAGGATTCTTTGTGCGAGACACCCGCTTGATTTCTTACTATGGACTCTCGATCGACAGGAAACCACTGACTCTACTCACTTCTAGCGCGATCGCTCATCGAGTGGCACGATATGAGTTTACCAGTCCCGAATTGTTGACAGCACACGGGATCGTACCAGCCAAAAAACTGTTAGTCAGTCTAAGGCGCGACATTATGGGGGGAATGCACGAGGATATCAGTGTCACCAATCACCATCAAGAACGCGTCGAAATTCAGTTAATGCTGGCAATTCGTTCGGATTTTGTGGATGTTTCGCGGGTTAAAGCCCAAGAATTTTATACAGAAGGTCGAATGGAGACAACTTGGGCAGACGATATGCTCACAAATACCTACTGCAATGGTTCGTTTAATAGAGGTCTGCGGATTCAATCCAAAGACGCAAGTTCGCCCCCGCGCTATTCTAATGGTCGGTTGGTGTTCGATGTTGCCCTCGATCCGGGTGAGAGCTGGCATACCTGTATCAATTTCATCGCCTTGGTAGATGGCGAGGAACTAGTGCCAAAACATACCGATGCGGGGATCGATGCGACTCCAGCAGGCGAACAGATGGCTAGCTATCTAGAAGTGGCAACTCATCTGCGATCCTCCAATCGGGAGGTCGAACAAACCTATTACCAAGCTCTAACCGATTTAGCCGCACTGAGAATTCCAGTCGATGGCGGTAACACAGTTTGGATTCCAGCCGCTGGCATTCCCTGGTTTGTCGCTGTATTTGGGCGCGATCCATTGATTACCAGTCTACAAACGATGTCTGTCGCACCAAATCTCGCCCAGGGGACACTGCTGAAATTAGCCCAATTACAGTCAGCCGAATTTAATGACTGGCAAGATGCCGAACCTGGTAAGATTTTGCACGAACTACGGCGAGGAGAACTCGCACAACTCAATCAAATCCCTTCGGCACCTTATTACGGGGCGATCGATACCACCCTATTATGGATTATTACCCTGTCTGAAACCTATAATTGGACGGGCGATCGGCAACTGCTCGATAACTGTTATGAACCGCTAGCCAAAGCACTGCACTGGATCGACAAATACGGCGACTTCGATGGCGATGGTTTTGTTGAGTATCGCAGCCGCTCCAAAGATGGCATCCAGAATCAAGGTTGGAAAGATTCGGGAGATGCAATTCGGGCGGCAGATGGGACGATCGTGAATGCGCCGATTGCCCTGTGTGAGACTCAAGGACAGGTCTATGACGCGTGGTTGAGGGCAGCAGATCTCTACGATGTGCTGGGCGAGTCAGACCGCGCTCGATCGCTCCGCCAGCAAGCCGAGCAGCTCTATGTGAGATTTAACGATCGATTCTGGATGGAGGATGAGGGTTTTTATTGTCTGGGGCTAGATAGTAATAAACAGCAGATTCGATCGATCGCTTCCAATGCCGGACAGTTGCTCTGGTCGGGGATCGTCACCCCAGAGCGGGCACACCAAGTGGTGCAACGATTGTTTCAGCCCGATTTATGGTGCGGTTGGGGCATTCGGACACTTTCAGCCAAACATCCTGCCTACGACCCGATCGGCTACCACACAGGCAGTGTTTGGGCACACGACAACTCATTCATCGCTGCCGGACTCAAACGATATGGCTACCACACCGAAGCCAACCAGATTGCAGAGGGAATTTTTGCCGCAGCTAGTTCATTTCAATCCAACCAGATGCCCGAACTATTTGGTGGCATCGCAAGATCGTTAGAAAACTTTCCCGTTCCCTACGTCGATGCCAACATTCCCCAAGCATGGGCAGCAGGCTCGATGCCCTGGCTGATTAGCACCATGTTGGGATTACAAGCTGATGCCCCAACTCGACGATTGCAAGTCCAACCAATGTTGCCAGACTGGTTGCCAGATCTACAACTTACCAATATCCACATCGGCGATGCCCAAGTAGACTTAGACTTTTGGCGCGAAGGCGATCTTACTCACTGGAAAGTCGTGCGTCAAGTCGGGGAATTAGACATTATCGATCTTCCCGATTCCAGACGGTGAAAGGAACTTAGCGGATCGTCACCATAATAGCGATCGCAAAAATAGGCAGAATTAAATGTCGCAAAACACCCTAGAAACCAACTAGTATCAGCGGTGGGCATTGTCTAGGTGCGCTCTAAATATTGATGCCGATGTACTCAACACTCAAAAACTAGCAAAATAGATCGTCAAAATCGATCGCAGGAGCTAATATGACCGATCGACACTACGATATCATCATCATCGGTACCGGAGCAGGTGGCGGCACCCTCGCCCATCACCTCGCCCCCAGCGGCAAAAACATTCTCATCCTAGAGCGTGGGACCTTCCTTCCCAGAGAAAAAGATAACTGGAATCCAGTAGCCGTCACCGCCAAAGATCGCTACTTCAACGCCGAAACCTGGAGCGACAAAGACGGAAAAGACCTAAAACCCGCAGCAGGTTATTGGGTGGGTGGTAACACCAAATTATATGGTGGCACCTTATTTAGAGCGCGAGAGCGAGAATTTGATGAGATCGTTCATAAAGGTGGCATCTCTCCCGAATGGTGCCTCAAATACGCAGATTTTGAACCCTATTACACTCAAGCCGAAAAACTCTATCACGTTCATGGTAGGAGAGGTCTAGACCCCACCGAGCCGTGGACGACTGAAGAATATGCCTATCCTGCCATCAGTCACGAACCACGCATTCAAGCAGTTAGCGACGATTTAGTAGCTCAAGGCTTACACCCGTTTTACCTGCCGATGTCCATCAAACTCAACGAAGCGCAACGGTTTTTGAGTGAATGTATTCGGTGCGAAACCTGCGATGGGTATCCTTGTCTACTTCATGCCAAAGCCGATGCCGAAGTAATGACTGTGCGTCCAGCCATAGCACACTTAAATGTCACACTCCTGACCTCAGCCACAGTTCTACGCCTCCATACCAGTGATTCCGGTCGAGAAATTACTGCGGTAGAAACCGAAGTAGATGGCGAAGTCAAGCTGTTTCGCGGGGACATAGTTGTAGTAGCTGGTGGCGCGATTAATTCGGCAATATTACTACTGAAATCGAGCAACGACAAGCATCCCAATGGATTAGCCAACAGTTCCGACCAAGTGGGGCGTAATTTTATGAAGCATAATTGCGGCGTGGTAGTCGGAGTCATGGCAAAAGAAAACCCCACAGTATTCGCGAAAACGCTGGGAGTAAATGATTTTTACTGGGGTGAACCAGATTTCCCCTATCCAATGGGACAGATCCAACTCTCTGGCAAAGTCAATAAAGAGATGCTAGCGAATGAAGTACCTCTAAAGATAGATGCAGATATTTCGCCTGAATACGCTGCTCGGCACTCAGTTGACTGGTGGTTGATGGCTGAAGATTTACCCGATCCTAACAATAGAGTCCGTCTAAAGGGGGATAGAATTTTGCTGGAGTACACCGACAATAATACTGAGTCATTCGATCGACTAGTTCATCGTTGGATCGGTATACTCAAATCGATCGATACCGACCCGAATTCTCGCTATTACAGTAGCAATTTTTCCCTGCGTTGGGTCGCTCATCAGTGTGGTACTTGCCGCTTTGGTACAGATCCGAACACATCTGTGTTGGATATCAATTGCCGCACTCACGAGATTGATAACCTCTATGTCGTCGATGGCAGTTTCTTCCCTTCAAATATTGGCTCGAACCCGACTTTAACGATCGTTGCAAATACTTTGCGAGTTGGCGATATTTTGCTCGATCGACTTAGCTAAAGAGTATTAGCGGAGATCTTTAACCCACCCCAGCCCTCCCCTTATTAAGGGGAGGGAGCAAGAGTCGCCATCCCCGCAGATTCGGGGGAGCAACGAAAGCCCCCCCTTGATAAGGCGGGGTTGGGGGGGTAAACATCTCCGCTGCTAACAGACAACCTCACTCCACTAAATATTATGACCACCGAATTTCGTCCGACAGCCGAGGATATCCCCGCTCAAACCTTGCCATATCCTGCCAGTCAGGCGGATATGATCCCCCAGCCAGATAGTGACATGTCCAACTACAAGCCTGCTGGTAAATTGCAAGGCAAAGTAGCGATTATCACTGGTGGTGATTCGGGAATCGGGCGGGCGGTCGCGATCGCTTATGCGATGGAAGGTGCCGATGTCGCGATCGTGTACAATGTCAACGATGAAGATGCCAATGTCACCAAAGCACTCGTAGAAGAAAAGGGTCAACATTGTCTGACCATCAAAGCTGATGTCCGTGATTCGGCGCAGTGTCAGCAAGCAGTCACCCAAACTGTCGAGAAGTTCGGACATTTAGAGATATTAGTTAACAATGCTGGCTATCAAGCGGTCAAGTTCGAGATTGAAGACATCTCCGACGAACAGTTTCGCCGCACGATGGAAACCAACATTTTTGGTTACTTCTACATGCTCAAAGCCGCCTTACCCCACCTCAAAGCAGGCGATGTCGTCATCAATACCAGCAGCATTCTCGGCCTAATTGGCAAAGAATTTTTGGTTGATTACTCAGCTAGTAAAGGGGCAATCAACGCCTTTACCAAAGCTACAGCCCAAAATTTAGCTAAACGCAAAATTCGGGTCAATGCCGTCGCTCCTGGCCCCGTCTGGACACCTGGAATTCCTGGCACGATGACCAAAGAACAAGTGGATAATTTTGACAAGGACAATGCGATGCAACGTGCTGGACAACCAGAAGAACTCGCACCCACTTATGTCTATTTTGCCTCCGAAGATAGCAGCTTTGTCACTGGTGCGATCCTCGAAGTTACAGGCGGTCAAGTTTCTAGTACCTAAGGAGCCAAATGTCGAGTACTGCGATCGAATCGATCGGAATGACGGTGGGGGATATGGATCGATCGATCGATTTCTATACCACCGTTTTAGCATTTACCAAGACTGGCGATCGTCAAATTACAGGCGTGGCATCTGACGATGTGTTACCACTGCAAGCAGATCCGATCCCATCAGCAGCCAATCTCCAGTTACGAATAGTCACCCTCCAACTTGGTGCAGAGACGATCGAACTCACGCAATGTTTGAAGCATCCAGGGCAACCGATTCCGCCAGATTCACGCAGTAACGATCGTTGGTTTCAGCACCTCGCGATCGTTGTTAGCGATATGGATCGCGCTTATCGACATGTCCGCCAGCATTCACTCCTCCAAATTCCCAATCCCCAAACCTTACCCGACTGGAATCCAGTCGCTGGCGGCATCCAAGCTCTTTACTTTCAAGATCCCGACGGTCACAATCTCGAACTGCTCCACTTTCCAACCGCTAAAGCCGCTCCAAAATGGCAACAGCCGACCACCGATTTATTTCTAGGTATCGACCATACGGCGATCGTCGTCGCCGATACAGCAGCTAGTCGTGTATTCTACTGCGATCTGTTAGGACTGGAATTAAAACAAGAAAGTAAAAATTTTGGTTCCGAACAAGAGCTACTGAGCGGTATCGCTGCTGTCAAAGTGCGGATTAGCAGTCTCACAGCCGCCGCAGGTGTCGGCATCGAGCTGTTGGAATATCTAGAGCCGACCGATGGACGATCGATCCCTCCCGATACCGAGTTCAATGACCTGTGGTGCTGCCAAACCAAGCTCGTCGTCGCCGATGCGATGGAGACAGTCCAACAACTTACCGCCGCACACTTTCCACTCGTGTCCACCGAGGTGTCACTATCGAATACATCTAGCTTAGAATTCGATCGCCAATTCCTCGTTAGAGACCCAGATGGGCACACAATTCGGCTAGTCGATCCCTAGAAAAAATCAATTGTAAACCACTACAAAAATAGCGTGAAAACCGCCGCTAATCGACGTTGTAGGCTATTTAGATCAGGGTTAAAATAGATGTATAGAGATAGAAAAGGAAAAGACTGAGTGAAAATTCAACCCTCTGTATTAGTTCACCTAGGGTTCGGCAAATACGTCCGATCGGACAACGTTGTAGCACTGATTCCACTAGAAGAAGATCGTGGGCCAGGACGGCGTACTGTAGTGTATCTTCAGGGACAAAACGAGCCAATGGTTGTTTCTCGATCGGAAGATACGATCGTGCGTGACTTGGTGCAAGAACCGCTGGAGGTAACTCGATCGCGTCAGCAACAAGAGATCTTGCGCGATCTACTGCAAACTTTAGATACAGTCAATGCCACTGTCCGTCGGATCAGCCGCGATGAAGGTGGTTTGGATCTCGATCGACTAGAAGATCGGATCGCTAAGGTGCTCGAAGATTAGTTTGATATGGGGAGGGGCGATCGATCGCCCCTTTTTGGTATTTAGAGTGGATCGAGCCATGATGCGGCTTAGTTGGGGTTGTTTTTTTAACGCAGCGATGCGCGCTCGTCGGGTTCCCCGACGGTTTAGCGGCGTTTTTATTCGGGGGTTCCCCCCGAATAAAAAAACGACAAGACAGCG
>ENA-OFCI01001496-OFCI01001496.1-metagenomes-genome-assembly--contig:-NODE-1496-length-10105-cov-3.245473_pt1 | contig 10105 bp, 9 predicted proteins | sample MGYA00153391_OFCI01 | MGnify analysis MGYA00153391 | reverse complement strand
AAACCCCTGCTAGTTATTAAGGCAACGGCAGGTTAGGACTATTATAGTATGCTCTTTATAGTATTTTAGCACTACTTTGCTTGGCTTTGGTTGGATCGCGATTTAATTTGATATCATGTACACAGTTGCGTACATAACTTATGTTCTCCACCGAAATCACCTCACCGACTGAAGCTAGATCTGGATTCTTTCAACTGATCGATCGAGTTGCTCAGAGTCACCAAGTCTGTATCATCAATCGCCGCGATGGTGAGAATGTAGCTCTCATCGCCGAATCAGATCTCAATAGTCTAATCGAAACTGTGTATCTATTTCGCTCTCCTGCAAATGCACGTCACTTACTCGATTCTATCGATGAATATCGATCTGGGAAACTTGAGTCTCAAAGCATTGAAGAATTACGCCAGGAGTTAGGAATCGATGGCGAAGAAGAAAAAATCTAAGGAACCGCCAGAAATAACACCCGTTCAAATTATCCGATTAATTCCAGTATTCACTACCAAATTCAAAGAAGATTTAAGTTGGTGGTATAAAACCGATCCCAAAAAGGCAAATAAGATCCTCGACATGGTAACAGCCATCATGTCAGATCCATTTACAGGAATTGGCAAACCGGAACCTTTAAAGTATCTGGACTCAGATTATTGGTCGCGCCGCGTCGATCTCGAACATCGATTAATATATATAGTTAATAACGAGCAAATTGTCTTTTTTGCCTGTCGTTATCACTATGAATAACTGCACGAGGTCGTAGTTAGTGCGATCGACGATCGCTATTTGGGGTGTGTGAAGCGTGCATATTCCAAAAAAATACCCGACTTCTTCAAGAAGTCGGGTATCGAAACAGGCTACTACATTTCTACGTTTCTTCCGATGGGTTGGATTGTCCGAGAACTGGCACGAGATAAGCAACCAATAGTCCCACTATGAATCCACCACAATTCCGTAATAATGGCAACAATTCTTGTGTGCGGGTGACTACTGGCGCGATGCCAAACGCAAAGAATAAAATCCCCCATAATGGCGAGAAAATCAATGCCCACTGCCAAGCAAAACCCTCTCCAGGCTTGCGATATTGTCCGGCAAAGCCACAAATCACACCACCGATCGCCGAGCTGATCAGCGTCAGGTTCCATTGCTCATCGGGCAATCCTGGCACGACATTACAACCACCTTTGACTAGACAGGTTTTGACTGCGGCTAGGGAGTCCAACACGGCTTTGTCCTCACCGTTTTCGCGCACGTAGTATAGATTGCCAAATCTGGTTTGCAGCTCGATCCAGAAGGTTCTGGGCATGAGTTTGTAGACATCATCACCGACTCGAAAATTTAGGGTATTCCCACCGCGTGAGTCGGAGACAACCAGAACACTTTTTTCATCTAGTCCCCAATATTTCCGTACCGCACGTCCAGGGGTGCGATCGTATTGAGTCAAGACCCGGAGTTTCCAGCCAGTATCGGCTTCAAAGGTTTCGATATCCTTGACTAATCTCTCTTCTTGGATGGCGGTGAAGGTTCTAGCCAGATCGATCACGGGAGTCTGGATTGTGGGCAAGAGTTCGGGATTGTCAAAGGCTTGCGCGGCGGGGGCGATCGACCACACGGATATACTTAAAACGATGGCAATGGCAGATCCGAGCAGACGGCGTAATATCATTTTTGATGAAGGCATTTTCTAATAAAGTCAGTTAAATCGTTGTCCCATCCTCTGCATTTGCAGTGCCAACGATTTTGGAGCAGCGGGGAGAATTAGCATCGACATTCACCATTGCCGATCTAGAGGCAGGGTAATACCGGAGAGGATTGTCTTGAGTACATACCTGACAGCAATTGTGGCGACTAGATTCACACACCGATCGCGACCATCTCTACCGACAAAAATTAAGCTATTATTAATTTACTTTACAATACTTTACTAGAAAATGGAATCGCTTTGCCCAAGGGTGTTTTAGTTAGAATTAAGAAATATTCTTCCCGTTTACCTAAATTATTATGGCAACTACCAGACTTGGCAATACTGGCATTGAAGTTACACCGATGGGTTTTGGCACTTGGGCTTGGGGTGATTCGATCTTTTGGGGATACGGCAAAGACTACGGTGAGATGGATTTACGACTAGCTTTTCAAGCCGCCGTCAATAATGGAATTACTTTTCTAGATACCGCTGAGGTTTATGGCTTGGGTAAGTCTGAGGAACTAATCGGTAAATTCATCAAAGAAACTAATGCAACTACCCAAATCGCTACTAAATATATGCCTTTACCCTGGCGGTTTCGGGCAGAAGATGTGGCTGATGCCGTCACAGCCAGCCTCAAACGCCTGAAAATGCCCTCGGTAGATTTGTATCAAGTCCATTTTCCTTTTCCATCATTTCTGAGTCAAGAAGGGTTGATGAATGCTCTTGCCGATGAAGTACACCAAGGGCGGATTAAGGCTGTGGGAGTGAGTAACTATAGTGCCGAACAACTCCGCGAAGCACATCGGGTATTAGCGCGGCGGGGTGTACCTCTAGCTGTCAATCAAGTGCGGTATTCACTCATCACTCGTGAAATTGAAACTAATGGGGTACTAGCCGCCGCCCGCGAGTTGGGTGTGACGATTTTGGCTTATAGCCCATTGGCTCAAGGATTATTGACGGGTAAATACACGATGAGTAATCCACCGACTGGTGCTCGGAGTTTCGACAAGCGGTTTCAGACTGCTGGTTTGATTAAGCTTCAACCAGTCTTGGATAAGCTCAATGAATTGGGCGAAAAGTACTCTAAAACCCCTGCCCAAGTCGCCCTAAACTGGCTGATCTGTCAGCCAGGGGTGATTCCGATTCCAGGGATTAAAACCGCCGCTCAGGTGGATCAAAATGCCGGAGCGATGGGATGGGAGTTGTCAGAAATAGATGCGATCGAGTTGCGTCAGAAAGCATTATTAATTTAGGATCTAGATTAGATCGCAATCATCCTCATGGCGATCGATAGTTTATCGCCATGAGGATGATTTTGATGATTAGCAATCCTAAACGAGCGTCTAGGTGAATGCAGGGTTTTAGCCCCACACGCCTTTTTCAACTGTCAACTATCAACTGTCAACTGCTTTTGTAGCTACCAAGTACTTACTCATAAAGTGAACTTCGGTGGGCAGCACTTGAGCAAAACCAGCCTTGTTGAGTCGATCGATCAGATCGTCTTCCATGTAGCTACGATAGTAAGGCTCGTGGAATGTTTCATGGAACATGTGCATCATTGCTTCCATTGCTGGGGAATCAGCCACCTGAATTGAATCACAAATAATCAAAGAGCCACCTGGTTTGAGGACTCGATAACATTCATCGATCGCATTTTGACGTACCGCTGGCGGGAGTTCGTGGAATAAGAATACACATGTGACAGCGTGGAAATAGTTGTCTACATAGGGTAACTCTTCGATATTCCCCTGCATCAACTGTACTAGCTCTCCTGGCATATCGGCGAGTTGCTCGTTGGCTTTGCGGAGGTAGGCTCCTGAGAGATCCACCGCAAACAACGAAGCTTGAGGTAGCATCGCGCGTACGCCTCGGAGTGTCCGTGCAGTACCACAAGCAGCATCTAAAATGCGGATTTGCTTGGCGGGAACATCGCTAAATGCTGTTAAGCTAGCTTTGAGTGGAGCCAAGATCCGACGGCGCATCGCGTCAGCACTACCACCGAAGAGGATTTCGACTTGCAGATCGTACAAATTAGCAGAGAGATCGCTCAGGTAGCCACCAGTTTGATGATGAAAATTCTGGACGTAGTAGTTAGGATAACCATCTGTCTCGATCTCTCGATCGAAATCTTGATGTTTTTTGCCGTCAGCACGCCGCCAAATACTGGGCATGTCAACGATCAACGAGGGATACTGTTTCAAATAATCTACCCAAGGCTCATCGAAAAGCAAACTGGTTGGGTAGACACCATTTTCGGCATCTTGCCAATCTACCGCCTGGAGATCGTTGACGCGCTGCTGAAGCTTCGCAATCAATTCTGGCGGCACTGGGATCATCGGCAGATCGTTGGGCTTGAGAGCCTTACGGGCTTGGATGCTGAGAGTTTTGTGGGCGAAGCTCAGGTAGCTCTTGCCTTGTTGGAGGGTTTGGTAAGTTAGCTTGGTGAGGGTATCAGCCATGGTGGCGAAAATCTTTTTTTGCAGGAGTATTATAAGTAAATCTAACGAATCTTTAAGAGTTTGTAAATTAGATCCACTTGTTTATTCCAAAAATCTATATTTTTTTTGGCTGCTCCCAATCAGTGGACGGATAACCCAACTAAGCCGAATACTGCTTCCGTTTGCACGTGTTTCTTTCCTGTGGAGAATACTCACACCCCAACCCTCAACACTTAATATCGTTTGTGTTACTATCAGGAGAAATAGGTCTTAAATCCTAAAGGAAACATGAGCAAAGTGCTGGTGTTAAATGCTTCCTACGAGCCGCTCAATATCACTGGTTGGCGACGTGCGGCGATCTTGATGCTCAAGGGAAAAGCAGAACAGGTAGAACACAGTGGTAAATATTTAGCAAAAGACTTTCCACTACCAACGGTAATTCGCTTGCGGCATTATGTGACAGTACCGTATCGAGAAATTCCCCTTACTCGCCGCAATGTCCTCAATCGCGATAATCACACTTGTCAATACTGTGGTCATAAAGGTGATAGTCTGACCCTAGATCATGTCATGCCTCGATCGCGTGGTGGCCCAGATACCTGGGAAAATCTGATTACGGCGTGTATGCGGTGCAATGTCAAAAAGGGTAGCCGCACTCCCAAGGAAGCCAATTTACAGCTCTATACTCAACCGCGTAGACCATATAGTAGTCTGCACTACGAGGCTGCGACTCAGATTAATAATGGCTCTCATGCAGAGTGGCGTAAGTATATTATTGGGATTTAGATCGGAAATTAATATAGCCGCGTTCAGTACATCAGTTCGTTCGGCTACAATAGATTACAATAAATTGAGGGTAACAGCAATTATCGCAATCGCCACATCGGTTAGGACATATTAGTCCGCGTTCGCGTTGGCGTTGGCGTAGCCTGCCGGAGGCACAGCCTGCCGGAGGCACAGCGTCTCGCAGAGAATGCGGACTTTGCATTCCGAACGGTGATTTCAATCGCTGTCCTAATTGCCTTGGCGGTTGATATAGATTCGATCGAACTAAAAAAATAGAAAATAATAAAACAACTAGGTGTAACTTATGCTTGTCTTTATCATTCCTGTTAAAAGTCCTTTAATTTCTTCAGACTGGAGTTTATGTTCTCGTTTGTTTGAAAGATGCCTCAAATCGGTGTGCAATCAAACTTCAGTCAATTTTAGGGTAGTAGTTGTCTGCAATGAAAAGCCTCAGACAACTTTTGGCTCTCCCCATGTTGAATACTTAACCGTTGATTTTCTACCCCCAATCTCGGAAAAAGTCAGTCCGCTAATTGGTCTAGAATCACCCAAGGAAGCCGATAAAGCTAAGAAAATTTTAGTAGGTATAGCTCATGCAAAGCAACTAAATCCATCTCATATTATGGTTGTGGATGCAGATGACTGTATCAATCAAAATATTGCCAAATTTGTTGAAGAAAATCTTGGCTGTGATGGTTGGTATATCAAAAAAGGATATATTTATAAGGAAGGTAAAAAATATATTTATCTTAACTCTAAAAACTTCAACGATTTGTGTGGAACATCGATAATCGTTAAATATGAGCTAGCGGAATTATTGATGAATGAAGGGAAATACTACGAACATAATGCAACTACTTTGAAGAATGGTACCAAATTACAAGTACTGCCGTTGATTGGAGGTATCTATAGTGTTGAAAATCAAGAGAACTATCGCATGACTCCAACTGCAATTAAAGCACTTAGTAATAACTTTTATCAAAGAGGACTAGCTTATTGGCTGGAAAAAATTAGCAAATATCGGATATGTTTCCTAACTAATTCCATTCGCCAAGAATTTGCACTGTACAAGTTAGAGTAGCACGGCGATCGATCTAAATTACCGAAATGCGGGGGTTTGGAGCTACCCGCGTAAAGGTGCGATTGCGATCGTAACTCGATGCTTGCGCGTCATCTAGCGACGATCGATTCCGCCTAAAAAGATCTCAAATGGGTAGAGAGAGATATTATTTACGATCGCTCTCAATTGTGGTGTAAATACTGAGCCGATCTCTCGATCGACCAGCTAAGATTGGTAAAACACTTCCGATCGGAGCTTTGAGAAGCGATCGTCTGATGTCTAAATTATTTTGAGGCAATCCGGTTATGTCGAAACCTTACTCTCCATCATCTGCTCCAGAGTTTGCCACCGCGCATGACTACTCAGATATTTTAGGGACATCGCTTCCACCTAGCACACCGCCGAAAGTAGAGCCTAGCAGCATTGTACTAGCCGATGCCACAGCAATTATCGATCCTTGGGCGAGCGACATGTCGCTCGAGCATCAAGATGCCAAGCAGATCGAGTTATCGCCCTTAGCAGTTGCAGATCCGTGGGTGAGCGATGCCGCCACCATCGCAACACCAAAACACCAGCCTACTCCCAGTGCCGTAGCCACACGCCAAAATCGCCAGACAGCCGTAGCAGTTGATGAGCCGATCGCAGTCAGCGTGGCCACCCTAGAGTCACCTGCCAGTGCCGCAGCCATCGATTCAGATGCGCCTTCGATCACCGCCCAAGATTTGGCTCTAAAATATTGCGATCGCGGTAGTAAGTCACTAGCCGCCAAAAACTATGCACAGGCTCGATCTGCCTATAAAATTGCGATCGAGTGGAACCCAAAACTCGCGATCGCGCACAGTGGGATCGCTCAAGTTTGCGAATGTAGTCAAGATTATGAAGGTGGGCTAGTGGCATACGATCTAGCGATTGGGTGCGATCCTACCCAACTAGATTTTTATTACCAACGCGCTCTAGTAAACAAGCAGCTCAAGAATTACTTCCAAGTGCTAGCTGATTGCAAATCGGTGCTCGAAGCAGATCCCGATCGTCCGCTAGTGCGCTGGCTGTATGCAGTTGCCCTAGTCAAGCTGGAAAACTATCAAGTCGCCCTCATCAACTTAGATCGGCACATCGAGGACTATCCTCAAGATCCCAATGGTTACTGCTATCGGGGGATTTGTTATGAAAGATTGGAGCGACTACCACAGGCATTAGCTGATTTCGATCGGGCAATTGCCCTCCAGTCAAATCAATCCGTATTTCATCACGCACGCGGACGTACACGGCAAAAATTGGGCGATCTTCACGGCGCACTAGCTGATTTTAGTCTAACAATCGAGCACAAACCCCTCGCGGCGGTGTATGACGATCGCGCCGAAGTCCATCGCTGTCTGGGAGATCGAGCAGCAGCTCTCAAAGATTGCGATCGGGCGATTAGCCTCAAACCTAAATTTGTCGAGGCGTATTTTCGCAGAGCATTAACTCATGCCGAACTTGGTAATCTAGAACTAGCGTTATTAGATTGCAACAGCACGATCGATCTCGATCCACAACATATCAATGCTCATATTCAGCGGAGTTGGATCTATTTTCGCAAAACCGACTATCGCCGCGCTCAACAGGATTGTCAGACTGTCAAAGGGCTAAACAACTCTTGCTTTTGGGCGAGTTATATGTCAGGTGTGATTAACAGTTTATCTGGCTTGAAACATAATGCCATCAAGAATTTTAGTAGAGCGATCGAAATTTCGCCCAATTACGTTTCCGCTCGATATCATCGGGGCATAGTCTATCACGAACTCGGCGATATCCCCAAAGCAATGACAGACTTCAACCAAGCTCGATCGATTCAGGATCGGGGACTAGAGCGACTGCTCGATCGAGATGAGACTGGATTTTATGCTGAGGGTTTGGCACTCCACCACATGGGACAATCAGAAGCAGCCCGCACGGTGCTAATTTTGGGCGCATTGTCTGCCAAACGCTTTAATAATCCCAGCTTTCATCAACTGATGCTAGCCAAGATCGAGGATTTGGGACTAGCTTCAGGAGAACTTGCCAGTAGTGCCTCAAATTCTTGTCCCATCAACCCAAAAAGGCAGTAAACAGTAAACAGTTGACAGTTGACAGCGAAGTTGTTAGACGGGAGATTTAAACTCCCCACTAACAACTATCGCACCTTTAGGCAACTGGGCGGGAGACCCGTCCAGTGGAGGCTCTAAACCCCGAAGCCATAGCTTCTGCTGTTCAGTAAATGTTACCAAATGCTATAATAGTAAGTTATTTCAAAAATTTATCGGTTGCGGTTCGCTAGAGCCATTTGTTTATGACTAAAAAACGTGTTTTATCTGGCATCCAACCAACTGGTAATTTACATATCGGTAACTATTTAGGCTCGATTCGCAATTGGGTGGAGCATCAACACAATTATGAAAATTATTTTTGTGTCGTCGATCTTCATGCCATTACTGCCCCTCACGATCCACAAACTTTAGCTGAGAATAGTTATACGATCGCCGCTCTATACTTAGCCTGTGGCATTAGTTTAGAGGATTCAAGTATTTTTATCCAATCCCATATCCCCGCCCACAGCGAACTAACTTGGCTGCTAAATTGTGTCACGCCGTTAAATTGGCTGCAAGATATGATTCAATTTAAAGAAAAAGCCATTAAGCAGGGTGAAAATGTGAATGTTGGGCTGTTGGATTACCCAGTCCTCATGGCTGCGGATATCCTCCTCTATCAAGCTGATAAAGTCCCTGTCGGTGAAGATCAAAAACAGCATTTAGAATTGACTCGCGATATTGCGGGTAGATTCAATCATCAATTTGCCAAAAAATCACCCGTCTTCAAGTTACCTGAAGCACTGATCCAAACTGATGGGGCGAGAGTGATGAGTCTGACTGACGGCACCAGAAAGATGTCCAAATCCGATCCATCAGATCTCAGCCGGATTAATTTATTAGATAGTGCCGATTTAATCGAGAAAAAAATCAAAAAATGTAAAACCGATCTCGAACGCGGTTTGACATTTGAAGCGATCGATCGACCAGAATGCCGCAATTTATTGACACTATACATGTTGATGTCTGGTAAGTCCAAACAGACAGTAGCAAACGAGTGTCAAGATCTGGGTTGGGGTCAATTTAAACCATTATTGACAGAAGCGACGATCGAACATCTCCTCATGCCGCAATTTGCCGCCGATTATTACGGTCCCAACGCCGCTTTGCGCGCCGCTTTGAAGCAAGATCAGAACACGTGGCGCATGATTCAGCGCGAAGCCATGGACAATGACCGGCGCGTAAATGTGAAAATCGGGAAGCTCGGCGGACTTTATCCCGCTATCAAAATCGGTGCAGCCAATGACGTTTACAGGCTTGACTTCGCCACGCGACCAGCAATTGCTGTTCGACGGGCAACCTGTTAATCAAAGCGTGCACGGCAGCGATTTTTGGCAGACCGATTTCGACGTGGCAACCCAAAGTTGGAGCCTGACCTATAATCTTCCCATTACCGACAACAAGTCGCACACCATCAAACTCACCAAAACGCCATGAAACGACTACTCGCTTTGCTCACACTGCTCGTGCCTTTAGCTTCGCTGCACGCAGCGCCAAATCCAGTCAATCCGAACAAAACCATGACACCAAAAGCCGAGGCGACCAATCAAGCTCCAACAGTCGTGGAGCCGATTAACGTGCCGATTGCCGCTGGCCCGTGCGCGCCAAACTGGAAATCTCTCGGCGATAACTTCAAGTGCCCCGTTTGGTGGCGGCAAGCCAAGATCGGGATGTGGCTGCACTGGGGGCCGCAGTCGGTCGGCGAAGATGGCGATTGGTATGCCAAATGGATCTATATGCCGAGTCATGCGTGGGGCGCCTACTCGCGGGTTTACACCGATCACCTCGAACGCGTGGGGCATCCGAGCATCACTGGTTACAAGGACATGCTGCCGCTTTGGAAGGCGGAAAAATGGGATCCGGACAAACTCATGGCGCTCTACGAGCGGGCCGGTGCCCGCTATGTGATCGGTCAGGGAATGCACCATGATAATTTTGATCTGTGGGACTCCAAATACCAGCCGTGGAATTCAGTGAATATCGGCCCGCACCGCGACATCCTCGGCGGCTGGCAGAAAGCGGCGAAGAAGCAGGGTCT
>ENA-OFCI01001494-OFCI01001494.1-metagenomes-genome-assembly--contig:-NODE-1494-length-10110-cov-3.241969_pt1 | contig 10110 bp, 9 predicted proteins | sample MGYA00153391_OFCI01 | MGnify analysis MGYA00153391 | reverse complement strand
TGATCTCGGTGACCTGGTCAGCATTCGAGTCGGAGCCGATGACCGGACTGTCGAAGGCCCGCTCGGCGTTCTTCGGCTTGCCGCGACGCCACCACGGCATGGAGGCCGGATCGTCCATCTCGAGACCGAGATCGCTGAGCGAGCCGATGCCTTTGGGCCACGGCCCGAGGAAGTCACGGCGGTACTGGGTGATCAGGGAGACTACGCCGGCGTACCGCTGTACCGCGCTCTGGTAGGTCCGGTTCGCCTCCGGCTTGGTCAGTCCTGCGGCCGTGGCCTGGGTGAAGAACTGCTCCCTGCCGAGGGTGGCGATCTGCGTGGCGGAGTGCAGGCCCAGGTTCAATAGGGTCGCGGCGTTGTCCACGGTGGCGGTTACGCGCAGCACGCGCTGTAGTCGCTTGAGGTTGCTGACCACGGCGGGACGGTCCTGGGGCTGGACACCGGCGAACGCCTGCTCACCCTCGTGGTCTAGGTACCCCGCGATGTTGGTTCGGACCAGGTCCAGGGAGCCATTGGTCGTGAAGAAAAGGGTCAGCGGCGCCTGCTGAGTAGCTGGTATGAACGTGCCGCTGCCGATCCGGCTGGAGAGAGCCGCCGTCGGGTACGCGCGGGTCACCCGCGTGTACACCACCGCGGCGAACACCTCCGCAGGGCTCGCGTCACCTGCACCGTCGATGTTCGATGGTGATCCGACCTGCTCGACCAACTGGACCCAGTCCTGTTGACTGAGCCGGGCGAGGTCCGCCAGTGACGTGTAGACACCGCCGGTGTAGTGGGCCAGCAGCACGCTGATCAAAGGCAGGTGGTTCTTGACCAGCGCTCCGATCTCCAGGGTGCGCTGAACGGCGGAGGCCTGCTCGGCGCTGAAGCCATGCTGGCCGTCCCCGAGGGTGCGCCAGAAGCTGCGCATCGACCCGGTGTTGTTGACCAGCGCCCCAGCAAAGGTCTGTTGCTTGGCCGGGTCCAGGCCGGCGTGATCCAGTAACTGTCCAAGGGTGGTCTTGCCGACCAGGTACGGCTGGTCGAGTGCGTCCGTGGCGTGCAGAGCGTGCAGGCGCTGCACCAGGCCGGGGATCTTGTCGCCGAAGGCCGGGTCGATGAGGTTCTTCTGGAGCGCCGTTTCCAACGTCTGGGTCAGCACGCTGGCAGCCAGAGCGACGATCAGCGAGCCGACGCGACGGACCAGGGGATCGATCAGTGTGAAGCCCTGGCTGGCCTCCAGTAGCGGGCTGGGCAGGGCGGATGGCACCCGTTGCCTTACGAAGGCGTAGTAGGCGGCGGCAGGGATGTCGTTAGCGGCTTCGAGTCGCGCGGCGAGGACTACCGCCATGATCTGCTCTGTGCTGGCCTGTGTCTCCCGCGCGAGGAAGGTCACGTCCTGGTGCTCGTCGTTCTCGACCACCTCCAACAGGGTCAGGCGGCCCAGTTGCGGCCGGATGACCCGCAGGAGTCCTGAGAACTCGGACACATCGCCGAGCCGTGGTTGGAGATCGATCCTCAAGTTCGGCGCACTGGGAGTGGCGAGCGACTCCAGCGGCTCCCCCAGCTCAGGCGACCGCACCTCGACGACGATCAAGGGACTTCCGACCGCCTCCTCGGGCAGCCGATAAGACAGGTCGTACTCGCCCTCCTCGGAAGCATGCCCGCTGGCCAGTTCGACACGGTCGCGAATCCGCTTCCACCACACGACCACGAGCGCCCGCGAGACCTCACGACCGTCGGCCTTGGTGACACGTCCGTGAACGCGACTTCGGTCTTCATCCATGCGTGCCTCCACGACAGGATCAAACGGGCAGAGTCAACGATGGCCCTATCGCGGTGCTATGTCCATGCATCTGGATGAGCGGGGTGCGTGGCCTGCAGGTCGGTTGCGATCGATCATGGCCGGTTGGGAGAGGTCGAGTCGACGATCGGTCAGGAAACCTCAGCGTCGACCAAGGCTCTACCAAGAACAGCAGTGACTCATCGAGTCGAGCCGGGGTCTCCACTGGATGCACTCTCCGGAGAAGCGTGCACCTCGCCGATCTCGCCGCTGTTCTGGACGTCAGCGGACGACGGCGAACGGTGATGGACGACCGGAGGCGCCGTCCGGGGACGGACCTGAGACGAGAACTGAGACTAGAGCCCAAAGGTGCCCGCCCCCAACGGATCGGGAAACGGGCATCGTCGCAGCTCAGAGCGGTGGCGGTGGGATTTGAACCCACGGTGGAGTTTCCCCCACACACGCTTTCGAGGCGTGCTCCTTTGGCCGCTCGGACACGCCACCGTAGGCGAGATTACTAGAGTCGGTGCCCCGCAAAGAAATCGAGCAGAATCTGGGAGCACTCCTGCTCTCGAACGCCGCCGATCACCTCGACCCGATGCGTGGCGCGCCGGTCCCGAACGAGGTCCCACACCGACCCGCAGGCGCCGGCTTTCGGGTCCCAGGCGCCCAGGACAAGTCGGCCGATCCTCGCCATCATCAGCGCCCCCGCGCACATGGCGCACGGCTCCAGGGTGACGACCAAGGTGCAGTCCTGAAGTCGCCAGCTGCCCACCGCAGAGGCCGCAGCCCGTATCGCGACCACCTCCGCGTGGGCGGTGGGGTCGCCACAAGCTTCACGCATGTTGCGCCCGACGCCGAGGACTTCTTCGTCCGCGGAGAGAACCAGAGCACCCACCGGCACGTCGCCCGAGGGGAGGGCACTGGCCGCCAGATCGAGGGCCTTACCCATCCACGCGGAATACTGCCTGTCGACTGCTGGTCCGGTGGTGACGCTCACACGCTAAGTTTCGCTCATGCGAGTCCACATTGCCGACCATCCCCTCATCGCCCACAAGCTCACCGCGCTTCGGGACAAGAACACCGACTCCCCCACCTTCCGTCGACTGGCCGACGAGCTGGTGACGTTGCTGGCCTACGAAGCAACCCGCCAGGTACGCGTCGAGCCGGTTGATATCGAGACCCCGGTTGCCCCCACTCGGGGCGTCAAGCTGGCGAGTCCCAAGCCACTGGTCGTGCCGATCCTGCGCGCCGGGCTGGGCATGCTCGACGGAATGGTGCGGTTGCTGCCGTCGGCCGAGGTCGGCTTCCTGGGGATGGTGCGCAACGAGGAGACACTCCTGGCCACGACCTATGCGAACCGACTCCCGGACGACCTGTCCGGACGCCAGTGCTACGTGCTGGACCCGATGCTCGCGACCGGAGGGACCCTTGCGACGGCCATTCGCTACCTGGTCGACCTGGGCGCTGACGACATCACCGCGATCACCTTGCTCTGCGCGCCCGAGGGGATCAAGTGGCTCGAGACGGCCATCGCCGACCTCGACGTCCCGGTCAGCATCGTCACGGGCGCGATGGACGAGAAGCTCAACGACCGCGGCTACATCGTGCCCGGTCTCGGCGATGCAGGAGACCGTCTGTATGGGGTCGTCTGAGCTTCTGACGGCGCGCCTTCCCGAGCGGACCGTCCAGTTTTGGGATGGTGGGGGTGAGTTTGTGACCATCGCAGGACCGTCGGGCCAAGGAGATGCCGTGCAGCGCGTCAAGAAGATCGTGCTCTGGAGTCTGCTTGCCTTCTTCGTCTACGCGATTGTGAAGTCGCCGTCCCAGGCTGCCGACATCGCTCGCAACATCTGGGACATCATCGCCCAGGGGTTCAGCGCCGTGAGCAGCTTCTTCGACGCCCTGCTGAACAAGAAGTAGGCCACACTCATGGCGCGGCCTGACCCCGTTGCCGCTCTGCCGCCTCCCCGTGGGCTGGTTCGCTATCTGCTGGACGGCGAGAAGATCGTCATCGCCGCACACCAGCACTGGGCCAAGGTTGCTGAGCCGGTGGCTTTAGCGGTCGCCGGGCTGGTGCTCGTTCTCGCCCTGGACTCTTTCCTTCCGGCCGGCCTCGGCCAGTTGGCCAACATCCTCTGGTGGGGCTGGTTCGTCCTCGTGGGGCGGGCCGTCTGGAAGGTTTTGGAGCGGCGGCACGACTGGTTCGTCGCGACCGACAAACGTCTGATCCTCACCCACGGGCTGATCACCCGCAAGGTCGCCATGATGCCGCTGACGAAAGTCACCGACATGTCCTACAACCGTTCTCCCATGGGCCGACTGCTGGGATACGGCACCTTCGTGATGGAGAGCGCCGGCCAGGACCAGGCCCTGCATACCGTTGGATGGGTGGCCGACCCGGACCGCACCTACCGCGCCATGTGCGCTGAGATCTTCGGCGTCGACAACGCCGTGCGCGGTCCGGACGCCGACCAGCACGACGAACGCGACTACTCGACCGCGATCCGGATTCGCATGCCCGGCGCTCATCCAGCCAGCTCGGGAACCGACGAACCCGACCTCCACGAGGCCGACACAGGGCCAATCTCCTACTAGCACAACGCAACTGACAACCATCTGCCAGTTGCGGTGCGCTGCCTCAAAGGTTCTTGAGGATGTCCTCGACCCGCTCCTTGGCGTCGCCGAAGAGCATCGCACTGTTCTCCTTGAAGAACAGGGGGTTCTGCACACCGGCATACCCGGGGGCCATGGACCGCTTGAAGATGACCACCTCTTTGGCGTGCCACACCTGGATAACTGGCATCCCGGCAATCGGACTGCTGGGGTCATCTTCGGCGCTCGGGTTCACGGTGTCATTGGCACCAATGACGAGTACGACGTCGGTGTCCTTCAGGTCGTCGTTGATCTCGTCCATCTCGAGGACGATGTCGTAAGGGACCTTGGCCTCGGCGAGCAGGACGTTCATATGGCCGGGGAGGCGGCCCGCAACAGGGTGGATGCCGAAGCGAACGTCGATGCCGCGCTTGCGCAACCGTGCAGTCAGATCGGCCACGGGGTACTGCGCCTGCGCGACCGCCATACCGTAGCCAGGAGTGATCACGACCGATGAGGCTTCCTTGAGCAGCTCAGCGACCTCGACGGCGTTGGTCTCGCGGAAGTCGCCGTAGTCCTTCTCCTCGGTACTGACGGGAGCTCCACCGAAACCGCCGGCGATGACGCTGATGAACGAGCGGCCCATGGCCTTGCACATGATGTAGCTCAGGATCGCACCTGAGGACCCGACGAGCGCGCCGACGACGATCAGCAGGTCGTTGCCGAGCATGAATCCGGCCGCGGCTGCCGCCCATCCGGAGTACGAGTTGAGCATCGAGATGACAACGGGCATGTCGCCACCGCCGATGGAAGCCACGAGGTGCCAGCCCAGGAGCAGCGCGATCACCGTCATGATCAGAAGCGGCACGACGTTGCCAGAGCTCACGAAGAAGACCATCAACCCGGCCGATATGAGCAGGGCCGCGAGGTTCATCTTGTGCCGTTGCGGGAGCATCAGCGGTGCGGATGAGATGCGCGTGCTCAGCTTGAGGAACGCCACGACCGATCCGGTGAGGGTCACGGCGCCGATGAACACTCCGAGGAACACCTCGACGGAGTGGATGTTGGCCAGGGAGCCGGTGAGCTCGAGGGCGCTGTGGGCGTCGCGGAGCTGGCTCTCGGTCAGGAACGAGTTGTAACCGACGAGCACGGCTGCGGCGCCGACGAGGCTGTGCAGGATCGCGATCAGCTCGGGCATCCCCGTCATCTCGACGCTTTTGGCCCGCCAGATGCCGATGGCCGCGCCGATCGCCATCGCGACGACGATCAGACCGAGGGCGGCCGGGACGCCCAGCGCTCCTTCGGCAGAGGCTCCCTTGAGTGCCAGGTAGATGGTCGCAACAATCGCGATAGCCATACCGGTCACACCGTAGGCGTTGCCGGTCTTGGCGCTCTCATGCTTGGAGAGGCCGGCCAGGGCCATGATGAACAGCAGGGCGGAGACGATGTATGCCGCCTGGACGATGGTGGTCATCTCGGCTCAGCCCTTCCGGAACATGGTGAGCATGCGCTGGGTCACGGTGAAGCCACCGAAGACGTTGATGCTGGCGATCGCCAGGGCTATGAAGGACACGACCGTGACGATGCCGCCATGGCCGATCTGGCTGAGGGCGCCGACCAGGATGATGCCGGAGATGGCGTTGGTCTCGGACATCAGCGGGGTGTGCAGGGCATGGGTGACGTTGAAGATGACGTAGTAGCCGACGACACAGGCGAGGGCGAAAACGGTGAAGTGGCTGAGGAACTCGGGGGGCGACTTCCACGCCACCCCCAGGAACACCAGAGCGGAAGCCGCCATGACGGCGTACCTCCGGCGCGGGTCCTTCGGCTTGGCCACCGGCCTCTCTGCGACGGGCGCGACGACGGCTGCGGGTTGAGCCGACACCTGCACGGGCGGGGGTGGCCAGGTCTTCTCGCCGTCGCGGACCACGGTCATCCCGCGCTGGACGACATCGTCGAAGTCGAGGACGACCTGTCCGTCCTTGCCGGGCGTGAGCAGCTTCATCAGGTTCACGATGTTCGTGCCGAAGAGCTGGGAGGACTGGGTGGGCAGGCGCCCGGGAAGGTCTGTGTAGCCGATGATCCGCACACCGTTATCGCTCACGACGAGCTCATCGGGGCGTGACAGCTCGCAGTTGCCGCCGTTGGCTGCTGCCATGTCGACAATGACGCTGCCGGGCTTCATCGTCGCCACCATCGCGGCACTGATCAGCTTTGGCGCCGGCTTCCCCGGGATCAGTGCGGTGGTGATGATGATGTCCACCTCGGTGGCCTGAGCCGCATAGAGCTCCTCAGCCAGGGCGTTGAAGTCCGCCGAGGTCTCCTTGGCGTAGCCGTCGGCGCTCGGCGCGGCCTGCTCCACGTCGATCTTCAGGAACACCCCGCCCATCGACTCAACCTGCTCGCCGACCTCTGGCCGGGCGTCGAAGGCGCGCACGATGGCGCCGAGGCTGTGCGCGGTGCCGATGGCCGCCAGCCCGGCGACGCCGGCTCCGACCACGAGGACCTTGGCCGGCGGGACCTTGCCCGCAGCCGTGATCTGGCCGGTGAAGAGGCTGCCGAACTCGTGAGCGGCCTCGATCACAGCGCGGTAGCCGGCGATATTGGCCATCGAGCTGAGAACATCGAGGGCCTGAGCCCGGGAGATGCGGGGGACTGCGTCCATCGCGAGCGCAGTGACCCCTTGGGCGCTGAGCTTCTCGAGCAGCTCGGGTGCCAGCGCGGGGCTGAGCAGGCTGGCAAGGATGCTACGGGGTCGCAGCGCCGCGATCTCGGTGTCGGAAGGGGCGTTGATCTTGACGACGACGTCGCTGGCCCAGACCTCACCTGCGGATTCGATCGAGGCGCCGGCCCCTTGATAGTCACGGTCGGGAAAGCTGGAGAGTCCGCCCGCACCTGACTCCACGCCGACCTGGTAGCCGAGGCCCACCAGCTGCGCAACCGTCTTGGGCGTGGCGGCAACCCGCGTCTCACCTGGCCGCGTCTCTTTGGGCACACCAATGCGCACAGCAACTCCCTGCTTTGTGATGTTCACATGCTTGTGAAGGGCAAATCTACACATTGGTTGCGAACCCCCATCAATGAGTCCGCATCGTGGGGAGCGGCATCGAACCCGTTCTTATTGCGAATCACTTGCAACAAGGGCTTCTCGATGCCTACCGTTGGGACATGGCCTCCCGCGACCGCGCCCCGCTTTCTGGCGACGAACGACGCAGCCTGTGGGGCATGGGGGGCTTCATCCTGCTGCTGCACGCCCTCGGATGGGGAGTGCTGGTCGGCTTCGTGGCTCCCCGCGGTTTCACCGTCGGTGGGCAGCTCATGGGTGTGGGACTGGGCGTGACGGCGTACACCCTCGGGATGCGGCACGCCTTCGACGCCGATCACATCGCAGCCATCGACAACACGACCCGCAAGCTCATGGGGGAGGGCAGTCGTCCGCTCAGCGTGGGGTTCTGGTTCAGCCTTGGCCACAGCTCGGTCGTGTTCATCATGGTGGCCCTGCTCGCGTTCGGCGTCCGTACTCTGGCCGCACAGCTGGGCAACGACCAGTCCGCGCTTCAACGGACGACGAGCGTGTGGGGCACCTCGATCTCGGGCCTCTTCCTGGTCCTCATCGGACTGGTCAACCTGGCCGCGCTGATCGGCATCCTCAAGGTCTTTCGCGGGATGCGCCGCGGCCACTTCGACGAGGCCGCATTCGAGGAGCAGCTGGACAAGCGCGGCTTCCTCAACCGGATCCTGGGCGGGGTCACCAAGGCGGTCACCAAGCCGCTGCACATGTATCCCGTCGGGCTTCTGTTCGGCCTCGGCTTCGACACCGTCACCGAGGTCGGGCTGCTGGTGGTCGCTGGTGGTGCCGCAGCCGCGAGCCTGCCGTGGTGGGGGATCCTGACGATACCGATCCTGTTTGCGGCCGGCATGTCGCTGCTGGACACCATCGACGGCTCGTTCATGAACTTCGCCTATGGCTGGGCCTTCTCCAAGCCGATCCGCAAGATCTACTACAACATCACCATCACGGCCCTGTCCGTCGCCGTGGCCCTCCTGATCGGCGGCATCGAGCTCATCTCGGTCCTCTCCGCGAAGCTCGGGATCACCACCGGGCTGCTGGCCAGGATCGGCTCGGTCGATCTCAACAGCGTGGGCTACTGGATCGTCGGTCTCTTTGTTGCCACCTGGGCGGTAGCGCTGGTCGTGTGGCGTCTCGGCCACATCGAGCAACGGTGGGACTCAAGGCTGGCGATCGACCCGAGCACCCGTCATACAGCCTCCGAACACCCCTGAGGCACCGTTTCGGGCCCGCGAAGGGGTGGAAACGGTGCCGTCGCGGTGTTCGGTCGGGGTGGGAAGGGTCAGGACTGGCCGCCGATCCCCTCGTGAGCAGCCGAGTGACCAAGACGGCCCGCGTTGTAGTCCTCGAAGGCCTGCATCAGCTCGGCGCGGGTGTTCATCACGAACGGCCCGGCCCACGCGATGGGCTCACGGATGGGCGCACCGCCGAGAATGACAACATCAAGGCCTGCCCCGTGGCGCGCCTCCTGTGACCGGGCCGCCGACACCTTCAGCGCATCGCCACGACCCATCACGGCCAGCTGTCCCGTCCCGATCGGAGACTGGCTGGGGCCGACGAAGCCATCACCGCTCATGACATAGACCAACGCATTGAAGTCCGGGCGCCACGGCAGCTCGAGCTCTCCGCCGGGCGCGATCGTGGCGTGCACCATCGACATCGGCGTGTGCGACGAGCCCGGACCGGTGTGACCCGCAACGTCACCGGCGATCACGCGGACCAGCGACCCGCCATCATCAGAGCTGAGCAGGACGACCTCACGTGAGTGCAGATCCTGGTAGCGCGGAGCGATCAGCTTGTCGCTCTTGGGCAGGTTCACCCACAGCTGGAACCCGTGGAACAGGCCGCCCGAGACAACCAGGTGCTCCGGCGGCGCCTCGATGTGCAAGATGCCCGAGCCGGCAGTCATCCACTGAGTGTCACCGTCGGTGATCGTGCCACCACCACCGAAGGAGTCCTGGTGGTCGAAGATCCCGTCGATGATGTAGGTCACGGTCTCGAAACCGCGGTGCGGGTGCCAGGACGTGCCCTTGGGCTCACCCGGCGCGTAGTCGACCTCGCCCATCTCGTCGAGGTGGATGAACGGGTCGAGAAGTGAGAGCTCCACGCCGGCGAACGCCCGCTTGACAGGGAACCCCTCGCCCTCCAGGGCCGATGGCGCGGTGGTGATGGACACCACCGGGCGCTGTATGACGTCCGTCGGCAGCGCGGGCACGCGCGGCAGAACGGTCAGGTCGTTGACTGTGACAGCAGGCACCGCAGGCTCCCTAGATCGTTTCTTTTTCAACTATCCCGGAAACGTCCATCACGATCAACGCATTCCCCTGCTGTCCGGCATACGGCCGCAAAGGCGACTCAGGCAGTGTCGATCACGGCGATGGAGTCGCCCTCGTTGACCACATCCCCCTCGCTGACCGTCATCTCCTTGACCACACCAGCGACCTCGGCCGGGACGGGGATCTCCATCTTCATCGACTCCAGGATCACGAGGACCTGCCCCTCGCTCACTTCGTCGCCAACCTTGACCTCGATCTTCCAGACGGTGCCGGTGATGTGCGCGGGGACGTCGACCATGGTGTGGCTCCGGGCAAGAGTTGAAGGCGCGCAATCTAGATCGCGCCCAACGTCGCTGCTTGGTTTTTAGAGACGCTCGAGGAAATGGGTGTCGAGCTCACCGTCACGA
>ENA-OFCI01001493-OFCI01001493.1-metagenomes-genome-assembly--contig:-NODE-1493-length-10113-cov-2.748161_pt1 | contig 10113 bp, 8 predicted proteins | sample MGYA00153391_OFCI01 | MGnify analysis MGYA00153391 | reverse complement strand
CGGAAATTTTGAGAGTTCAAAAAAATCAGGGGTATTCGCCGTCGCGATCGGAGTTGCGGAATTGGTATTTGGCGGTGAAGACGCAGGGGGATGAGGAAGGGTTGGGGAAGATTGAGGCGATCGGACGACGCTTGAATGATGCCTATTGTGATGAAGTTGGGGCGGAGAGGGCAGCGATCGGACAACCTGCATGGGTGCAGACGCCGATGGAGTTTAGGAGTGATCGGGTGACGCTGACGAAAGATGAAGTGGGGAAGATGCGATCGATTATTCAAGAGACATACAGGATGGGTGACCGGGAGAGATAAAAAGAATCTGGGAATCTGAGGAGGATTTCAACTCAAGTTCTATTCGAGAAATAATCTATGTAAGAATAATGGAATTCTTTGCAGTCTGATGGTTAACTCTCGTGACAATCCCAGAAATTGGTCAAATCGTTCACGTCCGATCGCGACAATATCTGGTTGAAGCTGTGCGGGATCGTAGCTCCAGCATTGGAGATACGATCGTTTCGCTGTCATGTCTAGAAGACGATGCGCAAGGGCAGCCGTTGGAGGTTTTTTGGGAACGGGAGATGGATGCCCGGATCTTGGGATCTTCGTCTTGGGAAGGGGTGACGCATCGGGGATTTGACCAGCCGAGGCAGTTTTCGGCATACCTTCATACTTTGCGTTGGAACTGTGTCACTTCGACCAAGCCCAATCTATTCCAAGCACCTTACCGGGCGGGAATTGAAGTGAAAGCCTATCAGCTAGAGCCGCTGCGGAAAGCCTTACTGATGCCGAGAGTATCGCTGTTTATTGCGGATGATGTGGGACTGGGGAAGACGATTGAGGCGGGGTTGATTTTGCGAGAGATGTTGATGCGACAGCGGATTCGGCGGGTAGTGATTGCCTGTCCGCCGTCGGTGGTTCGGCAGTGGCAAGCGGAAATGGTGAGTCGGTTTGGGTTGCTGTTTCAGGTGGTCGATCGAGAGTTTATGGCGACGAAGCGGCGGGAGCGAGGCTACGGGGTGAATCCTTGGACGACCCATACTCGGTTTATTATTTCCCATGCCTTGCTGCGGGATGAAACCTATGCGGCATCGCTCAGAGATTGGCTAGAGGAATTTTCACCAGGATCGATGCTGATCTTAGATGAGGCCCATAATGCCGCGCCTGCGAGTGGCTCTCGGTATGCGATCGACTCACAGCTCACGAAATCCATTCGAGAATTAGCACCCCGATTTGAGCATAAATTGTTTCTATCTGCGACCCCTCATAACGGACATTCCAATAGTTTTGCGGCCCTGTTGGAGATGCTGGACCCGCAGCGGTTTTGTCGGGGAGTGCCTGTGAAGAGTCAGAAGACGTTGGACACGGTGATGGTGCGACGACTAAAACGGGATTTGCGGGCGATCGGCGATCGAGATTTTCCAGACCGTCACATTTTACCGATCGTCATTGAAGGATTGTCACAGGATTCGCCGGAATTGGTTTTGGCAAGACTGCTTCAGGATTACCGAACCTGCCGAGAGGAACGCTTAGAGGAGGCTCGGAAGTCGGTACAAGCGACAGCAAGTTTGGTGATTACGTCACTTCAGAAGCGATTACTGTCATCGATTGAAGCCTTTGCGAGAACGCTGAAGGTGCATCGTAGTGGGATCGAAAAACAAGCGGAAAAGCAACGTAGAATAAACGATTTTGGATTGCTGAGACAATCACCGGGTGCAGATGACGACCGGGCGGATTTGAGTGATGCGGAGATTGAGTTGGAGGAAGATGCTCAAATGACGTCTGCCAGTCAGCAAATCAATCAAGGGCTGACGGAACAAGAACTGGGACTGTTGGCGCAGATGGATGCGATTGCTCAAGGTGCGCGTCATCAACCCGATAGTCGAATTGTGAAATTATTGGACTGGTTACGCGACAATTGTTGTCCAGATTTAGGAAGACCGGGGGCTATTTGGAATCAGCGACGGGTGTTGATTTTTACGGAATATCTGGATACGAAACGTTATTTAGAACAGCAACTCATGGCATGGGTTGAGATGTCCGATCGCGGGGACGATCGCATTGGTTCGTTTCATGGAGGGATGGGTGAAGACTCGCGCGAAGCGATTAAAGCGGCGTTTAATCTCGACCCTGAGCAGCATCCACTTCGCATTTTGATTGCAACCGATGCGGCACGGGAAGGGGTGAATTTACAAAATCACTGTGCGGATTTGTTTCATTTTGATATTCCTTGGAATCCGAGCCGGATGGAGCAACGCAATGGACGCATCGATCGCAAACTCCAACGATCGGCGGAGGTTCGGTGTCACTACTTTGTGTTGGCTCAACGTCCAGAAGATCGAGTGTTAGAAGTGCTGGTGCGTAAGACGGCTAAGATTCAAGCTGAGTTAGGGAGCTTGTCTCCGGTGGTGGAGAAGAATTTGCGCCAGTTACTAGATGGTGGCATTCAGGGCGCGAAGGCAACCCAATTAATTCAAGCGATCGACCAAGTAGAGTCCTATGACGATCTATCTACCGATCGTAGTAAAGCAGTCCTTGAAGAACTGGAAGGCATTCGACCTGAGACACAGAAATTAAGGGAACAGCAGATGCAGCTTGAAAATATGCTGCGGGAGTCTCGGCAGTGGTTGGGTTTGGATGATCGACATTTTCGAGATGCGCTGTCAGTGTCGCTTGAGCTTTTGGGTGCGAAGGCTCTCGCCCCCCGTGATGCTCAGTCCGCTGTGGATGACCTCGATCGTGCCCATTGGGTGGTTCCAGACATGGACCGGGAATCGACCGATCCGGCTTGGGCAGCCACGTTAGACAGCCTCCGTCCACCCCGAAAGCCCAATCAAAAACTGTGGGACTGGCGTAAGGAAACAGAAGTCCGTCCGGTGGTTTTTAAAGACCCTGGAACGCTGGATGGAACGGTTGTGCATTTGCATTTGGAGCATCGATTAGTCCAGCGATTATTGGGACGGTTTTTGTCCCAGGGGTTTGTGCATCATGAGCTATCGCGGGCTTGTGTGTGTTTGAGTGATGACCCGGTGCCGAAGGTGATTATTTTGGGGCGGCTTTCGTTGTATGGCGTACGGGCAACTCGGCTGCATGATGAAATCGTCACGATCGCGGCGGAGTGGAATCATCCGGATGCCCGAGGAAAAGGTAAACTTAGACCGCTGGGTGAGGAGGACAGAAAAGATGCGTTAGCTGAGCTAGAGCAGTCCTTAGCCACGCCTCGATTGCGGGAGGTACCGTCATCGTTGTTGACGCAATTACAGGCTTATGCAGCGCGCGATGTGGAGGATTTGGTGGGGCATTTGGAGAAGCGGGCAACGGTGCTGACGGATCGGGCGATGAAGGAGCTGACGAAGCGCGGCCAGAAGGAAGCGGCGGAAATGCGGGCTTTGCTAACGGAACAACGCGATCGCATTTTGGCAGAACAAAAAAAAGACAATCGGCAGTTGTCGTTATTTAATGCGGATGAGCTAAGGCAGTTGAATGCCGATCGCCGCCATTGGGAATTTCGGCTGGCGCAGCTTGAGATGGAAATCGATCGTGAACCTGTGCGAATTGAGGGGACGTATCAGGTGAAGGCAACCAGGGTCGAGCCTGTAGGGTTAATTTATCTATTTCCAGTGTCGAATTAACGGCGTTGGGATCGTGAATGTTTTATGCTGACGTTTAGCGTCTTGGGATGACTGTTATGGCGATCGATCCGCAAATTCTACAACACCGGGACTGGTTGGGACTGGTGCAACCTGTGGGACTGGTGGTGTCTCCGGTGGCATTAGTAAAGGCGCAGGCGATAATCGATCGCAATCGGGCGGTGGTGCTTCAGCCGATTTTGGCGGGGTTGGTGAGTGGGGAAATGGCTTGTGTTGAGGAGTTTGCGACTTTTGCTGTGGAGGTGTTGGGGTGGTTACCAGAGGATTTGGTGGGGGATTTGCCGGAGCGCTTGAGTTGGGGGCTGACGGAGTATGAGGAGGTGCTGTGTCCGAATTTTGGGGTGAGGGATCCTGATAGTGGTGAGTGGGTTTTGTTGGTGCAGACGGTGGAAGTTGGGCGAGACTTGGATGCGGTGTTGAAGGAGTCATCAGGATGGCGGGCGACGAGTGAGGAAAAGTTTGAGCGGTTGTTGCGGGAGGTGCAGGTTCCGGCGGGGATTTTGTGGAATGGGGAGGTATTGCGGTTGGTGTATGCGCCGAGGGGTGAGTCGTCGGGATATGTGACGTTCCCGATCGCGGCGATGATGGAGGTGGCAGGACGACCGATTTTGGCAGCGTTGGATGCGGTGTTGGGGGGCGATCGGTTGTTTAATGTGCCGAGCGATCGGCGGTTGTCGCAAATTTTGATCAATAGTCGGGCGTATCAGTCGGAGGTGTCGGAGAAGCTGGCAGATCAAGTGGTGGATGCGTTATGGGCGTTGCTGCGGGGGTTTCAGATGGCGGATTCGGCGACGAATGGGACGTTGTTGCGGGATTTGGATGCGCCGCATTTGTATGGTGGGTTGATTACGACGTTGATGCGGTTAGTGTTTCTGTTGTATGCGGAGGATGAGGGGTTGATGCCGAATGATTCGGTGTATCAGCGGCATTATGCGGTGACGGGGTTATATGAACTGTTGCGGGAGGATGCGGGGAATTATCCGGATACGATGGACGATCGGTATGGGGCTTGGGCGGGGTTGTTGAGTTTGTTTGGGTTGGTGTATGAGGGGGGAGGGGCGACGGAGGAGTATTTGCCTGCGCGCCATGGACAGTTGTTTGATCCGGGGGAGTTTGGTTTTTTGGAGGGCGGAGGACGTTTGGAGGACGGAGGACGGAGGGCGGAGGACGGAGCATGGGAGGTGCCGAGGATTCCGGATGGGGTGATTTATCGGGTGTTGGATAAGTTGTTGATGTTGGATGGGGAGAGGTTGTCTTATCGATCGTTGGATGTGGAGCAGATTGGGTCGGTGTATGAGGGGATTATGGGCTATACAGTGGAACGATCGCTAAGTTTGTCTATTGGGGTGAATAGTAAGCCGAAGGGATCGAAGGTTTCGACGACGGTGGTGGTGGATGTGGTGGCGTTGCTGAGGGAGAAGGGGGGCGATCGATCGAAGCGCTTGAAAGAATGGGCGAATTGTGAGTTGGCGGCAGGGGCGGCGAAGTTGGTGAAGGAGGCGAAGACCATTGAGGAGGTCGTGGCTGGGCTGGGAGGTCGGGTGTCTCGTCGGACGCCGGATTTGTTGACCGTTGGGGCGTTGTATTTGCAGCCGACGGAGGAACGGCGGCGGAGTGGATCGCATTATACGCCGCGTGCGTTGACGGCTCCGATCGTGGAGACGACGTTGCAGCCTGTGTTAGCGCAGTTGGGGGAGTGGCCGACAGCGGAGCAGATTTTGGGGTTGAAGGTGTGTGATTTGGCGATGGGGAGTGGGGCTTTTTTGGTGGAGGTTTGTCGGCAGTTGGCCCAGAAGCTGGTGGAGGCTTGGGGTCGGGAAGGTATGGAGTTTGGTGATTTGGAGCCGTTGCTATTGGCAAGGCGGTTGATCGCCCAGCGTTGTCTGTATGGAGTCGATCGTAATCCCTTTGCCGTCAATCTAGCGAAGTTATCACTGTGGCTCGTCACGTTATCAAAAGACTCTCCTTTTACGTTTTTGGATCATGCGTTGAAGTGTGGAGATTCTTTAGTGGGGTTATCCCGATCGCATATTCTAAACTTTGGGCGTGACCCGATTCAGGATTTGCCGTTGATGAAATATTCGCAGGAGCAGGTGTTGGCGGCGAAGATGCTTCGATCGCAGATTCAGTCCGGTGATACAAAGTCAGACGCAGATGCAGAAGCCAAACAATTGCAGCTTATGGAAGCGGAAGGGAAGCTCTTGGGGATTCGGATGCAGGGAGATGTGGCGATCGCGTCATTCTTTGATGGGTGTGACAAGAATAAAAAAGACCGCGAGAGTTTGAATTTGGAGTATGCGGCGATCGTGCGATCGCAGCCGGAGCGGATGATTGAGATTGCCGATCGGTTGCGAAATCGAGAGAAGCCGATCGTGCCATTTAATTGGGAAGTGGAGTTTCCGGAGGTGTTTGATCGGGAGAATAGTGGTTTTGATGCGATCGTGGGAAATCCACCGTTTGCGGGAAAAAATACGATTACGAATGGCAACGCAGATAACTACTTGGAATATTTGAAAGAGTTTTATGCAGAGTCCCATGGCAATTCAGACTTGGTGGCTTACTTTTTTAGGAAATCCTTTGAGTTGTTGAATACGGGTGGGTCGCTCGGGTTGATTGCGACAAATACGATCGCCCAGGGAGATACGCGCAGTACTGGATTACGGTTTATCTGTCAGAATGGTGGTGTGATCTACAATGCGACTCGGCGATATAAGTGGCCGGGGTTAGCGGCGGTGGTTGTGAGTGTAGTCCATATTATAAAAATATAGATCAAGGAGGAAAAGTATCATGTATCAGTTAACGGTTGATTATCCAGAAACATTTCCGGATGTTGTCGGTGGTACCCAGGAACAGTTTGAGCAGGAGGCGAAATGGGCGATGGCGATTAAGTTATTTGAAATGAAGCGACTGTCATCGGGGATGGCGGCGGTGTTGGTCGGAACCGATCGCGTGACTTTTTTACTGAAGTTGGCTGATTATGGAGTATCGATGATTGACTTAACTGAAGCTGAACTTTTATCCGATTTAGCCAATGCCTAGCACTCAGATTATTGTCATTAATACCTCTCCGCTCATTGCCTTAGTGGCGGCTTGGGGTAATCTCGATCGCTTGCGAACGATTTATCAGGAAGTCTTAGTCCCTTTTGAAGTGGTGCAGGAGATTTTGCAGGGTGGAATGAGTAATTTTGGGGTGGCGGAATTTCAGATGGCGAGTTGGTTAGGGCGGCAGAATCAGCCTATCAACATTTTGCCATTCCTCCGCAACTCTTTGGATTTGGGTGAGGCTTCGGTGATTCAGCTTGCGCTAGATCGATCGATTGAGACAGTTTGTATTGATGAGGCGGTGGGTCGAAGGGTGGCACGGCTCAATGGATTGATGGTGACTGGTTCGGTGGGTATTTTGCTCAAGGCAAAGCAGCAAGATCCAATGATGTCAGTAAAAGGTGCGATCGCTAATATGCTCGATCGCAAAATTCGTCTGAGTCAAACCGTGATTGATTTTGCGTTGACTCAATCCGGTGAAAAAATTGGTTAAGTTGATTGATGGGAATAACCTACCTTAATCACGACAAATACGATCGCGCAGGGAGATACGCGCAGTACCGGGCTTCGGTTTATCTGTCAGAATGGTGAGATGATCTACAGTGCGACTCGGCGATATAAGTGGCCGGGGTTAGCGGCGGTGGTCGTGAGTATGGTGCATATTATAAAGGTTCCAGAGGAAGGTAAAAAATGAGTCGTATTTATTTACTATCGCGAATTTCGACCAATCCTAATATCTGCTTTGGTAAGCCTTGCATTAAGGGCCACCGAATTTGGGTTTCGCTTGTGCTTGATTTCTTGGCCAGTGGGATGACGATCGCGGAAGTTTTGGAGGATTATCCCCAACTGGAATCAGCGGATATTTTGGCCTGCATTGCTTACGGAACTGGTAAACTAGATTATGAACGTTGAGAGTATGATCACCATAGTTATGGGAGGCGCGCTTTGGCAGAGGTACGACCTTGGACAGTAGAAGTCTATTCCAATGAGTCGGGAACACAACCTTTTCAAGAGTGGGTTGATACGCTCAAAGATCAGCAAGGTGCTGAAAAAATCCTGCTCCGGATTCGACGTATTCAACTTGGAAATCTAGGCGATCATAAATTTATTACTGACGGAGTTTTTGAGTTACGGATTCCATTTGGTCCGGGTTACAGAGTTTATTTTGCACGGGTCGAGAATCGGATCATTTTGCTCTTGTGTGGCGGTGATAAAGGTTCTCAAGATAAGGATATTCAGCAAGCTTTGAAGTACTGGAAAAATTATGGAGAGCAAGATCATGCCTAAAAGTGTTCCCTTTGAAGCTGTTTTAAATGATTATCTAAAGACCCCAGAACGAGCCATGTCCTATCTCAAAAGTGCCTTTGAGGAAAATGATCCTGAATTATTTCAAGCTGCACTACAAGATGTCATTAGGGTTCAAGGAAAATCTTTAATTTCTCTACCACCGTTACCAAAGCTGGTTGAAAGCCTTCAACGCCATGGGGTCAGTGACGATGTTATCAGTGCGATCGTTGCTGACATGAGTGATTTGGATAACGTTGCATAATTAGGATGATTAAATTGTACACACCTCAAATTCTCCTAGACGGCAAACCTGTCGAAAAAATCACCGCGTTCCTATTCCCAAAAGGCGGAAACGAAAACCCTAAAACACTTTTGGCAAACGCTGGGAAGAGTTTTGTAGGTAGCTATGTTCTTGGCATGGGGTTCACGTTTGATGACACGAATGAGAATGCTACACCGATCGCAACCATGCACCAGTTAATCGCCGAAAACCCTAAAAATCAAGATCGCATTTTTCCCTACATCGGCGGCGAAGAAGTCAACAGCAGCTCAACCCATAGCCATCATCGGTATGTGATTAATTTTGGTGAGATGAGCGAAGATGAGGCGAGAGAGTATTCGGATTTGATGACGATCGTTGAGGCAAAAGTTAAGCCTGAACGGATGAAACTTAAACAAGATAATTCAACACAAAGAAGACGCTCAGAATGTTGGTGGCAGTTTGGCGGATCAGCTAAATCCCTTTACGCAACAATCGTGCAGTGCGATCGGGTTTTAGTTATTCCAAGTTCAGCGACTAAATACCTAAACTTTGTTTTCTTGCCTAGTAATATAGTGTTCAGCCATAAGTTAATTGTTTTCCCACTTACGCAGTTTTCACATTTTTCAGTTTTACAATCTCGAACCCATTTAATTTGGACTACTCTTTTAACTTCGACAATGAAAGATGACCTAACATACAACCCAACAGATTGCTTTCAAACCTTCCCCTTCCCCGACAATTGGGAAACCGACGCCACTCTCGAAGCCGCTGGCGAAGCCTACTACACCTACCGCGCCCTATTGCTTATCAATAACAATCAAGGACTCACCACCACCTACAACCGTTTCCACGACCCCCAAGAAACCGATCCCGCCATTCTCAAACTCCGTGACCTTCACAGCGAAATGGACCAAGCCGTCCTCACCGCCTACGGATGGCACGATATCGGCACCACCTGCGAATTCATTCTCGACTACGAAGACGAAGAAGACACCATCACTCCGGATAATCATAAAAGAAGCCGCAAGAAACCCTACCGCTACCGCTGGACTCAAGCCATCCATGATGAAGTCCTCGCCCGACTCCTCGACCTAAACCAAAAACGGTATGATCAGGAGATTATTGGAGGAGCTGGGAAAGGCGGAAAAAAGAAGAGAGAAGAGGGAAAAAAGAAAACGACCACTCGGAAATCTCAGCCTGCCATTTCAGAGGCCGATCGACAGCTTGCCCTCATCCCAGAACCGATCGAACAGCTAGATGTGTGGTCTCAATCAGATTTTTGAAATACCCAGAATATCTAACTGTTCTTCAGTCCAATCGCCTAGATCATTTTCTCCTAAAACGATCGCCCCCATTTCCTGATAAATCTCCCGCTTTCGTTCATATTTTTTCTGGAGCATCGATCGCTCAAACGTATTTGGCTGCGGTGGAAGCATCAAAACCCCGATCGGAACCGTTGCATTCACCGATCGCACATCCGCAATCATCCAAGCCACCGAATCCGTCGTCGCATCGGGAGAATCCACCTCATAGGAAATCCCATGCGCTGCAAAATACGGTCGCCCCTTCATCACCGTCACATCAAAACGATGACTCTGATAACGTCCCATCAACTCATGATTATGATTCAATAAATCATTGACTTCCCTGAACTTAAGCCGACTTTTCAACACAGTCCGAATCGACGATCGCGCCAAGTTTGCAGCAGCCTGACGATCGCGTAACTTTCTTTTCGGCTTAATCAGCGGCTCCTTCAAAAACTGAGACGGCAAATCCTCAAGAAGCTGCTCCACCGAAGCCAAAGACCCACAAGGCTCCGTAAATTGAATACTATTCATCCACGACGTTGCCACCCGCTGCAATCGCTCATGATTCGGTT
>ENA-OFCI01001492-OFCI01001492.1-metagenomes-genome-assembly--contig:-NODE-1492-length-10115-cov-3.646720_pt1 | contig 10115 bp, 6 predicted proteins | sample MGYA00153391_OFCI01 | MGnify analysis MGYA00153391 | reverse complement strand
TGTTGTGCACGTTTATTTCCTTTTCGCAAACTGTTGATATAACCGGAAACCCTTCTACATCGGGTACTTCAGCATTTGCAACAAATCTATATGCCGCAAATGAAAGTATTTATACAGAAGCAGAAATAGGGGCTGGTAACTTTTTAACAGCAGTTAATGCCATCAATAAAATAGGTTTTAATGTCGCACAATTGGGAACCAATTACAGTTTTGGTTTAATTAAAATTTACCTGAAGGAAGTCCCTGCAGGTACTACAACATTTACTTCCGGCTCATATAGCACAACCGGGTATACTCAGGTGTTTGGTGGCGCAACCGGTGGAACCGTGATTTTGTCTACAACAGGTTTTACAGAAATAACATTATCTACAACATTTGTAAGAACTACAGGTAATAATTTACAGGTATTGATTGAGAGAGCTGACAACACAGGGCACAGTAATTTTATTTATCGAACAGCCAATGGAAATAATACAGGTGCAACAGTTTTTAGTGGCAGACGTTACAATAGTACTTCTGCATTATCTTCCTCACCACTACCAAGTTTAACAGCCGGGGCTTTCAGAGCACAAATAAGGTTTAAACATGAATTTGCAAACGATGCTGCGGTATTACCAATTTACAGTCTGGGCAAATTACCAATAAACAATGCAGTACCACATATTATCAGTACTACTGTTTTAAATAATGGAGCTCAAACCATTACTGCTTTGCAGGTAACATTAACCATAACGGGAGCGAACAGTTTTGCAGACGTACAGACGATTGCTACCCTTGCACCCGGAGCCAGCGCTATTGTAAATTTTACAGCTTTTACGCCAACTGTTACCGGAACTAATAACATTTCTGTTACTGTTCCGCCTGATGATGATAATACCAATAATATTTCCACAACCCTGCAAATAGTGAACACAAATACCTGGTCTTACTCACAAGGAAATACAAGCACAGGTACTGCTGGTGCTAATAACACCATTGACCTGGTATCAAAATATTATAATTCTACAGCAACACTTTTATCTCAAGCAGCAGTATATTTTTCAGCAAATGGACAACCTTACAAAATTGGCGTTTGGGATGCCAGCGGAACTGGCGGCAGTCCCGGAAGTTTATTGTTTGAAACTACGCTGCAAACTTCTGTTGCAGGTTTAAATATGGTACCGATAATACCTGCTTTACCTGTAAATGTTGGGAATTTTTACATTGGGGTTAGACAAACCACGACAACCAATTTTAATTTACTGCGTCAAACTGAATCTCCATTAAGAAGCAATAATTTTTATTATGCATCTCCCACGGGTACGGCTTGGGTTGATAACTCAACCGGGAGTTCCAATAGATTTATGATTGATCCAAAATTGCAAACGCCGATAGATGCATTTGTTACAAAAATAATACTACCAAATAATGGCGGAACTACCTGCAGCATTAACAGTGAAACAATAAATGCAGAAATTACTAATGTGGGTTCTAGCACGATTGCGGCAAATGCAGCAACTGTTACTTTAAAAATTACGGGGGCAAACCCTCAAATATTACAAACAACCAATCTGGCAGCTATAAACAGCGGGGGAAAAGGGCTGGTAAATTTTACGGGAGTAAACTTATCCAATCCGGGTATAAATTACGATACCGTTTATGTGAATTTGCCCGGTGACGCAGAGGCTTTAAATGATACAGCAAATGCTGTACAAACGGTAACTGCAAGAAATGTAGCGCTTGAAACAACAGTAAATACTTATGTGCTTACCAGCAACTGTGATGATTTGGGATGGACCTATTACAAAGACGCTTTACAAAATAACGTATTGGCAGTACAATGGGGCAGCAACACGGCATCTAAGGCTGTAGCAACCGCCTCTTTAACGTTGGATGCCGCTTTATTTTCAGCAACTGCAGGATCTGCTGCAGCGGCTAAAGGAACTTTTACCATGAAACGTTACTGGAATGTTGATGTAGGAACTACTGAACCCGGGACGCCTGTTAATGTGCGTTTTTTTTACGATGCTGTAGAAAAGAATGCCACGGATGTTGCTGCAAATAATTATCAGTCAGCCAATACCGGAAGTTCGTTAAAAGCACCAAACTGGTTTAAAACAAGCAGCGGTGCATTTACTGCAGATGCAACACATGTTACTGCTGATGGTGTTGCAAATACAATTGCTTTAACGGATGTGAACACCACAGCCGCCACTGTAAACAACATTTTGTATGCACAATTTAACGGTGTTACAAGTTTTAGCGGCGGTACTTATGCAGCAGGTGTTGGTACCGGTTCTGTTTTGCCTGTTAATATTGTTTTTTTTAAAGGAAGCAAGCAGGGCGCTGAAAATATATTAACCTGGAAAATAACCTGTGTTGGCAGCCCTTCAGTAAAAATAATTACAGAACGGAGTAGGGATGGAATATTATTTGAAATGATTGCAGAGCAAACTGCCACTGATACCAGATGCCTGCAGGCTTTTAGTTATACTGATACGAAACCATTGACAGGTGCAAATTATTACAGGCTTAAAACAATTACGCCCGACGGGAAACTAACGTACAGCAATATTGTTGTTTTGCTGAACAAAGCAAATGGTTTTGAACTTATCAGCATAGCACCTAACCCGATAAAAAATAATGTGGTAATTAACATTACCACTGTAAAAGCGGGTCAGTTTGTTTTTAGCCTTACCGATATTGCAGGAAAAATTGTATTTAAAAAACTGCTGGAAATAGCCGGGGGAAACAGTCTGATTACAATGAATTTTTCTACTATCCATGCGGGAATTTATGCACTAAAGATTATTGCTGCAGATGGGGAAGTAAAAACAATAAAATTTGTAAAATATTAAGTAATAATCTTTTGAAATGATTGGTAAAACATATTCAAACTGTCAATAAAAATCTTTAATTACTGCGTAAATTTTTGTAACTGCAAACAATATAAAACTAAATATTACGGTTAATAAAGCCTGAATATACAGGCAAAAATTTGCAGAAAAGTTTTACTTTGAACACACGGACAGAATAAATATTTTTTACAATTTTTTTTTAATAAAATACTGTCAGAAATTCCGTGTAACTCTTTGGCAATTAATCTGATGATGAGTAAAATTTACCGGAGCTTATGTTTTAGAAAAGTTGACATTGTACAGCTCTTTTTTCTTTTTATTTTATGTGTTTTAATGATGGTTTCCTGCAAGGTTACCCAATCTTCATCCTACTTTAAAAATTTAAAAAAAGATACTACCCTTGCGGGATCAGTTACAAGCGATTTTGAATTAAAAATAATGAAGGGCGACAGACTCTCCATAGCTGTAAGCAGTTTAAGTACAGTTGAACATGCACTTTTTAACAGAGCAGGTTCCGGGGGAGGCAGTGCAGCAGGTAGTACCACAAAAGCAGGGGGATACGTGGTGTAGCAAGACGGAACAGTTTTGTTACACAGACCTGGAACAGTGCAGGCAGCAGGAACAACCAGAAAAGAACTTTCCAGAAAACTGGAAGAAAGACTGCTGGCATAAATGAAAGAGCCAATAGTGCAGGTAAATTTTTTAAACCATAAAGTAACTGTAATGGGTGAAGTGCGAACTCCGCAAATTCTTAATATGCCTGATGAACCTTTGACTATTATTGATGCATTAATACTTAGCGGAGATGTAACAGCGAATGCAAAAAGAAACAATATTGCCATTATAAGAGAGGAGGGGACAGAAAGAAAGGTAAAGCATATTAACCTGGAAAACAATTCCATATTTTCTTCGCCGTTGTATTATTTGCAACCGAACGATATTATTCTTGTATCTGCAGAAACTGAAAAATTTGAGAAAGAAGAAAGAAGAAAAAAATTACAGACTACCTTATCGCTTGTAGCTTCGGGTGTATCGTTTCTTCTCATCATTTTAAACAGGGTAGTTAAATAGGTAATACCGGTATGGACGAAGAACAATTTTTTAGTGATAAACCGCAAGCCAATATACTGGTGCAGATTGTGCAGCGGTATCTGCCGTTTTGGCCTCTGCTCGTCATATTACTTTCCATTTCCTTGTCAATATCATTTGTTTACCTGCGTGCGCAAACGAGAATTTATGTAGCTGCTGCCAAGGTATTATTAAAAGACCCACAAAAGGGTGGGGGCGACAGCAAAGTGCTTGATGCATTAAACATTTTCAGTGAGAAAAAAATCGTGGAAAATGAAATTCTGGTGTTGAAGTCTTCCTCTATTATGCAGGATGTGGTGAAGCAACTGGATCTTTATGCCACCATCTACAATGAGGGTAAAGTACAGACAGAAGAATTGTATGGCAGCAATGCGCCGCTGCATTTTGAGGCATTAAACAAAGACAGTATTAACGGTGGGGGCAAGCTTTTGCTGGATGTGGACTGGAAAAACAATACTGTTACCCTGGACAAAATAACCTACGATTTTAACAGCATTGTACATGTAGCAGGTACAGATTATAAAATTGTCCTTAACAATAATTACAATAAAAATATAGCAGGAAAAAATTATTTTGTAATTTTTAATTCCCCCGCGGGAGCTGCAGGTGGCATTGTAGGCGGGCTTAGTGCTGCACCAATTTCATTCAGCAGTACGGTTATCGATTTAAGCATACAAACACCCGTACCCGAAAAAGGCATAGCTATATTGAACAAACTTTTTGAAGTATACAATATTGCGGGTATTAATGATAAGAATGAAATTGCTCAAAGAACCTTAAAATTTGTAGATGACCGCTTAAGTAAAATTACCGCAGAGCTGGATAGTCTTGAAGGAAACGAATTAAATCTTAGATCCAGAGAAGGTATTACAGATTTATCTGCACAAGGCTCACAATACGGGCAAATTGTGCGGGCATTAGATCAAAGAAAGACAGCTTTAGATCTGCAAATGGATATGCTTTCAGGGTTAGAAAGTTATGTGTACAGCAAAGGAAGAAAGCCAGGAACCGTCCCATCTCAAAGTATGGCTGCTGATGCAACTTTAAACGTATTGTTGTCACAACTATATGCTGCGGAATTTGAAATCGACAGGGCAAAAGCTCTAGCCAATGAAAAAAGTGAAACCGTAATACTTGCAGAAGAAAAAGTAAGCCGTCTTAAAAATGATATTAAAGAGAACATCAACAATATTAGAAATGGTTACCAGATTGAAAAGAACAGCATTAACGCAAATATTGCATTAAACAACAGTTTGCTTTCGCAAGTGCCGGCTAAAGAAAGGGCATTGCTGGCCATCAGCAGGCAGCAGGCAATTAAAAACAATATTTACACCTTTTTATTAAACAAGCGGGAAGAAACCGCCATATCATCCGCCTCTACAACCGCAGATCTAAGGGTGCTTGAAAGGGGTTATTCGTATGGACCCGTTAGCCCCGTTGCGAAAAATTATTACCTGATGGGATTGGTTTGTGGGCTCCTTGCGTTCTTGGTTTTTATTCAATTAAATGAGCCTTTAAGCAATAAAGTGTTGTTTAGGGCAGAAATTGAAAACAAAACAAAAGTGCCCGTAGTAGGTGAAATTATACAGGCAGTTGATAAAAACATTATCGCCATCAGTGAAGGAAAAAGAACGGTAATTGCAGAACAGTTTAGAACGCTGCGCACCAACCTCAGTTTTATGGGGCTTAGCAGTATAAATAAAACGGTACTTGTTACCTCATCCATATCAGGCGAGGGTAAAAGTTTTATAGCAACCAACCTTGCTTTGAGTATGACCCTTACCGGAAAAAAAGTTGCGTTATTGGAACTTGATCTGCGGAAACCAAAACTTAGCCGGGAACTAGGTGTGAAGAGAGACCCCGGTATATCAAATTATTTAATTGGTAAAATAACATTGGACGAAATTATAAAACCTACTGCCCATAAAAATCTTTTTTTGGTTACGGCAGGCCCCATAGCACCCAATCCAACTGAGTTGATAGATAAAAAGGAATTCGGCGAAATGATCAAAGGGCTGAAAGAAAGATTTGATTTTATTATTATTGATTCTGCACCGATAGCACCGGTAACAGATTCGCAACTGCTGAATAAATATGCAGAAACGACCATTTTTGTTGTACGACACCATGTAACCCCAACTTTGTTTTTAAAGATGATTGATGGCTTAAAGCGGGATAAGAAATTTTCGAACATGTGTGTTGTATTTAATGGTGTAAAGCCCAGAGGTATTTCTTTTTTAAATTACGGATTTGGCGGTTACGGAAATGGCTACGGGTATGGTTACGGCTATGGCTACGGTTATGGTTACGGGTATGGAAGTGAAGCAGGCGGTTATTATACTGCTGATGGAGGTGAACCCGGTTTTAAAAATCTCTTTGGGTTTACCGGATTTTTGAAAAAGTTATTTAAAAAAGGTCGCAGTTAAGGTAAAAGTATTTGTTTGTATAAGGGAACTGAAGCGTTTAAAATGTGGTGTTTGGGTTTGTAAAAAAGCATTCTAAAAAAGAATTCTTTAGTACTCTTTTTAAAAAAGATGGGACTGAGGGAGAGCAAAGCTCTGCCAGGTTGGGAAATACAGGCTTTAAAAATTGGAAACATTCTTTAAAATATTGACAGTTGAGCAACACAAAGAAATGGTATGTAGTGTATACAAAACCAAGATGGGAAAAAAAAGTTGCTGCATTGCTTACTGAAAAAGGAGTAGAAAATTATTGTCCGCTTAACAGGGTTACTAAAAACTGGAGCGACAGAAAAAAAATAGTATTAGAACCTTTGTTTAAGGGTTACGTTTTTTTAACAGCAGATATAACCGATAAATGGGATGTGAAAGCTACTAATGGAATATTAAATTTTGTTCACTGGCTTGGTAAACCTGCTGTTGTAAAGGAAAAAGAAATTAATATCATTAAAAAATTTTTGCAGGAATTTGATGATATAATAGTTTCAAATAGCAACCCTCTACCTAATGATGTGGTAGAAGTTAAACAGGGACTGCTGATGAACTTTAAAGGTATAGTGCTTGAAGTAACAGGTAACAGTGCAAAGGTGAAAATTGAGGGAATGGGTTTAACGCTTACGGCGGTATTTGATAAAAAAAATCTGGAGAAGATTTCAACAATCTAATAAAAAAAGTTTTAAATAAATGAAAACAGCCGCATAAAATATGGATCACCGTATTAAAAATTATTTTTTATTACCTGCAACAAACTGCGGCTGTATTAATTCGTACATGCAAAGAGTAAAATCAATCTACAAAAAACAGGCATGAACATTAATGACAAAATATATGTGGCCGGGCACAATGGTTTGGTGGGCAGTGCAATAGTAAGACTGTTGCAACAAAAAGGGTTCAGGTATATCATAACTGAAAACTCGGCTGACCTCGATTTAAGAGAACAGAACGCCGTGCGAAAATTTTTTCAAAAAGAAAAACCACAATACGTTTTTTTGGCGGCTGCAAAAGTTGGCGGCATTATGGCCAACAAAAGGTATGGTGCAGAATTTATTTACGATAACCTTTCCGTACAGAATAATGTTATACATGAGGCATACCGAAGTGGTGTTGAGAAATTATTGTTTTTAGGGAGCAGTTGTATATACCCAAAAATGGCAGAACAGCCCATAAAGGAAGATTATTTTATGACCGGGGCTTTAGAGCCCACCAACGCACCTTATGCTATGGCGAAAATTGCAGGTATAGAAATGTGCAAGGCTTATCATCATCAATATGGCTGCAGGTTCATTAGCGTTATGCCTACAAATCTTTATGGACCGGGAGACAGCTACGATCTTGAAAATGCACATGTGCTGCCTGCACTTATAAGAAAGTTTTATGAGGCAAAAATTAACAACGAACCTACAGTAACTATATGGGGTACAGGCAAACCACGCAGAGAATTTTTGCATGTGGATGATGCTGCTGCGGCATGTATTTTTTTGATGGATGAATACGAAGATCCTTCAATCATTAATATTGGTTGTGGCATAGATTATACTATAAAAGAAATGGCCGAAGCCATAAAAAATATCACAGACTTTACCGGAGGACTTGTTTTTGATACGACAAAACCTGATGGCACCATGCAAAAATTACTTGACGTAACCAAGCTAAACAACCTGGGCTGGAGACACTCCATAAATCTTTTAGAAGGCCTTGCAGCCACCTGTAAAGATTTCAGTAACAGGTATGGGTATTATATATCAAAAAAAAGAATAAACAGCCTTACGAATAATGTGTAGAATTGCGGGGATTGTACATGCATCGATACCTGTAGAAACTCTGCAACAAACAGTAGCCAATATGTGTGAGCTGTTAAAACACGGTGGTCCGGATGATGAAGGCATTTTTACAGCAGCAAAAGAGCATTTGGTGTTAGGAAACCGTAGATTAGCTCTTATGGATCTCTCGGCATCAGGCCACCAGCCTATGCATTATGAGGAACGTTACAGCATTACCTATAACGGAGAACTTTATAATTTTTTGGCTTTAAAAACGCAGTTATTGGCAGAAGGTTTTGTGTTTCATACTACATCTGATACAGAAGTTATTCTTGCAGCATTTGCCAAATGGAATACGCAAAGTTTTAGTAAACTCAATGGTATGTTTGCTTTTGCTTTGTGGGATAATGAAGATAAAAAACTGTATTTGGTAAGAGATGCTGCAGGCATAAAACCGCTTTACTATTCAACGCATACGGGTGGGTTGGTTTTTGCCTCGGAAATAAGGGGATTTAAACCGGTTGATTATTTACAGGAACGAAATAAAGAGGCTTCTGTTTACCAACTTGCTTACGGGTTTATACCCGAGCCGGTAACCGTACTTGCGCATGTGAAGCCCTTACCCAAGGGATGTTATTTTATGTATGACTGTATTACTAAAAATACCAGCTTACAATCATTTTCTTTTTTTAGTTTCAGCAATTCCATTGGCTCAGAAGAAAGCGCAAAACAAATCATTTTTGCTACAACACAGGATGCTGTGCGCAGGCAAATGCTGGCTGATGAAAATGTTGGAGTGTTTTTGAGTGGCGGTATTGATTCTTCTATTCTTGCCAAACTTGCCAACAATGTGCAAGAACAAAAACTGCACACGCTCTCTATTTACTTTGAAGAAGAAAATTATTCAGAAAAAAAATATCAGGATTTAATTGCCAAGGAAATAAACAGCACACATCATTCTATACTTTTAAAAGAAGCAGATTTTCATACCAATTTTTCTGCTGTTATTGCTGCGATGGATATGCCATCCTGCGACGGTATCAATACCTGGTTCATCAGCAAGTTTGCAGCATCGGTTGGTTTAAAAGCTGTTCTTTCAGGCATTGGTGCAGATGAATTGTATGGCGGATATCCATCTTTCAGGCGAATGAACAAAACGCTTCTGTTCGGTAAAATGTCAAAACAGTTACTGAATGTGAGTGCCAAACTGGATCTAAAAAAATACAACCGCATTGCATACCTGCGTATTGAAGGAATAAAAGGACTGTACCTTTTTTTAAGAGGTCATTTTACGCCCACTCAAATAGCAGCACAACTCGGCAGTTATGAAAAGGAAGTGTGGCAGGTGCTGGAAAATTCACCGGCTTCTAATCTGCTTGACCAGGTAACGCCCAAAAACAAAGCAAGCTGGATGGAATTTAATATATACATGCAGGACCAGCTTTTACGGGATGCCGATGTAATGAGCATGAGCCATGGGCTTGAAATACGGGTACCTTTTTTAGACAACGAAGTAATTAAAACAGCTTTTTCAATTACAGACAAAGTAAAATACAGCGGCAGTTTACCCAAGCAATTGCTTACAGAAACTTTTAAAAAAGAAATTCCTGAGGCCATCTGGAACCGTCCAAAAATGGGATTCAGTTTTCCTTTTAATGAGTGGCTAAAAAAAAGCCCGCTTGTAAAAGAACTGGGCTTCAGTAAAAATATGGCTACACAGCAAGCCGTAAAAGATTTTATGCAGGGAAGTTTGCACTGGAGCAGAATAATGTCGTTATTGGTGCTGGGGAGTTAGTATTGAGTATTGAGTATTGAGTATTGAGTATTGAGTATTGAGTATTGAGTAATGAGTATTGAGTATTGAGTATTGAGAATTGAGAATTGAGTATTGAGTATTGAGAATTGAGTATTGAGAATTGAGTATTGAGTATTGAGTATTGAGTATTGAGTATTGAGTATTGAGTATTGAG
>ENA-OFCI01001491-OFCI01001491.1-metagenomes-genome-assembly--contig:-NODE-1491-length-10127-cov-3.675040_pt1 | contig 10127 bp, 8 predicted proteins | sample MGYA00153391_OFCI01 | MGnify analysis MGYA00153391 | reverse complement strand
CACCCCAGAGCCGAGCTTTGCGCGCTCCTCCCTTCGCGCGGCATTCGAGCATCCACTCGATGCGTCTCGGGAAATCACGCGCGACCTTGGGTCGCCGCTACGTCTTCAGCTGCGGAACCTGAGTGCGTCATCGTCGACGAATCGATGGCGGCGATCTTCGCGAAAACCATCGTGGTGGGAAGCACTATTCCATCAGGCGATCGCTCCCATGGAACCGGTTAGGTCTATTCCGCCCGAGCACCCTTCAGAATCTGACGACATCGAGGAGATGCGCGGGATGAACACAATGGACGGCTCTACAGCCGGGACACGACTCGACCGGGTGAGCGTTCGCGGAGCCCGCGAGCACAACCTGCGTTCCATAGATGTCGACATTCCGCGGGACGCCCTCGTAGCATTCACCGGCGTCTCAGGATCAGGGAAGAGTTCGCTCGCCTTCGGCACTATCTATGCCGAAGCACAGCGCCGATTCTTCGAATCCGTCGCTCCCTACGCGAGGCGCCTCATCGACCAGGTGGGTGCACCCGACATCGATTCGATCGAAGGCCTCCCACCCGCGGTCGCCCTTCCGCAGCGCCGAACTGGCGGCTCTGCACGTTCGACTGTGGGGAGCGCGACGACGGTGGCGAACGTCGTGCGCATGCTGTATTCCCGCGTGGGGACATATCCGCTCGACGCCCCAATGTTGTTCGCCGAAGACTTCTCCGCAAACACTGTCCAGGGCGCTTGCCCCGCATGCCATGGCATCGGTCGAATTTACGACGTGCCCGAAGAACTCATGGTTCCCGACGACTCCCTGTCGATTCGCAACCGGGCGATTGCGGCCTGGCCAACTGCCTGGCACGGCAAGCAGCTTCAGGACAGTCTGATATCTCTCGGATACGACATCGACGTGCCCTGGCGGGAACTTCCCAGCGACCAGCGGAACTGGGCCTTGTACACGCAGGAATCACCGCAGGTGCCCGTGTTCACAGACCGCTCCCCCAGCGAGGTGCGCGAGGCCGTGGCATCCGGGGCGGAACCGCGCTATATGAGCACGTTCCTCGGAGTCAAACGCTATGTCCTGGAAACATTTGCGAACTCGAAGAGTGCGCGAATGCGTCAGAAAGCTGCTGAGTTCATGATCAGCGTCCGGTGCCCCGTCTGCGGCGGCAAGCGACTCAAGCCGGACGCCCTCGCCGTCACGTTCGAAGGCGCCGACATCACCGAGATCTCGCGGATGCCGCTGGACGACGTGGCTCGCTTGATGGAACATGTCCTCCTCCCTGAGTGGAGGTCGACCGAGCAGTCCGAGGACGAGTATCTCCCTCCGGAGAAGCGTCTCGCCGCACAACGGCTCGCATTCGAGCTGCTGGGACGGCTGTCACCGATCATCGACCTCGGCCTGGGCTACCTGACGCTCGACCGCACGACTTCCGCCCTGTCGTCCGGGGAACTCCAGCGCATACGGTTGGCAACTCAGGTCCTCTCACGCCTCTTCGGTGTGGTGTTCGTCCTGGACGAGCCTTCCGCCGGGCTCCATCCCGCCGATACCAAAGCGTTGCTTCGCATTCTGAGAAACCTCAGGAACTCTGGCAACACCGTCTTCTACGTCGAACACTCTCTCGACGTCATCCGGGAGGCTGACTGGATCGTCGACATCGGTCCCGGCGCTGGCGCTTCCGGCGGGACCGTCGTCTATTCGGGAAGGATCGACGGTCTTCGCGAAGTGAAGGAGTCCGTGACCCGACGCTACCTCTTCGGCGGCTCCAACTCGGCTCCCGATCAACCCCGTGAGCGCCGGGCCGGCGACGGCCGGCTCACACTCCATAACGTCACGCGGAACAACCTGTCGGATGTCACCGTGGCCTTTCCCCTGGGAGCCTTCACCGCCATCACCGGTGTGTCCGGTTCGGGTAAGTCGACGCTTATCAATCACGGCATTCCGGACCTGCTCCGCGCGGACCTCGCCAGCGTCACGGGTGCGGCCGAGGGGGACCTGGAGACCAGCTCGGAGGATCCGCTCGACTCGGCCGCGCCCGTGACGACAGCCGGCCGCGCTTCAGGCCCAGCCGATCGCGTTCGTCGGATCGTGCAAGTGACCCAGAAACCCATCGGACGAACGCCACGGTCAAATGTGGCGACGTATACGGGCGTCTTCGATCGTATCCGCAGCCGTTTTGCCGCGACCCCAGAAGCGCGGCGACGCCACTACGGAGCCAGCAGGTTCTCCTTCAACCTCCCCAGCGGGAGGTGCCCGATTTGCAAGGGCGAGGGCGTGATCGAGGTCGAGCTTCTGTTCCTGCCGACGGTGCATGCCCCGTGCAGCACGTGCGAGGGGACGCGATACAACGCGAAGACGCTGGAGGTCCGACTAGATGGCAAGACCGTGGCCGAAATACTCGCCATGAGTGTCAGCACGGCGCGGGAGTTCTTCGACGAGGACAGCGACATCGTCCAGCACCTCGACGCGCTCCTGGACGTCGGTCTCGGCTATATCTCGCTCGGCCAGTCGGCCACAGAGTTGTCGGGTGGAGAGGCGCAGCGCGTCAAGCTGGCGGCAGAGCTACGCCGCGCCCAACTGGGCGACACCCTCTATCTCCTCGACGAGCCGACCTCGGGTCTGCACCCGGCCGATTCCGATCGTCTCATCGGGCACCTCCAACGCCTCGTCGACGGGGGAAACACCGTGATCGTCGTCGAGCACGACATGCGCGTCGTGGCCGAAGCCGATTGGGTGATAGACCTCGGACCCGGAGCAGGAGACGCCGGCGGACAGGTGGTGGCCACGGGGACACCGGAGGAAGTCTCAGTCAACGCAGCGGGCCGAACAGCACCGTTCCTAGAAGCCGCGCTGGTCAGTCGGGGTCAATGCTAAGTCGGGGCTGGAATGCAGTATGCGCCGACTCCGGGTTTGTGGACTGTGAGCAACCCCGTTTGGTGTCAGGTCGGGTGTTTGACAGCGTCTTGGCTTCTACCTCGGAGCCGGCGCACAGTCGTCGAATGACCGCGGACCCGACGCAGTCCATAACTCTGACCGGCGCACCGCGCGTCACCTCAGCAGCCGCGTCGCAAAGCTCGGATAATCCGCCATCTAAGCTGGGCCTCCTGCCCACGAAAGGGAACTCAATGAGCATGGAAGGCGCGGCCTGGAGCTCGCTGTACAAGATCTCTACCGCCAGGGACGGCAAGCACGGCTTCTCGCGTGAGTCCGTGCGGCGGATCATGACGTTCGCGGTGCCCTACCGGTCCAAGCTGCTGATCTTCATCGCCCTCTCCATCGTCGGAGCTTTCCTCGCGGTCGCGACGCCGGTACTCGCCGGCCGGGTGGTCGACGTCATCGTCGCCCAGGGCCAGGTCACCACGATCGTTTGGCTCGCCGTCGTCATCGCCCTCGTGGCCGTCGCCGACGCCGCCGTGTCACTCGTGACGCGCTGGTACTCGGCGCGGATCGGCGAAGGCGTGATTTTGGACCTCCGCACCTCCGTCTTCACCCACGTGCAGAAGATGCCGATCGCGTTCTTCACCCGCACGCGGACGGGCGCCCTCGTGAGCCGCCTCAACAACGATGTGATCGGCGCCCAGCAGGCCTTCAGCGGCACGCTGTCCGGCGTGGTCACGAACCTCGTGGCGCTGACCCTCACCCTGATAGTCATGCTCAACACATCCTGGCTCGTGACGGTTCTCGCCGTGATCATGCTCCCCATCTTCCTGATACCCGCGCGCCGCATGGGCAGCCGCCTCGCCGCGCTGCGTCGCGAGGCCGCCGATCACAATTCCGCCATGAGCACGCAGATGACCGAGCGCTTCTCAGCGCCCGGCGCCACCCTCGTCAAGCTGTTCGGCCGTCCCGACGAGGAGGCCGAGGAGTTCCGCGTCCGCGCCGCCCGTGTTCGAGACATCGGGGTCCGGACCGCGATGCTGCAGTTCGTCTTCTTCACCGCACTGATGCTCGTCTCCGCTCTCGCCCTCGCACTCGTGTACGGGCTCGGCGGCTTCCTCGCACTCGCCGGCCAGCTGAATACCGGTGAGGTGGTCACCCTGGCGCTCCTCCTCACCCGCCTCTACGCGCCGCTCACCAGCCTCGCAAACGCACGGGTGGAGATCATGAGCGCGGTGGTCAGCTTCGAGCGCGTCTTCGAGGTGCTGGACCTCGAACCGCTCATCAAGGAGAAGCCCGACGCCGTCGCCGTGCCCGAAGGCCCAGTGGCCGTCGAGTTCGACAACGTCCGCTTCGCCTACCCGTCCGCGGACAAAGTCTCCCTCGCCTCTCTCGAGGAGGTCTCCACGCTGGACACCCGCGGCGGCGAGGAGGTGCTGCATGGCGTGTCCTTCAGGATCGAGCCGGGGCAGACCGTTGCCCTCGTTGGTACGTCCGGTGCCGGCAAGTCCACAATTGCGCAACTACTCGCACGCCTGTATGACGTCGACAGCGGTGCCGTGCGCCTCGCGGGGACGGATGTTCGCGATGTCACATTCGTCTCCATGCGGCACAGCCTGGGCATGGTCACGCAGGACGGCCACCTGTTCCACGAGACCATCCTCTCAAATCTGCGCCTCGCGAGGCCGGAGGCGTCCGACGACGAGGTGTGGGACGCCGTGCGCCGTGCGCGGCTTGAGCCGCTCATCCGGTCCCTGCCGGACCAGCTGGACACCATGGTGGGAGAGCGTGGCTACCGGTTGTCCGGGGGTGAGCGCCAGCGGATGACCATCGCGAGGCTCCTACTCGCCCAGCCGCGCGTCGTCATCCTCGACGAGGCGACGGCGGCGCTGGACTCGACGTCTGAGGCCGCCGTGCAGGCGGCGCTCAGCGAGGCGCTCAAGGGACGGACGGCGATGGTGATCGCACACCGCCTCTCCACCATCCGCAGCGCGGACCTGATCCTCGTGGTTGAGGACGGCTCGATCGTGGAGCGCGGTACGCACGAGGAACTGCTGGCTGTGGGTGGGCGGTACGAGGAATTGCACCGGACCCAGTTCGCCGTGCAGAAGAATGTTGCGACCGACGAGGAAGCGCTGAGCCGACCTAGTCACTGAGCTCGGCGCCCCTGCCCCGAGCGTCTCGGAAAAGTCCTCTCATCAGGTGTCGTGTCTCATCGCGCTACATGGGGTTTTTCGAAGCGGAACAGGAAAGAGATATCGGTGCCCTTCGGAAAATACTGCCGGAGCAGCCCGTTGAGATGTTCGTTGCTGCCGCGTTGCCACGGGCTCTTCGCGTCAGCGAAGTAGACCGGCAACCCGATCTCGCGCGTGAGAAGCGCGTGCGCTGACATCTCCTTCCCACGATCCCAGGCGAGGGAACGCCGCAAGCTCGGGGCCAGCGCCTCGAACGTTCTAACGAGCGCGTTCTTGGTTGTCACGGCACCATATCCGGCCAACGCGGGGCCGTTCTTCTTCGGCTTGATCAACCCATATCCGGTCTGCCTGGGCAGGTGGACTAACATCGCGAAACGAGTCGTGCGATCGATCAGAGTCGCGATCGCCGAACGGTTGAGACCGATGATGAGATCCCCCTCCCAGTGGCCGGCGACTTTGCGATCCTGCCGCTTCGGAGGGCCGCTTTTTCAGCGTCGTAGCGTCGGTGACATGCGCCCATGCCTGCTGGCGTGTCCTCGCCCTCGGCATTCGTTTCGTGCGTCATCGGCGCAGATGCCACGACTGCTCCCGGACGAGACCACCGCGGGCCGGAATATAGAGGGCCTGGTAGATCGCTTCGTGCGAGATCCGCATCGAAAGATCGTCCGGAAATTCCATCGGCAACCGTTTCGCGATCTGCTGCGGACTCCAGCCGGTCACCCACTCACGGTCCTGCCGGTGCGGTTTGTTTTTCCCGTCCCAGGTCGGTCCTTCTGGCCCGAGACGCTCTCCGCCGGTGGCACGGACAGGCCCGCTGAGCTTATTACCGACGTAGTCGCGGAGACGCTCGTTCGTGATCAGCTTCGCGGTCTTGGGGCGGCGTGCTCGACGCTCCGCATGCCACTGCGCCGTCGACGCCCTGTAGTCCAACCGATACGTTCTCGTCGACGCGTTCCGGCGCAGCTCCCGAGAGATCGTCGAAGGGTTTCGGCCCAGCCGGCGAGCAGGTGTGCAGCCTCGCGACCAACGGCCGATGTCGAAGAAGCGGTCGCACTTGACCAGAACGGTGTCCCCCGACCATAAAGTCGTAACAGTCGTAACGTGTCCCAAGGGGCCATTTTGCGGAACTGGTTCGCCCCACGGCTGCGATCTTCCGCCGCCGCCCGTCGGTGATGAACTCGATGGATTCCAGCCTGGGCCCTATGCCGGCAGAAGCGAGTTCCCGCGCGAATTCGCCGTTCCCCAGCGAGATGCCTGCCGCTCCGAGTCTTCCACCGTTCGATCCCCTCCACGCCGCCGTCGCACGCGTCGGGGCTTGCGGCATGACGTGAACCTGGCGCCCCCTGGTGGACCCGGTCGGTCGCCGAGTCGAACTCTTGCAGAAACTGCAAGGGTTGCCTTCGGTCGGCCGAGCCGCGCAGGGAAGTACCATGACGAGTACAGGAATGCAGTCGACTGCAGTGAACGGAGACGCTGTGGGCGAAGTCGAGATCTATCAGTCCCCGGATGGCTCGGTGAGGTTGGATGTCCGCACGGATGGTGACACAGTCTGGCTCACCAGACAGCAGATCGGTGACCTGTTCAGCCGCGACGTGAAGACCATCGGCAAGCACGTGGCGAACGCACGACGCGAAGAACTTGCCGATGAATCAGTTGTCGCAAAATTTGCGACAGTTCATCAAGAGGGCGATCGAGTTTGAAATAATGGACCAACCGGCCTCACTTGCGGCCTAAACGAAGTGACAACTAAACCTTCAGCAGTCCCCTTCGCCGTGACGAATGCCCGCATCGCGGTGCTCACGAATGGTGAGACTTATCAGTTCTACACGGACCTCGACGCACCCAACCGCATGGACGACAAACCGTTCCTCGTGCTCGATCTACTAGACATCGACGAGTCGCTGATCCCCGAACTTCGCAAACTCACTAAGGACGTTTTCGACCTCGACTCGATCATCAACGCCGCCGGGGAGCTCAAGTACATCGGCCAGATCAAGCGCAGCATCGCTGCGCAGTTCAAGGAGCCGGAAGACGAGTGGATCCGGTTCTTCACCACTAGGGTTTACGACGGAACGTTTACCCAGCGCGTTCGCGTGCAATTCACGACCTTGGTCACCAAGGCGACGAAGCAGTTTCTCAACGATCAAGTCAACGACCGGTTGAAAGTGGCGCTCGGTGGCAATAACTTCTCGGCAGTGGAAGCCGGCGCGCAAGAGGAAGCCGTGACTAGTCACGTTGCCGTGCAGGAAGATCTCGATCGCGACACCGAGATCGCCACTACTCCTGAAGAACTCGAGGGGTATCAGATCATCAAGGCGATCGCCTGCAGCGAAGTGAAGCCGCAGCGCGTGGTGCATCGGGACTCGAAGTCCTACTTTGCCATCCTCCTGGACGACAACAATAGGAAGCCGATCGCTCGACTCCACTTCAACGGCAAAGCCAAGAAGTATCTGGGCCTGTTCGACGCCGACAAGATCGAAACCCGCTATGAAATCGAGACGCTCGACGACATATACCAGCATGCCTCCAGCATCCGTGAGGCGGTAAAGCTTCTCGCCTGAGGACGCCCGTTTGGCTACTTGAATTGATCCCAGAACGGGCTAAACGCTCGGGATGAACTGTCGCAGATGCGTGCGAAGCGCCGGGTCGCAGACATACACGTAGGTGCCCAGGATGCCGCGGGTGAGCAGCACCGCATAGATGTTGCTGATGAATCGCAGAAGGTCATCGTCGGTGTACTTCTTCCCCAGGACGTCGTTGTTCTCCTTGCCCTTCGTGTCGAAGTACGAATCCCGATCGACGATCAGCGTGCCGTTCACAGGGTCGTAGCGAAGATCTGGGCCGATGATCACACCGGCGTAGTTGAGGTCGTAGCCCTGGACGGTGTGGATGGAGCCGACTTCGTCGATCGCCTTTGGCGAGGCGATCCAGTCGACCTGCTTGCTGTTCCAGCGAAGCTGCACGCCGTCCAGGTCGATGTCAAATGCCGTCTTGTCGTTCTTGGTCTTCCATGGCCAGGCGTACCCGGCGAGCAGGCGAGAGAGTCCGACTTCGGCATCCTTGCGCTGGATTTCCTCGCGCATCTCAGCAAGGTTGTCGAAGAGCCGAAACCCGTAGCCGTCGAACCCCTCGGGAGCCACCGGTGCACCCGAACCGAGGATGCGCCTGATGTAGGAGACGTAGTCCGACCCGGCCTGAACCCGCATCTGAGAGAGCAGCGGATAGTTGCGATTCGCGGCCTTCGCCTCCCCCACAAGCACGCTCAACGTCTCCGAGGGCAGGTCGGCCGGCCGAACACTTTGGGCCGCGTCGAGCAGGAATATCTGGTGCCTGCTCTTCGCTCGAATCCAGTCGAGCTGGGTCTTCGTCTTGTCGTCGCTTCCGAAAAGCCTCTCGGTAATGTCTCTGAATTTCTTGTTCTGCACCCCTGACGGTTGATTCGCGCGCTGGTTGAGACGGTGCGCTTCGTCGACGATGAGCAGGTCGAAGTGCTGATCCGAGAAGCCGACGTCGAAGGCCGTCATCACCATCGCTGGATGTAATCCCGGGGTCTTCTTGAACACCTTCTTGATCGATTCGCGCAACGACTGCTGCGGCACCACAAGGCCGATCCGAACGTCCTTGAGAAGGTCCTGGTAGCCCTCGACGAAGAACTCGGAGAACAGCGTGTCGCTATCGAGGTCCGCTGCAGGGGCGGTGGCCGCGATGTCCACGAGCAACTTGAGCATATAGATGGCGACGACAGTCTTGCCGGTCCCCGGCTCGCCCTGGATGACAGTCGTGCTTTTCTCGCCCGACTTCAGGTCCTCAAAGAGACCCTCGAGAATATCCTCAACTGCGATCGCCTGGTCCGGCGTCAATGCTTTGAACGGCGAGAGCTTGAAGAGGTCGCTGTTCTCAATCTCGGGAATGGTTCGGGTGAAGACCCCGTCCCGCTTCAGCTGATCGAACACCTCAAGAAAGGACTCGCGGTAGTGGCCGCGATCGTAGTAGTCGGCCTCGGTGATCCCGTCATTCCTGTTCAGCACCCGGTACGAACCGTCGCCAGCCAGCATCCGGATCAGGTACGCCTCCAGGTCGAGACAGACCGACTTGTTGAATGTGGCGTCGACAATCACCCGGATGGTGCGAAGGTGCTTCTTTTCTGGCGAGTCGAAATGCTGCCGCATCCGCGCCGCGGCGTTGCGCGACTCCCCCACATAGACGTCGTTGAGACCGCCCCCAATAGCCGCTTGGCCACCGCCCTTGACGTCGTCCAAGACGTAGACAACCGGCCAGTTAGTGTTGCGGTGATCGAGCGACGCCCATGCCTTGACGGCTTCCGGAGTGAAGTCGAGCCGCCCGATTTCAAAGGGCGTCATATTTGGTGCTACGCCCCCGCGCCCTATCCACCGGATACTTCTGTCGCGTGGCGGCCAGCTTGTCGAGAATGATCTGTTCCGGATCCGCACCAATACGCTCGGCGAGCAGTAAGCAGTAGGTAAGGACGTCGGCTAGTTCCTCGCGCACTCGATCATTGTTCGCATCGGCATTCCATTGGAAGCACTCGAGCAACTCGCCCGCTTCAATCGCGATGCTCTTCGCCAGGTTCTCGGGGCTGTGAAACTGCGCCCAGTCCCGCTCGGCAACGAATGCCGCGATCTCATCGCGAACTGACTTGTCGACCATCCCGCCAACCTAGCAGGCAGCAATTCCTCGACTTGATTGTCGCGAGTTTTCAGCCGCTGACGGCGGTTCCCGATCTTTCACCCGACCAATTTCTCACCCCGACGGAAATAGAGAAAGTTTGAACCGCCCACCCTTATGCTGCGGATTGACAAGTACCCGATTCAGCTTGCGTCTGAGCCAACTGAACTTGAGGCAATCCCTTTCGTCGATTAACGACTTTGCAGCCACCGCGACGCTCATCGGTACGAATCACGGCGGTCTTTCAACCCCAGAAACCACAAAATCCCTCGCGATCTTCATCACAAGGGATTTCGTCTTTAGTTCTTGGGACGGTTTATGGGACGACCCTTTCTGTCGGGCTGACAGGATTTGAACCTGCGACCCCTTGACCCCCAGGCGTCCAA
>ENA-OFCI01001490-OFCI01001490.1-metagenomes-genome-assembly--contig:-NODE-1490-length-10138-cov-2.947535_pt1 | contig 10138 bp, 7 predicted proteins | sample MGYA00153391_OFCI01 | MGnify analysis MGYA00153391 | reverse complement strand
GGTACCCTTCATGGGTACCCTAGATCTACGCTGATTACTTCTTGGGTTTAAGGTTGTGACTAAAAAATCCCGTTGTCATCATCCACGCCTCGGCTGCGGCTTCATGAGCATAATTTTCTCTGCGGTCGCTCATGAAGCCATGTCCGGCTTTGGGGAAAAGATTGAGAATATAGCGTTTCTTGGCTTTGGATAGAGCAGCAGCAACTCGACCATGCTCATCAGCGGCGATGAGTTGGTCTTCACTACCATACATGAGCATGATGGGCGATTGCATGGTGGGGCTGCGATCGAGTATCGATTTTTGCCCCAGGGGATTACCTGCGGTGGCATCGATACCACCACCATAAAAGGAGATTGCCGCTTTGATTTTGGTGGGATAGACAGCATTAGTCAGGAAGGCGTATCTACCGCCCATACAAAAGCCAATTACGCCAATTCCGTTGGCATTGATTTCAGATTTCCCCGCGAGGAAATCAATACTTTTGCCAACATCGCTCATGATGGCATCATCGTTGAGAGATTTTAGTTTGCCGATCGCACCCGCCACATCTGTATACTCATAAGTAGTACCACGATAAAAGTCTGGAGCAATAGCCGCAAATCCTGACTGTGCCAACCTATTGCAAATACTCTTACACCAATTATTTAAACCGAAAGCTTCCATCAAGACAATTACTGCGGGAAATTTGCCCGTCCCTGCTGGGGTAACATAGTAACCTGGCAAATCTTTGGCGATCTGGATATTTTTTCCCACATTAGCAGTTGGCGTAACCGCAGTAGTTTTAGGCTCTGGTTGTTTGGCTGTACTTAGCTGGGAGTTAGCCACAATCGCTGCTGTAGCGAGGCTGGATGCTCCAAGTAATATATCCCGTCGTTTCATTAGTTATTTTGCGATCGATTATTAGCTACCAGTTATTAGTAAACAGTAAAGAGCGATCGATTACCACTATCATCCGATCGAGTGGAGCGCGTAAGGATCGAACCAATAACATCAAACAGGGGGAAAGCTAAGTTAGCTTTCCCCCTGTTTAGACTATTACCAATTGGTTAAAACCGGAAAGTCGAGCGGACAGTACCGACATATTCAGTTGGGTTAGCCGAATTATGTTCGGGATTAGTAATCAAAATCAGTCCAGGCGTAATCGACAAATTATCACTCAACTTGACTCGGTACAGAGCTTCAAGGTGATAAGAAGTATTGGGGTTGCCGATGGATGCACCAGTAGTAGGATTGAGTCCGGTTGCATTGGCAGCACCAAGTCCAGCAGCATTCCGAGTATTGAGCCTAGGCGGGATTCCCACTACAAATGCCAACGCATTACCCTTTTGACCAAAATCAGGGAAAGCTAATGATACAGCGTAGTTGCTCATACTGGCATTACCGCCCGCGACAGTTTCGCGAGTCGCTTCGGTGAAACCCGCCCAGCCGGAGAGGACAAAACCAGGACTGAGTTTGTAGCTAGCCAAGAACGAGTAATGATTGGCGGAAGTGGGGGCACCACCCAAAGGGTTGTCTGCTAACAAACTACCCGTACCACCGGAGAGATTGGCACCATTGGTATGATAAGAACGCGCATATACCAAACCCAGATTGAGGGCTTCGACTGGAGTAATTCTCAATTGACCGAAAAAGGCATTGGAACCATTAAAGATTCCTGCTCCCTGTGACGGGTTGGCGGCACTGTTGACATTTGGAGCTGCATATGCTAGAGCCAGACCGAGTTCATTACTGAATTTGTGATCGACACCGACCTGGGCACCGAAATTGCCGAGTCGATAAATTGGATTGAAGCGTCCAAAGCGTGATACTGCACCATTACCACCAGCTTCTAGGACTGGGTTGAAGTTGTAGTATTCATCGTTGAACTCGGTACCGACAACTTCAGTAAGCACTTTAGTATTAGCACTAATGGGAAAGTTGTATTTGAGCACAGATACCGCAGTGCTATTACTAAAAGTACCGCCCACCACGTCGCCACCATCGTAACCCAGACGAGTCATGTTAGTACCTGTGACTCCAGCGTTGAAGCTGGTAATGTTGCGAGACTCTAATCGGGTGCGGAGTAGATCTTTACCTGTGAAGCTCGTGTCGAAATTAAGCCGGACGCGATCGCCTAAGATATTTCCAGTCGAACCATTGGCACCGATCCCATTACCACGTCCACCATAGCCGCTGAGAGTGAAAATTGCTTCGCCATTGAGCTTGGTTGTGGTGGAGAAAGCTTGCGCTTTGAGTTTAGTAACGCTGTCATCCACAGCTTGGAGACGAGCATCTACACCTTGCAGCTCGGCATTAAATGACTGTACTAAGCTTTTGAGTCGGTCGAGATCTTGTTGCGAGATTGCTTCTTCTTGCTCGATTTGTGGTTCGGGTGGAGCCACGATTGGAGCTGGTTCAGGTGGGGGCGAAACTATTTCTGGAGCCGCTGCTGGTGGGGCGACCATTTCTGGTGCTGGGGGACGTCTTTTTTTGATGGCGCGGCGTGGCTTTCTTCTGGCTACTAATTGCTCGATCGATTGCACACAGCCATTAAGACTAGTTGCAAATTCTTCCCGAGATAAAATTTTGTTTCCAGTCGGAGTATTGCCACAGCTATACTTAGTGGTCAAAGCTTGGAGCGTTTGATAAGCCCAATCACCAGGCTTAACTTCTGTAGCTTGTGTTGCTTGTTCGATTTGGTCGGCTGTAGCTTCAGTGCTGACAGTGGTTGCGACATGACTGGTTTTGGGAGATCCGGTTCCTGCTGATTTTGTGGCGGCAATATTGCCAATCGGAGTCGCTACAGCAGCGTAGGCACCAGCAATCCAGACGATCGCACCAAATAAGATCGGGGATAAGAGATTTTTTGATAGTAGATTGGTCATGTTAGCGATCTTTTCCTCACACTATATTTTTGACCGCAAGGCTGTAGATACATACATCCGGCGGTGTTAAGTCGTTCATTTTTAGATGACAGCTTATAGTTTATGACCTAATTTGGGCAATACATATAAATTTGGATACATTTTTTAGGTCTAATTAGTGCAATCGATCGCTATTACGCTCTAGTTCATCAAAAAACACGTTTACTACAAATGTCTGATATTGTCTTGGGCTGTTGCGAGTACTGGCGATTTGCGGTGATTTATAGCTCGATCCTCGATCGTTGTAGCTTCGTCAATCGCGGCAGGTCGTTCGATCGCGATAATCTTGGGTATTCTAAAGAAGTATGGCGATCCTAAATTATCAGCTTAGTCTCACTTTGGGCAGGCACACTATCGACAGAGGCGAGGCTACGCCAACGACCACGCATTGCGGCAGGCTAACGCCAACAGTGCAGGTGAAGCACTGCCCCTATAGAGCGATTGTTTTTTGCTCCGAACTCAAATAGGATTGCTGTAGTCGATCGACTCAACCAGATTAGTTGCAATAGATGCTCTAGTAAAAGTATATCTTCTAGCTCAATATCTCATTAATTATGTGACTAAGATCGATGCCAATAAATACAGATGACGAAGATTTAAGTTTTACTCGATCGCTGCAAGAAAGAGATTTAGAGACAATTGTAGAACATCGAGTTCTTGAACGTGAGGATACGCTCGAAGGGCTAAACGATCCAACCATGATCTGGAGGTTTGCACAAGGTAAAAAACGCTTGGCAATCAACCAAAATCTTCGGATAAATTATGCCCATAATTCATTACAGTTATCAACTCCCAATCATGAATTAATTGCTATTCATAAAGTAGCTGAAAAGTTGCATTATATCCTGATCAAAAAGGATAGTAAATATTCAGATATGATTCAAAGTATTATTTCTGAGTGCCAATTTATTCCGATCGACACTGCCACCGCCGAACGTGGATTCATGCGTTATCAAAAGTATGAAATTCCTGAAGGCTACAATCTCCGCTATGAGCCAGCACAACAGTTGTGGCAAACGTGGCAAGACGCTCGACAACAGCCTGTAGCTGGCATCCAATTGGACATTTTGATTCTTGCTCGATCGAAATGGTACCGCGTTCAGCAAATGATTTGTACTGACGACAGGCTCGATCTCCAAACTCGGCTGGGGTTGATTTCACTCTCACTGCGAGATCGGATCGCTTGGATTGCTAAATTAGGCGATGTTCCGGCTGTAGGCAATGCCGATCTTACACCCCAGCAAAATGGTACCAATAGTACTGACAGCGATATTTTAGGTAAAATTATTTCTAAGTTGGCGATCGAGGATGCCCCCGATAGCGATCTCCATTTCGACCCTGATTCTACTATGTCCACATCAACTTGCCAACCTGATGATTTATCTCTGTTGTATGATGGAGATTGCAGTAGTACACTAACTGGTCATACCCTAGATCCCATCTCCGCACAACTACGGGCTGGTGTCTTAAATGTGCTCGAAAACTATCTAGAACATGGTGAAAAGATCGTCAGAATAGAAACGATCGCTGATGCTCAAGGTAATACGATTAGTGAAAAAACTGTTAGTACCCATCGAGGGTGTCCCAGATGGGCAATCGAAGCAATCGTTCATTGGAGTTAGAGCGGATTCGCTGTCTACTGTCGCCAGCGAGGCTATGCCAACGACTTCGATCTGCACAAGTAGCCTCTTTGTCAACGCGATGGGAAAATTAAATTGACGATCGTTGTTAAACTATTAAAGATGTTATCTCTACGATCGGATTGTGATGAAACTGCCTCAGAAGTTAATGTTATTGGGATCGGGTGAATTGGGTAAAGAATTTACGATCGCCGCGCAACGATTGGGTAATCATGTAGTAGCCGTCGATCGCTATCCCAACGCCCCAGCGATGCAGGTTGCCGACGAGTATGAGGTCATTTCGATGTTGAGTGGGGAAGATCTCGAACGAGTTGTCTCCAAACATCAACCAGACTATATCATCCCCGAAATCGAAGCAATTAGAACTGAGAAATTAGCCGAATTCGAGCAGCGAGGAATTAAGGTAATTCCTACTGCCAAGGCAACGGACTATACGATGAATCGCGATCGGATTCGCGAACTAGCTCACAAAGAATTGGGGGTACGGACGGCGAAATATGCCTATGCTACTACTCTGAAGGAAATGCACGCTGCTGCTCTAGAGATTGGGTTTCCTAATGTAGTTAAACCAGTGATGTCTTCTTCGGGAAAAGGGCAATCGGTAGTTTCAAGTGCTGCGGAAATTGAGACAGCATGGAATTATGCGATTGATGGTTCTAGAGGTGATAGTCAAAAAGTAATTATTGAAGAGTTTATCAATTTCGAGATCGAAATTACACTATTAACGATTAAACAGTGGAATGCACCCACTATTTTTTGTCCGCCAATCGGTCATCGTCAAGAACGTGGTGATTATCAAGAATCTTGGCAACCTGCGGAGATTACCCCCGCCCAACTTGTCTCAGCACAAGCGATCGCTACTACAGTTACCAATGCACTTGGTGGAGCCGGAATTTTTGGTGTAGAATTTTTTATTACTGCCGATGAAGTGATTTTTTCGGAACTATCCCCGCGTCCTCATGATACTGGTATGGTAACATTAATTTCTCAAAACCTGAATGAATTTGAGTTGCACTTACGAGCGATCTTAGGCTTACCAATTCCAAATATCATTCAATATGCCCCCTCAGCAAGTGCGGTGATTTTAGCTATTAAAAACTCTGATGAGATCTACTTTACAGGAGTAGATCGAGCACTGGAAATCCCCGATGTAGATATTCGACTATTTGGTAAACCTGACTCGCGCCTCTATCGGCGGATGGGAGTCGCTTTAGCAAAGGCAGAAACTACTCAATTAGCCCGCTCGAAAGCGATCGATGCAGCTAACAAAATTACGATCGTCGATCGATAACCAACGATCGGATTAAGCCCTAGCTGTGAGCAAGAATCATCAATCTTCTTAAATCTTTTCGATGAAAATTCAACTGTCAACTGACTAAAATGTTCTTATTTTTATCAAAACTCATTCCGCTATTTTTCTACCCGATGGGTGCGGCTTGCTTGTTATTGACTGTCGCCTTAATACTCTGGTGGATAAATTCAAAGTGGACTCCCGCAGCAATTGGGGCAGCTCTAATAATTTTATTTCTGAGTGGGAATACTGGGATTAGTCATCGGCTGGCTCAATCATTAGAGTGGCAAAATATCCCTAAAGCTGAACTACCAACTGCTGATGCGATCGTGATATTGGGCGGGGGTACCAGATCTGGTGCCTATCCACGTCCTGATGTAGATTTTACAGATGCAGGTGACAGGGTTTGGTATGGTGGCAACTTGTACCGCGCGGGTAAGGCACCAAAAATCATCGTCAGTGGTGGCAGAATCACCTGGCAAGGTGCAGGTAATCCCGAATCCGACGATTTGACTAAAATATTAGTCAATATGGGTGTGCCCCAGCTAGATATCATCCCCGAACCTGAGTCATATAATACTCATGACAATGCTGTAAATGTCCAGAAGATCTTACAAGCACAGAATTTTAAAACTATTTTACTTGTCACTTCAGCGATGCACATGCCCAGATCGATGGCAATCTTTCAACATCTGGGCATTAAGGCGATCGCGGCACCAACTGATTATCGGATCTCTCAGTTGGAACTAGACCAACCCAATCTGGAAACTCAATCTGTTATTCTCAGCTTTCTGCCTAATGAAGAGTGCTTTTCGCTGACGACACAAGCTATCCGTGAATACATAGGGATATTAACTTACAAATTGCGCGGTTGGTTGTAAAAGACTTATTCCCCATCGACGCGTTCCAATTGCCACAAAATTTGATTACCTTCACGGCGGACTCTCGAAACGATCCAATTGCGCCATGCCCACCTGTCGCCACGACTAGTGACAGCACTAGCATTGATATCCATCAAGTCGGCTAATTCGGAGCTAGCAATCAGATAACCACTTTTGGCAATTTCATCAGTGATCCGCAAAGTATCGATGAGGTGATGAAGATGTGCAACTCGAACTTCACGGGGAATGTGTTCTGTACTATCGGAGTGAATAGTTTGTTCTTCTAACATGGGGACAATCTGCAAATCAGGGAGAGAGGGGATGATTGTTACAGGATCTGGAGGGGTCTGTGTAACAACAGGTAATGGTAATGTCTCCATTGTAGATCTTTGCCGCAGTTGTGGTGGTTTACCGCTAGAAAACCCTCTGGCGATCGTGTCACAGCGTTCGTTGCCCACGTTGCCAGAATGACCGCGAACGTGTTGCCAAGCCACAGGAATTTTGGTCTGGGATTGCACTTTGCCATTGAGTGTGTCGAGTGTCTCCCACAAGTCCTGATTGAGGACGGGTTTGCCTGCCGCAGTTTTCCAGCCCTTTTTCTTCCAACCTTTTACCCACTGGGTAATGCCTTTGATCAAGTATTCACTATCGGTGTAGAGCACGCATTGTGAGGATTGATTTGTGCTAATAAAAAACTCCAGCGCAGAAATCGCGGCTTGCATTTCCATCCGGTTATTAGTCGTGGCTCGATCGCCACCGCCAAATTCATGACAGCTACCATCATCAAAGTAAGCAACCGTACCCCAACCACCAGGCCCAGGATTGCCCGAACAAGCTCCATCTGTATATAAGTTGGTAATTTTACTCATTTGCAATTAGACTCCGCGACGATCGGGGGTATTAGCAGTCTCAGGCAGAGTTTGGTCGTTACTACCCAAATTACCACTCCATGGGTCTTCCGGTTTGTATTCCAATTTTGGAACAGGTGGCGGTGGTGGTGCGATTTGCTGCCCATTAGACATAATTGGGATTGCTGGAGTTGAGGGGGGCATCTCCGGCGGTGTCGAAGGGATTTCTGGTGTTGAAGGGATCTCTGGCGGGGTGGAAGGAATCGGTGAAATTTCTGGTGTAGAAGGTATTTCTGGTGGTGTGGAAGGTACCTCTGGTGGCGTTGAAGGAATTCCTGGCGACGGTGAAGGAACCGATGGGGGCGTGGCAGGAACCTCTGGCAGCGGTGAAGGCAGCGGAGGAGGTTCTGGTGTTGGGGGGATTTCTGGTGGGGCTGAAGGAATTTCTGGAGGGGTTGGGGATGGGTTTAACTCGCTCGACGGATTGAGATCGCCACTAACTTGTTGTACTTGTTGTTGCATTTGAGCGACTACTGCATTGACAATTACTTGTGGGTCGGTCGTTTCGATCCCAAATTGTTCGGCTAGTTCAGCGACTAAACCAGGATCTTTGTGCAACATTGCTGAAAATTCTTCGAGCGTAATTTCATGAGTTTCAGAAGCGTTATTTTCGGCTTCAGTTTGAGGTGCAAATGGTGGAGAGAGGATCGGCGCATTGTCGAGGAGTAGTCCTGACGGTACTTCGCCAAATTGATGAGAGCCATTGGTTGGGACACTATAGCTCAAATCGAAAGGAGTCTCTGCATCCACTTCATCAAATTCTAGAGCCTCGAACTCCATCATCGGTAACAATCCGCCTGGGAGTTGCTCGGCTTGACGATCGAGCAACCGCGCACCATACTCTCCAGCTAGATCGCCGATTTCACCACAGTCAAGTTGACCTAATTGCACCATCCGTCCAGCTAGTTCATAATTGGGTATTGGTGCATCGATCAAGTTATTACCAAACCGTTCCAGCCATTCTAGCCAGTCGGATTTTCGGACTCGTTGTCTGATTTTATTAAAAAAGCCGATCGCCCGTGGTTGTTGCCAGCCGTGAGCCACTCCTTCGAGCAACTGCATGAATAGATACTCTCGATCGGTATCATCGAGCGGTGGTAAGTCGGCAGTCGCTACTAGTCGATCGTTGGCATAGCCTCGCCCCGACACAGACGATTTACTCGTCCCTCGTCCGAATAATTTGCGAAACCACCTCACGAATGATTGCCAGATTTTTTTTAACATTTACTAATTCCTCGACTGCATTTAGGTACATTCGATCTAGGTTATCTTAGAGGGTAGTGCTAGGTAAACCACCTCGTTGGCAAAGCCTCTCCTATGGAGAATCGAGGTGGGATTTGGCTCGACCTTTGTTGCATCCATCCTTGTGGTCGGATGAGGATTTGAAACTTTATTTACCCCGCAGATGGCATACATACCTCTACATCATAAATATAGACCGCAAACTTTTGCCGATTTAGTCGGGCAAGAGGCGATCGCCACGACCTTAACTAACGCATTAAGGCTAGAGAAGATTGCTCCAGCATACCTGTTTACTGGGCCACGGGGAACAGGCAAAACTTCCAGCGCGAGAATACTAGCTAAGTCTCTTAATTGTATGGCGAGTCAGGTACCTACAGCGCAACCTTGTGGTAAATGTGAGGTGTGTAGCTCGATCGCCCTCGGTGCTGCACTTGACATCATTGAAATTGATGCTGCTAGCAATACTGGAGTAGACAATATTCGCGAACTGATCGAACGCGCCCAATATGCCCCCGTTCAGTGCCGCTATAAGGTTTATATCATCGATGAGTGTCATATGCTGACCACGGCAGCATTTAACTCCCTGCTCAAAACACTCGAAGAGCCACCAGATCGAGTAGTATTTATCCTCGCAACTACCGATCCACAAAGAGTTTTGCCCACGATTATCTCTCGCTGTCAGCGGTTTGACTATCGGCGGATTCCAGTCGATGCGATGGTAAAACATTTAGCCTATATTGCCAACGTCGAACAAATCGAGATTGCTCCAGCGTCGATAACCCTAATCTCACAAATCGCTCAAGGTGGCTTACGCGATGCCGAGAGTCTACTCGACAGGCTGAGTTTGCTCGATGGGGAGATTACACCCGATCGAGTATCCGATGCGATCGGTTCGGTGCCAGAGCGAGATTTACTCGGTATATTACACGCGATCGCTACAGCCGACCCCGAAAGTGTAGTCGATCGCACTCGCAAGATCCTCGAACGTGGCAAAGAACCCCTCACCGTCCTCCAAAATCTCGCAGGTTGCTATCGGGATCTATCGATCGCCAAAACAGCCCCTCAACGCGCCGATCTAGTCGCATTCACAGGGGAAACTTGGACAGAACTCGTCAAAATCGCTCAGGCTTGGCAACTAAGCTGGATTCTGGCTGGACAAAAACATCTCAAGGATAGTGAAATCCAACTCAAACATACTACTCAACCTCAATTGTGGCTGGAAATCGCCATCTTGGGGTTACTGACGATCGGTACTCAGCCCGTTGTAGCTCC
>ENA-OFCI01001488-OFCI01001488.1-metagenomes-genome-assembly--contig:-NODE-1488-length-10142-cov-5.190245_pt1 | contig 10142 bp, 10 predicted proteins | sample MGYA00153391_OFCI01 | MGnify analysis MGYA00153391 | reverse complement strand
GTTGCCTCAACACCGACTCAGAAACCCCCTTAGCCCCGTGAGTCCTGCCATAGCATTCGATCCAACTCGCATACACATCAGCCCCCACATACAAAATACCATAGCCCTGAGCCGGACTATCGAACCGCCCTTTACCCGTGCGGTCGAAATACAAACTAGAGGAAAACTCCACCGCATTCAATCGATACCAAGTCCCCTGACTGGTCGAGGTTGGCAGCTCTCGACTATTAAAATCTTCCGGCGGTAATGGATGGAGAATTAACGGATCTTCAGGCTGGATTTGGTTCGCCATAACCAGCAGCAGCAGTAACTACAGCATCGATATTTCCAGCCACCAAACACTCTAAAGGAGTGAGATTATTCAACCGTAAATCCCCAGTTTTCATAAACATTAACTGCGTCCAAGCATCGAACTTAGCTAGTGCAGTCAATACCAAATCGAGTCCAACTAAAACACCCCCATCTTGAAACTGCCACAACGGATAAAAATACCCCCGTTTCCCCAAAGAAACAGCCAAAAGTTGACCCTTACCCCGCCGCTTATCCACAGCCTGTCGAGAAATTCCCAATAATTGAGCGACTTCCTCACTCCGTAACGGTTGCCCATCGCTATATAGTAATTCCTGCTTGACTTTTATCCCTTTTAATCGCGCACCTGCCAACGGATCTGTTGGTGCGAGTTCGGCAAGTAGTTCGGGCGCAGTCAAAGCCGAGATCGTCAACTCAAAACTATTCGAGTGAGAATGCGCGGTAACATTACTAGCATGACTGGCTGCTAGAGCCACATCGATTACTGCCTGCCAATATTCGGACAACTTCCGGTCGTGCTTTGATTCTCGCAATAAAGTGGCTAAAGCCGCTTTAAACTGGGGCGAGGTATCGAGTAAATTATCGATCGTTCTTTGTTCGCTCTGGGTGGAAGTTTGCACCCTGTCGATTAAGGTTTCTACACTCATCTTTAAAAATCAGCCGTAATTGTCGTTAGTGATGATAAGTTGTCAAAGCTAAGCAACTTTGTCAACTTATTTTTATATTAACGAAGTTGAGCAACTTCGTCAACATATGGCTGGCTCGGTGTCAATTAATTTGGCACTGTACACTAGTGTCTAATCCATACGAGTTTTGAGTACAAAAAGTTAGGGAGGCAATCGTCTTAAATTAAAGAGAAATCTGCCGTAGTCAAACCAATTGGATGGGGTCGATCTGGATTCAGCGGATCTACAAACAAAGTGGCAAATTGGACGGAACTACTGCCTAAACCAGAACCATCCGCGTCGAAGAATAGTCCACCCGTCGTCGAGTCGTAGATCAATCGTTGATTGATTGTAATTGCAGTTGAATTGGTTGTCTCCAAAAACTGCTCGGCGGTAACGATCGTCCCAGCCTGTAAGCCTCCGCCAAAGCCAAGAGCTGAAATAATAATTTTATCGATTCCAGACTGATAATCTTTAATACCATCGATTCCTTGACTCAGCAGGTTGGAAAACCGGAATTGGTCTGCTCCTGCACCACCAAAGATGATATCGTCGCCCCCACCACCAAGGATGGAATCGCTACCCGCACCACCAAAAAGGAGATCGTCACCACCCCCACCATTCAAAATATCCCGACCTGCATCGCCCCAGAGGCTATCCCGACCCGATCCACCCAGGAGGTAGTCATTTCCGGCTCCCCCATAGATGAGGTCATCGCCATCGTCGCCAATCAAAATATCGTCTCCCGACTCGCCCCACAACCGATCTTTACCGTCTCCGCCAAAAGCAATATCATTGCCCTGACCGCCCCAGAGAGAGTCCTCACCCTTGCCCCCACTAAGAATGTCATCGCCCCGTCCGCCAAACAGTCGATCGTTCCCGTCCTCACCCTGAAGTCGATCGTTACCATTGCAACCGCTGAGGAGATCGTTACCCGCATCGCCGCGCAGATCGTCGTTGCCTGAAGTTCCATTCAGGACATCATTTTTCTCGGTGCCAAAAATCTGGTTGAACGAGAGTTGCGGAATTTCACCCGTGAGAGTTCGATCGATCGTGTCGGCCAAGACCGCATGACCTTCAGTTGTGGGATGAAATACATCCCAAAATAAAAATTGCGCTGGATTGCTAAAAAATTCTGGAGTATTAGGAACGGGCGGCGGCGGGGTGCTTAATTTCAGTAGCAACAGCGGATCTGTGACGTTAGTAAAGCCAAATTTGGCAGGATTTTTGCTAACTTCTTGGGTCGTAGCAAACAGATCGACTTCGGTGACATCGAATTTCAGATTGCCCAGTTCTAAAGCTACGGCGGCATTAAAAGCTTTGCTAATCGCTGTGGCTTCTGTCTGAAATCCTCGGCTAAATGGTAATTGACCGAGATCGACCATATTTGGCAGGACGATCTTTTTGCTCTCCCGTACTTATGGTGATAAGTTTGGCTTATTAAAGGAAGTGTAGCAAAGCGGAACTTCTTTGAATAAGCAAGCTAACAATTTCTCTTTCATCATCTCAAAATTCTTGAATCCATAGCTTTGACGGATAATTAATTTAATTCTTGTATTAATGCCTTCTGTGACTCCACTAGTTGTTCTATTGTTAAAATAATTGCAAATTTCCGATCGATGAGAATTAAGAGTATCCGCAGTACTTCCGAATATGATTCTTGCAGATATCAACCATTTTTTTATTCGTCTCATCCCACCAGATGAAGTGATATCGCTGTTGTAAATAGTGATAAGTTCTTCCTTCAACTCATGAGCAATTCTTAAGCAAGGAGAAGATTGTAGTAATACCTCTAGCTCTAGTTCTTCTTCTGAAGTTAAATTTGCTTGATTTTTCATTAGTAAATATAGATTTTTTAAACCTTTTAATTTGAGAACTAGTCGAATTTTATTCAAAGCTTTGTTGACTAACTTTTGAACATGAAATCGATCTATCACAACTTTTGCATTAGGAAAAACTTCTCTAATTACTTTTGGAAAACCTCCCCACATGTCTACACAAACCTCGTCTACATTCTCTCTCATAGCAAGTGGTTGCTGCTTTAAGACTGTGATAATATCATCACTTTTATGAGAATCTACTATTTCTAATAAAGAACTTGTATCTAAATCAGTGACGATCGTTGCAAAATTTCCCTGCCCTTTCTTTCTGGCAAATTCATCGAGACTTAGGCGTTTAGGTGTTCCCCAGTCTTTTTTTTTAATCTAGCGATTTTATGAAAGATATCTTGTACTGTATCTTCGCTGCGTCGCGGTTCACCCGCTACGCACATTTTTTCATTCTCGCTGACTTGCTTAACTGTCAATTCCTTTACTCTGTTATAGATATACTCTTGATATCTAGTCGTTTGTCTCTGTTTCTTATTCAACCAAGATAAAGGTTCTGTCGGCGATTTCTTACAATTAGGGCAATAAAATTGACGGCGTGGCACTTTTAGATATACTAACTGACCAAAAATAGATAAATCTCTAATTAAAATTGGACGAGTCTGATGAACTGTTTCTGTGTAATAATTACAATTAGAGCAGTTAATTCCATCGCCAATTAATTGTAATTTTAAAATAATGAAATCTAATTCACTTGCATAACTAAAAACAGTAGTATTAGGTAATCCTAACAAAGTATCTAGGTGAAAATCCATATTGAGGAAGGGGATAAAATTTCGCTTTTGCTACATTTTACCCCATACAGCACTTTCAGCAGCTATGAGGTACAGTCCGATCTCTGAAAAATAGTCAGTGAGCAGGTTAAAAATAAAAAAGTGTACGTCATGACAGCCGAAAGTGCTGTAATGCCTGCGTGAGATTATGACTAATCCTATTTTACTAGTCACTGTTCGTGACGAGCAGATCGATCGTTAAAATGGCTGATATTTTACTTTTTAGGATCGATTATTCGACAGTCAGTACTATACTTGTAACAGTGCAAATGATAAATTAGCACAATCTATCGATTTTCATCATCAATCTATAAACAATAGGCACTTGAGCTTGAGCGCGATGATGTTTGATTACCAAAAATAAGAAACGGTCATAAGCAAGAGTGCAAAGTCAATCCTTATCTAAAAGCATCGATACATTATTACTGTCTCATGGTCTGGCTCGGCTTAATGATATTCAGATAGCTGTCTTGGAAGGTACTTTAGCTGGGGACTCTTACCCAACTCTAGCCGATCGATCGACCTACACAGTAGAGTATCTCAGGGAAGTCGGCGCGAGCCTCTGGCAGCTACTAGCTCAGGCACTGGGTGAGCCAGTTAGTAAAAAAAATATTCGATCGATCCTACAGCGTTATCAGCAGTCTCTAGCGGTGGTAGCATTGGAGCGTCAGTACTTTTGGGGCGAATCGATCGATGTCTCAATTTTTTATGGTCGCACCAAAGAGCTGAAAACTCTAGCTAAATGGATTACTAAAGATCGCTGTCGGCTGATCGAAATTCTGGCAATGGGTGGGATGGGCAAGACGGCTGTAGCTGTGAAATTGGCGCAGCAGGTATCCACCGAGTTTGAGTTTGTGGTATGGCGATCTTTGCGGAATGCGCCGCCGTTGGGGGATCTTTTGGCGGAGACGATTGCGCTGCTATCACGACAACAGGAAATCACCCTAGCTAGCGATCCCCATCTTCATCGAGCGCGGCTGATCCATTATTTACAACAACACCGCTGCTTATTGATCTTCGATAATGTGGAATCGATTTTGCAAAGTGGTAGTTCTCACCAATATTTAGCAGGTTATGAAGGCTATGGAGAACTATTTCGACAGGTAGCAGAATCCGCTCATCAAAGCTGTGTACTGTTGACTAGTCGCGAACAAGTTGCCGAAGTTGCTAATTTCGCAGGGCATAATTTGCCAGTCCGCATATTGCCGCTGGGTGGACTATCGATCGAGGCAGGAATGGCGATCTTAGATGATAAAGGTTTACCCCTAGCTGTCGAAAAAGGGCAACAATTAGTCGAGTTGTATGCAGGTAATCCACTGGCTCTGAAGATTATTTCAACTTCGATTCTGGAAGTATTTGACGGTCAGATCGCCGAGTTTTTTGAGCAGGGTACCGCTGTTTTCAATGGGATTAGGAAGTTGCTAGAGCGTCAGTTTGAGCGACTATCATCGATCGAACAGCAGGTGATGTTTTGGCTGGCGATCGATCGGGAATGGGTATCCGTGGGCGATCTTCAAGCAGATCTATTGCCAGCAGTTTCGACAGCACAATTATTGGAAGCATTGGAATATTTGCAGGGTCGATCGCTGATTGAATTTAAAGGAGGTAGATTCACGCAGCAACCAGTAGTAATGGAGTATGCGATCGATCGGCTATTAATGGCAATCCGCGCTGAGATTTGTAATCAAACGCCGAAACTATTTCTTGCTTATGCGTTGATGAAAGTGCAGTCGAAGGATTATGTGCGAGATAGTCAGATTCGGCTAATTGTCCAGCCGTTGTTGATGATGTTGGCTTCGGATCTGGGCGGAGAAGGATCGATCGTTAGAGTTTTGAAGCAGACGATCTGCCAATTTGCGGCTGGTTCGTTTGCGTCGGGGAGTTATGGGGCGGGTAATTGTTTGAATTTGCTCAATCAATTAGGTGCTGATTTGACGGGGTTGGATTTGACTGGGTTGAGTATTCGTCAAGCTGATTTGCGAGATGTATCTCTAGCTCAGGTTGATTTGACACAAACTAATTTAGCAACTTCTTTGTTTGCAGAATCGATCGGTGGTATTTATAAAATAGCAATTAGTCCAGACAATTTATTAGTTGCTAATGCTGGCAGTGATGGCAAGATTTCAATCTGGCAAATTAGCACTGGCAAAAATCTTTTAAGTATAAAAGCTCATGATGGTCATATTATGGGCTTGGTTTTTACCGCTGATAGAAAAAGACTGATTAGTTCCAGTTTCGATCGATATATTAAAATATGGGATATCGGAAACGGTGACTGTATTCAATCTTGGCAGTTACTGGCACCTATTTATGGCATTACTCTCAGTAATGATGGTCAAACACTAGTTAGTAGTTGTGAAAGTGGTGATATTTTATTATGGAATGTAGCTACAGGAGAATTACTAAAAACTCTTATCGGTCATACCAGCACTGCAATGAATACAGCATTTCAACCTGGCGGAATGCTATTAGCCAGTAGCAGCGATGACTCTACAATTAAACTGTGGAATCTAGCTACAGGAGAATGTGTTAGCACCCTTAGTGAACATACTGATGCCATCTGGTATATTGCTTTTAATTCTTGTGGTACCCAGCTAATTAGTGGCAGCGATGACACCTCCATTAAAATTTGGGATGTGCAAACGGGTTTATGCTTGCAGACGATACCAGCAGGTAGCAGAGCAATTATTGCTGTTATGTTCAGTCCTGATGACCAGAAAATTATTAGTGCTAGTCAAGACTTAACTATCCGAGTTTGGGAAATACTCCAATTAGATAATTGGCAATGTACTAGAGTTCTACAAGGGCATCAGAATAATATTTGGTCAATCGGTTTGGATTCCAGTGGTAAAACTCTGATAAGTAGCGATCTAAGCGGTGTTTTGAAAGTTTGGGATCTAGAATCAGGACAATCCTTAAAGACGTTTCGTAGTGTTTCTGCTGCCTTCAGATCATTAGCCTTTCACCCGACTAGTAATCTATTAGCAAGTAGTAGCGAAAATGGCAAAATTCGTCTATGGGATTTGACTAATGATGAATGCTTGATATCTATTTTGGCTCATGAGATGGCTGTTTGGCAAATTGCATTTTCTCCTGAAGGCAATCTTTTAGCTAGTTGTAGCATGGATGGGACGACCAAGCTGTGGAATGTAAATGCAGATTCAAATTTACAAGGACATCTTCAGTCCTTGCAATCAGATACTTCTTTCATCCTTGCAATTGCCTTTCATCCTCACAAAAAAATATTGGCTAGTGGTAGTTTTTCTTGTAAGATCCGCTTTTGGGACTATGGCAATAATCAATTTTCAAGAGGGCTAGATCAGGAACAACTAGGACATATTAAGGTATTCGACTTGACTTTTCATCCAACTGGTAAATGGCTAGCTGTTGCTAGTCATAAATCTGACATCACAATTTGGGATATGGAAACTAGTGAGTGCTATCAAACACTCAAGGGACATTCTAGTCACAATTGGTCAGTAGCTTTTCACCCTCAGGGAGATTTGCTTGCCAGTGGCGGTGAAGATTATTCCATTCGGATTTGGAATATTCATACGGGTGAATGCTGTGATATTTTGAGTGGGCATACTGGAGCTATTTCTGGAGTGAGCTTTAGTCCTGATGGAGGATACCTAGCGAGTTCAAGTAAAGATGCCACCGTCCGTATTTGGGATGTAGCGACAGGAGAATGCATCAAAATCCTCGAAGGTCATACCGACTTGGTAAACTATGTCGTCTATCATCCCGACCCACAGCGGCGGCTATTGGCTAGCTGTAGCCACGATGAGACAATCCGCCTGTGGGATACCGAAACTTGGGAATGCCTAAAAGTATTACGACCCCAACGAGTCTACGAAGACATGAACATCACCGGAGCCACTGGACTCAGCCCTGCTCAATTAGCAACCCTCAAAACATTGGGTGCGATTACCAAGGAGTAAAGATTAAATCAGATCTACTCGATCTTGGTACAGTATAATGTCTCCAAAGAGTGCAAATAAATACAGTATTTAACGTGAGTTCGGGTTAAGAATATTTGATCCGTTCCCGCACCACCAACGATTTCAATCGGCGGCGGTTCATAAACGAGGCTAGAAGCCCTTGCATATAGATCCTTAACCCGAACTCACGTTATTCAAATTAAATAATCGCTTTAGGTGTAAGAATTGTAATTCAATCGAGAAATATAATGGCTTTTACTAATTATAAAAATATTGCTGATGTCTTAAAATCTTTCCCCTTGAGCTATCAAGAACAAGACTTTATCCAGAAGATTGAGTTTAAATGTGATGAATACTTTGTCTCTCGATTGAATACAGTAATTCAAGAAGGTATTGTCTTCAATTCAGAATATGCAATCTGTGAAAATATTATCTCGCCAATTTTAACTGAAGTTTGGCGAGGGTATATCCAGAGCTTCTTGATTTGGAGTCATCAACCGCTGAACTATGATGAAAATTTATCGGGTGTCCCAGACTATGTGGTGGCTCAACGTTCTCCTCGTGGAAAAGTAGTACTTGAAAAGCCCTATGTGATTGTAGTAGAAGCCAAGAAAGATAATTTTGAAGAAGGTTGGGGACAGTGTTTGGCTGAGATGCTAGCGGCACAGAAGCTCAACAATGATCCTAGTAAAAAGCTATTTGGGATGGTTTCTAATGGCAAGCTGTGGGAATTTGGGGTTTTGCAGGAAGAGATGTTTACCAAAAATCGTAAATACTATGTTTTGGAGAATCTAGAGGAGCTAATGGGCGCAGTAAATTTTTTGTTTGCCGAGAGCTTGGCACAGTTGCTGAACTAGTGCCACTTCGCACTACATACTCCAAAGTCATCTGAAAGAATTTATCGAAACAACCTACTTTTTCTTACTGACAGCTCGACCGATCGAGCCATAAACTATGAAATGGCCCAAATAACTAGGGCTTGCTGAATAAGTCTAGCGATCGAATCTATCAGCCACACAGCTTGCAGATCTTGGGGTTCTCGATCGAGTTCTAAAATTATCCGCCGATTTCCCATAAAGGGTGCAAGGGTTTTGAGCCTTTAGATGTCATAACCTTGCACTCGATCGCTAAAAAAAGGCTCAAAACCCTTGCAGTGAATAGTCTCTGGATTTGTTCAGCAAGCCCTAACTAGGCTCTTATAGATTGAGATGAAGACCCATGTTGAAATTAATTTATACCGAAACCAATCTACACATGGAACTGTTGACTGCTAATCTGGAAGATTGGGTCAAGCAGCGACTTTTATTCTCGGATAGCACTGGTGAAATAATTTTCCTCAGTTCTGAAACAGCAAGTTTTCTCTTGCCAACGACGATTTGTGAAGCTACCGCAATTAATTTTTATCTTTATCATCAAGGTGCAAAAACTGTCACAGCCAATTGCTGCGATCTCGATCGAGTCGAAATCGGACTGACTGGTTATTGGCTGTCCACAGACCCAAATAGTGCTCAAGGCATATTCGTGACCAAATTACTCGATCGAGTGGAATTTTATCTGTGGCAATTGTGGTGTAGTGGAAATAGTCGATCGGCAATGAGCGAGCGAGTTAACTAAACATTAGGCTGTAGTTATTTAGGATGAATAACAAGAAAAACACGGATATTCTCTCGATCGTTCAAAATCACTATCGGCGAGAATCGACCATCTCAGTTTCTGCACCGATCAAAGATGTTCGCAAAACTTTCGAGGCACTTTCAAAAACAGGTATATATCTTCAATTCTGTGAATTTAAAGTGCGCTGCTATGGCAAAATTGTTGAGATCGATGGGCCATTTGGCTACAGTCGTTCGGTGAGATTGATGACGAAAGCTACACTCGAACAACGGCTCGATGGAAATGGCACGACGATAAATTTAAGTATCTAAGTATCAAAAGAAGCGTGTGCAAGCTTGATTACACAGATGTTTACTTCCTTTGTAGCTTTAATTTACATGCACATCTATATGAGGCCAGCTCTTTTGTTTAGTAGCACCGCCACTGGATTAAGATCGGAAGCAAAAGCATCGGCTCCTACTCGCAAAGCTTCTAGGGGAATGGCTCCTCCTCCAGCAAAGGGATCTACTACTAATGGGCGCGTACCTGGAATTCCACCCAAGGATTCATGGGCGAGTTGGGTTAATTGACGACTGGTTTCTAGGTAATCTGGTTGAGTGGAATTATCCCAATTAGCAAAGTCAGCAATAAAGTCTAATAAGCTATTTCTGAGAATGTTTAAATGACTGATGTTGGTAGAATCTAATTCACTTTCTGGCTTGGCTAATAACTACCATTTAGTCCAATTTTCTGGCGAACAATGGTCAGATAAATTCTTGTCTGTTATCGCTTTTTTGGCAAAATTCGCGATCAGTTCTGCTGCCCCATCTCGAAAAGATTGGGGGCAAAGTTCGTCCACTGGATCGATCCATAAAGATGCACAAATTACCGCACGACAAGCTGCTAATGGTCGTCGTGCCGTAAGGATTCAGGTCTAAAAAGTTTGAGCGCGATCGACTCTAGGTATGCCTTTGG
>ENA-OFCI01001487-OFCI01001487.1-metagenomes-genome-assembly--contig:-NODE-1487-length-10145-cov-26.031417_pt1 | contig 10145 bp, 10 predicted proteins | sample MGYA00153391_OFCI01 | MGnify analysis MGYA00153391 | reverse complement strand
ATTGTGATGCAACACATTACCGGACAAGGTGAAACGACTTATGAATAATAAGATCGATCGCACCTTGGTTTAGTCTTGAGAACCGATCGCGATCGTAAATCTTTGCACGAGTAGGAGCGATCGAAACTATTGAAGTTCTCTGATTCGAGCACGAACGACGAGATATTTTTTAGTGCTACCTGATTTCTGATAAAGATCAGCGGCTTGTTGATAATCAACGACTGCTTTATTATTCTCATTTAATGCTTTGTAGGAAACGGCTCGATTATAATATGCATTTGAATTGTCGGAATTAATTTCGATCGCTCTACTGTAGTCCTCGATCGCACATTTATCATCACTTAAGAAGCTGTGGACAATCCCTCGGTTGACGTATGCGTCTGCATAGTCTGGCTTGAGTTCGATTGCATTAGTATAATTTTCGATCGCACGGATCGCATATTCTTTAGCATCTACTTGGACCCAGAGAAGCCCTAGATTATTGTATGCAACTGCAAAATCGGGTTTAAGTCTAATCGCTTCCATATAATCTTTGCCCGCGCCCAAGTAATCGCACAAGGAAACACGAGAAACTCCTCTAAAATTGTATGCTTCTGCGTAGTTAGACTTGAGTCTAATCGCCTCAGTGTACTTTTTAACCGCGCCTTTGTAATCGCATAAATCATGGCAAGCAAACCCTTGGATACAGTATATCTTTGCGTAATCATCGATCGCACCTTGAGGATCGCCAAAACTATGGCGAGCAACTCCTCGCTGATGGTATGCATTTGTATAGTCAGACTTAATTTCAATTGCTTTTGTATAATCCACTATTGCACCTTGAGAATCTCCGAGATTATACTTCTCCAGACCTTGTGTGAAGTAATCGTCAGCACTTAACTTAAAACTAGAATTTTGTTCATTTTGTTCAGCCTCCTCTTTAAATGTCTCCAATGAACTCACTGAAAGGAATGGAGAAACAACTGCAACATCCTTTAATAGATGCACTATGTCTTCATTTCGCAAACCCAACGCCTGCTGAAAATAACCTAAATCTTCTGGTAATTGTTGTTCTCTGGGAAGTTCTAAAAACTCCTTAACAGCTAAAGAAAACTGTTGAAGCTTCTCCTCAAATTCGCAATAGGGTTTCAGAACCTCATCCAAAATCCCTGACGTTTCAACATCGGTTAATTGCCCACGAAATTTTTGGATTAATCCACGTTTCAAAATGGGTGATATAAATCCATTTCGGTCCTTTGCTAATTTCTCTACTTCCTTCCGGTATGCCAACTTTGGATCACCGATCGGAGCCTTCGCAAATCTAATCTTGTATCCCTCTTCAACCGCATAAATCTTCGGCTGCATCGCTGGAGCCACCTCCCGCACCTTGCCCTGAGCAAACTCATGCAACTCATCGATCGAAATCCACCCATTCTCATCTCGATCGGCAATCCCCGTCCTCAATCCCTCCACCACGTATTGCGTATACACCGACAACGCCGCTTCCTTCTGCTCAAACGAATACTCCGTCGCACTCGAAGAAGTCAGCACCGCCCGACCCTTCCCACCAAGCTGCGGTTGCAAATTTACCGCCTCACCCTTCGCCTTCATGTCCTTCGCAAACGCGCCACTAAAACAAGAATCCAAAATCACAACTTGCCGCTGCGACTTGCTCCCCTCCATCAACCCATGAACAAACGTCGCCGGAATCGCTGTCGAATCCAATCGATTTTTTTGTGTTATGGCACTCGTGAAATAGAAGTTTCCAGAATCATTAGTTACCCCATGACCCGAAAAATACAGCAGTATGAGATCATCCTTTTTCCGATCGGCAAAGAGATAATCGATCGCCTCCCGCATCTGCTGCGGTTCAGGATTCAGCAAAACTATCACATCATCCCGTGCAAAATCTGCGATCGCCGGGTCAATCAAAACCTTTTCGATCGCCCGGACATCGGGAATCGCCGCCGCCAAGTTCTGCAACTCCAGCGACTGATAGTCCCCCACCCCAATCAACAGCGCAAACTTCCCCATCTGGATTCCCTAACCTTGAATAAACCGTTCCGCTTCCGCAATCACCGATCGCAATTCCTCAGGGTTACTCGCCTTCACCTTCAGCTTGCGACCATTGCCTTCCACCTCCAGCTCGATCGACTTTCCCGCCAACCGATTCCCCAGAAAACCCAGCACCTTCTTCCCATTCTCCAGATTCACCTGCGCCACCAGCCAACCCGGAAGAAATCCCAACCCTTTTCCAAGCTCTGGAGCCGCCGTCGCCACCCGTTCCACAGACTCCACCTCATCCATCGCCTTCAACTGCGGCAACAACTTCAGCGCTTCCGCTTCCCGCTGTTCGGAATCTGGGTCTGTAAACGCGATCGTTACTCGAAACAGGTCTTGAGTCGCCATGGTCTTCATTGCCAAAACTTTCATTCATTGTAGAGAAGATTTGAGATTATAGCGACCTCCCATGAATCAGCACCCGAAGACCGATCGATTACAATCAATCCAAGACCTTCAGCAAATCCTAATGATGCAAACCTTCACCGCGATTATTGAACGCGTTGGCAAAGCCTCCCACGGAAATCGGGACACCGGACTTTACATCGGCTATATCCCAAACTTCCCAGGCGCACATTCTCAAGGCGAAACCCTAGACGAATTGCGAGAAAATTTATCCGAAGTGCTGGAAATGTTGCTAGAAGAATAGCCGCCTAAATTTGAAGGTATCGTTCATTACTAGCAAGTCCAAACAAAAGCGATCCCCATCTGCAAACAGGAATCGCTTTTGTTTATCGAAAACTCGAAAAAACCGATCGGACTCGAAAATCCTATGCTTTTTTCGCTGGATCCTTGGCAGGAGCCTTGGCAGGGGCCTTAGCAGGCGGAGCTTCCGTTTCGATCAACTCGCTGACGGCGAAATTGTTCGTGTTAACGCCAGAGGCGCTGCCGCTATAACCGGTGTAGTTCACCTTATCAAAACGCACAACAACGTTATATTTTGTGCCGCTAGCATCTATTGATGCAACAGTACCGACGTCGTTGAACCAGTAAGACTCTTTACGCAGGATGCGAACTTTAGAACCACGCTGAACCATGAGTGTTCTTCCCTATTTTTATCAAAAGATAAACTCATTCCGCTTATCCAGTCTCACTTTACTACGGACAAATGCGATCGGCCCTCGTCACCTCACGCCTTGAAACAATCTGAAACAATTGCCCAGGGTCGTCCCATTAGCTGATCCCCTCATAGGTTCGCCCCCGCCAACTCTTCGGTTGCCGGGTCGAAGACAGAAAAATTCGATAGACTGCTGCTGGATCCGCTAAGAAAGATAACCAAAACCAGTTTTTTCCGTTTGCTCCCGAAAGATCATAAGAGGGTGCGATGGCAAATCCAAGGCCGAGCCGCATAACAAGCAGCATCAAATTGGTCACGAGCAGCCCCAATACGGGTAGCGTTGTTATTCCCAGGACAAACCAGAGGACCAAGGCCAGTGGAAGCAGTGCTAATGGCAATCCCTGGACCATCGTCAAGAACCACAGGTCACACCATACCTGTCCGGGCTGCGCGGCATCTTTAAGATCCAGAGACCTGCCCCACTCGTCCCAGGTTTCCTGCATTCCGTCATACATACGGACCTTAAGAACCTTTGCGCCATCAAGAAAGCCGACTTTTGCGCCCATCTTTGCGGCGTTTCGAGCCAGCGTCACATCGTCACAGAATGAGCTTCGAGCGCTCGTGTAGCCATCTAGAGACTCTAAAAGCGATCGTTTACACAAAAAGCATTGTCCATTAGCCATCACGCGATCGGCGCTACTTCCGGTTTCGCCTGCGGCTCCAAAGCGATAGACCAACGTCATTAACAAAGCAGGCTGGAGCCAAATTTCCCCCGGATGGCACAAAATAAATCTCGGCGACAGAGAGATTAAGTCATAGCCTTCAGATTCCGCCGTCTGCACTAAGCTTGCCACCAACCCAGGTTGCGGCTGCGTATCGGCATCAATCCCAAGTACCCATTTGCTATCAGTTGAGGTAGCCAAAAAACCGCTGTGCAAGGCCCAAGGGCGACCCACCCAATTGGGCGGCAGAGGATTATCCGTCATGAGTTTAAATCTAGTATCCTTTTTCCCTGCGGCCACTACGAGATCTCCGGTTCCATCCGTGGAACGACTATCCACGACTAAGATTTCACGTACGGTTTGGTCTTGCGCCGCCAATCCCTCTAGACAGGGCGAAACTCGCAGGGCTTCGTTGAGCGTCGGAACGACCACACTCACAGAACCCGGTCGATCGCATTTTCCGAGGATGGGTTGGAGCGGCGCATGTCGAAAGGGTCCGCGCAGGATTCGACTGAGCAGCAACAAGACCGCAGGTAACTGTAACAACAACAACAAGAGCACCACAGTCTGACCCGTCCCAAAAATAAACAACATCCCTGGCGAGCCGGGTCAATACCATTGACCCCCACGATCCATTTTATGCTTTACAACGCGATCGGCTCTTTCACCTCTTCGGGTTCCACTTGGACCTCTAGGACCGTTGGCACCGATCGCCATAACAATACCGCTGGCACCACACCAAACAATACTGAAATGCTCATCATGACCCAAAAACTCGGGTTCAACTGCGCTACGGTAATCGCCGCCCCAAAGGCAAAATTAATCAGATAAACCGCTAATGGCGTCGTAAGTTGCGATCGCGTCAGGTTCAGTTTCTCGGGTCCCCATAAGAGCGCCGCAGGCGTCATAAAGACGACACCCGTTCCCAGCCAACCCGTAATATTTCGGTACGGCATCCCAAAGAGTTCACCCACATCTTGGAACTGCCAAAAGGGATAGTTAGCCTGACTCATCGCTGGATCCAAAACGAAATCCCATGCGGTTAGGAGGACCGACCCGATCGCCACTGTGCCGACCGTGCGCAGCCACGTGGGTAGGTTCAACTGTTCCATCCCAGCCCGCGCGATCACATAGCATGCTAGCCCGAGATAAAACCACGACAACGGAATCGTAAAGGGCACTAGCCCCGCAATTTTGTATCCTAACCCACTCAAGTAGCTGTAAGCTCCAAACGGAAAGCCTGTACTTGTCCCGAGTAGCTCACTGCATAGGGAGAGTCCAACGGACGGCAGCATAAAGGTCAGCCACCGCTTCGTCCCCAAGACCTGGTAAGCATAGAGCGACATCACGATCGCTCCCAGAATGATGTACACCACTCCGCCCCCCGCCATACTATAGCCAAATGCCTGTTGCCCAAAGGTAGGCAACGCCGAAATGAACTCAGGATTGGGCAACACCCACAGCAGTCCCGCCAACCCAAAGGTCAACGCCACACTGTGACCGATTAGACTTGCCCGCTCTGCTAACGCAAACTGCTGCATACCCACTGCCTCAACACGGAGGTGCCAATAATTTTTGACTGGTTAACAGTTTACGAATCTTTATGTCAAAAAGTAACCATTTAATTAAAATCACCGGATTTATTTTCTTACAGTGCGGCCCCTCGACCGCGAAAATCAGTCGCCAACGTGACGATAAACCGAGTGTGGAAGAGAAAAACTCCATCGACCCCATCAGTTAGCACAATTTGCCCATAATATTTTTCGAGGATCCGACGAACGATCGTTAAGCCCATGCTTTTTCCCTCCCTTTGCGATCGGGTTGTAAAAAATAGCTCGAATAGATGCAGTAAGGTGTCTGGTGCGATCGGTGGACCGTCATTCTCAATCGAGACCATCACCACAGAGTCGCGAACCCAAAGCTTGATTGTGGGAGATGCCCCTGACAGTCCATGGACTGTCAGGCACTGTGGACGAGATTAGTCCATACCCGGTTGAGTTCCGGCGGGTACTCGCTAAGTATTAATTAGGTCAGTGATGCATAAATGAATTGCTGGCCTATTATAATTTTGGACCTTTGCCCCCGGAAGCTTGGTATGAATCTGCCGTTTGTTTTAGATGTCTTAATCAGCATTGTTTTTATTTACTTGATTTTGAGTCTTCTCGCCTCAGAAATCCAAGAACTCATCACCACCCTGCTTCAATGGCGGGCAAAGCATCTGAAGGACTCGATCGAAAACTTGATTTCGGGTGGCACGCAAAAAATAGAACAACGCAAGCTCAACCTTCTGATTAACGAAATCTATAACGATCCACTTATCAGAAACGTCAATCAAGAAGCAAAAGGCTTTCTCGCGACGGGATTTAGATCCATCACCCGGCTCATCTTCCCCGGCAACCGCAAAGGCGCATTCGGTCGCAACCAATCCAGCGGTCCATCTTACATCGAACCCGAAACCTTCGCCACTGTCGTCATGGAACGCATGGGCGTCTCCCATTTGAGCGAAAAACTTATCGAGATGCGCCTTGAGAATTTTGTAACTCGCATCCTCGGAGACGTCCATGTCGCAGGCGATCGCATCGAACCCACCGCCAATGTCGAAACCTGCGGGATTTGGGGTCGGGGAGTGAGCCTGGAACTAGACCTTGGCAGCGACCCGAACTTTTACCATCTCGTCAAAGCCTTTGAAGAAATCCAAAGCGACTACCGCAGTGATTTGATCACGGTTCCCCTCTGCATCGATCGCATGGCCGAAAGTCTCGATCGCTATGTCACCGCCTACCCCACTGACGCAGACAATCGCACGCGCACGTTTCTGGAGCAAGTGGCTGCTGACAAGACCAGCTTATTTGGAACCGATAATCAACGGGCTTGGATTACAGGTGGATTGCAGCCGACTATGACGGACATCGCGACGATCGTCGATAAAAGTAGCATCATGTACAAATCGATTAATGCAAGATACGACAAAATTAAAACACAAGGCCAAGAACTTCAGAAACGAGTACTCGATCGCAAATCAATCTATATCGCACAATGTAGCACCCTAACCAGTGACACACTCAATCAAACTTCAGAAGAAAATGAACAAAACTGCTTGGGTTCAGCACTGAACGAACTCACGCCGGATGAATATCGGATTTATCAAGATTATCAATCCTACCAACGCATCGATCGCGCCCTCGACTACTTACCCAAATCTTTCAAAGATAGCCTGAGTATCCTAGCTCGCCGCGCCCAGAGCCGAGGTCATACTGTTAGTAATTCCATTAGTGATTTCCGGGGTGAAGTCGCAACGTGGTTCGATCGCTCCATGTCTCGTACCTCTGGTGTATACAAACGTAATGCAAAAGGTGTGGCTTTAATTATTGGTTTAGTGATCGCCATGTTTACCAACTCCGACACCTTTCACATCTTCAGCCGCGTCGCGAGTGACGACAATTTGCGTCGTGTGATTACCGAACGCGCCAGCCAAACTGTCCAGAACGACGGACCTCAGAACAGCAACGTTAGCCAGAGTTTACGTAATCTCAAAGACCAAACGCAAGAAGTCCTCGCCGACATCCCGCTCCCCATCACCTGGAACCCCAGCAACCTTAGCCAGCAGCTCAACTGTCCCTACAACTCCAACGCCCCCGGACTGATTACGGGCAAGCCCTACACGCTCCTCACCCACGAACAATGGAACGAACTCTACAAATCCTGTATGAGTACCACCAGCGTTCCAAACATTGTATTACCGCTGCAAGTCCTCCAAATGATCACCGTCAAACCCTTGGGATTCCTTGGCATGTTTTCCGGCTGGTGGATCAGTGGAGTTGCGATCGCTATGGGCGCACCCTTTTGGTTTGATTTACTCAATAAAATCATAAACGTCCGCAACACCGGCAGCAGACCTAAAGACCAAAAATAACCCCAACACCTTCCGACGTAGGATGAGTTAAGCGAAGCAACCCATGCGCCCCTGCCCCACCCCACAACCCTCCCTAACCCCACCATGATAGACGATCGCCAAAACCCCGACCTCCTGAAGCGTGAACAAGACTTCCACGATCGATGGGCCAGCACTATTGACGTTGATGGCATCCGAGTCGCTGACTATTTTGAAGCCTGCACCGCTCCGGAGAACCGATTTATCTTGAAACATCTCGGTGATGTCAGCGGCAAGTATTTGCTTGATCTAGGCTGCGGCGCAGGCGAAAACAGCGTGTATTTTTCCAACCTTGGTGCAAGATGTGTCGCGTCCGACTACTCTCCTGGAATGGTCGAAGTCGCGCTCAAACTCGCCGAAAAAAACGGGGTTGAAATCGAAGGACGGGTGATCAATGCCATGGCGATCGACTATCCCGACAACACGTTCGACATCATCTATGCCGCTAATCTTCTCCACCACATTCCGGACCCACTAGTGACCATTAGTGAAATGCATCGTGTATTAAAACCAGGGGGTAAGATGTGTTTCTGGGATCCACTCAGGCACAACCCCGTGATTAATATTTATCGCAGAATCGCAACCGAAGTGCGAACGGAAGACGAAACGCCATTACACATTAACATCGTCAAATCGGTCCAACAGCAATTTAGCATCACCCGCTTCGACACCTTCTGGCTAGCAACCCTGTGGATATTCCTACAATTTTATCTCATCGAAAGAGTGCATCCCAACAAAGAACGATACTGGAAAAAAATTATTTTAGAACAGGACAGACTCCGTTCTAGTTATACCCGTTTAGAACGATTTGACCAAAATCTAAAACGCATTCCCGGAATAAAACGCATGGCATGGAACCTCGCGATCGTCGCCACCAAATAACAAAACATCCGACGTAACATCCCCGCATCCCGCGCCCCCAAACCCTCCATGATTCAAACCCGATCGCCCCTCCAAACCCTCTCCATCTACGTCCTCCTAAGTACGATCGCCCTCATCATGCTCATGCCTCTCATCTGGCTCATCAGTACTGCCCTGAAGTCCCCCGGAGAGAATCTATTCCAGTTCCCCCCCCAATTCATCCCCGCACATCCCACTCTCGAAAACTTCACCAAAGCCTGGAACGCCGATCCTAGGAACCCCTTCAGCCGCTATTTTCTCAACAGCCTTATTTTATCTCTGTTAACCGTAGCGTTAAACCTTCTATCCTCATCGCTTGCCGCCTACCCACTCGCACGGTTGAACTTTAAAGGTCGCGACTTTATCTTCTCCAGCATTGTCGCAACCATTCTCATTCCCTTCCAAATCGTGATGATCCCGCTGTTCATCATCTCAGTCCAGCTCCGATTGCAGAACACATACCTAGGTATGATATTCCCATCGATCGCATCTGCATTCGGCATCTTTCTCATGCGCCAAGCCTTCCAAGGTGTCCCGAAAGAACTCGAAGAAGCTGCCCGCATTGATGGCGCATCCGAACTCGGGATTTGGTGGAACATCATGCTCCCATCCGTCAGACCTGCACTCGTGACCCTCGCTATTTTCGTCTTCATCGGCTCTTGGAGCGATTTTCTATGGCCCTTGATCATTACAAACAAACCCGAACTTGCGACCCTTCCTTTAGGTGTGGCTAGACTCACGGGCGTCACAGATGCTGATTGGCGGGTTGTTTCTGCGGGTTCTGTGTTGTCCATTGCACCCATCCTCGCATTCTTCATCGCCATGCAAAAATATATTGTCCCGAGTGATGCAGCTAGCGGTGTCAAAGGTTAGATGACGCTACAATCAGATGAATTCTTAGTTCCGGTACCACAGTGGCTTACAGCGATTTTACCGTGCGGAAGGTGAAGCAGACCTTTGGGATTACCACGATCGAAGGCGGTTCTTTTTTTCCAACCATTGAACCGATCGTACCGTCTCAGTTTTTGGTAGAGTTTTTGGCTGAAGCTTTTCCGTTGGCTTCGATGTTGAAAAGTGAGAAGGCAAAATCGGAGTTTCTGATTGGACCTGTGTTGCTAGAAGTTCGTCGGCATCTTGCTCATCAAGTTAGTTTGTTTTCAGGTGAGGAGTTCACAGTGGATGCGGCGATCGGGTTATCAGGTGTCTGTGATTTTTTGATTAGTCAGTCAGCCGAACAGCTTGAAATAGAAGCACCTGTCATTGTCATTGTGGAAGCAAAAAAAGCAGATTTAAATGTAGGTATGGGACAGTGTATGGCAGAAATGATCGCGGCACAACGATTTAATTTAGAGGCGGGACGGGAGCCAAACCCTGTTTATGGCTGTGTTAGCAGTGGAACCCTATGGCGATTTCTTCGGCTGACGGATCAGCAAGTTGAAGTTGATGTGGAAAATTATTTACTCACGCCGATCGATCGATTGTTAGGACGACTGAT
>ENA-OFCI01001485-OFCI01001485.1-metagenomes-genome-assembly--contig:-NODE-1485-length-10152-cov-3.454789_pt1 | contig 10152 bp, 8 predicted proteins | sample MGYA00153391_OFCI01 | MGnify analysis MGYA00153391 | reverse complement strand
CGGGATTGTTTGAACAGGCACCCAAGCAATTTGATGTAATCCTCACCAACCCGCCGTTTGGCGGCAAGGAAGGGAAGTCTGCACAAAACAATTTCTCCTACCCAACCAGCTCGACGCAAGTGCTGTTTGTGCAGGACATCCTTGGTGAGCTGGCATCCAAAGGTTCCTGCGCCATTGTGCTGGACGAGGGCTTGCTGTTTCGCACCAATGAGAGCTCCTTTGTCGAGACTAAACGCAAGCTGGTAGATGAATGCGATCTGTGGGCCATCGTCAGCCTGCCCGGTGGCGTGTTCTCTACCGCTGGCGCGGGTGTAAAAACTAATCTGCTGTTTTTTACCAAAGGCAAGAAGACCGGGAAGACTTGGTACTACGACTTGTCTTATGTGAAGGTCGGCAAGAAAACGCCACTGACGCTGGCGCACTTTGGCTTTGACACCAATGGTGGCGTGCTGGCCGACGCGCAATTACCCGCCATCCTCACCGCCGACTGGCACGCTGACGAGGGCAATACTGGCAAACTTTTCCCCAGCTATGCCCGCATGCTGCAACAGCACGGCAAGCCAGAAGGCGAAAGCCGCTATTCGTGGACGGTGAACTTCGCCGCGCGCCGCACCAAAGCCCGCGCCGAGATGCAGCCCTTGCTTGACAAGGCCGCACAAATCAAAGCCGCTGTGGTGGATTTGAAAGAACAGCTCAAGCGCCTGAAGAAAGACAAAGCGAGTGATGCTGAACAGCTGGTGCTGACTACCCAGATTCTTGAAAAAGACAAAGCTGCACGCGATCTCGAAACCCAAGCGTCAGACATTGACGCTGCGGTGTTTGATTTGAAGGCCGTCAACCCGACAGCGGTGATTGATGTGGACACCCGGACGCCGCAGCAGATCATCGGCAATATCGAGGAGCAGGGGCGCATCCTTGCCGGTGCGCTGGCACGATTAAACGTGCTGATGGCGGCAGCGGGCTAAGGTTTGGATTGGACAATCAACTAGGGTGATTCAATGAGTATTGGCGAGAGCAAACGAAACGATAAAACTGACCTGCGCTTCCAAGTCGACTCCCGCCTGGCCACTCTGTTAAGCCAAGAATACTCGTCTTCTGAGCGCGCCCTTAAAGAATTGATCGACAACGCTTGGGATGCTGACACCGAAAATATTTCAGTAATACCGCCCAAACCAATGAGTGGCGACCCCATCATTATTCAAGACGATGGGGCTGGCATGACGGAAGAGGAACTTCGTCGGCATTACCTGTTCATCGCCAGTGATCGACAGTCACGGCGTGGAGAGAGAACCGCCGGGAAAAATCGGTAAGTTTGCCGGCCTGATGGCAGCATCAGTGATGACGTTGGAAACCCGAGCTCGGGGTCGCCAATGCGACTTCACATTGCGACTCCAAGACCTCGCCAGTGTTGAGGATATTGAGCAGCTGAAAATTGCTTTTCGTAGCAAAGCTTGCGACCCAAAACTTCATGGAACGACGATTACGCTGACTGAATTGCAACAGGGCCTGGCATATCCAAGTGCAAATAAAATGCGCCAAGTGCTGCTGCAGGACTACGGACGCCAAGACAACTTCCTTATTACTATAGACGGCAAACGGCTTGATGTTGATGACATTTCTGGCAGTTACAGCGAGCCGGAACAGGACTTGCCGGTAGTTGGCAAGGTTCGCCTGCGATTTTCTTTGAGTGATGACAAAGCCGGACTGCGTCAACCCGGCATTACCTTGCGTGTGGATGGAAAGTCAGTCGGTAAACCCGGCTTCTTCGGTCTTAATGAACGGGATGATTTCCCGCAGAAGTTAATGCGTAAATTGTATGGCGAAGTTGAGGCCGATGGCTTGCGCGACCACATTACTGCTGGTTGGGATGAGCCCGTTGAAAACAGTGAACTGCTGAAGGCCGTTGAAGCACATATTCAGCCGATCTTGCGCGATGCGTTTGAGCAGCAATATCGACGCGAGATGCAACTCGCCCAAGCGCGGCTTAAAAAAACCATCCAAGAGCGACTCGCCAGGCTACCCGAGCATAAGCGCCATTTCGCTGATCGTGCGATCAAAAAGGCCCTCGACAAGTACTACGGCGAGCCTGAAAGCAAGGTAGAGCCAATTGTCCACGTACTTTTGGAAGCATTAGAGCGATCTGATTATCGACTCCTTCTCGAACATATTGCAGAAGCCAGACCGGGAGACGTCACGGGCATCGCAGACAGCCTGAATGATTTTGGCTTGGCTGAAATGGCTTTTCTGGTTCAGAAATGTGCCGCGAGACAAGTTTTTTTCGATCAGCTGGATACGCTCGCCAGCGAATCCGCGACAACGGAAGCGGTTCTGCACAAGGCGCTTGAGCGAAATCTTTGGGTCTTTGGAAATGAATATTCTCTGTTTAGCTCCAATACGACGCTGCGGCGACAAATAGAGGACTTTCTCGTAAAGAATTATATAGGTGCCAAGGCCGACAAACGGCCTGATCTTCTCTTAAATGAAAATTTGAACGGCGAATATCTTTTAATTGAATTCAAGCGACCAAGCCATGCGCTCAACCGCAACGACTACTCTCAAGTTACTGACTATCGCCATGAATTATCGAATTACATGAACACCCAGATTCGGGTTTTTCTTGTTGACGGCAGTCGTTCACCAGACTTCCCCACGAGCAATTTAGAGCCACAAGTAGAAACGCGGCTCTTTAGCCAAGTTGTTTCGACTGCACTGCGGCAAATAGAATGGCTTTTGAAAATTGACGGCGGGCTCGATGTCGAGTGACGCCCTCATTTTTTCCGGCGAATTCCTGCTCAATGAAACCGAGGATGGCCATACCGCCCCACGTGCAGGCAGAAGAGGGAAGCTTGAATGAGCAAGAATAAACGATCGCAAATTCCCACGAAAAACGAGGTTTCACTCCGCCGTTCATCAGCGGCTGAGTATCTGACCTTTGTCGCGGCAACGGGAAGTGCGCAAACCAGCGTGGAAATGCGCTACGAAGATGAAAACATCTGGCTGACGCAGAAGATGATAGCCACGGACAAGCTGCAATACGCCATTCACGGCCAGACAGCTCAAGCCGATGCGGCAGACGCAACCGACGCCGACCTCCGCGATGGCCAGCAGCCGATTATTTTCATGCAATACGGGCCAACTCGCCAAACTGCCACCAAGCCTACAGGTGCGCCACGCGATTCGAGAAATTCCATATCGCGCATGACCGGCTATTTGAGAGAAATTTCGACAAAGTAATCAATCAGCACAAGGCTAAACACCAACCCAACACCGTTGAGGGGTAAAGGATAGGCATCAGGAAAATCTAATCAGTCGAGTAAGGTCGAAACCGAACTAGCCAAATATACAGAGTTCAACAAAACTCAAAAAAATCGACTAGGATTTCGACCAAGTACTAAAAGCAACGAATGTGTTGGGGGATAAAAATCCGAAGCGAGTATGAAAAGATCGCGGATCAAACAGGCGACCGAAACGCCTTGCCAGTCTGGGCGAATGTTTTAGTTTGTGTTGAAACTGCAAGCACCGCATTTTTTCGACTTGATTTTAACCATCAAGCAATCTGTTTGATCGGAATCTCTTTCCGGCGGCTGGTGGTTTTACGTACCGCACCGGGCGCGTAGGTTCTGGCGACATAGTCATCCACCAGTGTTTGAAATTCTTCAGCGATCTTGTCGCCTTTGAGGGTGACGGCTTTTTCGCCGTCGATATAAACCGGCGCGACCGGGCGTTCGCCGGAGCCCGGTAGCGAAATACCGATGTTGGCGAGTTTGGATTCACCGGGGCCGTTGACCACGCAGCCCATCACCGCCACATGCATGTCTTCAACGCCAGGATATTGGCTTTTCCAGATCGGCATTTGATTGCGCAAATACGATTGAATGCTCTCGGCCAGCTCCTGAAAATAGGTGCTGGTGGTGCGGCCACAGCCAGGGCAGGCAGCGACCATCGGCGTAAATGCACGCAGACCCATGGTCTGCAAAATTTCCTGGGCAACGATAACTTCTTTGGTGCGATCACCATTCGGTTCCGGCGTGAGCGAGATGCGAATGGTGTCACCAATACCTTCCTGCAGCAGCACCGACAGCGCGGCAGTAGAGGCGACAATACCTTTCGAGCCCATGCCCGCTTCAGTCAGCCCCAAATGCAGCGGGTAATCGCAGCGCCCGGCAAGATCACGATAGACCGCGATCAAATCCTGCACGGCGCTGACCTTGCAAGACAGAATAATTTTATCGCCTGCCAGGCCCAGCGCTTCAGCTTTAGCAGCACTCTCAAGTGCGGAGACAATAAGCGCCTCGCGCATCACCGCGTCGGCCTCTTTCGGCTCGGCGAGTTGGCCGTTTTCATCCATCATGCGCGCGATCAATTCGGGATCGAGTGATCCCCAATTAACGCCGATACGCACGGGCTTATCAAATTTAATCGCGGTTTGAATCATCGCGCCAAATTGGTCATCACGTTTACTGCCCTGCCCGACATTGCCGGGATTAATGCGCAATTTAGCGAGTGCGACGGCGCAATCAGGCACCTCGGTTAATAGTTTATGGCCATTGAAATGAAAGTCACCGACCAGTGGCACATTCACTCCCATGGCGTCGAGCTGTCGACGAATCTCGGGCACGGCACGCGCAGCCGCCAGGGTATTTACCGTAATGCGCACAACTTCCGAGCCTGCGCGGGCCAGCTCGGCCACCTGCTTGACGGTGGCGGCAATATCTTCGGTATCGGTATTGGTCATGGATTGCACCATGACGGGCGCATCGCCACCGACTAACACATGGCCCACTTTTACTTGGCGGGATTTACGACGCAGAATGGGGTTAAACATGATTTAATTTTTAAAAAGCGTTAGGTTCTGTACTTCAGGTTCCGGACTTTAAAAACAATGACAAACAATGCTTTTATTTAGCACCATTATTTTACGGAGACGCGCGCAACCGCCAGCTTGGTATACGGTGTTAAATCAAATTCCTTGCCGTTGTAAGCCATGCGCGTTACGCCAGCCTTGCCGATCACGACTGAAAACGGTGCGCGGCCTGCGGCTTCATCTGCATCGCCTGCTTTGTAGCGACGAGAGAGGATCGTTTTACCGGTACTGTCCGTGACTTCAACCCAGGAATCGCCCGAGAATGTAAAGCCTAAGGTGCTGGTGCCGGTGGTGCGAGGCATTGTTGCATTGGCTGTTACTGCGGGCATGGCTGCGACGGGCGCTGTGACGACGGATTGCGGCGATGCGGCGGATATACCGGCAGGTGTTGGCGTTCCCTTCACTGCTAGCGGAACTACTGATTTTAGTGATGGGAGCGGCGCGCTTGCCGCAGCAGCAGGCTTGGAGGCCGCGCCAGCGCTAGAGTTTGGGGCAGTCGTGGGCTGCACAACGGGTTCTGATTTAGAATTTTCAATGATTCTTTCGCTGGCTTGAATGGCCTGTATGGTTTGCGCTTCTTTACCTGCAGCGTCTATAGCCGAAGGGGCCATGATGAGGCTGGAATTATCTATGGGCGCGGTGGTGGATGCTGCCGGTGTCGTAGTTGCCGGAACCGTCTCGGCAGCAGGTTTAACGCGCCCACCTTCCGCCAGATTAGGCCGAATGAATTCCCACCAGTACCAGGCCGCACAAGCGAGCAGCACCAGCACCCCTGCAGCGATCGCAATGCGCGCCTTGGGCGAGGCCATCTCACGGGGCCCGATATTAATTTTAATATCCTGATTGGGCACCAAAATCGTAGCGGCTTTTGAAACGGTGGCACTACTGTGTGTCTGCTCAAGCAAAAAGATGGCGCGCGCTGGATCGGCGTGGACCACTTTGGCATAATTGCGCACGAAACCGCGCAAAAAAGTGCCCGATGGCAGGCTCGTATAATCCGCTTTTTCCAGCGCTTCGACCTGACGGACGGCCATCCGCAAACGGGTCGCCACATCACCGATCGAGAGTCCGGATTTTTCTCTTGCGGCACGCAGTAACTCACCGGGGAAAGTAGCGGCTTGATCGTTCGCAGATGGGTTCGCGATGGCCTTATCAGCCAGTGCTGCGACCTCTTCAGCCGAACGCTCGTTTGAAGATGCGCATGCGGATAAATTCAAATTTGCGTGCTCCGCATCTCTTAAATCTGTGGGCGTCATCGGATTCTGCCTTGGGTTACGTGGATTTTTGCGTTCATAAATAAAGCTGAATCAAGCTATAGTAATTGGCTGTGGTTAGCCGCTTTTCATATTGCAAGTTAATGTAATGGCCAGGGCCTAGGCCTGGACTATTCCAGCGCCTGTCGGGTCTGGGGCGCGTCGGGGAAGCGGCGACGCAATTGCTGAATATAGCTGGCCTCGGCCATTTTATCGCCTTGCACACGGGCGATTTTTACACCGAGATATAAAGCCCCTACGGCGGGCGCTTGCACCAGCTGATTATGCCTGGCCAACAGATTTTCCGCCTCCTTGAACCGGCCCTGGCTAAAACGTATTTCTGCCAACTCAGCCATCGCCCGCGCGAAATTGGGTTGTCGCTGCAAGACCGCCGCTAGCTGCATTTCAGCTTTCGCGGTGTCTCCCATTCGGCGCGCACAAACACCTGAATTGAACAGCGCCTGCTCAGGGGTGGCGTAAATCGGGTTTTGCAGCGCCCGTTCAAAATACGGCATCGCTTTAGCCGGGCTTTGACGTTCGCAGATAAACCAGCCCAGATTATTTAAGGTTTCTGAATCGTTCGGCGCAATCTTTAGCGCCTGCTCATAGGCCTGCTGCGCCTTGGCATCCTGGCGTAATTCCATATAAATAATACCCAGCATATTGTGCGCAGGCGCATAGTTGCTGTTGGCGGCGATGGCCTGCTCGGCCGCTTCCAGCGCAACCGCCATTTTACCCAGCCGATAATATTCAGCCGCGCGCTCGGTGTGAATTTGCGCACGATAAAGTGGATCTGATTTTGCGGGTTGATCAGGCAGTTTACTTACAACGCTGGTGGTTGATACGCAGCCGCTGATCACAATCGCAGTACCTGATGCCAACAAAAAATTTAACAAAAACTGTTTCAAATTAATTCTCCTATTTTTGTTATGCCGGGATGGATTTCAAAGCAATGGTTTTACGATTGGATTTATCAACAACCTGACCCGCCAATTGACCACAGGCCGCATCAATATCATCACCACGGGTTTTGCGGATGGTCACAATCAAGTCGGCATTTTGCAGCACTTCACGGAAACGATGTATCGCATTATTGCTGGAGCGTTGATAGTCAGCCTGCGGGAACGGATTCCACGGAATCAAATTGATTTTGCACTTGATGTCGGCCACCAGCTTGACCAGCTCGTGCGCCTGCTGCACAGAATCATTTACCCCACTTAACATCACGTATTCAAAGGTTACAAAATCACGCGGTGCGGCCTCAAGATAATCTTTGATCGCCGCGAATAATTCTATGAGCGGATATTTCTGATTGATCGGCACCAATATATCCCGCAGCGCATCATTAGGCGCATGCAGCGATACCGCCAGCGCCACCGGACAACGGGTTTTAAGGCGAATCAAATTCGGCACGATGCCGGAAGTTGATAAAGTCACGCGGCGACGCGACAGACCATAACCATGATCATCGAGCATGATATCCATCGCGTTGGCCACCGGATCAAAATTGGCCAGCGGCTCACCCATGCCCATCATCACCACATTGCTGACAATGCGCTCATCTTTCGGGTTGCGTCCCATCGCTTTATTGGCCCACCACAGCTGACCAATGATTTCGGCGGCGGTCAGGTTGCGATTAAAACCCTGTTTGCCGGTCGAGCAAAAGGTGCAATCCAGAGCACAGCCGACCTGGCTGGAAACACATAGCGTGCCGCGATCATCCTCTGGAATAAACACGACCTCAATACCATTGCCCGTACCCACATCCAGCAACCATTTACGGGTGCCGTCTTTGGATTCCTGGGAGGTCATGAGCTTGGGTGGCGTAATTGTCGCCACTGTTGGCAATTTTTCACGCAACGATTTGGCGAGGTCGGTCATTGACTCAAAATGATCGACGCCGAAATGATGAATCCAGCGAAATACCTGTTTTGCACGAAACGGCTTTTCCCCCAGCTCAGCGAAAAACCGCGTCATCTCGGGCAAGGTCATACCCAAGAGGTTCGGTTTATCGCCTTGTGCAGATTGGGGGACGGCCATGGGGATTTACTTTCCAGCTCCGCTGAAGGTTATAAATTAAAACAACCCTGCCGCGCAGCCGACATGAGCTGCGCTATCCCGATTATCCGTCGTTTATGCCAAATTCGCGCCAAATTCGCGTCAAATTAACGCGAATAAATATTCAGCGCAGGGAAAAAATAAGCGATTTCACCTGCGGCAGTTTCAGGCGCATCTGAGCCGTGAACGGCGTTGGCATCAATCGAATCAGCAAAGTCAGCACGGATCGTGCCGGCGGCAGCCTTTTTAGGGTCGGTAGCGCCCATTAAATCACGGTGTTTCAGAATAGCGCCCTCGCCTTCCAAAACCTGCGCCATCACCGGGCCGGAGATCATGAAGGTGACGAGATCGTTGAAAAAAGGACGGGCCGCATGCACCGCATAAAAGCCTTCGGCCTCAGCACGCGACAAATGAATCATGCGGGCCGCAATAACTTTCAGGCCAGCGCCTTCAAAACGAGAATAAATTTGTCCGATAACGTTTTTTGCCACTGCATCGGGTTTGATAATAGAAAAAGTGCGTTCGACAGCCATGTGAAAAATCTCCGGTAACGTAACTAGATGAAAACACACGATTTTAGCACGGAGGCGCAGTGTTTTGCTTTACCGGTTGCTGAAAAATGAAGACGTTAAATAGCTTCCTTGGAGCCCCTTATAGACCACCATACAGACCACCTTGTGGACCATTACGCAGCTTATAGATCCTGATAGTTTGGGCGATCTCAAATCATGCGGCGTCAAAAGGATTAAGTTGATCTTGGTTGTTTCGCCGAAAATCCCTCCTGGTCTTCCTCCCAGCCTCATTCAAGCCCCTTTAAAAAATGGATCAAGAGGAAAACTCGAAGGGATTTTCTGGTGCGCACAACAAGCCTATGTTGACCAGCGAGCCGCTGTTTTAATTTTTAGCTAATTTTTATCAGCGGAAATCTTCCAGTGACCAGCGATTAACCTCAACGCTGGAATTAAATTGCGGCGCGAGCTGAATTTCAAAACGAAGCTGACCATCGAGCCGTCGGGGGATGCCGAAGCGCAGCATGCCACGATCCGTGCGCCACTCCATCACCCGCCTGAACACGCCCGAGTTCAGATCATTGACAAGTTGCGGGCTGAAGGTGCCTTGCTCAGAATTAACGCTGGGTGAACCATAGGCCCGCAACATGGATTCCTGAATACGCTCGTACTGCCGCTGAACATCTGCGCTGGATGCGCCCGGATCGGTATCGATCACGATCGCTGCCACTTCAACGCGGTCATTGACGGTGCGCACCACCACGCGTTGTCGCAGCGTAACCTGATTGAACACTTGCGATTCCGACACGCGATAGTTGCCCTGGGTGGAAAACCCCGCCATACGGAACTGGGCAGTAAGCGCATCCAGCGAAGCCAACTCGGCTCCCGGTGCCAGCGCCCGCAAATTGAAACTCGTTCCCGCGAGCACGCCAGCACCTGCCGTCATTCCAGTGGCATTGCCACCAGCGGGCCGATCAAACGGAATCGTGATCGAAAAACCAATCCGTCTTGCGCTGGCGCGCTGATCAAACGGGCTGACGCGATCAATATGTTCGCCATCAACCGTGAGACGAAATTGGCGCGCATTGTAAGAATATGAAAAAGCGGTTTGTTTACCAGATGCATCCGTGATGGCGTCGGTCAGCATGAGCCGGGTAGTCGCGCGGGAAACGGTAAAGCTGTGTTGATCACGGCTGGCCGACAGCAGCAAAGTCGGCGAAAAACTTTTTTGCGTGCCCGTGGTATCGGTTTGATCTCGCCAAGTTACACCCGGCGAAACCATGCCATGAAAGCCGCCTAGATCAAAAGGAACACCGGCCAATAGAAATAAATCGCGTGAATAACTTACGGTGTTTGCGGCCTCGCTGACCGCGCGCCGCCCGCTAAAGCCTGTGCGAATATTACTGCCGCCCCAGAAGGAATCCGGGAAAGAATAAGTGAATTCCGCGCGACCGTTGTCAATTCGGTC
>ENA-OFCI01001484-OFCI01001484.1-metagenomes-genome-assembly--contig:-NODE-1484-length-10158-cov-3.671583_pt1 | contig 10158 bp, 8 predicted proteins | sample MGYA00153391_OFCI01 | MGnify analysis MGYA00153391 | reverse complement strand
AAAGTGGAAAATATTGGACGCTGATTAGTGGAAAGTATTGGGCGCTGTTTGACAAGCTCACGCCTATTGCAGAATTGGGCCGCGCCAAGCGAGACGCCATGATTCCCGTCATTCCGTCGGTTCACACGTTAGCGCAAACCGGTCCGGAAAACTATGTCAATGGCAAAAAACACAATTTGCCGGCATTGGACCCGATCCACTACGAAAATTTCATGCGCGGGCAACGCTTCTCGTCGCCAAAGGTCCGAAACCTTATTTGAAGACAACCGTCGATCTACCGGTTGCTGAACATGAGGTTTTTTTCGATATCGACGCCGACCCCATGCGCGATTTTGTGTACCTGTATGAATTTATCGAGAGAAAGCACGGTCAAGCCAGAACGGCTATATTCATCGCGTATTTCGCGGAAGGCATGACCGCCAACGATGAGGAGCGCGCATTTCGGCCCGCATGGAATTATTTGATGACGCGGAAACTCGACTCGGCCATTTACTATTACTCTAAGTATGAGCGCACTGCCTATCGGAAACTGGCTGATAAATACCCGTCGGTTTGCAGCCATACTGATGTGGACGAGCTATTTGCAATGGCTGCGATGGTCGATCTTTATGACATCGTCAAAACGTCAAGTGAATGGCCTACTTACGATCAATCGATCAAGACGCTCGCGCAATACGCTGGTTTTAGTTGGCGAGACTCGAGTCCTTCAGGGGCCGCATCTATTGAATGGTTTCATCGGTTTACCGAAAAATTGGATCCTGCAATCAAGCAGCGGATTCTCGAGTACAACGAAGATGATTGTTTGGCGACCGGCGTCGTGCTTGATAAAATTCGAACGCTTTAATCAGCAGTTGACGCCGACCAGCATGAACAGGCGTTTAGGCGGGTTTTGAAAATCATTGTGCCGCAGCTGCGGAATGACGCTAGTTATTAATTCGCTTTCGAAAAATAGAGCGCAGGTAAACAACCAGGGTTACAGGCTTTCGCTTCTATTTTCCATTCAATTTTGTAATCCGCTTTTTGATCATCGACCTTGCGTGTGAAGGTTTTGTCGATAATCGATTTGTTGCTATCTGTTTTGACCTCGAATTCAGGGTTGGCGCGCATGCCTCGGTCAAAAATGAAAAAGGCCTTTTGAACAGGCGCATCTATCGTTTGAATGCTGGGAATAGGTAAAGTCGGCTCGACAAAAACATACAAGATCTGCCCTTTAATTAAATCTGAAAAATCTTTTTTTGCCGCTTCGAGTTTTAACGTTATCTTGTTGTCTAGCAATTCACCCTTGACTGGGATGTAGAACGAATGCGGCAGCGCCATACGGGCAAAAGTGCCAATATCTTCCGAGTACAGGGCGCCCGGCGGCGCGATGATTTTATGCAGCATAACGCGGCTCTTTAAAGCAGGCTGAATGACGATCGCGTTTTCCGACATTTCGAACTTTTCGACCACGCCTTCGATCTGTCCCGTCAGTCCGATGGGCTGTCCCGCTTTAAGACTCGCATTCTTGGCGTACCGTAGCTGCAATTTCCCGCGCATGTTAAGCTTATAAGTAAAATAGGGTTGTCCCTTTTCACGCATTTCGGCATGGAATTGAGCATAAACGGGGCCTTCAAATTTTTCGCAATATTTTGCAAATTTCTGCTGCGTGAAGTATTGCGCCGCATCCCCCGCCAAGCCAATCGCCGCTGCCGCAATCGTGATCGGGCTACCGGCAGCACCACCAACCAAAATTCCGGTGCCAACTTTGAATGTCTCGGCAATGGCAAATTTGGCGTTGTCCGAGCCTTGGTTATTCGGAATGGCGTCCACGATTTTACTGGGACCTTTATCGATAGCGAATGCTCGCAGAATTTCCCACGGCTTGCCAATCAGGTTCATGCTAGTTGAGAGCGCGTTAAACGCTTCGGTCGCGGCCTCGAGCATATCGCAAGTCGCGTTTTTCTTGTCTATCTGCGAAAGACGTTTTGTGAACTCTTCATTCTGTTGTTTGATCGCTTCGTTGGCGCGGTTTATATCATCGAACAATGGCTTTAGCGCGGGAAGCGTCTCAGGATATTTGCTGCCTAACTCATAGAATTTGCCCAGCGCGTTTTCATACTTTTTTTGCGCGCCGGCTACCTCTGCCAGCTTTAATTTTAGCTCGGCTGATTTTTTCAGAAATTCATCTTTGGCCGGTGATGGCGGCAATGCCGAAATTTGCGCATCACCTGCTGTCTGGCCGCTTTGCATTGTTTTTATCAGTGTCGGCGCGGCGGCAGACGAACTGGCGGCGGCCGCGCTTGGCGCTACTACTGTCAGCGATGATTCCGACTTGCCTTTGCCATCGGGCGCGGTCACTGTAATCTTATATTTTCCCTCAGCGTCCGCGGCATACTCAGTTTTGTATGTACCAAAGGTGTCGATAGCCGCCTTAATCAGAGTCGGCTGGCCAGAATCGGCTGCGACGCTGATGCTCACCTGATTATTTTTGCCTACAATAAGTGAACTACCAGAAATCGTTACCTTTCCCTTCACAAGGGCGATTGAGGGAACTACTGTTACCGTTACAGGCGCCTCGATAGTCTTGAATGCCCACACTGGTTTGCTGGAAATGGCAGCTGAGCCGAGCAAAAGCCAGCCGCAAATACTCAAGATTTTTACGAAGCCGTTCGTGTCGTTGATTTTCATTCGTCTTTCCCTATACAAATTAAAATATGACCATATGTGATTGACGATGCCTTTAAAGCACGCAAACACGTCACCTTTGATTGCTGCGCTCTGCGTTAATAAATGAATATAAATAAAACGATTAGCGACGAAACACGAACTAAATAACATCAACGCTTTTAAGGCGTCCCACCTTTCATTCGAATACATCTGTGCGTTGATTGCGCTCCCCAAATCGACTGTAATGTAAAACCCGCGTAATGCTATTTCAATCTGTGGCCTTGAATTCAGCGCCGTCTCTCTGTCCTTACGCCGAAGATCTCTGTTACTTCACAATATTCGAATGCCCTACAAAGCGGCCCTTCGACCTTGACTAATGTGCCGTTCACATGAGTAAGACGCACACGCATGCCTTTAGCCAGCGCGCGCGTCCCGCGCAACAATGGAAATGGTGTGACAGTTTCGTTGTCGGCATACTGAAACTTAATGTTGCCGATCCGGAGCGATTCACGCCACGTCTTGGTCTGCACCCACGAATTGGTCTCTGTGAGCGCGCCCTCTACTACGATTAGCGGACCCACGCTCGCCAATTCCCTTAAATCGCGCAAATGCAAGTAGTCATGGAGTGCCACTCCAAGCATCACAATGCCAAAAACAGCAATCACGGCAACCCCGGTTTTTGGAATTGCGGTACGCATTTGTGCACGTATTCGCAGCGCATTCGCGCATTGCAATCGATTTAACGGGAGCAAAAGAAACAAATCGGCCGAAAGCGCGAAAACGCCAGCGAGTAGCGATACCCAACTGTCAAATACTTTCTGTAAAACATCATAAAGCACTTCATATTGCATGGGCTAAACCAAGATGTTGAGTTATGAGCAGAATTAAAAACTAGAAGTCGGTTTGCAACGTACCTAATTTCGTAATGAAAGCGCTAACAGCAGCATGAAAATCGTTAAGAAATTGCGCATTTTGTGTGGCTCGAATTACGGCGCGAGCGGGCCTCTTCGTTGCGCACGATTTAATATCAGTCGATGAACATTGCTTAAACAACATCGAGGCTTTCACTTGTGACATCTTTTAATCATTGAGTCGGACGTAGCCGTTCGACGTGTAGCAATAACTTCGCATGCATAGGCTGCAGCGGCATCAGGACAAGAAAATTCTCCACTCACACCCGCAATAGGAACGCAGCCGACTTGGTGGATCATGTGTGTAGCATCGATTGCTTTTGCGTGTTTGGGATCGCTAACACGGCAGCTTCTCAATGTCTGATCGACTCGCTGAAAATCGAGACACAGCGCGTATCCCTCTGGAGATCGACATAGGTATTCGGCTGAGGGTCTGCCGCCGGTCGAGGTACAGCCAAGCTTGGTTAGCACTTGGGCCATCAGTTGAGGGTTGGAGCAACTTGTTGCGTTCGGCGTGCAGGGCGAAGGCGGGAGAGTATGCGGCATGGGTGCATTTGATAGTGAATTGAGCGAATTTACTTTTGGGGATTGCATTAAAATTGGGGCGCAGTTTGGTGCAGTTGACGGGCAAGGACGCACTGTCAGCGCAACCTCGTTCGCGCTGACAACGCTGACTGGCGATCCACCCCAGCCGCCAGTTTTTAAATGCCAGACCACGCAAGGCGACACCACCCCATTGGCGTGAGCGAGTTCCGCTTCAGCACAATCGCGCACATTGCCTTTGCCAATAACCTGCTCGGCTTGTTGAATGATGTTGCTGGCTGCCGACGGCCGACCTTTAGGGCATTGGATGATGAGCGGATCCTTGCCATCCACCGCGCACGGCGAAAGGATCGGCTTCAATTTATCCGGCATGCTTTCAGTATTCATGTTGAATTCGGGCGACAAGATTTGCGCCACCTTCGGCACCTTCTCAAACCATACGCGATGTACGGCAGTGAATTCAGTTACCCATTCATGAATATCTAAGCGGCAAGTGTAGTTGAGCGAATCAAATTGCTTTTGCGCTGCCTTTGCCTTTGGGGTATCGATACCTGACACCTCAGGGTGGGCGTGAACAAAGTCATCACCCTTTTTCAGGCACTTCGCATAGCGCGCGTTGACTTCCTGTTCGCATTTATTCTGATAGAGCAGCGAGGATAACTTGCACGCGGCAACAAGGTCTGGAAGCCCCGAGGCTTTCGCCACGCCCGCTTCGAAACTGGCTTCGAATTTTGCATAATCCTTCGCTTTCTTGGCCTTTTCAGAATTCAATGACTTGATTAGTTCGCTCACTCGCATATCAAGTTTTGTTTTGATTTCCGCGGTCGCGAGCGCATCGCTGGCAAGTTGATACATAGCAGGCGTATCGAGGTAATTCGGTGGAATGCCGGCCTTCTCAATTTCCGCTACGGCAGCAAGTCCGGTTGAGCCGATTTCCCAGGCCAAGGCGGGGCTCTTCTTGAGTGCATCTGCTGAGGTGTAGCCAAACAGTTTATGAATGTCGCTTTCGTACTTAATGACTTTGGGGTATCCATTCCCAAGCTTCGAAAGCGGATCTTTTGAATTTTCTTCTGGCATTTCATTTACGCCTTGAAGCACTTGTTGGTTTATCACGGGCACGCGTAACACTACCAATTCAACTAAATGCTGCAATGCCATCTGCCGGGAAACGAGTTGCGTAAACCCTCTACCAGAAAAATATTGGTCGTTTTTGGTTGATCCATCGCGCATGTCATCGCACAAGTTCTGTGCGTTCTGGGCATCCATGTCGCTTTCGCTGTAATACTTGTAGCAATCATCCCAAAGGGGTTTCGCAATAGGGGTCCATGGCGAGCCATCCGCCCTGACCATTTCGGCAGTCGAAGCAACCACAGGTAGCCAGTGTTCGGCGAAATATTGCCCTTGCTCCTCCGCTTTGTAGCTGGGGGATGCGATTTCACCGATAAAATCGATGATCGCTGCAGCATCAGCGTAGACTGCGCCGCCAATCTTTTCAATTTCACCCAGCAGTCCGCAAACATCCACTCCGGTAAAATAATTGCCCACTGCGCAAGCCACTGTCGCCCCGACTTTGTATACCAGCTCCCAGTAATCCTTGTCGCGGATTGCCATGTAGACGTCGAAAAGGGAGCCAACCCAACTTGGAATGGACAAGTCCTGCTCCTTGACGATAGGTGAGCCCAGAATCAGGTCGGCGCATACGATAGCATCGTCAACATCCTTGATGTCTTTGCATTGGTTGACGACCGCTTCGGCGTCGTTCAGTTTGTCCACCGACACGCCCGCAGAGGACAGAATATTTTTACAGATTCCCTGGATGGGTTGCACCTTCTTTAGCTCATTTACGCAGGAGACGATGGCATCGACGTACGTCCGAGCTTTTTCCTCTTGTCCGCCGCCTGCGACATCGAGGATGGCCAGTGCGCAATTCATTTCATTGCCGCCGTTAAAGCATGCGTCGCTAATCTTTTTCGCGAGAACGGCGTCGCCACATACATCTGGGGCCTGCGCGCAAACCGTCTCCAGTGCTTCGATCACCGTCATCGCCTGAGCCGGAGCGGACCATGCCATAGCTATTGCGACTGTGATCACCGCAACGGCCGACGTTAGAAGCTGAGGCATGCGGCAAAGTGTTATAGGAAAGAGCGCTGATTGATTCATGGAATCTCCACTTTAAAAGGGATCTATTTATGGTTATGCTGGTACTTCTCTTGGGCTTGCTCGACCGTGAGTCCCTGACTCTGCAAATGCGCCTTGATTTGACCGACAGTTATGGTTCTGCCGCTGGGCGACAAAAGCACTGTGTTGTCAGCCTTGCTGAGCATCGACTTAAGCGGGGTTCCGCGTGGGACCCTGATTTGGGGGCCGGACACATTGACAGTGGGTATGGCACCTCGCCGGCCATTCGCGGAGACGTGATCGGTCAGACCACGCGGTTCGCGCAAGCTGGCGCGCAACTTGGCGTCGATTAGTTTGAGTTCATCCGCCGTATACACAAATCTGCCGACTTTGATCGGTTCGTTACCTGGACGTTTCATTGCTTCAGCCAATGCGAACGTTGGGCCCACCGTCGATTTTGGCTGAACACCTTTTCGCGACTGCGGCACCGGCTTGGCAGGGGCGCGCTGCTGTTTAAGTCGCGCCGTAAGTTTGGCGATTTGCGAGAGTTGTTGCACTTGCACAATACGCCCGTTTGCAAGTTGGATGCGAGGAGTTCCAGGAGTTGCGGCAAGTTGCTGCAGACTTTGGTTTGGGGCCGCCTTGACCGGCACCGGAGCCGGCGCAGCCAGACGCGCCTGCAACTGTCTCAATCTGGCGACACTGATTTCACGTCCCGAGGCACCCTTAAAGACCTTGCTATCTGGCAATTTATGAAGTTCCAAGATTTGGTTTCCAACGCGTATGTTTTGCACCGCCCTGTCGTTTGCAAGGCCGGGCGAAGGCGCACGCGTGCCCGTCTGTGCTGAAGCACCAAATGGCTGGATGACAGAAAAAAACAGAAAGAGGACTAAACGCGGGCATGAAGACGCAGATATTAGTAACTGCACTAAGGACATGGAGATAAAGTTCACGGCGGCTCCTGTAAAATGATATGAAAATATTGGCAACATATATGGAGTGGAAGAAGCCAAAGCCACGCTAAGTCTTTGCCGCAGTGGGTGGGTAAACACGCGTTCTCCATCTTGTCCGGGGACCAGCTCTCCAATCGCGCCATAGCGCTTTCGCAACCCTGCTCGGGGACGGCTTTGACTTGAATATCGATAGTCTGGTGTTCATTCAAATGGGTCTGTTAAGGTACTGAGTTGTTATGCGACATGAATCCCCGTGCGGCGTGAGTCGTGATACTCGGGCATTGGCGTAATACAGCATTGATTGAAAACGAAATAGATAGAAACGATTGGTACTTGTAATCGCTGCAACTGTGTAGTGCGGCTTGGTCAACGACAGCAAGCATCAGCATGGCAAATCTGTTCGAAAATCTGGCAGCACTAAAAAGGGCTAATTGCATCATTGGTTTTCTGGTGTCATGGTGTTGAGCCTAGGCCACGCCCGCCTGAGCAGACTCTCCGCCAACCTGTAGCTGGCTCCGTTAAAATTTCTCGTTAGTTTTGTTTCTTGAGCACCAGACGCGCTAAGCTCATGGCTTGCTCGCGCCTTTGTGTTTCAGCGAGTGCCTGCGGTTCTACCATAAGCACGCGATCACCTTTGCGCACAATCAGGACAATATTGAAGACTGCTTCATCACCCAAACCTCCAATGTCCTGAGTTTTTCCGCTCAACGCCTGTAGGCGCTTTTGGCCAGCGAATTCTTCTTTTGCATCACCACCCGTGTTGAGAAAATTAAGTGTGACGCCGCCCCCAGGCTTAGTCGTCGCATAACGGCAGCCATTCGTATATTTAAGCGGCTGCGCCGCCACGACTTTATCTTTGATAATCGATTCCACGTCTGCAGGCGTGACAACCGAACACAAGTCAGATGCGTGGACGGATGCCGTTGCCACCATGCCTAGTAAATAAACGATGTCGCGCAATCTTTTTTTCAGCATTACAGGTTCCTCTTATGGTTTAGTCTTAGTGAATCCAGGGGCCGTTGCTGCAATTGGTATTCAGCAGCACCAGCCATTTGATGGTGTTCTGCGCCCCATCCGCGATAGAGTGCATACCAAATGCCACCAGTTCATTATTTGCTAATTGGGGTGAGATGAGCCGCTTGATGTTGACGTCGGAGATGGATCGATTTTCTGCATGGATTGATGCGAATGCGGGGGCTGGTACGTTGATACCAGGCCTTGGATCGTCGTCAACGGAAAGTGACCAACGCACACCGTCTGTTGTTTTCGTCACAAGCGTGGCCATTGCAATCACGGTAGCAGGGCAGTCCAAAGTACCCACAATCGAAGCACGATTTCCTGCTGTCGCATCGACCTGATGTCTTTTCGCGTCGCGCGCCGCAAATTGATATGCTCCCGCTACCATTCCTGATTTCACATTTTTAATGGCCGGATCGGAAGTAGTCACCGCATATTGTTGCGCGGGCGCATTAGCTATGTCCGGCAATCGCGACCAAGACGCAGGAGGCAAAAACTGGCAATGCGAGGCCAATACGTGCCGGTTCGGGCATCGATTGGGCAGATCAAATGATCTTAAAGCGTACATTTCTTGCGCTCGTTTGTGCCCCATTATTTGCTCTGTCTGTTGAAAAATGATGACTACGGCATGCAACATCTTCATTCGCTTGCGTAGCGCTTGACCAACTCAAGCACCGCACCCTCAATACACGCGCGTACTGCCTTATCCAGGCTCTCCCTGCGGACACTCTGAACATTCACGTCAATATTTATAGGCATCGAGCGGCCACGTAGTCCGGCTAGCGCCCCTAGCATGTTGCCAACGCCGGCTACGCTGCGCTGGGAAGATTGCACTGACTTGCTAACATTGACGGAGTCGACGACCAGACCGTTTGTGGCATCGACAACGCGGACATCAATGCCAATAATATCTATGTTGCCGCTCGCGCCGACCTCCATTCCACCCAAATTGATGCTTCCATTCGACTGTTCCTGTGCATGGTTGGCTTCCGAAATCGTACCTTCGAAGATGTAGTTCGCTCCTGCAAGTCTCCCCAGCGCGGTGCCTCCCGTAGTCTGGCCCGACGCCGCGAGTTGACGTTCAAGGTTTACGCCTTCATTCAACCGACTACGCTCTGCAACCGCGAAAGCGCCAGACTTGACGAGCGCGTTGGTAAACATGTCTGTTGCGCCGCGCGCCGCAATTTCAGGAACGCTGCTACGGAATTCATAGATAGTTACAATTTTCTTGGCACCCATAGTTCGAGGCAGGCCTTGAAGAGCGCGGGTGGAATTTGAGTTGTCGACGATTGGCGCCGATTCTGCGTAGCTGGCTCTAGGATTAATTGTCATCATTAGCAATGAAAGGACCAGCGCTAGCTGAAAGTAACCGATGTACTGCTTCATGACTTGGTGCTCCTGGTGTTGCGCGGTTCCTACGCTACTGTGGCAAGCAAGGGCGCGATGTTGTTGATTAAATGTGTCCGATTGAGAATCTGTAGCCTTGAATCACGCGTTGTCTTTTCCACTCACTAAAGATGAAGATTGCAAAGTGTCCGCCATCGGGCTGCCCGGAGTCCTTAATGCGCCATAAATTCGGTCTAAAATCCGCCTGAATTTTTGCTAAAGAGCCCCGCAAAGGAGCATTTGCCCCCTATAAGGAAGACGGCGGCACTGCGGGAAACAGCGCACTTTTATGTTGTGACCCGAATAACATCTTCCAAAATTCACGCTAGAATCCACGTTGGTGGGCTAGGGTAGGATGATGCATGCCAAAAACGCCTGGTTTGAATAATAATCGAGCAAAATTATGCTATGAGTAAAGAAGAGCACGGCGTCGCCAATGGCGGGTATCGTTTTGGGCAATTCGAGCTGCAACCGAGCGAGCGTCGCCTATTGCAGGCTGGTAGATCCATTGCTTTGCCAGCTCGTGCGTTCGATGTGCTCATTGTATTGGTGGAAAATTCGCAACAGTTGGTCTCAAAAGAGAC
>ENA-OFCI01001483-OFCI01001483.1-metagenomes-genome-assembly--contig:-NODE-1483-length-10158-cov-3.827180_pt1 | contig 10158 bp, 8 predicted proteins | sample MGYA00153391_OFCI01 | MGnify analysis MGYA00153391 | reverse complement strand
GTGCGGCGCCGGGATCGAGACGCAATTGGCGGATGCGGGCGGCGAAGGCTGCCGCAGCATCCTGCGCCTGGCGGTGGGTGGCATCGCCCGACGGAGCAACGAAGGTGCCGGCACGACCGCGCGTTTCGATCACGGCATCCCGTTCGAGCTCGCGATAGCTGCGGGCGACGGTGTTGGGCGCGAGACCGAGGGAGTCCGCAAGACCGCGCACTGTCGGAAGCTTGGCACCGGCTGCGATTGATCCGGAGGCCACGGCGTCGAGCAACTGCACGCGCAGCTGCTCATAATGCGGAATGGATGACGCGGGATCGACCGTAACAACGAAATCGCCGATCGAGGTCGGGCTGCGAGGAATGGGAGAATCATCCACGTTAACTCCTGATGTCTGGCGCTGTTGCACTCACGAGAGTACTCACCGCCGGTAGCCCCTGTTCTCCAGCGCGCTCAACGAGCAGGCTCCGCAGACCGTCGCGGATGCGCGACTTCGCCGCGTTGAGCGGAATCTGAAGGCGTTCGGCAGTCTCGACGCGGACGGGACACGGGCAGGTATCGGCAAGTATCGGCAAGTATCGGCAACGGTCGCGGCACACCAAAGAAGCGGCTGGATGAGCGGTTCGGCTTGCCCGTCATCTCCTGAGGCGAGCCGACCGGATGCGCGATTCGGGTACGCATCCGGCCGAGTCACTGCGGCCGTGCTCGGGTTACCCGGTCGCAGAGGGGATGCTGGAAACACGTCCCCCGGCATTGATTATGTGGGGACCGGAGGTGTCCGCACAATGGGGGACAGACCGCCAGTTCGGGGGGCTTCACGGGACGTAACACGGGCGCGCGTCTCCGAAATCCGATCGAGAATGAAATCATGCCACTCACACTTCCGGTGCTCGACCTCTCCCGGCTGGATCGCGGCGAGCACGAAGCTGCGGCGTTTCAGCGCGAGCTGCGGGCTGCCACCCACGAATTCGGCTTCTTCTACCTGACCGGGCATGGCGTCTCCGAGGCGCTGCAGGATGCCGTCATCCGCATCGCCCGCCAGTTCTTCGAGCTGCCGGATGCCGCCAAGCTCGAGATCGAGAACCTGAAGAGTCCGCACTTTCGGGGGTACACCCGGGTCGGCGGCGAACTCACCAAGGGCACGGTCGATTGGCGTGAGCAGATCGACATCGGAGTGGAGCGTCCGACGGTGCCTCGCGGGCCGGGTGTCGCAGACTACTGGCGTCTGGACGGCCCCAACCAATGGCCTTCGGCGTTGCCCGAACTGCGGGAGGTCGTCACACAGTGGAATGACGCTCTCTCCCGGGTGGCGCTCACTCTTCTGAGGGCCTGGGCCGTGTCCCTCGGCGCCAAGGAGAACGTTTTCGATTCGAGCTTCGCTACGAATCCATCGACCCTCACCAAGATCGTGCGCTACCCCGGCAAGTCTGATCCCACTCCGCAACAGGGCGTCGGCGCACACAAGGACTCCGGGGTGCTCACCCTGCTCTTCGTTGAACCGGGCAAGGGCGGCCTTCAGGTGCAGCACGGAGACGGCTGGATCGACGCCCCTCCGCTGTCCGGGGCGTTCGTCGTCAACATCGGCGAGTTGCTCGAGGTTGCGACCGACGGCTATCTCACCGCTACCGTGCACCGGGTGATCTCGCCCCTCATCGGCACGGATCGCATCTCGGTGCCGTTCTTCTTCGCCCCCGCGCTGGATGCCACGATCCCGACCCTCACGCTGCCTCCGGAGCTCGCCGCCGAGTCGCGCGGAATCACCGCCGACCCGCAGAATCCGATTTTCCGCACCTACGGCGAGAACGCGCTCAAGAGTCGGCTGCGCGCGCATCCGGATGTCGCGGCGATACACCACCCCGACCTCGCGTAGCCGAGGCCGCGCGCCACAACCTCCGCGCCCACGAGTGACACGTGCACCCAAACATTCCGGCGCGCGTGTCACTCGCGGGCGCGCAGAGGGAGGACGAGCGCGCGGGTGTCACTCGTGGGCGCGAGTGTCACTCCCACCGCGCAAGCTGCCCGCACGCACGCGACGCGACGTGACGACGCAAGGCACGCACGGGACGCGACGGCCCGCACGCACGGGACGCGACGACGCAAGGCACGCACGGGCCGCGACGACGCGGGACGCGACGGCGCGCAGGCACGACGACGCGACGACGCGGGCCCGCCGCCCGGCGGTCAGAGCGCGACGAAGGTAGACGGGTCGGGATTGCCGAAGCGATGGGCGGTGATACTGATGGCCTGTTCGTGCAAGAACGGAAGCATCTCGATCCGGCCAGAGGTAGTCACGGGGCCAGCGAAGATCGCCACATCCGGATCACCGCCGAGTACCGTCGCGAGTGTGAGCCGGTCGCCGCCCAGCAGTCGGATGCGGCCGGGCCGGATCTCGCCAGACTGCAGGCGCGCGTGCCAGCGCACATCCGTCTCCACGACAACGGACTCGATAACGAGCGGCGGCACCGCCGAGCCGAAAAGGCGGATGAGTCCCGCCGCCACCGGCACCGCAGAGCTGATCGAAAGGGAGGCACCGGCGCGCGTGGCCGCCGCGATCGTGCGAACGAGCTGGGCGGGGGATGCCCCTTCGGCCAGGCGCACCGTCACCGCAACCGGCCGGTAGCGAAACACATTGCGCTCGATGCCGAGGCCCGAGACATCCTTGACCGTGCCGTATTCGTCAACCCAGGCCTGCTGGTCGCTCTTGGCCGCCGCGCGCACGCGATCGAACTCGAGAAACTCCATGCCATGCTGCGCCGCTTCGATCACGCGCGAGACCTTCTCGCTGAGACCCTTGAGCACCGCCGTGCGACCGGGCTCGGCGAACACCGGCCGCCAGTCGCCGAGCCCGAGCAGATAGTTCGGTCCGCCGGCCTTCGCGCCGGCCCCGACCGCCGACCGCTTCCAGCCACCGAAAGGCTGCCGACGCACGACGGCACCGGTGATGCCGCGGTTCACGTAGAGGTTGCCCGCCTGCACGGTCTCGACCCACAGTGCGATCTCGCTGGCATCGAGCGAATGGATGCCCGCGGTGAGACCGTAGGCCGGAGCATTCTGCAGCGCGATCGCCTGTTCGAGCGTGTCGGCCTGCATGATGCCGAGCACCGGACCGAAGTACTCGGTGAGGTGAAATTCCGATCCAGCGGCCACCCCATCCCGAACGCCGGGCGACCACAGCCGGTCACTCTCGTCGAGTGAGCGCGGTGCGACCAGCCAGGACTCGCCCTCGGCGAGGGTGGTGAGTGCCGAGCGGAGCTTGCCCTGTGCCGGCTCGATGATCGGCCCCATCACGGTCGTCGCCTCCTGCGGATAGCCCACCCGCAAAGTGCTCACCGAGTCGATGAGCTGCCTCCGGAACCGCTCAGACTTCGCGACCGACCCGACCAGGATCACGAGGGATGCCGCCGAGCACTTCTGGCCAGCGTGACCAAACGCGCTCTTCACGACATCCGCCACCGCGAGGTCGAGGTCGGCGCTCGGGGTCACGATGATCGCGTTCTTGCCGCTCGTCTCGGCCAGCAGCGGAAGGTCGGGGCGCCAGGAACGGAATAGCTTCGCCGTCTCCCAGGCGCCGGTGAGGATCACGCGATCGACCGACGGATGCGCCACCAGCTCGCGACCGAGGTCGCCCTCGTCGAGATCCACGAATACGAGCACGTCGCGCGGCACCCCGCCGGCCCAGAGGGCTTCGACCATCACCGCGGCACTGCGGCGCGCCTGCGGAGCCGGCTTGATGATCACGCCGGCACCCGATGCGAGCGCGGCAAGCACGGATCCGGCCGGGATCGCGACCGGAAAGTTCCACGGCGGGGTAACCACGATCAGGCGGGAGGGTGTGAACTCGGCATCCGCGATCCGGTCGAGCTCGCGAGCACGTTCCGCGTAGTAGTGGGCGAAGTCGACGGCCTCACTCACCTCCACATCCCCCTCGAGCAGAGTCTTGCCGGTCTCGCTCGCCATCACCTCGATCAGGTCGGCACGGGCAGCGGCGAGCGCCTCCCCCGCACTGTGCAGCACGGTGGCGCGGGTATCCGATCGGCGCTGCCCCCAGCTCTCCCCGGCCCGGGCGGTCGCCGTGATCACGGCCTCGAGGGCGGGGAGTCCGGTGATCCGGGCCGCAGCGACGGCGGCGGCCCCGAGAGTCGACGTTGCGACCCGGGAGAGAATCTGGCGGCCCCACTCGCGGTTGGCGGCGATGGAGGGATCGGTGTCGGGTTCGTTGGCGAAGGCGCGCGGCGCGGTGTCGACCGGGGTGTCCGGCGTCGGCAGTCGACGGTCTTGCACGCGGTGGGATGCCGGAACGGCGTCGGTCAGCCCCTCGAGCGAGGCGAGGAAGCGCGCGGCCTCCCGATCGAAGATCGTGGCGTCGCTCGCGAGTTCGAAGACGCCCGACATGAAGTTCTCACTCGATGCGTTCTCCTCCAGCCTCCGGATGAGATACGATATCGCGGCATCGAACTCCCTCGGATGCACGACCGGGGTGTAGAGCAGGAGGCCGCCGACATCGCGGCTCACGGCATCCGCCTGCCCGCTGGCCATGCCGAGCAGCATCTCGAATTCCACCCGCGTGTCCACCCGGCGCTGCTTCGCAAGAAGCCAGGCCCAGGCAATGTCGAAGAGATTGTGTCCGGCCACCCCGATCCGCACGGCGTCGGTGCGGGCCGGCTGCAACGACCAGTCCAGGATGCGTTTGTAGTTGGCGTCGGTGTCGCGCTTCATGCCCCAGGTCGCGAGCGGCCATCCGTGCACCGTAGCGTCCACCCGCTCCATCGCGAGATTCGCGCCCTTCACGACGCGTACCTTGATACCCGCACCGCCCTTGGCACGACGCTGGGTCGCCCAAGTGGTGAGTCCCTGCATGGCCCGAAGTGCGTCTGGAAGGTAGGCCTGCAACACGATGCCGGCTTCGAGGTTCTTCAACTTCGGTTGCTCGAGGATGCTGCGGAACACCTCGATCGTGAGGTCGAGGTCGCGAAACTCCTCCATGTCCAGGTTGATGAACTTGGTGGTTCGGGATGCCGCGGCGAACTCGTAGAGGGGAGTGAGCCGACGGACGACTCGCTTCACCGTCTCGTCGAACGACCACATCGACAGCTGGCTCGACACGGAGGAGACCTTGATCGAGACGTAGTCCACGTCGTCTCGCTGCAGCAGCTCACGGGTTCCGGTGAGCCGCCGATCGGCTTCCTCGTCGCCGAGCACTGCTTCGCCGAGCAGGTTGAGATTGAGACGGATGCCTGACCGGCGCAGCGTCCGCAGGCTGTGGTCGAGCTGTCGCGGACTCGCATCGAGCACGAGGTGGCTCACCATGCCGCGCAGCACCCGCCGGGCGATCGGCACGATCGGCCAGGGGATGATCGGGGCGAATCCCCCGCCGAGCTGGATCGCGACCCGCATATACCCGGGCAGAAAAGCCGGGATTTCCCGGGAGAGTTTCTCGAGGTTGCGGCCGGCGACGCGCAAATCTTCCGGCCGAACCACGCGGTCGACGAATCCGATCGTGAAGTCGAGACCGCGAGGGTCTTTGAGCACGCCGGCCAATCGTTGTTCCGAACGGTCTGGTGCGACTTCCGCACTCTCGGCAAGCCAGCGATGCACGGTGGCGACGGCCTCGGCGGCGAGAGCATCAGGGCTCGCGGGCGTATCGGCAGCAGTCGAAAGCATGTATCGAGACTACTTGCGCTCGCCACCGGCGGCTATTTCGTCAGAGCAGAGCGGTCATCGACCTCGGGCCGGAACGACTCGTAGACTCTGGTTCATGGCTGGGGAATCGGTACTGTCCGACGACAGGATGAACGAGTGGTGCTTGGTGAATGCGCACCCGGCGGAGCGCCGATGACGCGACAGGATGTCGTGATCGTCGGAGGCGGCCACAACGGTCTCGTCGCGGCGGCCTACCTCGCGCAGTCCGGGCGATCCGTCACGGTACTCGAACGACTGGACCACCTCGGAGGTGCCGCCGTCTCGGCGCAGGCCTTCGAGGGCGTCGAGGCGCGGCTCTCTCGATACTCCTACCTGGTCAGCCTGCTACCGGCCGCCATTATGCGCGACCTCGGCCTCGACATCCGTCTCGAGCGTCGTCGCTACAGCTCATACACCCCGCTGCCCGGCACCGATCGCGGCCTTCTTGTTGACAACGGGGATGCCGCGGCCACCCGCCGCTCGTTCGATACTCTCGGCGCCGACTTCGACGCTTGGCAGTCGTTCTACGGTCGCACCGCCGCTCTCGCCCGCGCCGTCTTCCCAACCGTCACCGAACCGCTGCTGCGGCGATCGGAACTGAAGCGCCTGGTGGATGCCGCGGACTGGTCCGACTTCATCGATCGCCCGATCGGCGAGGTGATCGAGCGCTGCTTCACCAACGACCTCGTGCGCGGAGTCGTGCTGACCGATGCCCTGATCGGCACCTTCGCCCCGGCCGACGACCCGACGCTCGCGGCCAACCGCTGCTTCCTGTACCACGTGATCGGCGGCGGCACCGGGGACTGGGATGTTCCGGTCGGCGGCATGGGCGCGGTCACCAGCTCGCTCGCGAACGCTGCCCGCACGGCCGGGGCCTCCCTCGTCACCGGAGCCGAGGTCATATCGATCGCTCCCGACGGCGAGGTGCGCTATCGGCTCGACGACGACGAGTTCATCCTGAATGCCGGCACCGTGCTCTCCAATGTCGCCCCGCAGGTGCTTTCCGGCTTGCTCGGCGAGGTGAGTGAGCCCGCCGAGGGCGCCCAGGTGAAGGTCAACCTCCTCCTTCGGCGGCTACCCCGGCTGCGCGACGCGTCGCTCGATCCGGCCGCGGCCTTCGGCGGCACCTTTCATATCAACGAGGGCTACACGCAGCTCGAGCGGGCCTTCCGGGCGGCAAGCGCCGGGAACATCCCGAGCCCGCTACCCGCGGAGATCTACTGCCACTCCCTCACCGATCCGAGCATCCTCTCCCCCGAGCTGGCGGCCTCTGGCGCCCACACTCTCACCGTCTTCGGGCTCCACACCCCGCATCGGCTGGTCACGCCAGCCACCAATGACGCCGTGCGCGCCGCGCTCGAACGGGCGGTCATCGACTCCCTCGACAGCGTGCTCGCCGAGCCGATCGAATCGCTCTTGCTGACGGATGCCGCTGGCCGCCCCTGCATCGAGACGAAGACCACTTACGACCTCGAGTCCGCACTCGGGCTGCCGGGAGGCAACATCTTCCACGCCCCACTGTCCTGGCCATTCGCCGAGGACTCGGCCGATCTTGGCACTGCGGCCGGGCGTTGGGGTGTCGCCACCGCTCACGAGAACATCCTGCTCTGCGGGGCCGGCGCGCAGCGCGGCGGCGGCGTGAGCGGCCTCGGCGGTCACAACGCCGCGATGGCCGTGCTCGAGGGGTAGCCGTCCGCCGCTGTCTCACGCGCTTTGCCTCCCGCCTTCGAGCCGGTTAAACTGCTGTGAAGCAGCGTGTTGAGAATGCTGCGGAATCAAGGAGCTTCGCCATGGCAACGTTCGACCAGTTTGCGAACCAGGGCGGCGCCGCCGCAGGCGACGAGTCAGAGGTTGCTGCGGCCAAGGCCAAGGCCGATGAGTTGCTGCGCCAGAGCGCGGATGCCGCCCAGGCCGCCGACTTCGGTGGCGGCCCGCTCGGCGCCCATCCCGAGGCCGACGCGGTCGAGGATCCCGACGCAGTCTAGAAGCCCGAAAGCAAAGCGCTTCCTAGTCCCACTCGCTCGGAGCGGCGGCGCGTGCCGCTGGCAACGCGACATCCATTGCCCAGCGAGCCATCCAGTCGGGCAGCGGATGACCGGTGATATCGATACCCGCCACCTCGGCCACCTCGGCCGTGGTGACGGTGCCGCCGGTCTTCCTCACGAACCGGCCGCGCGTTGTCGCGCGCGCGTAGATCTCCCCCTTGACCACCGTGCGCTGCTCAACGTAGACCGCTTTCGCGTCGTAACCGACAATGCGGGTTTCGAGAGTGAAGCGCTGCCACGGCATGAGGGAACGCCGAAAACTGATCGTCTCATCCGCCATCACCGGGAAGAATCCGGCCCCGAGCAGCCGGGACCAGACGCCCGAGCGCTGCAGCAGGTCCATGCGGCCGAGATCCATGATCGACAGGTACACACCGTTATTCATGTGGCCGAGCACGTCAAGGTCGGTCGGGAGCACGCGAAAGGTCATGCGCCCGACCTCATGGGGGTCGAGGCGCGGGCCGTTGCGGCGCAGCCAGACGAGGAAGGTTCGAAAGATGAGGTGCACGGGACAACGCTAATGGCGTCGGTGATCCTGGATCGTCATCCGCGGCCCGAACCGTGGTTTCGCGAAGCCGCTCGCCTCGATCAGTCGCATCACGCGTTGCCGGTGCCCGGTCCAGGGGGCGAGCAGTTCGAGCATCCCGTCGTCGTCCACCGGGCTGCCGATGAGTGCCCAGCCGACGACCGCGGGCAGGTGATAGTCACCGACGCTTACCGAATCCGCGTCGCCATGGGCGCGCTGGGTCGTCTCGGCGGCTGTCCAGATACCGACGCCAGGCACGCTGCGCAATTTCTTCGCCACCTCGGCGCCGCCCCGACCGAGTAGAAGAGTGCGCTCCAGGCCACCGGCGACGGATGCCGCGGCAATCGCCGTGCGAGAGCGGTGCGGGTCGACCCCCGCCGCGTGCCACTCCCAGGACGGGATCAGGCGCCAGGCCCGAGCGGACGGGAACACCCGCATGCCGCTGGGCGCTGGGCCGGGCGCTGGCTCCCCGTTGGCGCGCACGAGAGTCGCCCAGGCACGCCGCGCCTCCTTGCCCGTCACCTTCTGCTCGAAGATCGCCGCGACCATCATCTCGAGCACGAGACCGGTACGCAGCAGCCTCAGCCCGGGATTGCGCCGCTGAGAGTCGTGCAGGAAGGCGTTCTGCGACACATCGAAGTCGGCGCAATCGTCGCCACTGCCGAGCAGCTCCGGCACCGCGGCAATCGCCCACTCCGCGCCATCCCCCCACGCCGTCGCCGTCACTATGCCGCGCTGCGAAGCGAGGTGCAGGGTGGCGGCGCCGAGTGGCGTCGGCAGGGTGCGCCAGACGCCCGAAGCATCCCACTGCATCGTCGGATCGGCGGCACCACGACTGAGCGGTCGCAACGTCTGGGCGAGATCGAGCGGATGCGGCGGGCTGTAACTGCTGCTGAGCGGCGCCTGTTCCATGCTTTTCAGACTACGGGGACGCCTCCGACAAAAGAGCAAACAGAGCGACCAAGCGGTGCCACTACCGCCCGCGGATGCGCCGACCGTTTCGGTGGGAACCAGCTGGTGACGGTGACGAACACGCCGGTCCAAGTGGTGAAATAGAGAGTTCCCCATCGAAGGAAGCCCCGTGACCCCTGCTACCCCCACTCCCGGCTCGCCATCACCGAAGGCCAGCCGCGAGAGCAAGATCGAGGCCATGCGCGCCGCCGAAAAGCACCGCACACGAGTACGTCGCGCCGCCATCACGATCGCCAGCGTGGCGGCTGTCGCCGTGATCGCGCTCGTTGTCACGTCGATCGTGCTCACCTCGAAGCCCGCCGCAGCACCGTCCGCAGGCTCAAGCAACTCCGCCAACGCGGAAATCAGAGGCCTCACGACCTACAGCAACACCGCCGGACACGTGCAGGGACCGGTCACCTACGACCAGACCCCGCCGGCCGGCGGACCGCACAACGCCATCTGGCTCAATTGCGGAATTTACACAGAGCCTGTGCCCAATGAGAACGCGGTGCACGACCTCGAGCACGGTGCGGTCTGGGTCACCTACGATCCGTCGCTGCCGGCCGAATCCGTCTCCAAGCTCCGCGAGCGGATGCCCTCCACCTACAGCGTGCTCTCGCCCTACCCGGGGCTGCCGGCCCCGATCGTGCTCAGCGCCTGGAACGCCCAGGTGACAGTGTCATCGGTGACGGATCCCCGAATCTCACAGTTCTTTGAGAAATACCGGAATAGTGGGAACGCTCCGGAGCCCGGAGCCCCCTGCACGGGCGGGCTCGACGCCCCGGGCAAGCTCTAGCGCGAGCTCGTCCTTGGAGCGTGGTCGCACCGATCGACCCGGGACTTCGCCAGCTCCCCCGAGACCACTTGCCGCGCATCCCCTGCTCCGGCTGTAACCGTTCCCACGATCCTGCTGTTCCTCGTGCTCACCCCGCTCGCCGTCGCTGAGGGGAGCGGGCCGCGGCG
>ENA-OFCI01001482-OFCI01001482.1-metagenomes-genome-assembly--contig:-NODE-1482-length-10170-cov-4.386555_pt1 | contig 10170 bp, 10 predicted proteins | sample MGYA00153391_OFCI01 | MGnify analysis MGYA00153391 | reverse complement strand
CCGAACGCCTGCCAATTGTCCGGAACACCGGACCGAGCAGAGCATCGCTCAGGGCCACTCCGCAGAACAAGGTCGGCAATGCGTCCAAGCCCTCGGCTGCCGAGATATCCCGGATGGGTTCGCTCGCGGATTCACCGTTGGGCTGCCCTTGTCGGATGTTCGCTCCTCTTCGCGGTTCGCCCGATGTGACCGGCCTCCGGCTCACCTCGTCTGCCTTGAACGTAGGCGCGCCGCACCCAGCCAGCGCATGCAGTGGGTCAGGCGCGCCGGGGCGAGGCGGACCTGGGCGTAGCGGAAGCCCTCGCCGGCCGCGCCCAGCACGTCGGCGGCGGGGACGCGCAGGCCCTCGATCTCGACGACGGCGTGGCCGCCAGCGAAGCCTTGGTCGAGGGTGTCCATGACGCGGGCGATGCGGATGCCGGGCTGGTCCATGTCGGCGAGGAACATGGTCGCGCGCCCGTCCTCCCCCTTGGCCATCACGATGCCAAACCCTGCGCCGACAGCGCCGGTGGTGAACCACTTGGTCCCGTGGATCACGTAGGCGTCGCCGTCCCGGGTGGCGGTGGTCAGCAGCGCCGCCGGGTCGGACCCGGCGCCGGGCGGCGGCTCGGTCATGCAGAAGCACGACCTGATCTCCCCGGACGCCAGCGGCCGCAGCCAGCGGTCCTTCTGCGTCGGCGTGGCGACGACCTCCATCAGGTGCATGTTGCCCTCGTCGGGGGCGGAGATGTTGAGGGCGAGGGGTCCGAGCAGGGAGTAGCCGGCCTCCTCGAAGACGATGGCGCGGCCGACATGGCTGAGGCCCAGGCCGCCATATTCGCGTGCGACATGGGGAGACAACAGCCCGGCGGTGCGGGCGACCTCCTCCGCGACCTCGGCCATCTCCTTTCCCGACAGCAGGGCGGCCTCGGCATTGGTCCGGTCGACATGCCGGCCGTCGAGGGCGACCAGGCGCCGGGCGGCGTCGAGCACGTCGGCGGTCTGGGCGTCGGCCCGGGTGATGTGGTCGCGCTGCAGCTTCCGAACTGGTGGGAATTTGTCGTCACGGCGCTGGCGTGTGGGCGAATCGGCGCGGTTGTGAACCCGTTGATGCCGATTTTTCGTGAGCGAGAGCTCGAGTTCATGCTCGGTTTCGCCGAAGCCAAGGTCTTGGTCGTGCCGGCCAGCTTCCGCAATTTCGACCACGAGGCGATGGCTGAGCGCCTGAAGCGTGAGCTGCCGAAACTTGAGCACGTGCTGGTGGTTGACGGCACCGGCGCCGGCGCCGCCGCGGTCGCCCTGCACGCCCGCACCGCCGAGCAGCTGTACTCGGGGGCCGCCGACTGGACGGCCGTCGCCAGGCTCAAGGAGGCGCTGCCGGACGTGCCGGTGCTGGGCAACGGCGACGTGTGGGAAGCCGCCGACGCCCTGGCGATGCAGTCCCGGACCGGCTGCGACGGGGTCGTCGTCGGCCGGGGGTGCCTGGGCCGGCCGTGGCTGTTCCGCGACCTCGCCGACGCCTTCGCGGGCCGGCCCGTGCAGCCACCGCCGCTGCTGAGGGATGTTGTCCAGGTCATGCAGGAGCACGTACGGCTGCTGGTGGCGCACCGCGACTCCGAGCGGTACGGCACCCGCGACTTCCGCAAGCACGTCGGCTGGTACCTCACCGGCTACCCGGTCGGCGGCGTGAAGCGTCGCCAGCTGTCCGAGGTCGCCTCGATCGCGCAGGTCGACGACCTGCTGGGCGAGCTCGACCCGACGACCGAGCTGCCGGCCGCCGCGCTGCGGATGCCGCGCGGGCACACCTACGGGCCCAAGGCGGTCGCGCTGCCCGAGGGCTGGCTGGCCTCGGGGGCCGAGACCGGCGTGCCCGAGGGTGCCGACGTCTGGACGTCCGGGGGCTGAGGGCGCGTCGTACATTCGGCGGCCCCACCCCGAGGAGACGCCCATGTGCCACGGCGATGACAGCCGGCCCCCCGCTGCGCCGGGCGCAGTGCCTGCTTCGTCCGACGGACCGGTGGTGCTGACCGCTTCCGACGGGAACCGCGTGCTCGCCCACCAGGCCCGGCCGGCGTCGGCGACCGGCGTCGGCATCATCGTGCTGCCGGACGTACGCGGGCTGCACGGCTACTACCGCCAGCTCGCGGTGCGCTTCGCCGAGACCGGCGCGGAGTCGGTGGCCATCGACTACTTCGGCCGTACGGCCTCCGACGACGACCGGTCCGACGGGTTCGAATTCATGCCGCACGTGCAGCGCACGACGCCCCGGGGAGTCGCTGCCGACGTCGCCGCGGGGGTGGCTCACCTGCGGTCCCTCAATGCCACCAGCATCTTCACCGTCGGCTTCTGCTTCGGAGGCGGCTACTCCTGGCGCCAGTCCGCCGACACGCCGGGGCTGTCCGGGGCCGTCGGCTTCTATGGCCGGCCGGCCGCGGCCACCGAGGTCCTTCGCGAACTGCGGGCCCCGCTGCTGATGCTGGTCGCGGGCGCCGACGCCGCCATCCCGCTGGCGGACACCGCTGTACTTGCGACCGTGGCCGGCGAACGGGTCGGCGTCGAGCGGGTGGTCTTCGACGACGCACCGCACTCGTTCTTCGACCGTTCGTTCGCCGAGCACGAAGCCGACTGCGTACGTGCCTGGCAGGTCATCGGGCAGTTCGTCGAGGTGCACCGCTGACCTGGTAGGCACTTCGCGCCCTGAAGATCGCGTCGCACGTGTAGGAAACCCGCCGGCGCCATGCCACCCCTGCCCGTGTGGAACGCGACGTGCACGTCACCGGCTCGGCGCCGACAGCCACTGCGACAGCACGCTGTGCGCCTCAGCCGGTGCTCATGTCGACGAAGCGCGAGTAGTGCAGCTGGCTGGCGACGGTGATCGTCTGAGTCGGCCCGTTGCGGTGCTTGGCGACAATGAGGTCGGCCTCGCCGGCGCGCGGGCTCTCCTTCTCGAAGGCGTCCTCGCGGTAGAGCAGGATGACGATGTCGGCGTCCTGTTCGATCGAGCCCGACTCGCGCAGGTCGGACAGTTGCGGCTTCTTGTCGGTGCGCTGCTCGGGCCCGCGGTTGAGCTGGCTCATCGCGATGACAGGCACCTCGAGCTCCTTGGCCAGGAGCTTGAGGTTGCGCGAGAGCTCGCTGACCTCCTGCTGTCGGCTCTCGGACTTCTTGTTGCTGGTCATCAGCTGCATATAGTCGATGATGATCAACTTGAGGTCGTGCCGCTGCTTCAGGCGGCGGGCCTTCGCGCGGATCTCCATCATCGAGAGGTTCGGCGAGTCGTCGATGAACAGCGGCGCGTCAGCGACCTCGCCCATCCGGCGGGCGAGGCGGGCCCAGTCGTCGTCACTCATCGTCCCGGTACGCATGTGGTGCAGTCCGATGCGGGCCTCCGCGGACAGCAGGCGCATCGTGATCTCTGTCTTGCTCATCTCCAGGGAAAAGATCGCACTGGTCATGCCGTGCTTGATGGAGCAGCTGCGGGCGATGTCCAGCCCCAGCGTCGACTTTCCCAGCCCGGGACGACCGGCCACCACGACCAGCTGGCCGGGGTGCAGCCCGTTGGTCAACGTGTCGAGATCGGTGAAGCCGGTTGGGACACCCGTCATCGTCCCGGCCCGGCTGCTGATCGCCTCCATCTCGTCCATCGCTGGCTGCATCACGTCGCCAAGGACCGTGTAGTCCTCGCTGGTGCGCCGTTCGGTGACGTCGTAGATCGCCTGCTGCGCACGGTCGACGAGGTCGTCGACCTCACCGCCACTGTCGGCGTAGCCGAGTTGCACGATGCGGGTGCCGGCCTCGACAAGACGACGCAGGATCGCCCGCTCGGCAACGATGCGCGCGTAGTAGCCGGCGTTGGCGGCCGTCGGCACGCTGGACAGCAAGGTGTGCAGGTAGGGCGCACCGCCGATGCGCCCGATCTCGCCGGTGCGGGTCAGCTCGCCCGCGACAGTCACCGCGTCGGCCGGCTCGCCTCGACCGTAGAGGTCAAGCACCGTGTCGTAGATGGTCTGGTGTGCGGGGCGGTAGAAGTCGGTGGCCCGCAACACCTCGACGACGTCGGCGATCGCGTCCTTGCTGAGCAGCATGCCGCCGAGCACCGACTGCTCGGCCGGGACGTCCTGCGGCGGGGTGCGCTCGAACTCTGCCGATGGCGCCTGCCTCGGCAGCTCGACGACCCGCTCGCTCACCCGGACCGTCCCCTCGTGTGTCCGGCGCTGCGCGTCGGTGCCGGCCCTTGTTTACAGGGCTTTTGGGCGATCGTCGGCGCGTCGCGGCCTCGCTGTTGGCGGGGCCTGTGGACTGCCTTGTGAACCGGGTGTGGGCGCTGCGGCGCGTCGCTGTGGATGTCTGTGGGGCCGGGTGGGGACGGCCAGCGGCAAGGCTCGCCAACACGCCCGGCGACTTGCCCACATGCTGTGCATGAGGCTGTGGACAGAGAAAGGTCGGTAGATCTCACGCCGGGTCCCTCGGCGCCGCTCCGAAACGCTCCGTGCGCCATGGCTCCACGATCCGTGAGCAAGGTCATCCGGCCTGCGCCGCCACCGCGAGCCGAGCCCGCCCCGACGCGAGGAGGTCGACGCAGGCTGCACACAGCCGCACCTGACGCGTCACGAAGAACTCACCCACCGCCCCACAGGTGGCACAGCTGCGCGGCGCCACCGGTGCAGCCACCGGACGGGGCTGCAATGGCAGCCCCAGGGAGCGCCGAGCCTCGGCCGCCCAGTGTGCCCGCGACTGCTCCGAGGCGGGGGCGCGCGCCTGACCTGCGCGGGCGGCCCGCTCAACCTCTCGAGCTGCCCGCTCGCGCTCCCAGGCCCGTTGTGGGGCGTCCCGCGACAGCAGCTCGCCGAGGAAGGCCACGACGGTCGTCACGCTCTCGCCGGCGACGGGCAACGCCCCCACCCGCGCGGCGAGCTGGGCCGGCCGCCAGCCGCGCTCGAGCAGCGGCCGCACGGCGACCGCAACCTCGGGGACATCCAGCGCGCGCGCGGTGAGCGAGGGCAGCGCCCCGAACACCTCATCGTGCAGGCGCGGCCCGAGCCGGTCGCGGGGGGCTTCGAACAGCGGGGTCTGTGCCATGGGAGGAGCACATCACCGGGGTACGACATCGTGGGCCGACGCCAGCAGGATGTGGACAATCGCTGCCTTCGGCGCCGCCTTCCCTGCCAGAGTGCGCCGCAGGGGGCTCGGGAGGCGCACTCCGAAAGGGCAGGTGCGCCTACCGAGGGGGGCACTGACGGCGATCGGCCCGGTCCCCACACGGGAACCGGGCCGGGCGTACCGGCTGAGCTACGTGGCTGCGACCACGTCGACGGTCAGGGTCGCCTCGACCTCGGGGTGCACCTTGACGGTGACGCGATGCAGGCCCAGCGACTTGATCGGCGCCGCGATGGTGAGCAGGCGCCGGTCGAGCTTGGGGCCGCCGGAGGAGACGACCGCGTTCACGATGTCGCTGGTGGTCACCGAGCCGAACAGCCGCCCACCGTCTCCGGAACGGGCCGTCAGGACGACCTTGAGGCCACCGAGCTGACCCTGGATCTCGCTCGCGTGACCCAGGTCGCGTACCTCACGGACCTCGCGCGCGCGCCGGATCGTGGCGATCTGCTTGTCAGCGCCACGCGTCCACCGCTGGGCGTACCCGCCCGGAACAAGGAAGTTGCGGCCGTAGCCGTCCTTGACCTCGACGACGTCGCCGGGGGCACCGAGTCCTGCCACGTCCTGATTGAGGATGAGCTTCACAGCCGATTCACCTCGCCAGCGAGGTGTAGGGCAGCAGAGCCATCTCGCGGCTGTTCTTCACCGCGACGGCGACGTCACGCTGATGCTGGCTGCAGTTGCCGCTGACCCGTCGGGCCCGGATCTTCCCGCGGTCAGAGATGTACTTGCGCAGCAAACCGGTGTCCTTGTAGTCGACATAGGTCACCTTGTCCTTGCAGAACTGGCAGACCTTCTTCTTGAGCTTGCGGGGCGGTGGCTTGGCCATCGGTGTCTCTCCTGGTCAGGGAAGGTTAGAAGGGGGGCTCGTCGGACCAGCCGCCACCGCCACCAGCGGGCGCACTGGCCCACGGGTCATCGGAAGCGCCCGAGGAGGAGCCGCTGGAGCGGGATACGCCGCCGGTGTTGCCACCGCCGCCGCCGTTGCTACCGCCACCAAAGCCGCCTCCGCCGCTGCCACGCGAGGCCTTGGCGACCTTGGCGGTGGCCCACTTCAGGGAGGGGCCGACCTCATCGACGTCGAGCTCGTAGACGGTGCGCTTCTCGCCTTCCTTCGTCTCGAAGGAGCGCTGCTTCAGGCGGCCCTGGACGATGACGCCCATGCCCCGCTGCAGCGACTCCGCGACGTTCTCGGCAGCCTGGCGCCAGACGGAGCACCGCAGGAACAGCGCCTCCCCGTCCTTCCACTCGTTAGAGTTCTTATCGAAGGAGCGGGGCGTGGACGCGACGGTGAAGTTCGCGACCGCCGCGCCGCTCGGAGTGAAGCGCAACTCGGGGTCGGCGGTGAGGTTGCCGACCACGGTGATCACGGTATCGCCTGCCATGGCAGATCTCCTTGGGCCCTTCCCGCCTGCGCGGGAGTCGATGTGGATGCGTGCGCTCGAGTGCGCACGTGCCTTGGGGAAGGGTGGTGCCGGGGTCGAACGGGGGAGGGTGATGCAGGGGTGTGGCGGCGGTGCGCCGGACTAGCGGATGTCGGGCCGTAGCACCTTGGTCCGCAGGATCGACTCGTTCAGGTTGAGCTGGCGGTCCAGCTCCTTCATGACGGCAGGCTCGGCATTGAGGTCGACGACGGCGTAGATGCCCTCAGGCTTCTTGTCGATCTCGAACGCCAGCCGGCGTCGGCCCCATACGTCGACCTTCTCCACGGTGCCGCCGCCATTGCGGACGACGTTGAGGAACGTGTCGAGTGAAGGAGCGATCGTGCGCTCCTCAAGGTCGGGATCCAGGATGACCATGAGCTCGTAGTGACGCAAGTGACCCACCTCCTCCTGTGGACTCATCGGCCACCGACGGTCGGTGGCAGGAGGGTGTTCGCGTCAGCGGACCCGCTGACGTTACCAGCGGGCTGCGCGGGTCGGTCGGGCTCGGCGAGCAGCCTGCGGACCAGTAGTGACCCGGAGCCGAGCAGCGCGACGACGGCGAGCGCCGTCGGCAGGCCGTAGCGCCGCGGCGACGACGGCTGCGGCAGGTGACCGGCCGTTGACGCGGCGGCGTACGCCGGCCCGCGAGTCGACGCGGCGGCATCGGCCGGCGTAACGGCGGCGCCGCCGACCGCCGCCAGCAGTGACAGGGCCAGGACAAGCCGGCGCCTCGCGGCGGGACGAGGGCGGGCCGCGGTCACGCGACCATCCTGGCAGCCCGCGTCCCCGTGAGCCCGCGTCCCCGTGAGCCCGCGTCCCCGCCATTTGGCGTCATGGCAGCCTGCGCCCCCGGCGGCCGATCCCCGTACGGTGACCGGGTGCTGCGCATCGGGGCCCACGTCCGCGAGGCCGACCTGCTGGGCGAGGCGACGGCCCGGGGGGCCGATCTCGTACAGACGTTCTTCGGTGATCCCCAGGACTGGAAGGCGCCGGTGGTGCCGCCAGGGGCGCAGGCGCTCGCTGCGGCCGGCGTCGACCTGTACGTGCACGCGCCGTACATCGTCAATGTGGCGTCGTCGAACAACCGGATCCGGGTGCCGTCCCGCAAGATCCTGGCCCAACATGCCGCCGCCGCGGCCGCCGCCGGCGCCAAGGGGCTCGTCGTGCACGGTGGTCACGTCACCAAGGCCGACGACCCCTCCGGGGGTGTCCAGAACTGGGTGAAGACCTTCGAGCGGATGGCCTGCCCCCTGCCGGTGCTGGTGGAGAACACCGCCGGCGGCGAGTTCGCGATGGCCCGCCGCTTCGACGCGCTCGACAGGCTGTGGGACGGGATCGGCGGCTTCGACGACGTCGGCTTCTGCCTGGACATCTGCCACGCCCATGCCGGTGGCGAGGACCTGCTCGACGTCGTGGCGCGGGCGAAGGCGATCACCGGTCGCATCGACCTGGTGCACTGCAACGACTCCCGGGACGGGTTCGGCTCCGGGGCCGACCGGCACGCCAACCTCGGCGACGGCCGCATCGACCCGCAGCTCATCCTGGCGGTGGTGCAGGCCGCCGGCGCGCCGGTGGTGGTGGAGACGCCCGGCGGGGTCGCCGGCCAGGCGGCCGACGTGGCCTGGCTGCGCGCGCGGCTGCCGGCCTGAGCCGCGCGCTGCTGCAGGCCTGAGCCGAGTGCCGCTGCCGGCCTGAGCCGAGGCGCCGGGCCGGACCGCAGCCGCGGGTACGTCAGACCGCGGTCAGCCCACGGGCGGGCGCCCGGTCGGGCACCCGGTCGGGCGCCCCGGAAAGGACCCCGCCGGCCGGGTCGTCGACCCCATCGGCGCGTACGACGTCGGCCGCCGGGCGCAGCACGTCGCGGACGACCGCCGCCACCAGGGCGAGCAGCGCCAGGTCCCGCACGAGGACTGCGGACAGGAACCACGCCGGGTCGATGCCCTCGCTGGCCTGGTCGCTCGTGCCTGCGGGCAGGCTGACGAAGAAGTAGAACCGGGCGAACAGCAGCCCAGCCTCGGCGGCCTGCCACGCCAGGAACGGCCGCCAGCGGGGCCGGGCGAGGGCGGCCAGTGGCAGCAGCCACAGGACGTACTGCGGGCTCCAGACCTTGTTGAACAGCAGGAAGCCGGCGACGGCGAGGAAGAGCAGCTGCGGGAGGCGGGGGCGCCGGGGGGCCCGCAGAGCGAGCAGCACGACGAGCGCGGCCGCCAGCAGCGTGCCGACCGCCACCGACACGTTGAGCCGGCCCACCCCCGTGCCGGGAGGCCCGAGGACCAGGCCGGCGAACGCGTCGTACGTCCCGTGCAGCGGGCCGGGCAGGCCGGCGCGGGTGCGCTGCAGCGCGTAGTGCAGGGAGTCCCAGTCGGCCGGGCGCTGGGCGTTGAGCTCGACGAAGCGGTACACGGCGTTGACGCCCTCGACGGGGCGTCCGGAGGCGGCACCGAGGGTGTGCGGTGACAGCGCCGCGAGCCCCTCGGCAGCAAAGCGTGACAGCGGGCTGGCGGCGACCGCGACCTGCCGGCCGTCGAGCTCGGCAAACGACGGGCTGGCCAGGTAGACCGGCAGCGTGACGGCGGCTGCGGTGGCGACCAACGCCATTGCCGTCGTCAGGCCCGCGCGCAGCCGGTCGGCCCGCCAGCACAGCGCCAGCAGCGGGACCAGGAACACCACCGGGTAGAGCTTGGTCGCGGTGGCGAGCCCGAGCAGGACGCCGGCGAGCAGCGGGTTGCGACGCGCCCAGGCGAGCAGCCCGAGCCCGGCGAGCGCGACGGCGATCAGGTCCCAGTTGGTGGTTGCGTGCAGCAGCAGCCCGGGCGCGACAGCGACGAGGGCGGCGTCCCACAGCCGCCGCCGGCCGGCGAGTCGGGCCGTCGTGACGACGACGACGACCGCGCAGATGGTCAGCAGCACCCACGTGAGGTCGAAGAAGCTCCGTGCCCGCGCGCCGGCGAGCGCGGTGTCGAGCGAGGCCTGGGCGGCCTGCAGGTCGGCGGGGGGACCCGGCCCCTGTGCCCGGGCTGCGGACAGCCGGTCCTGGGCATCGGCGACCCGGCCGCCGGGCAGCGCCCGGGCGACGTCGTCGGACACCGATGCGACCATCGCCATGGCGCCGCCGATGACCACCGGGTACTCGACGGGATGGTCGAGGTAGGGCCTCGCGTTCTGATCGAGTTGCTCGCTGTAGTACAGCGCGAGCACGTCGGTGTAGCAGGCCCGGGTGTATTGGTACTCCTGGCTCCAGTCGTGCACACGGCACGGCGCCTTCTGCCAGAACCCCAGCGCACTGGTCAGGAGCGCAAGCAACACCAGGCACCGCAGCGGGGACAGCCAGCGGCGCTCGCCGAGCCTGGCCCGCGGACCGGGCGGGCCACCGAGCGCGGTGACGGCGCCGATGATGAGGAAGGACTGTCCGATGTAGTCGCCGAGCCGGTTGATCTCCCGGTCACGCTGGTCTTTCGCGGCCGCACTCGGCGCTGCGAAGACAGAGCTGATGATGTCAAGGAGGATCGACGCGATGATGGCTCCCACGACGCTCCAGAGAAGTGTCCACTGATAGGGCACCTCGTCGAGCAGGCGTGCCCCGGCCCCGCCGAGCACGATAACGAGGTAGGTG
>ENA-OFCI01001480-OFCI01001480.1-metagenomes-genome-assembly--contig:-NODE-1480-length-10185-cov-3.103554_pt1 | contig 10185 bp, 7 predicted proteins | sample MGYA00153391_OFCI01 | MGnify analysis MGYA00153391 | reverse complement strand
ACTGTTTAGCGCATTAAGACCGCGGCGTTTTTATTCGGGGGGAACCCCCGAATAAAAAAACGACAAGACAGGCGGACTTTGCACTCCGAGGAGCGGTTTCTAATCGCTTAGGTTGTAGGTAGTAACTTGTGTTAGTTTAATCCCCACTCTTGCGCTCCTACTGTCTAGGTGCTGTTGGAGCCGGAGGTGCTGCTTGGTTGGCAACTTGAATTAGTTGACTCAGAAGTCCTTGGACAGCTTTTTGACCCACAGGTGCAGTGGCGACTGCTCGATCTGGGCCGAGTTCGCCAACTAGAGCTTTGACGTACTGATTAAATGCACCAACGGAGCCATTTAATTTCTTAGCGTCAATCTTACCATCGCTCGATCGCATCCCTCGGAGCGTGTTGGCAAGCCGATCGGCAGCTTTGCCAGTCGCACCATCAGCCGTAACCCCAGTAGGTAATAACGCCGCCACTAGCGGGGCGGGTGAGCTACCATTGATGACATCAAATGTAGCCACATCGCCAATACTATTAGCCGTTAGCGACTTGGAAAATCGATCGACAGCAACTTGACTCTGGGAGATGTAAGCTTCCTGACGGCTCCCAGCTAGTGGGGCGGTGATGGCTTCTCTCCCACTACCGTTATCATTACCGCCAGCGACTTGAGCCAGTACTGGGGTGAAGTTGGATAGGGTCGCACTAGTCACAGCACCCAAACCGAATAAATAAGCTAAAAGTTTCATATTTGTGATGATGTAGATGAGTGGATAAAAGCGATCTCACTGTTAGGATTGCTGTATTTCTCGATCGGAAAGGGAGTATATGGACATTGAAAATCTGCACTAGACTCGATCGTCATGAAGCTCCGATTAGAATCGGAAACCCAATCCGCCATTGACCACAAACCGCGCACCACCAGTTTCCTTATTCACCAGATCGATGACCGATGGTACCAATTGAATAGTGGCACTATCGCTCAGGTAAATAGTAATCGGTATGCCAATTCCCAAATCTTGCCCAGTCCAGTCAGCAACCAGTGAGAAGTTTGGCGACAAACGTGTACCCAGACTGCCAAATACCCCATAGCTGTCTTTGCCCGTGCGGATATCCCCAACATTGCGGAATCGTCCCGCCCCACCACCAACAGAGATCGTCGTATTACTAAAAAAGCCTAAATTGGGATCGGGATTCAATACTAGAGTAGCTACACCATAGCCCGTCTGACCGCCATCTAAACTTTTACTCCAGGGGACAGCATTTTCATAGCCCCCAGCGATCGCAAAGTTATCCCCAAACTGTTTGTGCAATTTGAAACTCACAGTACCTGCGTTGAGAAAACCACTATTGGCGGTACTATAAGATGTAGCAACTGTCTCCAGCCCCAAGAAGTTTCGGGCATCACCCAACCCGACACCCAAGTAGACTGCACCATCATTTCTAGACTGACCTGGATTTGGCGGATTGAGATAGAGAGCCGCCCTAGTCGAGGACTGATAGCTCGTACCGACAAATACATTTCCCCAACTCGCGCCAAAGGCACTGGGAGTATTTAGACCGCCAACTGGATAAATATTGACATTGCTACTAGTCAGCTCTGGTAATCGATCGACTACACTCAACTTCGCGATCGCCTCATCCGCACTGATGACCGCAGCTCTAGGAGTAGTATCAGAAATAGTCGTCACGTACACGCCTTGAGGACAAGAGGCGATGTACTTGTTCGCAGGGCTAGAAACTCCCACAGCACTCAGCTTGCCCGTACTCACTAATACTTGGTGAATATAAGCAGCAACATCAGCACGCGTCGCTACAGTATTGGGGCCAAAGTTGCCCCCAGGCAGCTTACTACTATCGTATTCAACGCTCACCGCCGCACATCTTTGCGTAGCTGCTACTAGGGCATTTTGACCATAGCTGGGCACTTGAGCGGCATCACCAAATACGCTATTGATGTCTAAGTTACCAGTCGGTGTCAGCTTATTGCCATTGACGACGGCAACTAAACTTTGAATCCGAGTGATATTTCGATCGGGTGCAAAGGTACCATTAGGATATCCAGCTAAAAATCCCGCTTGGGTAGCTTTTTGAATGACTTCGGATGCCCAGTAATTGTTAGATACGTCTTTAAATTTCCGTGCAGCTCGAACTGGTTGGAGCGTGAAAGCTTTGTTTAGCAAAGCTGCATACTCAGCACGAGTTACGGCTCGATCTGGTCTAAAAGTGCCATCGGGATAGCCTTTGATAATATCCTTCTCAACTAAGGCTCTAATAAAAGGTTCTGCCCAATTTCCAGTGATATCGCTAGCCTGAGCGACTCGCCGCTCGGCTGGAGTTGCGGGCGTACTCTTGTCGATTGCTCTAAATGTTCCAGCCACAGAGGTAGCAGCAACTCGCTCTAATCTGTCATGACTAGCCACAGTAGGTTCTGCATTTGCATTAGTCACGATCGACACACTCATAAAAATCGAGATTGTGAGTAAAGATACAATCCGATTGATTTGAGTATGGTGGAGATTGGACTGTTGTGTATGTTGGGTCATGATTTTTGCTAAACTCCTCACCTAAAAAAGCACCACTCGTACGATCTTACTACGAGTGGTACTTTTAATATTTAACCCCAATTCAAACGAGCTTATTTGCTCTAAAAACTTCTTGAACTCAAGGCGCGATTCTCTTTCCCCAGCAGCATTTGCTGAGGATTTTATGTCGATTTCTAGTTTAAAAGTTTTATGAATCTAACTATTGTTTAGATCCCGATCTACAGCTACAATCTGCTGTAATTTTAAAGTAAGCATTTGTAGTGAAGGAGATGACAAATTGTAACTTTTGGAAGTATTCTTCTCACTTAGGCATTTATCTTATACTACTCACAGCATCGATTATGTAGGGACAGGGCTTCACCTGCACTGAGCGTAGTCGAAGTGTGCGTGCTCTCTAGTAACTCAGCTTCTCATTTAGGATTGCAATAACAACAGGAACAAGAAAAAGCTTTTCTTGTTCCTGTAATTTAATAACTAGCGATCGAGCAAACTTAGAACTAGAGCGATCCTAAATGAGCATCCTCACCTCTAGATGGCAGACATAGAGCCAAGCAATCCTACAGGTCAACGCTACTGCAAGGAACTTAGATAGGATTGCTATATCTATTGTCTAGGAGTAGGTGGAGCACTAGGAGCGGGTGGAGTAGGAGCACTAGGAGCACTAGGAGCCATACTAGGAGCTGGAGCCGCTGTAGGTGAAGATTGGCTGGCAACTTGAATTAGTTGACCTAACACTGATTGGAGAGCTTTTTGTCCGTTGGGTGCATCACTCAATGCTTTTTCAGGGCCGAGTTCGCCGACTAAAGCTTTAACGTAGTTATTGTAGGCACCAACCGATGCGTTGAGCTTGGTCGCACTGATATTGCCATTACTAGAGCGCATCCCTTGCACAGTATTAGCTAGATTGCTAGCAGCTTTGCCTGTCGCGCCATCAGCAGCAACACCAGCAGGTAACAATGCTGTAACTAAAGGTGCAGGTGCTGCGCCATTGATTACATCAAATGTGGCTGCATCGCCAACAGTATTAGCTGTCAAAGATTGTGAAAGCTGGTTGACAGCGTTTTGGCTCCCAGAGACATAGGAAGGTTCGCCGCTACCGACAGAACCACCACCACCAGTGCTGGTGATCGAATTGAAGATGTTACCGTTATCGGAACCATTACCAATTTGGGCACTAGCGGGAGCGAGATTGAGTGCGACTAGACTGGTAGCTACAGCACCCAGTCCTAACAAATAAGATGAGATTTTCATGTTGATGCTCATGATGAAGAGGATGAATAGTGCTGTTGGAAATTTGAGGATCGATCCTTAAATTTCCAACAGCTAATAAATCGAGTAGCTGAGATTAGAAACTGAATCCTAAACCACCGCTAACAACAAAGCGAGAACCGCCTGTTTCGTTGTTGACTAAATCGACGTATGCTGGGGTAATTTGGAGTGAAGCACCACCCAAAGGAATCGAGATAGGTAAACCAACGCCTAAATCTTGACCATTCCAGTCAGCAATTAGTGTAACAAAGGGTAATAAACGAGTACCAACACTACCGAAGACATTGATGGTATCTCGACCACTGCGGATATCACCAACTGTGCGGAAGCGACCAGCACCAGCACCAACTGATAGAGTGGTGTTGCTAAAGAAGCCTAGATTTGGATCTGGGTTGAGGATGACGCTAGCTACACCGTAGCCAGTCCGACCGCCATTGACACCACCATCAGTATTATTGCCGAAAACGCCGGAATTATTACCAAAGGTAATCGCATTTTCATAACCACCAGCGATCGCAAAGTTGTCGCCAAGTTGTTTGTGAATTTTGAAACTAATCCCACCGTTATCGAAGGAACCAGCACCTTGTCGGGTGTATGTAGTAGCAACAGTTTCCAATCCAAAGAAATTACGAGCGTCACCTAGTCCAATCCCAGCGGAGTAAGCATAAGTTTCTGGCCCTTTACCACCTGGTACTAAAGCTACTCCTCGATTAGTTGGTGGATTACCATAGATGTTCGGGCGGGTTTGGTTTTGGTAGCCTGCGCCGACAAAGAAGCCCGTGCTGGCACCAAAAGCACTCGGAGTAGTCAAACCACCAACAGGGTAAGTTCTGACTGCACCAGCAGAGATTTCTGGTAATTGGCTGGGGATACTCAACCTGGCGATCGCTTCATCAGCAGTTACTGCGGCTGTTGGAGTACCAGTGATACTGGTTACATAGACACCGTTAGGACAAGACGCGATGTATTTGTTTGCAGGGTTAGATTTGTCTAGAGCTGTCAGTTTGCCCGAACCAACCAATACTTGGTGGATATAAGCAGCTACATCAGCACGAGTCGCTACAGTATTGGGACCAAAGTTACCGCCAGGGAGCTTACTGCTATCATACTCGACACTAACAGCTACGCAGCGTTGAGTCGCGGCGATGAGGGCATTTTGACCATAGCTGGGAACTTGAGCCGCGTCACCGAATACGCTGTTGAGGTCTAAGGTGCCAGAAGGCTCTAGTTTACTACCATTAATCAGGGAAACTAGACTTTGAATCCGAATAATATTTTGATTGGGTGCGAAGGTGCCATTGGGATATCCAGCTAGGAATCCGCTTTGATAAGCTTTTTGGACGACGGCGGCTCCCCAAAATCTGTTGGGTACGTCTTTGAATTTACGTGCAGCCCGAATTGGTTGAAGGTCGAAAGCTTTGTTTAGTAAAGCGGCAAACTCAGCGCGGGTAATGGCTTGATCTGGCTTGAAAGTACCATCAGGATAGCCAGCAATAATCCCTTTTTCAACTAGAACTCTAATAAAAGGTTCTGCCCAGTTGCCAGCAACATCACTAGCCTGAGCGATTTGATTGTTTGCTGGCGTTGCTTGTGCAGTAGTAGTATTTACTGATTTTACTGCCTCAGCCAAAGGTGCAGATGCCGTAACCTTATTTAACTGACTATTATTAGGTGCAGTTGGCACTGCTAGCACAGGACTAATAGCAACTAGTACACCCGTAAAGACCGAACCTAGCATTAAGGATGCAATTCGACCGACCTGGGCATGTTTGAAAGTAGACTTTTGATTGTTTTGTTTCATGGTTTCTTTAATGCACTCCTCACCGGATAAATGTTGTCTTATGATTGTACTGCAAATTTCCGGATCGAGAGAATTGGGTGTTTACTGTAAGTTTACACAATGGGCAATTTTGAAAGTACGTTTATTTTACCGATCGGTTTAATACACGTACATTTCAATTATAGACTTAAACATCTAAATAGTGAATTGCCGGATCTCAGCCCTAACCTCGTAAGTTCAGATATTTGGCTGAGTACATTTGCGTAAAAAAAATATACTTTAGATGTATCGATCGAACTTTTACAAACTGTTTTTTAGCATTGCTCCTCACTAAGATTGCTTAGTTTACAACGCTTCAATTTATCAGTCCCTAACCTCTTACACTGTGTTACAATACTATTCGTATTTGTAGTCACAAGGTTATGAATCAAGCTTAAAACTCGATCGAAACTTTAATTCAACTTGTTTAAAACCGTCGATTGTGTCATAATATCATGCCCACTAAAAGCCGATCTTTGTTGAGTATTGAAGCTACAGCGGCAACTCTCGAAAAACTTATAAATGCACTTTCCAATCATCAGAAGTATATTATTCTGACGTCGATCGATATTGGTTTGTTCCTGACTTCAATTATTGCGGCGATCGGCTTTGAGTGGGGATTTGACCTCATACCTATGTCCCCGTGGCACCTCGGAAAGTTTGTGGTGCTAGAAATTAGTATCAAAATTGGACTATTTTGGGCGTTCAGGATTTATCAGCAAGTATCGAGGTACATCGATGGTGAATTTATCTTCACGATCGCTAAAGCTGTCATCACAAGTTCTGTAGCGATCGCGGCAATTGCTAACTGGTTTATCAATCCAGCAATTCCAGCTTCTATCCTAGTTAGTGATGGAATGCTGACGCTAATTTTGGTAATTGCTTTTCGGCTCAGTGTCCGGCTGACGCTGGGTAAGATGCGCCAAATCGATCCAGGTAAAAATAGTTGTGGTGTAGTCATTTATGGTGCGGGAAGTGCTGGCTGTATCCTAGCTCAAGCATTGGCTGGAGAAAATGGCAAGCGGCTCGTCGGGTTTGTGGATGATAGCCCCTATCTCCGAGGGCGGAACATTCAAGGCATCAAGGTTTATGCTCCAGCAGAACTAGTCAAGCTCAAGGCAAATATTGGGTTTGAGGAAATTCTCCTGGCAATGCCAATGCTCGATGGCGACAGGAAACGCGATATTTTAGCCACACTGCAAGTGCTAGGCGTACCTGTCAAAACCGTACCCAGTATGACAGAGATTTTAGGCGGTCGTGTCTCGATCGATAAAGTCCGCGAGTTGGACATTGAGGATTTATTGGGACGCAAAGCGATCGCCGCTCATCCCGAATTGTTGCAATACGATATCACCGATCGAGTCGTATTAGTTACGGGTGGTGGTGGCTCGATCGGTTCGGAACTCTGTCGTCAGATTGCCAAGCAGTATCCTAAATTGCTGATTATCTACGAATTGCATGAGTTCGCGCTCTATCAGATGGATCTGGATCTGAGTGAAAATTATCCCCATCTCAACAAAGTTGCCTGTTTGGGTTCTGTCACTGACGAGCGAGTTTTGACCCAAATTTTAACTAAATATGGTGTGGAAACCATCTATCACGCAGCAGCCTACAAGCATGTCCCGATCGTCGAAGCAAATCCAGTTTCGGGGATCGTTAACAACATCAGCGGGACGCTGACTACGGCTAAATGTGCGATCGCTTGTAAAGTCAAAAAATTTGTCTTGATCTCTACTGATAAAGCTGTCCGTCCCACCAACATCATGGGTGCAACCAAGCGCGTAGCTGAGTTAGTACTTCAAGGTTTAGCAGATCTCCCGAATCACAACACCTGCTTTACAATGGTGAGATTTGGCAATGTATTGGGAAGTAGTGGTTCCGTTGTCCCCCGTTTCCGCGAACAGATTGCCTCAGGCAAATCATTAACCGTAACTCATGCCGACATCACCCGTTACTTTATGACGATCCCCGAAGCTGCTACTTTAGTCATTCAAGCGGGTGCAATGGCAAAAGGTGGCGAAGTATTTCTGCTTGACATGGGCGATCCCGTCAAAATCTACGATCTGGCTACTCAGATGATCCGATTACACGGGATGGAACCTCACAAGGATGTCAAGATCGAGATTACAGGTTTACGTCCCGGCGAGAAAATATATGAAGAGTTACTGATCGATTGTAATGCTGCTCTACCGACGGGACATCCCAAGATTTTCTGTGCCCGTGAGGCTACGTTAGCCTGGAAGGAGCTTTCGCCTCAACTTACTAGCTTATTAGATGCAGCGGCTGAGTGTGAAGTTACTGAATGCGTATCAGTTCTGAATCGACTAGTGCCTGAATATCAACCGATGGGACAGTATGCCAAGGTTAAATATGAGGCGTTGGCAGTGTAGCTAGGGGCGATCGCAAAATGTTAACTCGTAGGTGCGGTGCTTGCCCACCCTCTATGGGTCATGCTTACCTAAGCGCAGGGGTTTAGAGCCTCCCACCTAAAGTGGATTGTTTTTAGGCTGGGGCAATCCCCAGCCTAAAAACTTCGCTGTCAACACTGTGCCTACGGCAGGATATCGCCAACGGCTTCGCATTGCCTACGGCAGGCTAACGCCAACAGTGCAAGCTGTCAACAGTGCAAGCTGTCAACAGTGCAAGCTGTCAACTGTCAACTGTCAACTGTTACTCCTGGGCTGACTCCTTCCGTTGCGAAAATCCCCAAGTGAAAATAATGGCTACCATGACGATCGTTAACGACTCAGGAATCTCTAGATCGGGATAGAGAGCGCGTACCAAGAGCTTAATCCCTACCAAACCTACAGCCACATATCCAGCATCTTCGAGATGAGCGTATTCATCCAGCCAGCGGATAAATAAGTCTGCCATAAACCTGAGTAAGATAATCCCGATCGTCGCTCCCGTAATCACCAACCAAGTATCGGTTGATACAGCAATCGCCGTAGCGACACTATCAAGAGAGAAAGCCAAATCTGTCACAGCAATAATCGGAATCACCTGCCATAGAGAAGTATACTGAGGGCGTTGCTGTTCGCCATCTTCATTTTTACCTGCTGTAAAATATTGAAAGACTAGCCAGAGTAAGTAGGCAGCACCTAGAACTTGAAATTGCCAATAGCGTACTACCCAAGTCGCGGCGACAATCAACGTCATCCGCAAAATATAGGCAAAGAGCAGACCGATATTTAATGCTTTCGGACGAAGTTTTTCGTCAATCAAGCCTTGGGAAATGGATGCTAGCGCGATCGCATTGTCGGCGGAGAGTACTGCTTCTAGTGCGACTAGTACTAAGAGGAGAATTGGTGTGGACAGACCAACATCTACTGGTAACTCGATCGGTTTGTCTATCATCGATAAAGTGAATGGGATGGGCAATGGTCAGAGCGATCGATTTTTGACGAGCAGCGACATCGGCAAAGTTGTTGCTGCTCGATTACTAGTAATTTATAATTTTACCAAACTTCGAGGGTTGCTTCCTTAATTGTAACTGGAACGTTAATCTCGTCGATCGCCATCGACCAGTTACCGCACTCTGTCAGAGAAGTTAACAATCCCGCAATGTGATGGTCGATGCTAGGGTCGCCAATGTTATGATTATCTGGCTTTGGCGATCGAAATTAATTGCGATCGAACAGTATTTTTATACTAAGATATAACTTGAAGTCTTTACCTTGTGTTTTGCTTGGTGCAACGCATAAGTGAGGAAGCATCTACCAGCGGATGTCACTTGTCCCTCAACCCTAATCCTTACCTAACCTATGAATAGTTGCATTTTGATGGCGGAGATTATCAAAAATCCCGAATTACGCTACACGGCTGACAATCAGATGGCAGTAGCCGATATGTTTGTCCAGTTTTCGCCACCACCAGGTAGTCGCGTAGACGATCGACATCCCACGATCGAAGTTGTTGGTTGGGGAAATTTGGCAACAGAAATGAAGGAAAATTATAAGATCGGCGATCGCGTGACGATCGAAGGTCGCTTGCAGATGAATACGATCGAGCGCGATGGCTACAAAGAAAAACGCGCCCAATTAGTGGCTAGTCGTCTGTATCACATGATGGCGATCGATTCCCCCGCTGTGGCACCCACAGCAGCCGCTACCACAACGACGTCGCCTTCATCTAGTCGAGCTAGCACTCAGACTTCGGCGCGGATCGAAGAGCCGCAAAACTTCGCTGCTGAGGATCAAATTCCGTTTTAGTCTCGACAGGCTCGAATCATTGAGTCGATTTGAGTAGGGGCAATATAAGAACCCATTTGAGAGCTTAGGCGGCGCGCAAGCTTCGGCAGATTATTCGTGAGATTTAAGCCTAGACTGAATTCTAGTCAAGTAACTCCTAACTACAATCTAGAGTGGAGTGAATGCCGCTCCAAGCTATCACACGCCATCCATCTGAAGGGCGAGTTTGAGAGGGCGGCGACCGAAACCGCGCTGAGGGAACCTCAACGTGCGTTTCGGTCAAGACGCGTTCCGCTCCTCAACGAGGGGTCTGGGGGTCGGAGCGATTCGCGCACGCCTCTGTTCCCCGACGGTTTAGCGGCGTTTTTATGTCTAGGGTTCCC
>ENA-OFCI01001478-OFCI01001478.1-metagenomes-genome-assembly--contig:-NODE-1478-length-10189-cov-3.189955_pt1 | contig 10189 bp, 14 predicted proteins | sample MGYA00153391_OFCI01 | MGnify analysis MGYA00153391 | reverse complement strand
CTGCTCGGAGAACGGCTCGCGGATCCTGGGCATGCTTCAAGGATGCAGCGCGCGTCGGAATTGTCCACCCTCGATGCCGTCAGCAAGCGATGTATTTGCGGCCGAACCTGTTCCGGAGAGCCCAAAGGCCGCCAAAGGCGGTACAGACGATATGAAAAAGACCCTTAGCACCGTCGCTGAAGAAACACAAATGCCACTGGTGGGACACGGCAATAATCACTCGGCGCCGGACTCAGCCTCAACTGCTTCGACAAGCGCAGCCGTGCCTGCAGCGCCGCCTAAAAAGCGTTAACTCCGACAAAGTTTTAGGATGCATCAGAGAATGTTATGCATGTATTCACACCATAAGAATTTTAAATTTTTAAAGTGTGCTCTATGTTTGGCGCTTTCATTATCCGGGCATGCCATGGCACAGGATCTTAATGTCGAGCTGCTAACCAAGTCAAAACTGATACCGGCAATAACGAAATCAGGCTTGGCGGGATCCACATGGCTATCAAGCTCTCGGCGCGAAGAAGCGTCGTCTATATTTATTCATTCATCTCAGCGCAATGTTAAAACATTGCCTAATGGCTGTGGAGGAACAGGGAGCAATGCCGTCTGCTATGACTATCGATCGGGCTCAACCCTTTTCAAACCGATGAGAAATCTTTTGCCAACCATTCCTGGCTTGGTGGCGCAGAATTTGACGATTCATCGTCATACCTTGATCGCTTCTTACAACTTTAAATAGCCGTAAAAAATTCTAAGACGCGTTGGACCGCGCTGCGCATTTCTCTTACTTGCCAAAAGTAGCCAATTGATCTAACGCGATTTGACTGCAGATAACAAACGCCACATCGTCGCAGCCTTTGCGGCCCAACCTATCAAACGTGCAGGACCAGTAAGAACAATAGCACTAACGACTACACCCACGAGAATGGGGCGCCTGGTGGCGAAACGAATGACGCTCGCTGGTGTTATGTAGGTATGCGCATAAACCTGTAAATACTGTTGCACCAGGTTTAATGTTCGCCAAATCGGCGCGCTCGAAGTGAATGAATCCGTACTGCTTTCAACAGATCGGACTTGTAGCTGCATACCAATCCGCTCGCGTGAACTATTCAATGCCAGCACGATTTCTCCGGGAGTTCGCTGCATCGTCATAACAATTCCATCACCCAGTCTGCATCTTTTTTGAGTTCCGCAGTCGTCTGCGCAAACGGCGCACTGTCTGTTGTTTGAGCTGCAGCGCAAAAATATGAAATACCCCCTGCAATAGCGAGTATCAAGGGAACCCCGAATAGGGCATGCATCCGGTAAGGAGTATCCCAAGCCATAGCAATAATGGCGACCAGTAAAAATACAACTGCCATCGCAACCAGTACTAATGCGGCGATCAGCAATAGCATTTTCCGTTTGATCCGCGCGCTTTCGGCACGCGCTTCCGCCATGAATAACTCTACATGCAACCTGCTCATACTGCCCAAATCAGCGACAAGCCCTCGCATGTAGAGCTTATCGCTGGTTAGCGCGCGCCATCCCAATTGCACCAGATTCATCGCAAGCGCTTTCGTTTCAATTTAATGATGATTGTTTTTTAATTCGATTAACGACGTGCGGAAAGAAAGCCCAGCGCAAATCCAACTGCAGCACCTACACCTGCGCCAATTGCAACCGATTGCCAAGGTTGGTCATGCACATAAGTATCGGTAGTTTCAGCAACCTGCTTGACTTTTTCACGCCCTTTTTGCTGCAGCGCAGTAGCTGATTCTGCAATGGCACCTACATAACCAGATAAACGATCTGCCACTGCGGCGAGCTCCGCTTTACCTGAAGTCTTGGCCATTTCCATGAGTTGATGTAAATCTGCTTTTACGGCCTCAGTAGCCTCACCGGCAGCACCACGCATCTGGTTCGCTGCTGAGCCGACATCCTGCTTGACATCACTGAATGTGGTGGCCGCTTTTGCACGTAATTGATCAAGTGTGGGGTTTTGGGCATTTGTACTCATGTTGATTCCTTTTGGATTAAAAAAATTATTGATCAGAAAAATGGGATTTAAAAAATGATGTTGGTAAATCAAACTATCGCCTCTACTTTCAGACGAAATTATTAAATATTTTTACGGGACTTTCTTGACTACTAGATGATTATCCACGCGCACAACACCCTTTACTGCAGCGGCAATTTTGCCACCACGCAGCCGCGCGTCTTCTGTCGGAGCCAAACCATTCAGCGCAACTACACCCTGTTTTGTATCAACATCAATTTTCACGACACTGAGTTGAGGGTCTTTGAGCAAATCAGCGTTTATGGAAGTGGTGATGGCTCCATCAGAAATTGCCTCCCCGGTTCTGGCCGCCGTGGCGCTGGAGCTGGCCGCAATTGACGACGCAGCGTTTGAGACGGCATTGCCCGCTTTATCCAGCTCGATACCAACTTTAGCGCTCGCAGCAGCCATTTTTTCATTTGTCTTGTCGATGGCGCTGTCAACCTTCTGACCGACGGTTTGACCATTGCTGGTCTGCTTGTTACAAGCTGCCAACATCAACGTCGACACCATGGCGCTGAGTAAAAAATAGGACGATTTACGGATAACCATAAGAATTCCTTTAATGCGGTAAATTCGATTAGACCGTGTATAGAAATAAGAAGCAAAATTGCATACATTTCTGCACGATCTGTTCGACTTTGATATTTTTTACAGAAAGTACTGCTTCCTTGACGGGCCTCGTCAAATATCATCATTTCATACGCACCTGCTACAGATTGTCAGTGCGTTTTATAAAATATTGTAGGACTGTGCCGACGCTGCAAAACATCAAGCCACTGTTCCCGTTAACGCTTATTTTTCACCGTGGATAACAACGGTACGCAGGCCGGTAGACTCGTGACAAACATCACAATGCCGCCTATCAGTAGCCAGATTGATGGGTCTATTGGGGCATCTGAAAAAATTCTTGACACATCAGAGCTGGCAGAATCCATCATAAACAAACTGATGGCGATGAGCAAAATACTGACGGCAAACGAAGTAAATACGGTAACCGCAGCAAACGAAGTGGGCTTAACTGATGCGGTCATTTTCAAATTAGCCATCGCCTTCACCATCATTAATGCCTGCTCAACGCCATCTTCAAATCAGTCTAAATAACAATTTTCATGAGCGAAAATTATAACGGCTTACGTCCACTGATCACCCGCAAAAGCACGATCACAATAGCGATCACCAACAAAATATGTATCAAACCACCCATCGTATAAGCCGTAACCAGGCCCAGTAACCATAAAATAATAAGAACAACAGCAATGGTGTACAGCATGATTATTTCTCCTCTAAAGTTATTGAAATGCCAACTAATTGCCCAAATGGACGCGCCTGATTTCAGACATCAATGCGCACCCATTTTTGATTATTACCAAGCCAATAGTTGATTACTGAACGCGGCGTTCGACCACAATCTGCTCAACCTCAACACGACGATTGGGTTCCAGGCACTTGATCAGATTAGAGCGTTTTTTATCCGTGCAAACTACGACTGGATTAGCTTCGCCCTTGCCCTCCGTTTTCATGCGGGAAGAATCAACACCTTTGTTAACCAGGTAATCTTTTACGGAGATGGCGCGGCGTTCTGAAAGTCGCAGGTTATATTGATTGGAACCAATACGATCTGCATAACCCGTGATCGCTACATTGCTGACTTCGCGATTGCGGTTAAGTGCAGTGGCGATGTCATCCAGCTTGGGCTGTGGCATCTGCAATTCAGCGCTGTTAAAAGCAAACAGCTCAGTGGCTGACAAGGTGTAACGCTCGAAGCGCGGCTGCACCGCCGGAGTGGCTGGTGGTAGCGGCGCGACCGGTGTGACCGCCGCAGGGGCAATTACTTCAGGCACAGGATCCGGCGCACGAGATACATAGGTTGCGGGCATCGGCTTAGTACGGCCGAAGCGATAGATCAAACCGGCTGAAATAAAATCAACATTACCTTTATTGCCAACGGCATCATCAACACGATAACGTTCACCTTCAACACGCATCGCGACCGCGTCATTGAACGCATATTGCAAACCCACGCCGTACTTGACATTAGTTTGGCGTTTTCGTGGGTCAGAATTAACCCCGCTGGCAAAGCCTGTGCCGACGAAATGGTCTTTAGCTTCAGCGTTATTGGCACCTACACGCGCAAATGCAGAAAAGCTATCGGAAAGAGGAATCGTGCCAACCAAATCAAGATTGTAGCCCGTGAGTTTAATATCGCCCGTGATTGAGCCTGCTGGTACGGTATTGCCAACATACACAAATCGGCGCAAATCAAAATAACCGCCTTCAAGCGAGAGATATTTATTCATCTGATAGCCCACAAACCACTTAGTCGCAGTCTTATGGTCATCGTCATGGATAGAGTTGGTGATAAATCCCGGCGGCAATCTGGCACCGAGAAACCGTGAATCGTCCAGTTTGGAAATGGATCGGCCTACATTACCGCCAATGTACCAGCCAGTATCTTGTGCCATAGCGACTGAACTGCTGATGGCCGCAAGCACCATCAAGCTCAACGTGGTTGCTGCTGTTCTATTTGCTAATTTCATCATTTCTCCAAAGAGAGGGTTGGGGTTGAAAAACGTTAAAAATTTTTGCTTCAATTGTATAAAATTACGAAGCAATCCTTCACCTTCTTCCAACCTCTGGAAATTGATAAAAGATTGCTTGTCGTAAAAGTCCTGATTACTGAACGCGGCGCTCAATTACGATTTGTTCAACTTCAACGCGGCGATTGGGTTGTAGGCACGCAATCAGATCAGCACGCTTTTTATTCGTGCAGACCACGACCGGATTAGCTTCGCCTTTGCCTTCAGTTTTCATGCGGCTTGAGTCAACACCTTTATTCATCAAGTAATCTCTTACCGACGCCGCACGACGCTCGGAAAGCTTCAGGTTGTATTGGTTGGAGCCGATACGGTCTGCGTATCCGGTAATAGCCACATTGGTGACCTCGCGGTTGCGATTGAGGGCGGTGGCGATTTCATCAAGCTTCGGCTGCGGCATCTGCAATTCAGCGCTGTTAAAAGCAAACAGATCAGTGGCTGACAAGGTATAACGCTCGAATCGCGGCTGCACCGCCGGAGTGGCAGGGGGCAGCGGTGCGACGGGCGTGACCGGTGCAGGGGCCACAATTTCGGGAACCGGATCCGGGGCGCGTGATACATACGTTGCAGGCATCGGCTTGGTGCGACCGAAACGATAGATCAAGCCCGCCGAGATCAAATCAACGTCACCTTTATTACCAACCGCATCATTGACGCGATAGCGTTCGCCTTCAACCCGCATGGCAAGCGCATCATTGAACGCGTATTGCAAACCGACTCCATACTTGACGTTCGTGTCGCGCTTTCTCGGGTTGGGGTTGATCACGTTGACAAACCCTGTGCCGACAAAATGGTCTGTGGCTTGGGCGTTATTGGCACCGACGCGCCCAAACGCAGAAAATCGGTCGGTAAGCGGGACAGTACCAACAAGATCGAGATTGTAACCAGTGAGCTTGATGTCGCCGGTCAATGTGCCTGATGGCAAAGTCGCAGCCACAAACCCAAATTTACGGAGGTCAAAGTAGCCGCCTTCAAGGGCAAAGTACTTATTGATCTGATAACCAGCAAACCACTTGGAACCTGTTTTGCGGTCATCGTCGATAATTGAGGTGACAGTAAATCCACTGCCTGTCAGACTTTTGATGATCCTTGGATCATCGATCTTCGCTCTTGATTGACCGACGTTACCACCTATGTACCAGCCTGAATCCTGCGCCATTAAGCATGGGCTGGCGATTGCGGCGAGCACAACTAATCCCAGCGTTCCTGTTTTTTTTACTAGTTTCATGTTTTTCTCCAGAAGGATTTAAAAACTTTTGCATCAGTTTCAAAATGATGATTAACGATTTTGGCGATAGCTTTTAAAAGGCCGGCAGCAATTTTTGCCGCCGACCTTTCTTCATCACTTTTTATGGCCCCGGCACATTAACCGTTGTGCTTTGCAAAGCAACCGTTGCAGCTCCGATTGCGCCAGCCAAAATCCGGCCATTGATGGTTGCACCGGTATTGCTGGTGACATCTCTGCCCGCCAATATTGTTCCCTGGAAAATAGTGCTTGAACCGATGGTTGCATCCGCAGTTGGTACCCAAAACACATTTTTAGCCAGAGCACCGCCAGTTAGTAACACGCTGCCGGTTACGGTGGTTAACGAAGACCCAATCTGGAACACCCAGAGAGCATTCGGGTTGCCACCCGCATCAAGTGTGACCGGGGCCGGACCGCTAATCAAAATCGTGGTGCCTGACGTATAAGTACCAGGCGGTAGCGTGAGCCCACTTAGGTTTGCACCACCTCCAAGTGAGTTAGGGCCAACGCCAGGCGGCAGCGCTTTAGCAAAGTTATAAGCTTTCAGCAAGTCTGCTTTTGCCGCTGCTGCCGCTGCATCGTTTACGTGAATTGTGCCGTTCACCTGGGCCGGTGGAATACCCTGCGAGGTACCCGGGCTCAAGGCCACATCACCGTTAATCAAAGTCGGTCCGGTGCTGGTAATAGCAGAGGTGGACATAATGCCGTAGGTGCTAGCAGTTCCAAGATCGATCCCTGCTGGACCTGGCGGAACTGGCGGAATAACTACACATGGATTGGCTACCGTAAACATCCAAACATAATCACTGACCATTGAATTAGCAGGTAGCGCTGTATCTTTAACACCTAGAGCGCCGCCTTTAATAGTTGCGGTGTAAGTATTTGTGGCAAGCGGCGCAGCGGGTGTGAAGGTTGCAATTCGCCCTGTAGCCGAATCAAGAATTACTGATGCAGCCACAACAGGAGTTGATGCAGGTGCCGGTCCCGTAATGGTAAAGGTGCCCGTTGTCACAGTTAACGGATCCATACGCAAACCCGACGGCACATTAAACGTAGCGTTAACAGTCACGTTTGGACATACACCGACTGCCCCTGCTGATGGGTTCGTGGAACCGACAGTAATAATAGCGGGCGGAATGGGTGAAACCGTGGTGAACTGCCACACATAGTTGCTCGCGGCGGGAAGAGGTGCTTGGTTGCCCGCTAAAGCATTGCCTGCCAAATCGGTGGCACCCGAAGTAACGGTGGCGGTGTAGGTCGTTCCGGCCGCGAGCACAGCAGCTGGTGTAAATGATGCGGTTCTGGAACCTACGGAATAGTTCACACTACCGGCTGGCGACACGCAAGGTAATGCGCAAGTCAGTGTAAAAGTAGCTGCTGTAATCGATCCTGGCGCCATATCTTCAGAGAAGACGGCCGTAATTGCCGTATTGGTTGCAGCACCCGTCGTTGGGCCTGGCGACGTTGTGGCCGGCACGGTCAAGATTACAAATGGTCTTGTTGTATCCGGTACAACCCCTGTTGTGAAACGCCAAACATAAGGAGCAGGTAACGACAGACCGGTCGCAAGGCTTCTGGCACCGGTAACGGTTGCCGTATAAAGCGTCAGAGGCTGAAGCGCAACGGCTCCCGTTGAGTAAGTAGCGATGCGATTGGTGGCATCCAGTGTCACCGTCCCGGAAGGACTGGTGCAGGGTGCGCTGCAGGTCACGGTGAAGCTGGCTCCGCCTGTGATAGGCGCCATCGCTTCACTAAACGCAGCAGAGATAATAGTGTTGTTGATCGGCACATTGGTGGCATTATTGATGGGTGCTACCGCAGTCACTGAAGGCGGGAGAACGGCAATTGCACCAACGCCCAGGATAGGGTCCCGTCCGCCGCTGCCGCTGCCGCCGCCACATCCTGCTATAAATGCGGCAAGTAAAACAGGAATCGACCAGATCAGACGTTTGGAATAACTATTGAATCTATTCATTTTGTTCCCCTTCGGTTTAATTATCGTTGTTGACTGTTTGCGCTCAACTGACCAGCGTCGCCCGATAAATCAGTAGTGCACTAATGTTGCGTTAAGTTGGAATTCAATCTCAGCAGACACCAAATGCACTATAAACATAGGGCATTCATTTACAAACTAAGCAATCTCGCCATTATTTAGTAAGGTTCAATCGGAAACGAGACGAGGCTGTCCTCTTTTGTTGTCAGGATAGTCTTACAAAAGTTTATCACCACTTGGGCAAGAATGCGCTCGCCTGCATAGACGCTCTGTACGGCTTCGTACATACAGCTGATTTTTTTTAACATAGCCTGTGAGCCTGTAGCCGTTGACGATCTCATGTCAGATGGGGCAAAAGTTGTGATCTGATATCGGAATTGAATGTTGGCTTCTCCGAGTGCTCCAATTGAATCCCCGCGGGCGAATGATATAGAAGGAGATATGGATGAGAATTAAGGACCAATTGCCCATCGCCAATAGATTATTGGCTGCGCTTCCGCGCAATGAGTATCAGCGCTTGTTACCCAAGCTTGAGCTGGTTACGTTGGATTTTGGGGTGATTCTGCATGAAACGGGAAGGCCGATCAAACAAGTCTATTTCCCCAATAATTCACTCGTCTCTTTGCTGACATTGGTTGATGAACGCATGGCACTTGAAGTAGGCATGGTTGGCTGCGAAGGCATGGTGGGAATCGCTCTGTCGCTAGGCGTTAAAGCATCGCCAGTCCGCGCTCTGGTACAGGGAGTCGGCACGGCGATGCGGATGACGGCTGCACAGTTTGGTAAAGAGTTGCGGTCTAGTCCGCGTTTACAGCAGGCCGTTCATGTTTATACCAACCAGTTGATGGCGCAGGTTGCGCAGTCGGCTGCGTGCAACCGTTTTCATGTCGTTGAGTCACGCCTGGCACGCTGGTTGCTGATGACGCGCGATCGTGTAGGAACAAACAGTTTTCGTCTGACGCATGAATTTCTGGGCCACATGTTGGGGGTACGCCGCGTCGGCGTAACTAAAGCGGCCAACGCGCTTAAGGCCCACAAGCTGATCGATTACAGCCGCGGCAACATTGACATCCTCAATGGTCGTAGCCTGGAGAAAGCGGCCTGCTCATGTTACGCGCTCGACAAAAAAAGATACGGCAACCCTTGATACGGTAATCAAACTCCCTGATTAACTGTCGCCACAGCATATTGATATTTAACGCCTGAAATTTGCCTGACGTAACCTTAAAAAGCGGATTTTCAGGCAGCTAACCATTTTATAAAATCAAAAGCGGTATTTATTTCAGATTGTCGATTGTTTAAGTCACCATTTGATGACCGTCTTCTCACTTGGTGCGGTTAAGTACACACGTACAGTACCGATGTTTTTTGTCGTATTGTTGACTTTAATCGTAGCTAAATAGTCTTTTTTTAAGCTAGCTAGGCACAAGTGCTTGCTAAATAAGGGCTGCGATCAGTATCGGATATGCATTTAGCTTCTCCGACGGCCGTCTAATAAAGTTTTTATTAGACGAAAACGCACTGGTAAAGCCTGATGCTAACAAAGAACAAAAGTCGGTTACCGATTGCCAACAAACTGCTTGCCGCACTTTCGCAGACTGAATATCGGCGGGTGATGGCAAATCTGGTTCCTGTTGAACTGCACGCGGACAAGACACTGTATGAGTCTGGCGACACTATTAAATATGTGTACTTTCCCAATGACGCACTGATCTCAATGCAAACGATGGTTGATCAACGACATTCCCTTGAAGTTGGCATCGTTGGCCGCGAAGGTATGATCGGGATTATGGTCGCAATGGGGATTAGCGTAGCACCGAATAGAGCCGTGGTGCAATGCAGCGGCAGTGCCATGCGCATGAACGCTGCCGCTTTTCGTAAGGAGTTTCGGCTGGGCCAGTCGATGCAGCGAGAGATACATCTGTTTACCCGCACTCTTATGATTCAAATGGCGCAAACCGCAGCCTGCAACCGTTTTCATAGCGTTGAAGAACGGCTCGCACGAAGGTTTTTAATGACCCGCGATCGCCTGGGTTCAGACCATTTTTCGCTTACCCATGAATTTCTCGGCGACATGTTGGGTATACGCCGGGTTGGCGTCACTAAAGCCGCGTACCAGCTCAAGCAACGTAAATTGATCGACTACAGTCGCGGTAACGTTGCCATTTTGAATGTGCGTGGATTGCAGGCATCGGCATGTTCCTGTTACGAAGTCACCCACGCCAAGGACATTCACGGCAAAGCTTGAAGGTGACACAGGAAAAAAGTAGCCGGACACCGAAATGAAAAGCAGCCATTTCTGGATTTTGTGTTTAGTCACA
>ENA-OFCI01001477-OFCI01001477.1-metagenomes-genome-assembly--contig:-NODE-1477-length-10193-cov-12.891793_pt1 | contig 10193 bp, 11 predicted proteins | sample MGYA00153391_OFCI01 | MGnify analysis MGYA00153391 | reverse complement strand
CAACCAATATGGGTTTCCTATCTCCCTTTAATTGTATCGAATTGAGGTCGCACCCTTATCACCTGTAAAATTTGAAGGATTAGGATTTAATTCAATAGTCACTTTTGGATAACCAGCCACAATTCGCCATTGTTCTTGTGTGACTTGATATTTGCCTATGAAGAAGTCGGGAATGGTGACTTCATGCTGTGGTCCTTCATCGTCCGATCGTTCTGGCTCGTCATCAGGCGATCCCATGGTGAAGGTGCCGCCTGAGATAAGGACCATTTTTAAATCAATCTCAGGGCTAAGAGCTTCGGGGTAGAATTGAGCGGTAAGCTTACGCTTCTTGAGTTTGAGCGTCATTGGGATTGGGTGTCTAGCCAGTGGGTTAGATCTTCGATTGTGGTGAAGTCGAGGAGAGATTCTCCCAGTTTATCTAGGGAACCCTTCGACAGCCCATTCAGAGTTGACAACAGCGATTCTGGAAGTTCACCAAACTGTCGAACGAGTTGGCGTTGCACCAATGAGCGTTCTCCCAATTCGATTCCTCGTGCTTCGGCCCTTCGTTCGATCGTTGTGACGTACTTCATTTTCTTGGTCTCCTCAAAGGCTTCTAATTCGATGTCAAACTGTTGAGATAATGACTCTGGGAGTGTCATCATGAAATCCAGAAAGTTGTAAAGTTCCAGTATATCTTGCTTTTCGTAACCCCGATCGTACAGCATCGTCGTCAACCGAAATTTCCAGGCTTTACGGGATGCTGGGTCATTGTGAGTTTCTTTGGTTTTCAGGTGTGCCATGGTGACGATGGCAAATGGATGTTCGTTATTTTCGAGTGCTTCCCAATTGTCTTTGTAATCTAATAGTTTAACCATTGGGAATTCAAAATGAAGGTTGCAACACCCCTATTTACAATTGAGTGTTCTGAGGTAAGGTATCACTGAATCAAAATTGAACTCGACTCTAAGTTAAATCAATTAGAATTGGCTCTTCTATAATTAATTCCACCAATCCAGTATCAGGCTCCTCATTTCCCTCAAATTGCAAGTTTATCATAGCAGTAGCTTCAACCATTTGATGGGGGATTATTTCTCCAAAGGTTGGAACATTCTCATCCAAACTCGGATTATAAGCTTCATTATCAAAGTACCTAATTTCGACAAAAAAGTTGATTCTGACAGATAGTTCAAATGAGTAAGTTGTTGACACTGGAAAGCATTTCTCATCATATTCCTCTTCAGGGCTTTCTGACATATTGACATCAATAATCTCTACGGAAACTCCATCTTCTAATAAATTTATCTCGTCAATATTGAGTCCTTCTCTTGGATGAGAACTTGACTGAAACTGATATTCTGCGTCAATAAACGCATCAACTATTACGGACTCATAGCAGTTGTTCAGGGCCTGATAGACTAAGGGATAGCGTTCTTCGTCACTAGAATTTTCCCAGTTCTCAGAATCATAATCAATATCCTCTTCTTCATATATTGATTCATCGCTCTGTTGTCGATCAACCTCTACTCTAGTAGGTTCAATCTGGTTCATTTCATCAAGCTGTTTGACATGCAACCTCTTCCTTTGTATCCGACTAAATCCATTCAGCGCACTCAAATCCCGCCCCTGGGTTGCTGCAATCACCCGAATGAAAAGCTGTTCCGCCACCTCCAAATCTTCCTCCAGTTCCGCTCCCTGTGCGACCAATCGCAACATCGCAATATCCCGATCGGTCGCAAACTGCGGCAACAGAATCAAGTAGGACTTCTGCTGAGGCTCCACTAACGTCATCGGCATCTGCTCCGGCTTGTCATGCTGCCAACAAATCTGCGGAACCCGATCGCGCAAATACAAATCCAACCGCTCCACCGTCGCACAATTCCGTTCCCCCGGCATTCGCAACGCTTCTAACAACGCTACCGTAAATGCCCCCTGCTGCAATGCATCAATCTCATACGCACTCTTGTTCCGTTGACAAGAAAACACCGTAATTGCTCCCGGTTGCTTATCCCCAATGCCAACCGAACTCGATCGATCGCCCTCCTTCCGGTCAGCATCCAAAAGTAAAATCACATTATCCGCCCCCGACTTCAACAAACTCTCCCGCACAAAATTTATTGCGATTGCCCTCTGCTCAGGATTTGGCAGTCGGGGATTATAGTCGGATGGTAATAGATAATCCCCGTTGTTAATCCGTTTTCCTTGCCCCGCAAAGAAAAACCAAATATTATCCCCCGCTGTTAACGGCTTTACTTTCGTTGTAAAGCAATCATTCAAAAAATCTTCTAACTCACTAAATCGCGGCAGTTTAGCTCCATCCACCCCATCTGCGAAACAAAATACTCGATCGAACTTCGCTTCATTGAAAAAGTCTCTCATCGCTTCAGCATCACGGTTTGCATACTTCAAGGACGTGATGTATTGATAGTCATTTACACCAACAACGACCGCCCAATTCTTTCCACTCCCAATTCTTTTTTCTTCCTCGATCGCACCCTCCTCCTCGATCGTCACTGTTTCAAACTCAAACATCTGCAACGGCGGGAACCCAGGAACGATCGTTGGTTCGATAATCTCAAAGGAATCCTCAGTCCCAACCTCAGATACTATTTCGATTATCTCGATCGGTGCATTCATTCGCCCCATCGCCTGACTCACCCTCGTCGCCAACTTCAAATATTCTGCATTCTCCAACAACCTCGATCGCTGTTCTTTTAACACCTGATCCAAAAACGCCATCTCCGATCGCCCCACCCCGAAGCTCCCCGGCTCCGAGATCGCCCCTTCCCAATGTGCAACCTCCACCGCAATCTGCTCGATCGCCGCTGCCCGAAGCTTAACCACACATAACATCGCCGCCCACTGCTGATGCTTGCGCTGCCGATCGCTCAGATAAGGATTCACCCGTGCCAAATGCTGCACATACCCCACCAGCACCTGCGCAATCTCTTCCACTTGCCCAGGCTTCTGAATATCAAGCTCCTGAAGCGCAATAGACTGCACCCCAGAATCCATTACATAGCGCTCATAGCCCACAGATCGACATAGCTCCGACAGCAGCAAATCCGCCTCCGCCACCCAAGACACTCCCGGCAAGAACTGCCCCCGCAAATACCCCACTAGCTCCGGCGTTAGGACAATCGGCACCGCCACCACCAGCACCAGCGATCGATACTCCGGCCCAAACTGTCGCACAAAGCGATCGAGCCTCCACTGGGCAGCATTGCGATCGTCATTTTCGATAAGCTCTATCATTTGCATCCCCTCCAACTATCCCAAACATTGGGTCATCTCATTAATCAGCCCCACAAACCCCTCCCGATCCATCGATCGCATCGGCACCAAATGCGCCAAAATCTCAGCCCCACTTCGGCTCCACCGATCGATCGGCATCGGATTTAGCCAGCCCACCATTTCCGTCCTCGATCGCACCGTCCCCACAAAGCGCGTCGTCTCCCGAATCCTCGATCGATTCCTGCGTCCCCGTGCCGCTCCCGCATCACTCACCATCACCACACTCGTCTCATCATCAATGCCCTCTAGGATTTCAGACAATGCGATCGGCTTCGTCAGATGCTCATCCTCATACAAAAACTCCTGCGGCACATTATAAAAATAAAACACACTCACTGACTCCAACGCCCGCTCCAGAATCGCCGTCTCCACCAAATCCCGACTCCACCGATGAAATGGCACCATCGACCCCTGCTGATCAATCAACAACAACAACCGCGCATGATTCACCTTTTGCCTACGCATCACAGGACCGACGTAGAAGCCCTGCCGTGCGACCTGCCCTACCGTGCCAGCCACATCCAGCACCGTTCTCGGCCCATCCGCCCTTAAGCGCCGCATCGATCGCCACCCATAGGACATCGATCGCCGCGACACCGGACCCACACTTTGCAATTCAAACTCATCCAAATCCTGATCCAGTGTCGGTACCTGCACAGGCAATGGACTAAAGCCCACTGAAGGCGTGACAGGCGCAGCTTCTCGCACTGGATTTGGCATCACCGTCTCGATCGACTGCGACGAAATTTCATCCGATCGGTCCTCTTCAGTTACGTCTTCAGAAGGCGATCGTTCATTCGTGGGCTTTCGTTCTTTCGCCTGATCGACAACCGCCTTCACCACCATTCGCCACTCGATTTCCCACTCAAGCTGATCCAGTTCCGAATGACACCATACCGATCGTAGCACCAGCCCTAACGCCTGAGAATCAGTTCCCCCAAAGCCACCCTGCACCGCATCGATCGCTGCCTTCAATTCCCCTACGCCCAAGTGAAACTTTCTCCTCACTCTCCGAAAGGCATCCTGCACCGCAATTAACGGAAACTCGATCTGGGTAGATTCACTAGTAGATTTGCCCTGAAACCCCTTCATACGCTCATCCCTCCAGCACCGCCGAAAACTTTCCCCAATCCTTCTGCACCTTAAACAACAACTCCCGGAACGGAATCTTCTGCTCATCAGTCGATCGCAATAGCGGCATCCAAGTTGTCGGGCTTCCGAAGTTCATCAACGCCTCAACCCAATCCAAAAACTCACTCGTCGATGGCTCTTTAAACAATCCACCTGTCGATCTAATGGATAGAAAACGATCGATCGCTGCATTCAATAATTTAGACTGATCATGTTCTGCTTCCGTACCCTTTAGCGTTGTGGACAGCACATCATCGCCGTAGTGTGATTTAACAATATTTTCAAGTCCTTTGCGATCGGGAAACTTCATATAGTGATAAATGCACCGACGCAAGAACGGCAATGGTAAATACCCCTTCTCGCGATTGCTCGTGATAATTACGATCGGTTCATGTTGTGCCTTTACCTCCGTAGGCTGCCCCTTACTTCCCGGCACCTCAAGCACCTTAAAACTCCAAGGCTTATCCAACACCGTCAAGAGATCATTCGGAAAATCCAAATCCGCCTTATCAATCTCATCAATCAACACCACTGCCGGACAATCCCCCAGCCGAAACGCATTCCCCAACGCTCCAAAGCGAACATAAGTTTCTGGATGACTCGGATCACGCTGTGAGGTAAAGGCATCTTGTTTCATCTGCACATCATGCAATCGTAGCAATGCATCATACTCATACAGCCCTTCCTTCGCCAAACTCGTCGATCGAATATCCCACCGATAAAACGGCAACCCTAGTTCATAAGCGATCGCCTTCGCCAACTGCGTCTTTCCACAGCCCGCTTCCCCTTCGAGCAACAACGGACGCCCCAAATGAATCGCGAGTGCGATCGCTTGCTTGAGTTCCGCATCATCCACCACATAAGGATCCATCTCCTGCGGTGAATCTGTATGGGGATTCTCAGGTCTTCGCGATCGATCGCCCGTGAATTGGTATTTCTGCGATCGGTCTTTGCGTTGCTGTAGCTTGGTCGTTTCTTGGGTCATTATTCTGCACCTGTCTTCTCTTTAAGACTACCGTGTTATCAACCCGCCAACCGCTCTAGTTCTTGCAAAAGTTTGACCTCCGTTGCAAACGGTAATCCCTCAGACGATCGCCAAATCGATCTCGGCACTTTCTCAATTTGGTCTGCCGACAACGACAACCGCGAAAATTTTCTCATCCAAGCACGAATGTCATCTTCTTTCCATTTCTCCTCATGCAGCACCACAAACTTGCCATCTGTAAAATTCACGGGTTTGCAACTTCGTTCTTTGAGAAAATCCTTCTCCAGATCAGCCTCTAACGTCATCACCCCAATAAACAGCGCTGATTTGTTCTCCATTAAGAAATCCGACATTCGATCGATCACTCGCCCCCAAAACTCCTCCATAAACCAGCCAACAAACTCACATTTCCCATCCATATCCGGCAGATTAACCTCAATGAAGAAGATATTGCAGCTCTTCAGCACCGACTTAATTCGCTCCAAAACCAGATCCACTGTTATGTCCTGTAATGGCAACAGCTCAATCCCAAGCTGCTCACCCAAGTTATTCAGAAACTCAATCGGCGTCGGCTGCCCCTCTGAAATTCCTACTCGATATGGTTGTGAGAAGTGTCCCATATCCGAGCTGTCGATCGTTTTCTTGAGATATTCAACATACCGCTTCCCCAGAAATTTTTCATAGTTCTGAAAAAGGAATAGAGACGATCGGGATGGACTTTTCTCAATCCGCTTCAAAATCGCAGAAGTCGTCTTTCTAGACTTTACACGATCAATTTTATGAAGATGTTCATCCCACTGCGTTGTAAATTGGCGAAACTGAGCAGGGTTCGATTGAGAAAAATTCATTGTGTAAGCAGTCTGAACATCAATACTCCGCTCATACTCTTCTTGTGCTTTTTCGGCTTTCTCAATATCGAACAATAACTGTGCCTTCTGGTCCTGATACTGTGATTTGCGAACGGCTTCAAGAGGCTTATCCAGTTCATCTTCTACTGCTGCTAAATCTTTTTCGAGTCGTGAAATTTCTCGTGCAAGCGATTCTTGTTGGCGTTTTAGACGTTTTTGTTCAGCAGTTTCCATCCTAATCCAGTTCCATTCCTAAGGTAGCGTTTCTTCTAATAGTTCGATTTTTTGAATGAGTTGTTTTTTCTGCTCTTGCAATCGGCCTTCACGAATAGCCTCAAGCGGTATTCCCAACTCATTTTCTACCGCTACCAAGTCCTTTTCTAAACGCGCAATCTCTAACTGATTTGATTTCTGAGTCCGAGTTAACCGCACTTCTACAGCAGGCTTCTCTTCTTTCTTCCCTTCATTCATCGTCCGCTCCTTCAAAACTGGAGTCCATACCTCCACATCATTCGCCATCCCGGATAGCCCCATCTCATACGCTTTCCGATACCCACGCCCCGCAAACAACCCATCGTAAAACGCCTCCGCAAACTCGATCGCAGCCCGATCGCCAATCGACAAGCTCATCCCCACGACACAAGACACATGCCGATGAATCTCGATCGCCTGCTCTTCTGAATAACAAGCATTCAGTACCACACACTCCACACAGGGAAACAGCCTAAACATCCGTTTCAACGCATCTGCCGACACTGCACGAATTTGTCTATCCTCATCTAAAACGAGAATGCCCTTCTCCCCCGTCCCATGCCCTGAAAAATGGACAATCTCCGGTTTCAAATCCTCGATCGCCCGCCGAAAATCCTTCCATTGCACCGCCGTCCGATGCTCCAGCTTAAACTCAGTCTGAAGTTTCGATCGCTCCAACGCCCGCCGAATATCCAGCACCTCCTGGTCCAGATCCAGCACATCAGTCCCTTCCGGATTCGCCGATAAAACCAAAATCGTCTTCATACCCAACCCCAAGCTCTACAGCAAACATCAAATCTTCCGGTCGCGTGACCAGTTTTCAGTCTACAGCAAAAATTCAACTTTGGTGCCCACTGATACACCGTATGGCCACCTAAGACCGTTTCACCCCCGATTTATCACGATCGACGCCCCGCCTGCAACGCCCGAATTCGCTCTAGACTCCCCACCGGAATCGGGTAGTGCCATTATGTAAAGGATGAGAAATAGTAGGCTAACTCTAGAAGCTTTGCCACAAACATCTACCCATCAAACTTCATAAAAGGCATTATCCAGAAATGAATTCCTCTTCCTCAAGGCGAAACGACAGCCGATGGCCCAATATGCAAACTCGCGGCTGTTCTCTCTCATTAATCCCAACAATGAACTGTATCAAGTCCTGAGCATTCTGCAATATCTTCGTCAGCGCTTTGCGATCAACCAACAGTTTTGATGTGGATAGCGTTGTTCCAATCACCCTCAAACTTCGGACGCAGGTTCCTCAAGGTTACGCGTTCAGTTGCAGGGTTATTTCATTCTAAATAGCTTCTTTAATACGTCTAGACCGTAGCCTGCAAGCCGTTGTGCCTTTGCCATATTGGTTTCTCCCGCATCTCGATAAAGATTGAGTGCTAAGTTACGAGCCGTTGCAAAAATGGCCGGGAGATCGCCGACTCGAATTCTAGAGGCATCTTCTCCTTGGGTCACATCTCGGACATAGTGAACTTTATTTTCAACGCCCCAATAATCACGAATTCGGATGGCAAATTGTTCAACTGTTTCGTCCAATGAACTGATGTAATAACGATGCTCAGGCTTTTTAATCTGAATATATTCACCTTTCAACGGGTGACGATAACTCGTGACTCGAATGATGCTCCGCAGTCCGGACCACTCTTCGCTCTCAGAGAGTCCTTCCCAGCCTGTCCACAAGCTCACACTTCGGCGCTCTACCCGTCCATGACCTGTTTCAACCGTATGAATATAAGATTCTGATTTAAAGGTTTTCTGAATTTGCTCATGAAAATGGCTGTGATTTCCTTTCAATGCCCCAAGATAGTCATTACCAGACTCAATAATTAGCTCACAAGTTTTTTTTGAGTATTTAGGGCATCAAAGGCAAAGACCACACCCTGTCGGGCTAATGCTGCCAAAACAGGGGGAATAGCGTTGATTTCATTGGTTTTACAATCGACTTGTTGGGGCGTTAAGATCAGTCCTCGTTCGACTAAGTAGACCGTCACCAGTTGAATCGCTAGATGGGACTCCGTCCGATTGGCACCCGTTTCAATAGTATAGGAACCCCGGAGGACTTTTCCATCTAGGGCGATGGTTTCGCCGCTTTGAGGTTCGATTTTGAAGAAATTTGCGATGCAAACTCCATACGTTTGATAATCCAAGCCCAGTAACGCCCGACGAAGCGTACTATAGGACGGAATCCCATGCTTCGGGAACCCAAATAGCTCTATCAAAGGCGTTCGGTAAGCCTTTAACCAATCCCCAATGGCGAGGAACCCACCACATCCTGCGCTAATCGCCAGGGTAAATAAGGCCAAACAGACAGCATACTCATGACGACAACCTGCTCCACGACGTGGGTCTGGCAATTCCGAAAAGGCTTCTACGATGGCTAACGTACTCATAAATAATCAGTTAGGGTGAGTCGGCTTCTATACTCTAAACCCATACCCCATCTACTGTCTAGAATGAAATGGCCCTGCGTTCAGTTGATACATTGAAGGACTGGATTGGACCCGGACGATAACTTTACGAATGGCACAGTGGCCGAGAGAAACGCCAATGCGTTGACGGGTTTTGGCTTGAATAGAAGGGTCGATCGGACCATAGAGTTCGTGAATGACGTTATCAATCGAAAAAATACGACCGCTATCTTTTTTGAAGACCTTGGGAATGGCTTCAGGAAGATCCATGTCCTTAAATTCAGAATTTAAGGGAGGAGCATTAACGGGAGCTGATTTAATTTTAGGCTGTTTGGGTGTTTTAGGAGCTTTGACGTCAGTAGTTCTGGGTGCTTTTGTTTTCTTACCAACTTTCTCTGGCCGATCGATTGGAAGGGCGATCGCAGCAACTTCAGGTTCTTCTTCGATCGTTTTCTTCTGTTTGCCCTTGGCCGAGGGCTTTACGTCAGGTGATTGAGGGGCATTTCCGAGGAGGGCATTGATGTGAGCGAGACTGGCATCGATCGTCGCAGTGGCCTGTTCGATAGCAGCTTGGACAATGGCATCGCGTTCAGAGGAGAGACGATCGCACTGTTGTTCAAGTTGAAGTTTAAAATCGGGGGTGAGAACGCTGAATTCCATAGTGATTGCTTGATTTGGGGTATTGAGTAGGATTATATCGGGGAAATGAGAGTTTGCATCATATGAATTAGGGGAGTAGGACGATTTGGATTAAAGCTTGTGTGCTTATCTTGTACTACAAATGGGGTTTGTGTAGGACAAGACGAAGAGCTTCTGAGAAGGGTCGATCGGCTTCAAACGCCTATAGACCAAGGAATTAGAGCGATTGATCTGAGTGCCACAAGACTGGGATTGATCGGGCTGATAGTTTTGAGAGTTCAAAAAAATAGACCCGATCGTAGGTCGATCGGATCTAAGTCTAGCTAAAGTTCATCTTGGTCAAAGCCGTCGCCAGGGTTATCGTCTTTCCAATCGATGATTTTGAAGTCTTCGACGATGAGAACGGGGTCAATTATTTTGATGGTGCCCTCTTGGCCATTGAGGACGATCGCTTTTTCGTACTGCCGGAAGTCCATGCGTCCGTTGACAAGAATACGATTGCCTTTGCCGAGGTATTGTGCGATTGCTTTTCCGCGACCGTTCCAAGCTTCACAGCGGAACCAGGTGACTTTCTCTACTTTGTCTCCAGCTTTGGATTTGTAGCTTTCGTCTACAGCGACGTCGAAATGGGTGACAGTAGTTTCA
>ENA-OFCI01001476-OFCI01001476.1-metagenomes-genome-assembly--contig:-NODE-1476-length-10202-cov-2.602050_pt1 | contig 10202 bp, 10 predicted proteins | sample MGYA00153391_OFCI01 | MGnify analysis MGYA00153391 | reverse complement strand
CGCTGTCATGCGATCTCACCTGGCACCAGTGGTCGGCGTTCCGCACGGGCTTCGATGGAGAGCCCTCGCCCGAATTCCGAGACACGGTCAGTCTGCGCGCGGGCATCTCGATCGCGACGACGCGCTGGAGCGTGCTGCGAGCGGGCATCGCCGTCGAGCCCTCGCCCATCCGCGAGCAAGTCGGAAACTCGAACTACCTCGGGGCCAACACGAACACCTTCTCGATCGGCGGAGGCCTGGATTTACGACCGATCGCGCATGTTCCCATCGCCATCGACGCACACGTGCGTGCGCGAGTCTCCGCCGTGCAGAGCGCGCACAAGGACCCCGCGCAGCTCCCCGACGCGAGCGCCGAGCTCCCGGGCAAGCAGATCGACAACCTCGGCTATCCGGGCCTCACGTCGCAAGCGAGCTCACTCCAAGCGGGCCTCACGGTCACGTTCTTCTTGAGCAAGGAGCGCCCATGAGGCGCGCGCTGTTCATCATCGGCTCGCTCTTGCTCTCGTCACGCGCGCTCGCGGGACCGGAGGACTCGCTCGGCGCGAGCCCGCGTTCGATGGCGCTCTCCGGCTCCTACGCTGCGAGGCCAGGCGACTCAGCGGCTGCGTACTACAACCCGGCGGGCCTCGCGCCGGGACGCGCACTCGGGGAGTCCGAGCGGGGCGGCTTCTTCGAGGGCTCGTTCGCGTTGACGCTCGCGCACCCGACGCTGCACGCGACGCGATCGGATGGCGCGACCGTCGGCACGCCGAGCACGCCAGACACGGTGGGGATCACGCTCGGGACGCGCTTCTCGCTGGGCCGTTTGTTCCACATCGACGGCCTCGACATGGGCGTCCACGTTTTTTTGCCAGCGCATTTGTTCCAGTGGTCGATTCGCCCCGACGACGATCCGCAGTGGGCGCTACTCACCGATCGCACGCAGGTGCTCTCTGCGCACGGAGGCGTCGCGTATCGGGTCACGCCGTGGCTCTCGCTCGGCGTGGGGCTGCGCGTGTCGTTTGGCGTGCAGACGCTCACGAAGGGAGTGGTCACGAGCTTGTCTCTCGAGACCGATCCGGTAACAGGTAGGAGCGCGGTCAAGACCGGCACGCAGCTCGGCACGGACGCGGAGGTATTCGCGCGCGTATCGCCGAGCGCAGGCGTGCTTGTGACTCCGACGGAGCGAGCGCGAATCGGCCTTGTTTACAGGCACAAGAGCTACGTGGACGACTGGGGCAACACGCGCATCAGCGGCGTGCCGGACATTGGCGACATCGGCTACACGCACCACTACGCGCACTTCTTCGAGCCAAGCGAGGTGTCGATGGCGATCGGCTACGATCTGACGAGAGCGCTCGACGTGTCGTGCGACCTGACGTGGAACCGGTGGAGCGAAGCGCTCGGCACCAACCGAAACGATCTGACGGGTTCGGCGATCTGGGGCGATACATGGACGCCCGCGGTAGGCGCTAGGCTGCGCCCTGCCACGATGCTCGCGATCATGGCGGGGTATCGCTTTCAGAGATCGCCGCTCGACAATTTCGGTGGACCGTCGAACCTGCTGGACGCGGACCGCCACGTGGTTGGGCTCGGCTTCGAGCTGAATCTAGGGGGACACGCGCGTGCGACCTTCGGGTTGCAGAGCACCTCACTCGTCACCCGCACCGAGACGAAAGACGCTCGGTTGTTCACGAGCGACGCTGCGCTGCACAAGAACGCCGCCTACCCTGCATACTCGTACGGAGGTCATGTGCTCGCTACGTCAATCGGTGTGGAGGGGCGATGGTGAGGCGCGCCTCGATGCTTTTGCTGATCGCGTGCGGGCCGAACGCGTCCAACGTCACCTACCTCCGAGAGGCCGGCGATCATTGCCCGGTGAGCGGCTGCAGCGCAGACGCGGGTGGCGCGGACGCGGCTCCCATTCCGATCCCGAACGAGCCTCTGGAGAAATGGGACACGACCAACGCCGGCCCGCTCACGGGCATCTTCGCGGTGGAGACGACGATCTCCGCGCGCGTCGTGGTGCCCTTGGTGTTGCACCAACTCTTCCGCCTGCGCATCGTGCAGCGCGGGGCACACGTGCACGAAAAGACGACGCTCTGCGCGTTTCAATTTCCCGATGTCAAAGACGTCGCCAAGCTCGCGATACCGACTAAATTGCAGGACTTGCTCACGTCGAAGGCTGCCGAGGCGGACGGGGACTTTCTCGGCAACGCGAACGTGGTCGGCGCCACGTACACGCCACCACCGTTCTTGACGATCGCCGGCGCGAAGCTCGCGAACGAGGCAACGGATCCCCTCCCCACCTCGACGGATCTCACGAACGCCATCGACGAAGACGCCGACGGTCATCCGGGCGTGACCTTGCTCGCGAACGTGCTGGGCTGCACGGCCGAAGAGCAGCTCTATGTCGCGCTGCGCACGGGCGGTGTGCTCGCAGGTACCGTGCAGACCCCCGATGTCATCACGGGCAAGGTGAACGTGAAGCTCGATGAGTCGATCGTCGGATGGTCGAACGACTGTCTCGCGACTGCCGCGAAGATCCAGATCCACATCGAGCCAGGCAGCCCGTTCCGCGCCGTGCGTGTCGGCGACGACCGCGACCTCGATCACAACGGCAACGTCTCTTGTCCCGAGCTCGTCGTCGCCGCACCGCAGCTCTTCCCAGATTCGAGTCCATGATGTTCACCACGCTCACGCTCGACGGCCCCGGCAAGAACTCGCTCTCCACGCCGTGATGGAGTCGATCCTCGCTCGCATCGAGGCCGCCAAGGATCAGCCGCTGCTCGTCGTCGGCAGCGGCGACGCGTTCTGCGCGGGGCTCAACCTCAAAGAGGTCGCGTCGCTGGACTCCGAGAAGATGGCCGCGTTCGTGCTCTTGGTGGAGCGCACGATGGTCGCGTTGTTCGACCATCCCGCCCCCACCGTGGCGTGCGTGAACGGTCACGCGATCGCGGGCGGCTGCATTCTGACGCTGTGCTGTGATTGCCGCGTGTGCACGGAGACGCCGTCCGTTCGTATCGGAGTGAACGAGCTCGCGCTCGGTCTGGTGTTTCCGCCGAAGACGCTGCGCATCGTCAAGCACCGCGTCCCGCCGCGACGGCTCCACGAGGTAGTGCTGCGCTCTCGTCTCGCCGCAAGACGCGTGGCGGTTGGGGATGGTCGACGAGCTCGCCGCGGAAGTCCCGACGTCGGGACTTCGAGCGTGCGCGCCCTCGCCGAGGAGCGCATTCGTGAGCTCGCCGCGCTACCGCCCCACGCGTACGCTGCCGCGAAGCGCTCGCTGCGAGAAGGTGTGACGACGATCGACCCGAAGGCCTACGAAGCCGAGCTCGCCGAGATCATGCCCGCGTGGACAGACGAGCGCGTGAAGCAGCTAGTGAGTAAGCAGCTCTCGAAGCCCAAAGCTTGAGCATCGGCGGCGCGGCCGACACGCGCAAACGCGGCCAAAGTAGCCCTTCCAAGCGCACACGTTCAGTGTAGCCGAGAGGGTGCGTTGCTCGATACCGTCGTACGATGACCTCCGACGCCTCCAATCGATCCGACGCGCTGGTCTTCTTCGGCGCCACTGGCGACCTCGCCTACAAGAAGATCTTTCCTGCCCTTCAGTCGCTCGTGCGACGCGGCAAGCTCACCTGCCCCATCGTGGGCGTCGCGAAGTCCGGTTGGGGTCTGTCTCAACTCGTGGATCGCGCGAAGGCGAGCGTCACCGAATACGGCGGGCTCGATCCCGAGGCGTTCCCGAAGATGATCTCGCAGCTGCGCTACGTCGACGGAGACTACGCGGAGAGGAGCACGTTCGATCAAGTGCGCGCGCACATCGGCGACGCCCAGCGACCGATCCACTACCTCGCGATCCCGCCGAGCATGTTCCCGAAGGTCGCCGAGCAGCTCAGCGCGAGCGGCCTCGCGAAGAACGCACGCGTCATCGTCGAGAAGCCGTTCGGCCGGGACCTGGAGAGTGCGCGAGAGCTCAACACCACGCTGCACGGCGTGTTCCCCGAGGAGGCGATCTTCCGCATCGATCACTACCTCGGCAAGGAGGCCGTGCAGAACATCCTCTACTTCCGCTTCGCCAACGCGTTCCTCGAGCCGATCCTCAATCGCCACTACGTGGAGAACGTCCAGATCACGATGGCAGAGAGCTTTGGCGTGAAGGGCCGTGGCAAGTTCTACGACGAGACCGGCGTCATCCGCGACGTCATCCAGAACCATCTCTTGCAGATCGTGAGCTACGTCGCGATGGAAGCGCCGTCGTCCACCATCCCCGAGGCCATCCGCGACGAGCAGGCGAAGGTGCTCCGCACGGTACGACCGCTGAGCGTCGACAACGTCGTTCGAGGCCAATTCAAGGGCTATCATGACGAGCCCGGCGTCGCGAAAGACTCGTTCATGGCGACGTACGCCGCGCTCCGCATGTACGTGGACTCGTGGCGCTGGCAAGGCGTTCCGTTCTACGTGCGCGCGGGGAAGTCTCTCGCGTCCACCGTCACCGAGGTGATGATCGAGTTCAACAACGCGCCGCAGGTCGTCTTCAAAGAGGCCGCGCCGAGCATGGGCAACTACCTGCGCTTCCGGCTCGGACCGCAGGTCGAGATCGCGCTGGGCGCGCGCGCGAAGATCCCCGGAGAGAAGATGGTCGGCGCACCGCTCGAGCTCTCGATGATGCATGAGCAGCAAGGTGTCGGCACCAAACTCGCGGACTACGAGCGGCTGCTCGGCGACGCCATGGCGGGTGACGCGACGCTCTTCGCGCGACAAGACGTCGTCGAGGCCGCGTGGGCGATCGTCGATCCGATCCTCCACGGACCGAGCCCGATGTTCGAGTACGAGCCAGGCACGTGGGGACCCAAGGAGTCCGACGATCTCGTGAAGTTGGTCGGCGGCTGGAACACGCCGACGATGAAGTAACGTCCGCTTCATCGCTCCTGCAAACACGCGCGCGCGCGGCCGCGACTGGGACTATCGTCGACTCGATGGGCTGGTTGGATCCGCTACCTCCGCCGTACGCGCCGCTCGAGTGGGAGAAGCTGCCGCTGGAGTCGCGCGGCCGCATGGTGTGCGAGGCGTGGGCGGCGCAAGGATATGGGACGCCTATGAGCGTCTACTGGTTTTATGGAATCAAGATCGCGCTCTACGTCTTGGGTTGGGCGCTCTTTTGCGGGACTAGCCCGACGCTCGGCGGACTGTCGACTATCGGCCATTGGTGGCTCGCACCGGTCGCGTTCCAAAAGGCGATAGTCTGGAGCATGCTGTTCGAGGGCCTGGGGCTCGGCTGCGGGAGCGGTCCGTTGACCGGCCGATACTTGCCGCCGATTGGAGGCTTTCTCCATTTCGCGCGACCGCGCACTACCAAGCTTCCATTGTGGCCAAAGCTGCCAATCCTCGGCGGACACACGCGCAATTGGATTGATGTCGCGCTCTATGTGTCGATCGTCGGGTGCTGCATTCGGGTGTTGATGGCGCCATCGCCGGGCGTCGAGCACTTCCTCCCGCTCGTCGTATTGATTCCCTTGATGGGAATGGCGGACAAGACCGTCTTCCTCGCGCTTCGGGCCGAGCACTATTGGGTGACGATCGTGGTGTTTGCTCTCTCGACGGACTGGATCGCGGGCGCCATGGCCGTGCAGCTCGCGCTCTGGTTATGGGCGGGCTTTTCGAAGCTCAATCACCATTTCCCGTCAGTCGCCTGCGTGATGACGTCCAACAGCCCGGCGCTTCGTTTTGCCTGGCTGCGCAGGCGCATGTACCGCGACTTTCCGAACGACCTTCGCCCTTCGCGGCTCGCCGCGATCATGGCGCACGGCGGGACTGGGCTGGAGTTCGCCGTGCCGTTGGCCTTCTTGCTCACGCCGCTCGGCACGCCACCCGTCGTCGCCATCGTCCTCATGCTCGCCCTCCACACATACATCACGATCAACGTGCCTATGGGTGTGCCGCTCGAGTGGAATGTGATGGTGGCCTATGGAGGCTTTGCGCTCTTCTGGGCGCACCCGTCTATTTCATTGCAGTCCATTGGCCCGCCCCCCGTGGCCGCTTTCTTGGCGTTCATGCTCATTGGGCTACCGCTCTTGGGCAATCTGTTCCCGCGCCATGTCTCGTTCCTTCTCTCTATGCGCTATTACGCCGGCAACTGGGCCTATTCGGTCTGGCTGTTTCGCGGGGACTCGCATCGCAAGCTCGAGCGCCTCACCAAGAGCAGCGCGTGGGTCCACGACCAGCTCTCGCGCTTCTACGACAGGGCCACGGCGGTAGGGCTCGCCGGCAAGGTCATGGCATTTCGACTGATGCACTTGCACGGGCGCGCGCTGCCGATCCTGATTCCAAAAGCGGTGCACGCGCTCGAGGAGCACGAGTGGGTGGATGGTGAGATCATGGCGGGTCTCGCACTAGGCTGGAATTTCGGCGACGGACACTTGCACCAGGAGCAGCTACTCAGCGCGATTCAAGCTCAGTGTGGGTTCGAAGAGGGTGAGCTGCGCTGCGTGTTTGTCGAGTCTCAAGCACTCGGCGGATCGACACTCGACTATCGCATCGCGGACGCCAAGCTCGGCGTGATCGAGCGTGGGCAATTACCCGTGGACGAGCTGCGCACCCGCCAACCGTGGGAGTCTCATGGATTGGCGGCGTCTTTGATCTCAAAGTCATCGAAGTAAGTCACCGAGTCCGCCTTCACCCAAAGACCGACCTTGCCGCGATTGGCGTAGGTCTTGTCGACCTTCGAGATGACCCGCGTCTCGTCCCAGTCTACGGAGAATAGGCTGTCATGGCAGACAAGAGCCAGTCGATGCCACTGACCTGTCTTGACGGCACCGCTCCACGAGGCGAGTTCCTTTCGCACGCCGTTTTGAACGACATAGAGGCGCACGTTGTTCTCGAGCGCGTTCGCGCGGGCCAAGTAGTAATTGGACGCGTCTTCATTGACTCGGCAGACCATGCCGCACGCTTGGTCGACGATGCCAGACACGGGTTTGCATCTCACCGACTGCGTCGTGTTCGCGGACTGGAGCTCGTTCGTCAGGAGCAGTGAGAAGCGAGTGTCCGAGGGGTCCGTGTCCATCTGCGCGACGACATTGGGCTTGCTGATGGCGTCTGACTCTTTGAGAACTACCCACTTGCCGTCGCGATTGCCGCCTTTGCGGAGCGCGGTGAACGCAGACGGCGGCTTGTTTGCTTCGTCTCCGTCGAAGTCGAACGTCTGCTGGCCACTTTGGCGGCTCTTTGACGCGTCGGAAGGCGCCGCATCGACGACAGACGACGACGAGGCCACGCTCGCGGGAGGCTGCGCGCTCGGGCCGACCGTCGAGATGTCTCGCCCCTTGCAACCCATCGCGAACACGCACACGAGAAAGACTGTTCGACCCATGCGCAGCATCATACAGACGCCACCGCGTGCGCCGATCGCGTAACGTCATGGCGTGCAAATGAGGACTGCGTTGTCGTTGTGCCTATTGGCCTGGGGTGCGAGCGGCAGCAAGCCGTCGGAGGGGGCCGCGCACCAAGGACCTACGCCGCCCAACGCGCACGACTATCCGTACGAGCGGAACACGATGATCGAACTCATGGCGCAATCGGACTATCAGGGCGCGTCCGCATTTCTCGCGCAACACTTGGATCAGTGCAAAGCCAGCAAGGACTGCGTCTACGACGCGGAGGTCCTCTTCGCCAACTGGTCATTGACGTTCGAGAACGTCGGCGACTGGCAAGGGGCGCGCAAGACACTCCGAAGTTGCCTCGAAGCTCTCCCCGGAGACGCGAGCTGAACAGCGCACCTCACGGACCTCGAGAGCCATCTCGTCGGGCGCGGCGCTCGCGATTCGCGCGGTCGGCAGTGGCCTCGCGGTGAAGAACCTCGTCGTCTACGAGCCTCCGTTCGCGCTCGACGGCACACACATGCCGAGCCCGGCGGATTTCCGCGAGCAGATCGCGAACATGCGCTCTTCGAATCGACGCGTCGTCCCGGTAAAACTGTTCATGCGAGTGGTTGGCGTGTCGTCGTTCGGGATCTTCTTCGTGCGCCTGTTGCCGAACGTGTGGCCGAAGCTGCGCGCGGTGGCTCATACGCTTCCATACGACTTCGCGGTTCTGGGAGAGACTCAGTCAGATGGGCCGCTGCCGAGAGAGCTCGCGGACAAGCTCGGCGCGATCAACGTGCCGACGCTCGCGCTCGCGGGCGGCAAGAGCCCACCGTGGATGCATCACGCATCCAAGAAGATCGCAGAGACCGTAACGAGCGGCGCGTTTCCCGTCGTGCCCGGCCAAGATCACAACGTGTCGGCGAAGGCGATGGCGCCCGTCATCACGGAGTTCATGTTGGCCCCATGATTGCCGTAGCGATCGTCCTCGCGGCTGGGAGTGGCGTGCGGTTGGGCGGCCGTAAGTCGAGGCTCGTCGTCGACGGAGAGGCGTTGGTCTTGCGCCACGTCCGCCGATTCTCCGAGGTCGGCGCTCGTACAGTGGTGGTCGCTCATCTTGACGACGTCGAGTGGTTGAGCGGCGTGTCTCTCGCCGTGCTCTCGCGTGAGCCGCAGCAGTCAGGCTCTCTCGCGATCGGTGTGCGCGCTCTCCCCGCGGACGCAGAGCTCGTCCTCATCACGCCGGTGGACGCGCTTCCGGCGTCGACCAAGACGATTGAAGCGCTCCTCTCTGCGTTCGCGTCGCCGGACACGCTCGCGGCGACCCCCAACTTTCAGAGCAAGCGAGGACACCCGGTCGCCGTGCGTCGCTCGACGTTGAGCGCATATGGCGGATTAGCGCCGCCGCCGTTGCGTGATTGGCTCGCTGAGCTGGGCTCTGCGCGAATCGAAATCAGCGTCGATGACCCGAACGTCGTGACCGATCTCGATGACGCAGAGCGCGTCTTGGCGGCCACTGGGGCGCTGCCGCGCTTCACCTGAAGATCAGAACGCCCAGCGCATGCTCGTACCCAACGGACTCGAAGCGGTCTGGGTGGGCGGGTGACCCGTGACGATGAGCACGACGCCCACCGCGAGCCCTACCGCGCCGATCGCGAAGCCGACGTTGGCCACGTCGCTCGCGGCAGTGATGGTGCGTTCGTCGAGGCCAAGCAACTGCACGCAGCCCGCCGCCGAGATGCCCACGAGAGCCACACAAATCTTCGACTCAATAGGGCCGGGCATCGTTGAAGAATTGCCAAGGGGAGGGGCTTGGCGAGCGATGTCACGTGAGGACACTGGCGCGGTTTCCCTCGTACGTTCGCTGGCACGGGGCACTCGCTCGCGCTTCGGCGCCGCCGCGCTTTACTTGAAGGGGGATGGGGCCGACGATAGAGTTCGTGAAGTCACAAGAGTCCCTTTACGACTGGAACGAGCCGAACCGGACGTTGTGGACGGGACCGCGGCCGCGAGTCGTGGACGAAACGCTGCGCGACGGGCTCCAGAACGCGTCCGCGAAGGATCCTTCTCTAGAAGAAAAGCTCGCGGCGCTCCACGCGATGGCGGCGGTAGGCGTAGACCTCGTATCGCTCGGATTGCCTGCGGCGGGACCACGCGCGGTTCGCGACACGATGGCGCTGTTGCGCGAGATCGTCCGCGCGCGACTGCCGCTCACGCCCACGGCCGCGGCTCGAACCACCGAGGGTGACGTCACGGCGATCACCGACATTTGTCAGCAGGTCGGCGCGAGCATCGACGTCTACGCGTTCGTCGGGTGCTCGCCGATCCGTTGTTACGTCGAGAACTGGAGCATGCAGTGGCTGCTCGAACGCATCCGCACGGCCGGCGAGACTGCGCGACGCGAGGGTGTCCTCTACTGCCTCGTCATGGAAGACACGACGCGTACGCCGCCGAACGTGCTGCGTGACGTGTTCGCGGCGTCGGTGGACTGCGGGGCCAAGCGCATCTGCCTGTGCGACACGGTCGGTCACGCGGATCCCATCGGCACCGTCGAGCTCGTCAAATTCGCGAAGAAGACACTGGAGGACCTCGGCGCGTCGGACGTGGAGCTGGACTGGCACGGTCACAATGATCGCGGGCTCGCGCTCGCCAACGCACTCGAAGCCGCTCGCGCGGGCGTGCGCGGCGTACACGGCACGGCAGGCGGAATCGGAGAGCGGTGCGGCAACACGTCGATGGAGCACCTCATCGATCAGCTCGTCGTCATGGGCGCGCGCGAGGACGCGCTCGATGCGCTTGTGTGCTCGCACCAGCACGTCGGCCACGTCTCGACCTCGCAGGTGCGCGAGAGGCTGAAACATGGGT
>ENA-OFCI01001475-OFCI01001475.1-metagenomes-genome-assembly--contig:-NODE-1475-length-10203-cov-3.191959_pt1 | contig 10203 bp, 10 predicted proteins | sample MGYA00153391_OFCI01 | MGnify analysis MGYA00153391 | reverse complement strand
GTCAACTCTGACTCCAAGGTCATCGTCCAGGGCATGACCGGCGCGGAGGGTCGGAAGCACAGCCAGCTCATGCTGGCCTCCGGCACCAACATCGTCGGAGGGGTGACCCCCGGAAAGGGCGGCCAGAAGGTCGAGTTCGACTCCGGAACCTCTGTGCCGGTCTTCGGGTCGGTCGCCGAGGCCATCGAGGCGACCGGCGCCAACGTGAGCGTTGTCTTCGTCCCGGCCAGGTTCACCAAGGCCGCCGTGATCGAGGCGATCGACGCCAGGATCCCGCTCGCCGTGGTCATCACCGAGGGCGTCGCGGTCAAGGACAGCGCCGAGTTCTGGACCTACGCGCGGCAGGCCGGCACGACCCGCATCATCGGCCCGAACTGCCCCGGAGTGATCAGCCCGGGAGCCTGCAACGCTGGCATCATCCCGGCCAACATCGCCGGCCCTGGCCGGGTCGGCCTGGTCTCCAAGTCGGGAACATTGACCTATCAGATGATGTACGAGCTGCGGGACCACGGATTCTCCACCGCTGTTGGTATCGGCGGCGACCCGATCATCGGGACGACGCACATCGACTGCCTGGCTGCATTCGAGGCCGACCCCGAGACCGATGCGATCGTGATGATCGGCGAGATCGGTGGGGACGCTGAGGAGCGTGCCGCGGCATACATCAGGGACCATGTCACCAAGCCGGTCGTCGGTTACGTCGCCGGCTTCACTGCCCCCGAGGGCAAGACCATGGGTCATGCGGGCGCTATCGTCTCCGGCTCTTCTGGCACCGCTGCCGCCAAGCAGGAGGCTTTGGAGGCCGCCGGTGTCAAGGTCGGCAAGACTCCCTCCGCCACCGCCGACCTGATGCGCGAGATCATGAAGAAGCTGGGCTGACAGAGCAGCTCTCTTCGGGGCAATCTGAGCCCCGTCGGCGCGTCCTGAGCCGTCATCCGGTCACTAGCGGCGACGATGGAGGCCTCATGAGTCTGCTCGATCGCCATCGCAAGCCAACCGCCTATGTGACCCGAAGTCCCTCGCACGCGCTGGCAGGAGGTCCCCTCCGATGGCGCTCGGCGGTGGCCGGCGGCTCGGCGGCGCTCGTGTCGATGTTGACCATCGCGCTACCCGCGGTCCTTGCCTGGGTCGCCAGCTCGCAGAGCACGGTGGAGTGGACCCAGGCGCTGTCCGTGGGTTCCAGCGCCTGGCTGCTGGCCAACGGAGCGCATCTGAGCTCGGGGCAGGCCGCGATCTCGCTGATGCCCTGGTTGCTGACCGCCATACCCCTTGTCATCGCAACGGTGGCGGCCCGCCGCGTGGTCACGCAGCTCGACGACGGTCGCCCGCACAGGTTCAAAAGGTGGGGAGGGCTACGCCGCGACGTCGCTGATGTCGGCCTTGCCTTCACTGGCGCGTATGCCGCGGTGGGCTTGGCGACCTCGCTCCTTACCTCCCGCCAGCCCCTGCATGCATCGATCCTGGGCTCCTTGCTGGGAACGGCCGTTGTGGGCCTCGTCTCCGTCCTGTTCGCCCTGGCGTTGGAGTTCCGGGGAGATATCGGCTCCCTGACGCCCGCCCTGACGGCAAAGCTGCAGGTCCGGCGATCGATCCTTGTCCGCCGTGCCATCCGGCCAGGGCTTTGGGGCGCGTGCGCCGTCTTCGTTGCCGGGCTGGCTCTGTCCCTGGTCCAGATCGTCATGCATCTGGACCGGATCGGCCGGCTCTACGACACGTTGGGCGCTGACCCTGTCGGCGTGGGAGTGCTCAGCCTTGGACAGGCCACGGTCCTGCCCAATGTCGCGCTCTGGGCCGCGTCCTGGATGGCAGGGCCCGGCTTTGGCTTCGGTGACGGCAGTTCCATCACCTGGTTCTCCTCCAACCCCGGCCTGTTGCCCCTGATCCCCGGTCTGGGTGCTCTTCCGGACCCAGGCCCACTGCCCCCGGGCATGTGGCTTGGCGCCCTGGTCCCGGTTGCTGCCGGAGCGCTCGTGGGATGGCGAGCCCTCCGGGAGGTGGCCCGGCTCTCGGCACTGGCGGTCAAGGCCAGGACGGCGGCGACGGGCTGCGTGGTCGCTGCCCTTGTCCTGACCCTCGCGAGCGAGCTGGCGGGCGGTGCGCTGGGGGCGGTACGCCTCGGCTGGATAGGGGCGCCGTCGCTCGAGTTCGGTGCAGCCATCCTGGGGGAGCTCCTTGTCGGGGCAGCGGTCGTCGTGGGCCTCAGCCACCTGCGCACCGCCCGACGCTGACTCATCGGCCCCTGCGGCCGTCGGATATCGTCTCCCACCGTGATGGATACGCCGGACGACGGGTCGCAGCAAGGCTCCATCGTGGTCCTCATCTCCGGCGGGGGCACCAACCTCCAGGCCCTCATCGATGCGGCGGCCGACCCGTCATACGGCATGCGGATCGCAGCGGTCGGCGCCGACCGTGACGACATCGAGGGCCTCGATCGTGCCCGCCGCGTGAAGATCCCCACCTTCGTATGCCGCGTGGCCGACTTCGCCACACGGGCGGACTGGGACGCCGCTCTCACTTCGCAGGTAGCGGCATACCATCCGACGCTGGTGGTCCTGGCCGGCTTCATGAAGCTCACCGGGGAGGTGTTCCTGGCCCGCTTCGGCGGACGCACGGTCAACACCCACCCGGCGCTGTCACCGTCCTTCCCGGGTATGCATGGTCCGCAGGCGGCGCTGGACTACGGCGTGAAAGTCACCGGATGCACGTTGTTCGTCGTGGACTCGGGTGTCGACACCGGCCCGATCGTGGCCCAGACCGCTGTCAGCGTGCATGACGACGACACCGCCGGGACGCTGCACGAGCGGATCAAGACCTCCGAACGCCAGATGCTCGTCGACTACGTGGGCCGGATGGTCCGCGATGGTTTCTCCGTCAACCAGCGAAAGGTCACCCTCTTGTGAGCGAGTCGAAGGCTTCCGGCAAGCGCGCCGTTCGCCGTGCCCTCATCTCCGTCTATGACAAGGCCGGGCTTGAGGTGCTGGCGCACGGCCTCCACGAAGCCGGAGTCGCCCTGGTGTCAACGGGTTCCACCGCCTCGCGGATCGCTGATGCTGGCGTGCCCGTGACCCGGGTCGAGGACCTCACCGGCTTCCCGGAGTGCCTTGATGGCCGGGTCAAGACCCTGCATCCCACCATCCACGCCGGGATCCTGGCCGACACCCGCAACCCCGACCACATGGCTCAGCTGCGTGAACTTGGCATCGAGCCGTTCGACCTGGTCGTCTCGAACCTCTATCCGTTCAGCGACACCGTGAGCTCGGGCGCCTCCCAGGAGGAGTGCATCGAGCAGATCGACATCGGTGGGCCCTCGATGGTGCGGGCATCTGCCAAGAACCACGCGAGTGTCGCGATCGTGACCAACCCTGCGGAATACGGCTCGGTGCTGGTAGCAGTAAGAGGTGGTGGGTTCACCCTCGAACAGCGAAAGACCCTGGCAGCAGAAGCGTTCATGCACACGGCCAGCTATGACGTGGCGGTCGCCAGCTGGATGGGCAGCGTTCTCGCCGACACCTCGGACGGCACCGGGTTCCCTGCCTGGACCGGCATGACGTGGGCCAGGACGACGGTCCTTCGCTACGGCGAGAACCCGCACCAGCTGGCCGCGCTCTATTCTCAGGGCCTCCCCGGCATCGCCACCGCCGAGCAGCTCCACGGCAAGGAGATGTCCTACAACAACTTCATTGACGCCGACGTCGCCCAGCGCGCGGCTTGCGACCACGCCGAGCCAACCGTCGCCATCGTCAAGCATGCCAACCCCTGCGGGATAGCGGTCGGCGCGGACATCGCGCAGGCACACCGGCGCGCGCACGCCTGTGACCCGCAGTCGGCGTACGGCAGTGTCGTCGCGACCAACCGCCCCGTGACGGTCGAGATGGCTGAGCAGGTCGCCGGAGTCTTTACCGAGGTCGTGGTCGCCCCCGACTACGAGCCGGGGGCACTTGAGATCCTTATCCGCAAGAAGGCGATTCGTCTGCTGAAGCTGCCCAAGAGTTTCGAGCGCCCGGCCGGCGAGGTGGAGTTCCGCGCGGTCAGCGGTGGCCTTCTCATGCAGACGCGCGACACGATCGATGCTGTCGTCGAGGGTGCGACGGGTGGAGATGACCCCTCTCGCTGGGTGCTCGTGTGCGGCAAGCCCGCCGATGAGGCCACGACCGCAGATCTGGCCTTCGCCTGGCGAGCCATCCGTGCCGTCAGGTCCAATGCGATCCTGCTGGCCAAGGACGGCGCCAGCGTCGGCATCGGCATGGGTCAGGTCAACCGGGTGGACTCCTGCCACCTCGCGGTGACCCGCGCCGGAGCCGAACGAGCGAAGGGCTCGGTCGCGGCCTCGGATGCGTTCTTCCCGTTCGCCGACGGACTACAGGTCCTGCTCGACGCAGGTGTCCGGGCCGTTGTCGCTCCCGGAGGCTCGGTGCGCGATCCCGAGGTCATCGAGGCCGCCCAGGGCGCCGGCATCACGATGTACTTCACCGGCACCCGCCACTTCGCGCACTGAGAGGGCACGTGTCGGCTCGTGGCGCGTGGGACGTTCTCTCCATGGCGGCGCCACGGAGGAAGGCCCCGTGCGGTCTATAATTCTTCATCAGCACTAAGGACGGCCAATGAAGGAGACGCAATGGACCCGGCGACTGCAGCGGAGCTCCATGAGCTGCACGCACGGGTATGCAAGGCAATCGCCGACCCGAAGCGGCTTCTGCTGATCAACGAGATGCGCGACGGTCCCCAGACCGTCGGCGACCTGTCCGAAGCGATCGGGATCAGCCGGTCCAATGCCAGCCAGCATCTGGCGGTGCTGCGTGACCGAGGTCTGGTTCGTGCGCAGCGCACAGGCAGCAACGTCTACTACTCACTGCGCAGCCCCAAGATCGTGCAGGCGGTCGATCTCCTGCGCGAGTTCCTTGCCGACGACCTGGCCGAGCGTGGCGCACTGGGCAGTGCAGCCACGGGCTGACCAGCTCTCGCTTTCAACGCTTTGCTGTGGTCTCGCAGCTAACGGGGCACTGCGCACACCACAGGCCCCAGGGCACGGGTGACACCGTCGTCCGTGGATACCAGGTGGGCGGCGGACAGACAGACCTCGTGGCCGCTCGCCAGCCCGTGCACAGTCGCCTCCGGGACTGCCGTTGGACTGGACGTGTAGCTGACCATCGCCCGCGCCCTCGTGCCCGCCCCGTCGTAGATCACCGTGGCGACGATGTCGGGGCGGGTCGGCATTGCCCACGACATGATCAGCTCGCCCTTGTCCGGGCCCTGGCTGACGACAACATTCCTGGGGCTGTACCTGGCGGTGGCCGGTGAGACCGCCTGGTGGGTCAGTCCCCAGATCGTGAGTGCGGCAAGGAGGACGACGATGGCGATGCCCGGGATCGCCCCGCCCCGGGCGAGGCGTCTCGTGCTGGTCCGCCGCGCACGGGGGTGCGCGTTGGCCTTCTCGGCGGCGTAGCGATGGCCCAGCTCTGCGAGGGTGAGGCCGAGCTCGGCCGCGGACGCCGGACGGCCCGTTGGCTCGGCGGCCATGCACCTGCGCAGGAGCTGTTCGAGCTCGGGAGGGACGTCGGGTCGCCCGATATCAGGCAGGTCGTTGCCCATGATGCGGCCGACCAGGGGGGCGAGACCGGCGCTCGCCTCCCGGGCGAAGGGCGCCGTGCCGGCCAGCAGCGTATAGAGGGTTGAGCCCAGCGAGTAGATGTCGGCAGCGGGGCCGCCGGCCTCGCCTTTAAGGATCTCGGGGGCCGCATGAACGACCGTGTACGCAGCGGTCCCGGTGACGGTATCGTCCCCGACAACGACGCTGGAGATCCCGAAGTCGGCCAGGGCGGGCTCGCCGTACGACGTGAGCAGGACGTTCGCCGGTTTGACATCGCGGTGCAGGATTCCGGCCTGGTGGGCCGCGCTCAGGGCGCTGCACAGACGAGTGCCGACCGAGATGACCTCGGCCACGGGCAAGGGGCCCTGCGCGGCGACCTTGGTGGCCAAAGAGCCGCCTGAGCAGTACTCCATGGCCAGCCATGGACGATTGCCGAGGGTGGTGCCCGCGTCGTAGACCGTCACGATGTTCGGGTGCGACGAGACCCTGCCGGTGGCCAGGCACTCGGTGCGGAAGCGACGCAGCTGGCGGTCGGTGAGGTTGTCCGAATGCAGGATCTTGAGGGCGACAGCCCGGTCGAACCGGGTGTCATGGGCGCGGTAGATAGTGGCGAAGCCGCCCTGGTCGACCCGGGTCAGGTCCTCGTAGCCCTCCGGTGCGTCGGGAGCCACTTGACGAGGTTGAGGCACCGTGTCGTGCTCTCCCACTGCCACGTTCACCCCCCCGTATGCCGCGTCCTCGCCGATGTAGTTTCTCACGGCTGGGCACGCCAAGGCGGGCTCAGGCATCGCCTGTGGAAAGATCCGGTCATGACTGCGCGGACTCTGGACGGCAAGGCGACGCTGGCAACCATCAAGGACGAGCTCAAGGGCCGGATCGCGGTGCTGGCCAGCCGTGGCATCGTCCCTGGCCTCGGGACCGTTCAGGTTGGCGAGGACCCGGGCACGAAGTGGTACGTCAACGCCAAGCACAAGGACTGCGCCGAGGTTGGCATCGCGAGCATCAGGTACGACCTGCCGACGAGCGCCAGCCAGGCCGAGGCCGAGGCCATCATCGACCAGCTCAACTCTGACCCGGCCTGCACCGGGTTCCTGGTGCAGCAGCCGACCGGGCTCGACGAGTTCGCGCTCCTCTCCCGGGTGGACCCGCGCAAGGACGTCGACGGGCTGAACCCGTTCAACCTCGGATGCCTGGTGCTCCGGCAGTCCGCGCCCCTGCCCTGCACCCCCGTGGGCATCATCGAGCTGCTCCGGCGCTATGACGTCCCGATCGCGGGCGCGCACGTCGTCGTGGTCGGGCGCGGCCTCACGGTGGGTCGACCCCTCGGCCTCCTGCTGACCCGGCGCAGCGAGAATGCCACCGTCACGTTGTGCCACACCGGAACCCGCGATCTGGCCCGACACGTGGCGCAGGCCGACATCGTGGTCGCGGCGGCCGGGGTCGCGGGAATCATCACGGCCGAGATGGTCAAGCCCGGCGCTGCGGTGGTCGATGTGGGCGTCAGCCGCGAGGTTGGCGACGACGGGAAGTCGCGCGTGGTGGGCGACGTCCACCCTGATGTGGCCGAGGTTGCCGGCTGGCTGACCCCGAACCCCGGCGGTGTGGGCCCGATGACTCGCGCCATGCTGCTGCGCAACGTCGTCGAGGCTGCCGAGCGCGCGGCAGGTTCATGACCGCCAGCTCGTTCGGAGCGCTGTGGCTGGTCGCAGCAGCACTGATCTCGGGCATGACGCTGATCGGACTGAACCACGTGCGCCCTGGCGGGTTCGTGGTCGCCGCGGCCCTTGTTGTGGCCGGACTGCTGAGGTTGCTGCTGCCTCGAGCACGGGCTGGCGGGCTGGTCGTGCGCTCCCGGGTTGCCGACGTGCTGTTCCTGGTCGGCATGGGGCTCGCCCTGTTTGTCATCGTCATCGCCCTGGATCTGCGCCCGAGGCGCTGAGCGAGGACCGCCCGCCGGCACGGGGTGCTGACAGGCGGTGGACTCTCACGAGTAGATGTTCGGGCTACTTGATCAACCCGAGACCCTTGACCGCGTCGCGCTCCTCGGCCAGCTCTGCGCTCGAGGCGTCGATGCGCGCGCGGGAGAAGTCGTCGATCTCCAGGCCCTGGACGATCTCCCAGCTGCCGTCCTTGGTGGTCACCGGGAAAGACGAGATCAGGCCCTCGGGGACCCCGTAGGAACCATCGGACACGACGGCCATCGAGAGCCAGTCGCCGTCGGCCGAGAAACCCATCCAGTCGCGGGCGTTGTCGATTGTCGCGGACGCCGCAGAAGCGGCCGAGGACGAGCCCCGGGCCGCGATGATGGCGGCGCCGCGCTTCTGGACCGTCGGGATGAACTCGGTCTCCAGCCAGGTCTGGTCGTTGACCAGCTGCGCCGCGTTCTGCCCGTTGACCTCGGCGTGGAAGATGTCCGGGTACTGGGTCGCCGAGTGGTTGCCCCAGATCGTCATCTTGCGGATGTCGTTGACAGTGACGCCGGTCTTGGCGGCCAGCTGCGCGAGAGCACGGTTGTGGTCCAGGCGGGTCAGCGCCGAGAAACGCTCGCGGGGGATGTCCGGCGCGTTGCTCATGGCGATGAGGGCGTTGGTGTTGGCCGGGTTGCCAGTCACGGTGATCCGGACGTCATCGGCCGCGTGGTCGTTAAGGGCCTTGCCCTGACCGGTGAAGATTGCGCCGTTGGCCTCGAGCAGGTCGCTGCGCTCCATGCCGGGGCCGCGCGGACGCGCGCCGACGAGCAGGGCGAGGTTGACGCCTTCGAACATCGTGTTCGGGTCGTCGCCGATCTCGACAGCGGCCAGCGTCGGGAAGGCGCAGTCGTTGAGCTCCATGACGACGCCCTCAAGGCTCTTCAGCGCCGGGGTGATCTCGAGCAGCCGCAGCTCTACGGGAGCGTCAGGGCCGAACAGGGCGCCACTGGCAATATGAAAAAGCAGGCTGTAGCCGATCTGGCCGGCTGCGCCGGTAACGGCGACTTTGATGGGAGAGGTGCTCACGGTGCTGTGTCCCTTCGGACGGAGTGTGTGAATACCCGTCGACGTTAGCAGCGGGTGTCGAGCACCCCGCATACCGCCTGAGATGCGATCACCGGCAGGGCGCGCCAGTCTCCGGGCCGGCCAGGTCTGAAGGCCGAATACAAAGTATCTTGATGTCAAGGTATTCTGGCCCCAGTTCAGCGAAGCAACCAGCGGTCGAACCGAGGAGCCACACGGATGAGCAAGATCACAGTGAAGAACCCCATCGTCGAGCTTGACGGTGACGAGATGACGCGGATCATCTGGGCGTTCATCAAGGACCGCCTGATCCACCCCTACCTGGACGTCGACCTCAAGTACTACGACCTGTCGATCCAGAAGCGCGACGAGACCGACGACCAGATCACGGTTGACGCGGCAAATGCCATCACGAAGTACGGCGTTGGCGTCAAGTGCGCGACCATCACCCCGGACGAGGCGCGGGTGAAGGAGTTCGGCCTCAAGGCATTGTTCGTTACCTATCATGGCAACAACTACTTGCCTGTCGGAGAGCGTAACTTGCGCCGAATGCGCGAGGTATTCGACTGCGATCACCACATTCTCGGCCCTTCGGTTTCGACGCTGGTGAAGCTCAACCGTGTTGGGTTCCACAAGATGGGGGACATGAACTGGCACGCGCACTGCGGAATCTTCACGTATCCCGTGCAGGTTGCCTATCGGTACCGCATACCGCTCCTTATCTGGGGCGAGCACGGCTACACAGACCTCGCGGGCATGTACAGCATGAACGACTACGTTGAAATGACGGCCAAGTATCGTCTGGAGCATGCACAGCGCGGCTTTGACTGGCATGACATGGTGGGCGAGGCGGGACTAAGAGAAGTCGATTTGCAGTGGGCAAAGTATCCCACGGACGACCAGATCGACGAGGTTGGTATTCGCGGAATCTACATTTTCAACTATGTCCCATGGGATGGAAATTCCCACGCCGACATGGTGGCCGAGAAGTATGGGTGGGAACCAAGTCCCGAACCATTCGACGCATTTCGAACCTCGACGACATGCACGAGAACGGGATGCACGACTACCTAAAGTACGTAAAGTTTGGATACGGTCGAGGGACGGACCACGCCTGCAAGGACATTCGGGCGGGGAGGCTAACGCGAGATCAGGGCGTGGAGATGGTGCGCAAGTACGACCACGTAAAGTCTAGCGACCTCAAGCGCTGGCTTGCATACGTCGATATGACAGAAGCAGAATTTGATCGTGTAGCCGACACGTTTCGGGATCCTCGCGTTTGGCACAAGAATTCCAGCGGCGAGTGGGAGAAGGACAACCTCTGGGACGTGAAGCTATGACGACGTCCCTTCGCGAGCACGACATCCGACCGCAAGATACGGAAGCAGAACAGAAGCGCCGCTACGAGTCAGACGTTCGACGTCTATTGGCGCGCCGCGCCGAGTTTGTTGAGGTCTCCTGTCCTGCGTGCGGCGCCGATGCGCGGACGCCACACTTCCAGAAATACACGCTTGACTACCAGCGATGTCTAGCGTGCCAGACGGTGTATATTTCGCCCAGGCCATCTCCAGATATCCTCGACGACTACTACCGTCATTCGGAGAACTATGCGTATTGGAACGC
>ENA-OFCI01001474-OFCI01001474.1-metagenomes-genome-assembly--contig:-NODE-1474-length-10206-cov-3.170033_pt1 | contig 10206 bp, 7 predicted proteins | sample MGYA00153391_OFCI01 | MGnify analysis MGYA00153391 | reverse complement strand
CTGGTGCTCGTCGGAGTGTTGCGCGACACCTTCCTGGCTCGCCTGACGCTCATGACCTCATGGCTCGACGCCATCGGCGCCGATGCAGCACCGCTCACGGCCGACAAGGTGGTGCTGGACTTGAAATACGAGGCGAGAGATGTGCCGCAGCGCCTAACCTCACAAACCGCCGTTGACCAGTGGTTTGAAACCCGCACCAAGGGCTTGAACAATTTCCAGAAAGCGCTGGTGCGCAGCCGCTGGGCGACGATGGAAGAGCTGATGAGCTCGGAGGAGCGCAAGGCCCGCATTGCGGCCAGCATCATCCACGACTTCGGCGTGCTGCCACGGCTGAGCAACAACCGGGGTACGGCGATTTTGGTGGCGGCCAGCATTTATGACGCCTGCCATTACTTTCGCTTGTTTCAGGCCAAGACGTTTGGGCAGTACTGCGGGATCATTACCTCGTTTGAGCCTAGCCCCGGCGCGATTGTGTTGGAGCCAGCGGACAGTGATGAACGCTACAAGTTCGACACCTATACTAAGTTCGTACTCAAGGGTTTCGCCACCACCGAGAAGTATGAGACCGAGATGAAGCGTCGCTTCATTGAAGAACCTGCCAACCTGAAATTGTTGATTGTGGTGAGTAAGCTACTGACCGGTTTTGACGCGCCAAGCTGCACCTACATCTACCTCGACAACCAATTGCGCGACCACAACCTGTTTCAGGCTATCTGCCGCACCAACCGGCTCGACGGCGAAGACAAGGACTACGGCCACATCGTTGACTTCAAAGAACTGTTTGGCGACGTACAGCAGGCCATTGCGGTGTATAGCTCCGACGAGCTGGACATTGATGCAGGCAATGGGGGTGACAACAATGTGCACTTGAAAAACTGGCTGGAAGAAGGCAAGAAGCAACTTGACGGTGCCCGCCAGGCTATCGGCTACCTGTGTGAGCCCGTGGCGCAGCCGCGTGAGGTGGAGCAATATCTGCATTACTTCTGCGGTGATGCTGCCAACCCCAACGCTTTAACCGAGACTGAGGCGCTGCGGGTGTCGTTTTACAAGGCCGTGGCAATCTATGCCCGCAGTTACGCTGACATTGTGCAGGACCTGGCCAAGGCGGAGTACAGCGATGCGCATGCGGCTGCTATGCAGAAAGAGGTCGAGTGGTACGCCGAAATTCGCTCCGCCATCAAAAAGCACTCTGGCGAAGAGTTGGACATCAAGCCATTTGAGGCGGACATGCGCCACCTGATCAACACCTATATTCAAGCCGACGCGGCGGCCCAACTGGGTGAACTGAGAGAGATGTCGCTGACTGAACTGATCGTCAAGACCGGCATCCACGACGCAATCGCCAAGAAACTTAACGAGAAGGGCAAGCTGTCAAAGAACGCCGTCGCTGAAGGCATCATCAACAACGTGCGCAAAACTATCGTTCGAGATCAGCTCACCGACCCCAGATTCTATGCGCAGATGTCCAAGCTGCTCGACGACCTGATCAAGCAGAGCCGCACGGATACGGCGGCGTATGAGGCGTTTCTGCGCAAGGCCGAGGATCTGGTGAAGCGGCTCGCGGCTAGGCAGCCCGTGGCTGGAATACCGGCGGCGCTGCATGGCAAAACCGAGGCGATCGTGATCTACAACAATCTGCCGGACATCCTTGCGGCGGCGGGCGGTGTTCGTTCCGTTGCGGCAGAACCACATGCCGAACTTGTTGACGAACACGTGGCATTGGCGCTGGAAATTGACGGAACCATAAGGGAACGCGCGCCGGCCGGATGGAAGGGTGATCAGGCAAAGGAGGCAGTCGTTCTTAATGCGTTATTCCCGTTGCTGAGCCGGAACCGCGAGGCGACGCTGGCTCTGTTCGAAATCGTCAAGAATCAACCGGGATACTGATGGTGGATACGATACGGCTCGGTGAGATCGCCATTGCAGTGACGCGCAAGAACATCAAACATGTCCACCTCTCGGTGCACCCACCCAGTGGTCGGGTAACGTTGACCGCCCCCTTGGCTACACGGATTGAAGTCGCCCGCGCTTACGCAATCTCGAAACTCGGATGGATACAAGAACAGAGGCAGAAGTTGGCGAACCAGGTACGAGAGACGCCCCGCAAGTTTATCGAACGCGAAAGTCATTACCTTTGGGGGCGGCGGCATTTGCTGATTGTTGCCCACAGAGAAACCAAGCCGTTTGTTTCGCTCGACCATAAATGCATCACGCTGACTGTGCGGCCAGGAAGTGATACTCAGAAACGCTCAGACGCGATTCACGAGTGGCACAAGTCGCTTCTGCATGCAGTGGTGCCACCGCTTATCAAGAAATGGGAAACGAAGTTGAAAGTGAAAGTCTCTGGGTATTTTCTGCAACGAATGAAAACCAAGTGGGGAAGCTGCAATCACAAAACGTGTCATATCCGCCTCAACACTGAGCTCGTGAAGAAGCCGAGGGACCTGCTTGAGTACGTGATAGTTCACGAGATGGTTCACCTCCTAGAGCCCACGCACAGCGAGCGCTTCATGGAAATCCTCGGGAAGCATTACCCCACATGGCGCGAAGCGCGTGTTGAACTCAACGAGCTGCCGCTGACGGCCGAGGTCTGGGAGGAATGATCGCCTATTACCGAGAATACTTTCACTAAATCGAAGCGAAGGCATGACCATCCTGCTTTGCGATATCTGGCCAATTGCCTTTCCCCGAGAGCTACAACTGCCACTTTGCAAGATGGAATGAAGTGCATGAGCCGTTGAAGGTCTGGGCGCGCTCGGAAAACGATGAGTAAAGATAGACTAGGCGTACCCTCTCAATCAGGCCACTTTCTTACCCTGGGCATTGATTGGAACCACGTCAGCACCTTTCCTTAGTTGATCCAGATAGTCAGCCCACAATTGCAACATGTCTTTGCGCTGATCCAGAAACTGTGTGCGGTTGTAGGCGCGGCCAAGTGGATCTTTCACGCTATGCGCGAGCTGGGCCTCAATCAAGTTTTCATCAATGGAAAGTCGTTCTGCCAACATCGTCCTAGCCGTTGCGCGAAACCCATGTCCCGTAACTTCTTCATTCGTGAAACCCATAGCGCGAAGCGCCGCATTGATCGCCGCGTCGCTCATAGGTCGGTCGTGGTGGCGCTCACCACGGAAAACCAAATCGCTTTCGCCTGTAAGCGATCTTAATTCCAGTAGCGTTGCCACAGCCTGCGTCGGCAACGAAACACTATGCGGATTACCGAAAAGCTTCCCGGCTTTCTTGCGCTTCATTCTTTCTGCTGGGATAGTCCATATTGCGTTGTCGAGATCGAACTCTTCCCAGCGGGCATGGCGCAATTCACCGGGACGCACAAACAGGATAGGCAGCAAGTGCAACGCTGCCCGGACGATGTGGGTGCCTTTGTAGCTGTCGCATGCACGAAGCAATTCTCCCAAACGCACGGGGTCGGTGATCGCAGGCAGGTGTTTTTCGTTGGGCTTTTTTAGTACGTCTTTAAGCTCGCTCGCCGGATTGCGCTCTGCCTTGTCCGTGGCGACCGCATAACTGAATACCAGCCTGCACGTCTCAAGTGCGCGATGGGTCGTCTCAAGCACGCCGCGCGACTCCATCCGCCTCAATACTTCGAGCAACAGCTTGGGCGAAATCTTGTCTACAGATTCTTTGCCAAGCCAAGGGAATATGTCCGCTTCCAGCCGACGCATAACCCGCTCGCCGTAATCAGCTGACCATTCACCGCGCTTTAACTCAAACCACTCGCGCGCGACCATTTCGAATGAATTGGTCGCATCATTCTGTTTACTGGCCTTAGCGACTTTCTTTGCAACGTTGGGGTTAACGCCGGCCTTGCGTTGCTGTTTGGCTACGGCATGAAGCTCCCGAGCCTGCGCCAAACCAGTTGCCGGATAGCTGCCATAACTTACCAGCGTCTCGCTACCACCCACACGAATGCGCCACTGCCAATACATGCGTCCCTTTTTGTCGACCCGCAGAAACAGGCCGTCTTTATCGGCATGCTTTCCCGGTTCCGGGGTGTTCTTTAGCGCCTTGAGTTTCAGTTCCGTTAGTGCCATAGCAGACTCCAAATTTGACGGTGTGGGGTAAATTATGGGGTAAATAAAATATTCACCATCATAACCTCTAGCACTGGCGCACCTTGCAGACTATCTTACGAGGGACGCCGGCCCACCAGTAAATGAAAAGCCCATCAAGTTTTATCGGATGGGCTTTTCATTTACTGCGTCGAATTTTGGGGGAATCGAATGCGCGTCTGGCACGGACGCGGGATGAGTGCGGACATAAAACAAGCTCTGCGGCTTGCGTTATGCTTCACGAATCCGAGCGCCCTGCCGGGCGCGAGGTGGCTTTTTTTGAGCCTTATCGAAAAAAGGATTCCCGCCGGCTCCACTAACGCGCTGGTTGATCAGGAAGCCAAGTTAGAGCCAGAAATTAATGCGCACGTCAGTGGTTTTCGTAGCCACAATGACATCACCCTGCTAGACTTTAAACAATTTAAGACGACTATAAAGGTCAACGCTTGAGCGCCAATGCCATGAACACTGAACCGTGGGTTACTGCCGAACAAGTTGCTCAACATCTGGGCGTGGTGAAAGACACTGTCTACCGCTGGCGCGAGCGCAAAGGCCTGCCTGCACACAAGATCGGGCGGCTGTGGAAATTCCAGTTGTCTGAGGTGGATGAATGGGTGCGTGTGAGTGGTGCGGATGATGAGCCAACGGCGCAAGGTGATGGGGAGAACTTATGAGCATGAACGAAGCGGATACCCGCTACCACCTGATTAATCCTGTCCTGCGCGACAAAGGCTATGTCAGCCGTGAACGTATCACGCTCGAAACTATCCTGACCCCGGCCCCGGTCGAGCCCAGTGGTACCAAAGGGCGTCGCCGCAAGGGCTCCGGTCGCACGGACTATCTGCTCTGCGTGCAGGTGGGCGAGATGCCCAAAACCCTGCCTGTCGCCGTGCTCGAAGCCAAGAAGGAAGGCGACGACCCACTCAAAGGTATGCAGCAGGCAAAAGGCTATGCCGACTGTGAACGCTTCGATGTGAAATACGTGTTCTCCACCAATGGTCATCGCTATGGCGAGTTCGATTGCATCACCAGCCTGCAAGGCGGACCGTTCCCGTTTGCAGACTTCCCGCCACACCCGGATTTGACCGCCCGCTATGCGAAGGATACGGGTATCGACATGGCTCGGCCCGAGGCCGCGATGCTGTTCCAGGCCGATAGCCCGGCGTGGTCACTCTCCCGCTATTACCAGGATGCGGCAATCCGGGCCGCCTTTGAGAAAATCCTTGTCGACCAGCAGGCAGGCCACCCGCCCCGCGTCTTGCTAACGCTGGCCACCGGTGCTGGCAAGACCGTCATCGCCACAAACTTGTTGTGGCGCATGAGCCAGGCCGGGCAACTACCCAAGCCTGCGCTGTTCCTGTGCGACCGAGACGAATTGCGTGAGCAGGCTTACACCAAGCTGAAAGCCGCCTTCGGCGATAACGCACGGATTGTTGAAACCAGGCAAGGCGGCAACGCCGCCCAAAACGCCCGCATCCAAATCGCAACCTACCAAACGCTCGGACTGGATGATGCGAATTTGGGTGATGGCGGCTTCGCCAGCTTCCTATCCGAGCACTACGATGAAAACGCTTTCAGCGTCATCATCATCGACGAGTGCCACCGTTCGGCTTGGGGGCGCTGGTCGGAAGTACTGCGGCGCAATCCCAATGCCATCCACATCGGGTTGACCGCCACGCCACGCAAGCTGGAAGAATCCAAAAATGCCAGTGCCGAAGACCAAGACATCACGGCCAACAACCGCAAGTATTTTGGCGAACCGGTCTACGAATACACCCTGATTCAGGCGCAGGAAGACGGCTACCTGGCCGCCTGTGAAATCGTTAAACGCAAGGCCAGCATCGACAACGCCACCTTCACCAAAGAAGATATCCTCAAGGCGGGCGCCAAGGATATTAAGACTGGCCTGCCACTGACAGCAGATGACCTGACCAAAGACGAATACACCGGCAAAGACTTCGACGACGAACTGTTCATCGAACTGCGCACGCCCAAGATGTGCAAAGACCTGTTCACGCTGCTGAGTGAAAACGGCGGGCCGGAACAAAAAGTCATCATCTTCTGTAATCGGGAAATCCACGCCGACCGCGTCGCCCAGCAAATGAACAATCTGTATGTGCATTGGTGCAAGGCGCAGGGTCAGGAACCGAAAGATCACTACGCCTTCAAATGCATGGGCGGCGCCAACAACGGCTCGGACATGATCGAGCCGATGCGCGGCTCTGGCGAGCGCGCCTTCATCGCCTGTACGGTAGATTTGCTGGAAGCAGGCGTGGACATCGAGCGCCTGAATGCCGTAGTGTTTTTCCGCTACCTGCAATCGTCGATCAAGTTCTACCAGATGGTCGGGCGCGGTACCCGCATCCATGAGGAGACGCAGAAGTACAAGTTCTGGCTGTACGACTACACCGATGTCACCAGCCTGTTCGGCACCGACTTCATCACCAAGCCACGACGCCCCGGTGGCGGCGGATCTGGTGGCGATGATACGGGAGGTAGCGGCGGAGAGCCGGGCGATGTACCGCACGTCGCCGAGATACGTGGCGAGTATGTGGTGATCAACCCGCAGGGCCGCTTCATCCTCGTCCAGCGCGATGGCCGCGATACGCCGATTCCTGTCGATGAATACCGCCGCGAAGTGATCCAGCGCGTTGTCAGCGAAGCGCACAACCTCGACGACTTCCGCGCTCTGTGGATCGAGGCGCAAAAGCGCCGCCAACTGATTGACCACCTGCTGGGCGATAACTTCAGCCCGGAAGTGATCCGTGAAATGGACCAGATGAATGATTTTGATCTGTACGACTTCTTTGGCAAATACGGCTACCACGCCCGTGCCCTCAAGCGCCCCGAGCGTGGCGCGCTGTTCATCAGCCACAGCTGGTTCCGCGGTATGGACGACAAAGCCGCCATCGTGCTCAAGGGTCTCGGCCACCAGTTCGCCCAAGGTGGCACCGATGCGCTGGAAAGCCAGAACCTGTGGGAAGTGCCCGAGATCAAGCTAGCTGGCGGGCTGAATGCTCTGCGCGGCTTGGGTGCGCCGGCGCAGGTGATGCATGAGGCTAAGGCGAGGTTGTTTGGGGTATGAGTGTTCCAACCAAGAAAATATCGGAATTGTTCTCGGACATAAAAATTGGTGGCACTCCGAGCCGCGGCAACCCTGCATTCTTTGGTGGGGACAATTTGTGGGTGTCCATCAGAGATATGGAGGGGCAGCCGCTCATTACAAAAACGGCGGAAAGCATTTCTGATGAGGGCGCACGAAACTCCAATTGCAAACTCGTCAAAAAGGGAAGTTTGCTATTCAGCTTCAAGCTGACGGTGGGTCGTGTTTCATTCGCCGGAGCCGATCTGTACACGAATGAGGCGATTGCTGCCTTTGATCGTGATGAGGCCGAGTTGGTCGGGATAGATTTGGAGTATCTGTCGCTTGTGCTGCCGATTGCCGCAAGTGGAGATACAACAAAAAATAGCATGGGGGCTGCCCTTCTTAATAAGGACAAAATCCTTAATTTAGAGATACCGTTCCTCGACTTCTACGAACAACGCCAAATCGCCGCCCGCCTGAAAGCCCAACTGGCCGAAGTAGAAACCGCCTGGCAGGCGGCGCAGGTGCAGTTGAGCGATACCCGCTTGCTGCGCGCCCGCATGCTCAAGGCATTCTTCGCCGAATTGGATAGCGCGCCGAAGAAAAAGCTCGGTGACCACGCCCCGACCACGAGCGGCTCCACGCCCCCACGCGGCATTAAGCAGTATTGGCAACCGGCGGAAATCGCTTGGGTGAAAACCGGCGAAGTGGCGTTCGCGCCGATCACCGCTACCGAAGAATCTATTTCAAAAGCGGCGCTGGCAGAATGTTCACTCTCACTATTGCCGCCCAAAACCATACTCGTTGCGATGTATGGCCAGGGCAAAACACGCGGGCAGTCGGCCATTCTGGAAATCCCCGCCACTACCAATCAAGCCTGTTTCGCCATCCTGCCCAATAACACTTGGGAGCCCGACTTTCTCTATCTCTGGCTGAAATCGTCATATCAGGATTTGCGCGATTTATCGGAAGACCGGGGCGGCAACCAAGCCAACCTGAACGGTGCACTGCTGAAGGCGCTGGAAGTGCCTGCCCCCAGCAAAACCGAACAACAACACATCGTGGCGCGCATCCAATCCGCCATGACTGAAATCGACGCATTGGAAAATTCAAGCAAGGCAGCGCTGGAAGACATCAATCGCCTTCCCAGCCGTGTGCTCGCGCAAGCCTTCGACCAGTAGAGGGACATGAACATGACAAACAAAAAAGTTGCCCAACAGCACCATGCTACCTTCGAGGGTATCCGCCAGGCCGATGCGGATGGCAACGATTTCTGGCTGGCGCGACCGCTGGCCAAGGTGCTGGACTATTCAGAATATCGCCATTTCCTGCCGGTGATCGAACGCGCCCGCGAAGCTTGCCACAACAGTGGCCAAGTCATTGCAGACCATTTCGAGGATGTCCTCGAAATGGTCGATATCGGCTCGGGTGCGCGGCGTGAATTGCCAGATGTGCGTTTGTCCCGCTACGCCTGTTATCTGATCGTACAGAATGGCGACCCCGGCAAACCGCTGATCGCCAACGGCCAGACTTATTTCGCGATGCAGACACGACGGCAGGAACTCGCCGATGACAAGAAATTCGCGCAACTCAATGAGGACGAAAAGCGCCTCGCCATTCGCAATGAACTGGCCGCACACAACAAGCAACTGGCCGCTGCTGCCAAGGACGCGGGCGTGGAAACCAGTCTCGACTACGCCATCTTTCAGGATCACGGCTACAAGGGTTTATACGGCGGCTTGGGTAACAAGGAAATTCACGCCCGCAAGGGGCTGAAGAAGAGCCAGAAAATTCTTGATCACATGGGCAGCACTGAACTGGCCGCCAACCTGTTTCGGGCCACGCAGACGGAGGAAAAGCTACGTCGTGATGGGGTGCGCGGCAAAGCGCAAGCCAACAAAACCCATTTCGAGGTCGGCCGCAAGGTTCGCCGGACCATCGATGAACTGGGCGGCACCATGCCTGAGAATTTGCCTAAACCCGAATCGAGTATCCAGCAGATTGAATCGGTGCAGAAAAAGCTGAAAAAAACGAAAGCGGAGAAATAGAAGCGATGGCCAGACTCAAGAAAAACGCCGAAGCCGCCACCAAGACCAAGGCGCCGAAGGCCATTGCCTCCACACAGTCACTCTCCAGCTTCGTCAAGAGCATCTGCGATGTGATGCGCCGATCCAACTGCGCCAGCGCCTTGCAATACGTGCCGGAGCTGACCTGGATACTGTTCCTGCGTATCCTGGATGCGCAGGAAGCCAAGGCACGCGAAGAGGCCGAAGTGTTGGGCGCAGAATTTTCGTCTGCGCTGCAGAGCCCCTACCGCTGGCAGGATTGGGCCGCGCCGTATTCGGACAAGCCTGAGCACCCGAAAACGGCTGAAGGAAAGCCTTTTGGCTGGAAGCGGCAAGAGCTGTTTGCGGCGGGCGATGGCAAGCTGTTCGATTTCATCAACAAGGAACTGCTGCCCCACCTGCACGGCCTGGACATCGACACCCGCACCGGCCTGCCCAACCCGGCAGCCAGCCGCAAGCAACGCATCATGGGCCGCACCATGACGGCGGTGGAAAAGGTGCGCGTCGATTCTGAGGCCAATCTGCGTGACATCCTCGACAAAGTGCACCAGATCAATATCGACCATGTGGACGATCAGCACTTCTTTACGCTGTCGCAGGTGTATGAAGACCTGCTGTTGAAGATGGGCGAGAAAAATTCCGACGGCGGTCAGTTCTTCACGCCGCGCGAGGTGATCCGCGCCATGGTGCACACGGTCAATCCGCAATTGGGCAAAACGGTATACGACCCCTGCTGCGGCACCGGTGGCTTTCTGGCCATTGCCTATGAGCACATAACCCGCCAGTTGGGCCAAAGCCCCCTCAGCACCGATATCGATACACTCAAGCACGACACTTTCTTTGGACGCGAAAAAGAAAATCTGGTGTTCCCGATTGCTCTGGCCAATCTGGTGCTGCACGGAATCGACCAGCCCAATCTGTGGCACGGCAATACGCTGACCAAGGTGCCGACATATGACGCGCTGTTCGAACGCGCGCCGGCGACGTT
>ENA-OFCI01001473-OFCI01001473.1-metagenomes-genome-assembly--contig:-NODE-1473-length-10207-cov-25.277679_pt1 | contig 10207 bp, 8 predicted proteins | sample MGYA00153391_OFCI01 | MGnify analysis MGYA00153391 | reverse complement strand
GATCATGTTCTCATCCTGCTAGAGTCTAAATCTTTGACAGACTGTAAGGTAAGTCATGAAATCGATCGACCTATTAAATTCAGCATCCATCGTAGCGGTTGTTGAAATCTGCCAAAATCGTCTCTGGACACTACCCTCGTAAAGGTGTGGGCACGGCATTGATGAACATTATTCACAGCGAGGCCCAATACTTGAACATTCCGCATCTCACCTCCGACATGAGCAAAACCGCGCAGCCGTTCTTCGATTGATTTGAATTTGTCGTAGTTGAACACAGAAAACGGATTCTACGCGGCATTGAGGTTCCAAACGCGCTTATGTGGAAGAACCTTTAAGACGCGATCGGTGATTTTCAGATGGACCTAATCGATTGAGCATGGCACTGATACCATTAGAGGGATGATGTCGTTGAACGACTACGCCGGAGCCACAGGGGACTATGAATTTTGATCCGATCGTTTTAGTCCTGATTGACGTCCTTATTGTTATGGGACTATCCCGAACCATGGGGTTGCTGTTTAGCCAGATCAAGCAGCCCCTTGTGATTGGTGAAATTGTAGCTGGTGTGATGCTAGGTCCATCCCTTCTAGGGCTAATTTTCCCAGCAGCGACAGCGTTCCTCTTTCCGCGAGAAGTAATTCCCATGCTGGGGGTGTTGTCCCAGATCGGGCTAATTTTCTTCATGTTTTTGATTGGATTAGAACTCAACCCTCGCTATCTTAAAGGCAGTTTAGAGACCGCCATTTTGGTGTCTCACGTCAGCATTCTCGTGCCGTTTTCCTTGGGATGTCTTCTCGCGCTGCTGCTATTTCCCCTGATGTCGAATGCAGGAGTCTCGTTTACCGCATTTTCGCTTTTTTTAGGCTCGGCTATGGCCATTACAGCGTTTCCCGTCCTCGCCCGCATCATCACCGAAAACAATCTCCAAAATAGTCGTCTCGGAACCCTCGCATTAACCTGCGCTGCTGTGGATGATGTGACGGCCTGGTGTCTGCTCCTCGTCGCGATCGCCGTGACGCGGACTAACAGCATGATCGGCGCACTGCCTAATATTTTGGCGGCGGGACTGTACATTGCTTTTATGCTGACGATCGGACGTGGATGGCTACGGAAGTTCATTCCGATTTATGACGAAGCGGGAAAACTGACGCAATCAATGCTAGCGATGATTTATGGTTTGATCATTATTTCGGCTTTGATCACCGAACTCATGGGCATTCACCTGATTTTTGGGGCCTTTTTGTTGGGGGCTGTAATGCCCAAACATGAAGGTCTCACCCGAGAACTAGCCGCCAAGACTGAAGATTTTGTGCTGACGTTTTTGCTGCCGATTTTCTTTGCTTATAGCGGACTGCGCACGCAGGTGGGGTTGCTCAATAGTCTTCCTCTGTGGGGCTTATGTGGATTGGTCCTGCTGGTCGCCATCTCCGGAAAGTACATCGGAACCTTCGTCGCAGCTCGGTTCAGTGGCCTCTCCAAACGGGAGGCATCGGCGCTGGGCTGGCTGATGAATACCCGAGGGCTAACGGAGCTAATTGTACTAAATATTGGGCTAAATCTGGGGGTGATTACGCCGTTGCTGTTTACGATGCTGGTTATTATGGCGCTTGTGACAACGTTTATGACGTCTCCGCTGTTGGAGTGGACCTATCCAAAACGGTTAATTCGCGAACAGGAAATGCCCCCGGAAGCTTCGCGTCCCGATCGCCCTGACTACTCAATTTTAGTTCCTATTGCCAATCCTAAAAGTCAGCAAGGTTTGATGGAAATCGCCATCGAAATTGCCCGATCGCCCGTTCACAAATCGGTGGTTCATCCTTTGAGTTTGATCCAGTTTGAACAAGACTATGCCTTTGAAAATCTGCCCCAAGAAGCCGATCGTCGTATTCGCCAACGTAAAGGAAAACTAGCCACAAGTTTAGCCAATCTTTCATGGACTAAAGCTCAGTCAATGGTTCAACCGATGATTGAGCCTATTGTCCAGCTATCCGGCGACGTCGCCCGCACAACTCATGATGTGGCGCTAGATCGTCGAAGCGATCTTATTGTCGTCGGTTGGCATCGCCCTGCCTTTAGCAGCAATCGTCTTGGGGGAAGGGTCGGACAAATTCTGAGTACGGCTCCGGTGGATGTGGCGGTTTTTGTAGACTTGATGAATGCAGATCGTCCTTCCGTGGGAAGTTTGCACACCGCTTATCCTAAGCTCTTGCTGCCCTACAGCCCTAACATTCATACGGAATTGGGCCTCGAACTCAGTCTCAGACTGTTGCTAAATGCGCCCGATCGGCATCTCACCATTTTGCGGGTTCACCATCCGGACCATCCGGTTGAGTTTAGCTATGAGTTTCACAAACTCATGGAACGACTGCCCGAAACGCTGCACGATCGCATCTCTACGCCCAATCTTGAAACGCAATATTTCATAGAAGCGGTGGTTGAGGTCTCGGCGACGGTGGATCTGACGATCGCAGGAACTAGCCGAGAGTGGGGCATCGAACGGCAAACTCTCGGCAACTATACTGATGCCCTTGCAGCGCGTTGCCAGTCTCCTTTACTCATCACCCGGCGGTTTAATAAAGTGACGTCTCATCATCTCGATCGGGTGTTGGGGGGCGACCTAGACGTTGGAACGGATGGAGAAGACGCTAGAGAGGCTGATTCGATCGGGGCTAAACTCGATTAGGAATGGGGATTCAATAAGATCCATAACTTCGTTTCAGTCCTCCGCACTCATCCCCTAGCCACTTCTCCCAGGGAGGAGAAGGGGAACCGGACTCTAGCTCCCCCTAAGAGAGAGTCGTGGAATTCCGGTTCTTATTTAGTTCTCATTCCTAACGATCGCACCATTTATTGATAGTTCACAATTCTAGCGAAGCTGATGGGTTCTAGACTTGCGCCGCCGACTAGAGCACCATCGATATCCGGCTGAGCCATGATTTCGTCAATGTTGTCGGGTTTGACAGAGCCGCCGTACTGAATGGAGACATCTTTGTTGTGAAGCTTGCTCCGAATGGCCCCGCATACTTTGTTTGCATCCGAGGATGCGCAGGTATCGCCCGTTCCGATCGCCCAAATGGGTTCGTAGGCAATGACGAGATTTGACTGATCGACGCCCGCTAAGCCTTTGGCAAGCTGCTCAAAAATGACGTCTTCCGTGATTCCAGCATCGCGTTGTTGCTTTGTTTCGCCGACGCAAAGGATGGGCGTCAACCCCGCTTTCTGGGCGGCTCGAAGACGGAAATTCACGGTTTCGTTGGTTTCGCCGAATAACTGCCGACGTTCGCTGTGGCCGACGACGACGTAGCGGACGCCGATTTCGGTCAACATTGCCGCTGAAATTTCACCCGTGAATGCGCCGCTCTCTTCCCAGTGGACGTTTTGTGCGCCAACTTGGATGCAGCTCCCATGGAGGGTTTTGGACAAGGTGCTCAGGTCGGTAAACGGCACACACAGGACAATCTCTCGATCATTCGGGGTGTCATCCACCAACGGTTTAAACCCCTGCACGAACGCCAGTGTTTCGGCTTGGGTTTTGAACATTTTCCAGTTTCCAGCAAGAATAATCTTTCGCACGGGTGAACTCGGGTCTCATTTATATAAAAATGCCAATGTTCAGTTTACGCCTTGGGGGGATCATTCGTTCGCTTCATTCGTTTGCGTCATGATTTGTTGCGTCACTTGAGTCAGTCGATCGCGCCAACTCTCGGTCCATTGTGCGGCGTCTTGAGCGTCTGCTAGGTCTGCTGGTGGGTTGCCAATTAGGTCCACCACCGACTCTCCGGCTGCTGGAACTAGAAAAATTAACGCTGGATCGATCGGTTCGCGGTATGTCCAAAACGTTTTGGGGTCAAAGTGAAAGCTTGGTATTTTCGGTTCGGGTTCCGGCAGAGATTCAGATTTCTGGTCATGTTCACCGATCGATCGTCGTCGTTCTCGCAGCGCTTCAATGATTTCTGCTTTCGTCCGGCCTCGCAGTTGAAACAGCACAAATGGATCCTCGCCAAAGCGATCGCCCAGGAGATAGTAGACTGCGCCAATGTGTTTGCAGGGATTCACGGGGTCAGGGCAATCGCAGGTGCTATGGATGTCAAATTGATTAAACGGGAAAAGACTCAGCCCATTTTGAGTAAAGACCGCTTCAATATCCTGCGGCATTTCCCCGGATAGCAGTTTGGCGCTAAAGATGGCCTGTTCTGCCATGGATTCCACCACATAGCCCCATTGCTCATCACTAAATGGCTCTAATTGAAACCGGACTTGATAGGGTTCTGGCACCGATCCTTGAACCACAGCGACGACCCGTGCGGTCTGGAATTCTAAACTCAGCACATTTCCGGCTTGGGCATAGAGTCTGGCCCGCGCCATTCGCTGCTGAAAGCCGAAGGATTCGAGGACGTCGATCCATCGTTGTGCCCACCATTCGCGGGCGGGGGCGTCTTGGTAGGACCCGGAGAGGTAGGGATCGGTTGCGGGGGTGTCATCTCGGTACGATCGCGTTGACATAAATTACTCCGTAATGACAGAACTTCGATCGAGCACTAATAACTGCCGTAATTGGTCAGTATCTAACTCCGTCACCCAGTTTTCTCCGGCTCCGACGACCTGCTCGGCAAGAGTGCGTTTGCTTTCAATAAGGTCGTGAATGCGTTCTTCTAAGGTTCCGATGCAGATGAATTTATGGACTTGGACATTGCGGGTTTGACCAATGCGGAACGCGCGATCGGTGGCTTGATTCTCGACCGCCGGATTCCACCATCGATCGAAATGAAAGACGTGATTGGCACGGGTTAGATTAAGTCCGACTCCGCCCGCTTTAAGGGACAAAATCAGAATTTTCGGGGCGCTCGGATCGTTTTGGAATCGATCGATCATTTCTTCGCGTTTTGGCCTCGGCGTGCTGCCATACAAAAACAACGCCTCCTCATTTAAGGCATAAGGCAACACCTTCAAAAGTTGCTTACCCCATTCTGCAAACTGTGTGAAAATCAACACCCGATCGCCCTGTCCCGTAATCACCTCCAGCATTTCAATTAATCGCTGCAATTTACTGGATGCTCTAGGGAGTTCTGAGACCGGTGGCAAAGGCGCTTGTACAAGTCCAGGATGATTACAAATTTGCTTTAACCGCGTCAGCAGAGCCAAAATCATGCCTCGTCGCTGAATGCCATCGGCTGAATCGATCGCCGAGAGGGACTGATCCACCGTTGTTTGATACAGCACCGCTTGCTCCGGCGTCAGGTTGCAAAATACGGTCATTTCTTGTTTTTCCGGCAGATCTTGAATAATCGATCGATCGGTTTTGAGACGGCGCAGAATGAACGGCTGGACTAGACCGCGCAGGGTTTGGAGGGACAAAGAATCGCCGTACTTTTCGATCGGAATTGCAAAACGTCGCTGGAAAAACTGCTTGGAGCCTAAGTATCCTGGATTCAAAAATTCCATAATCGACCAAAGTTCCGTCAGTCGGTTCTCAACTGGGGTTCCAGTTAGCGCTACTTTGAATTTGCCCGGTAACTCTCGAACAGCTCTTGACTGCTTGGATTCAGCGTTTTTGATGTTTTGGGCTTCGTCTAGTGAAATGCCACGCCATGCGATTTTCTTCAGCGTTGTGAGATCTCGATATACCAGTGCATAACTTGTAATCACTAAGTCATAATTTTTGACGGATTTAGCCAGAGCGTCATCGATCGATCGATCGCTCCCGTGATGAAGTAAGACTCGTAAACTCGGCGCAAACTTTTTCGATTCCCGTTCCCAGTTTCCGATCACCGAAGTGGGGCAAATCAATAGCACGGGCTGTTGGAGATTCTTTTGCGCTTTCAAATGCAACAGAAATCCTAAAAATTGCAGCGTCTTCCCGAGTCCCATGTCGTCCGCTAGACACGCGCCCAATCCCCACTGCTCCAAGAACGCCAGCCAGCCCACGCCTCGACCCTGATAGGGACGCAGTTGACCTTGGAAGTCTGTGGGATGATCAATAGCCGTCACTGCCTGGTTATCTTGCAGCGTGGTGATCAGTTCTTGCAATACTCCTGTCGCTTCAAAGTCAACGACAGCTAGCTTTTCAATGATCTTCCCTTCCCCCGACGCGATGCGCATAATGTCTTCCAGCGTTAGCGTTGGATTGGCTTTCCGGTTTTCAAAAAATGCCTGCGCAGCCCGGACATCCGCAGGTCTCAGTTCCACCCATTCGCCGTTGATTTCCACAATGGGCATGTTCATCGCCACCAATCGATCGAATTCTGCTTTCGTCAGGGTATGTTTGCCGATCGCCAGTTCCCATTTGAAGTTCAGCATTCCTTGCAACCCTAGCCGCTCGGTCCCTTTGAGCTTGGGCATGTCTGCTGCGAGTTTGATGCCAAACTTTGCCGTCCCCCCCGCCCGGTTCGCCAATCCCTCGGGAAGAATCACGCCAATGCCATGTTCTTGGAGCTGCAATCCGGTGTACCGAATCAACTCGTAGGCTTGAGTTGGATCGATGCGTCCTTGCGTTGGCTTTGATGTTTTTAAACTCGACTCTAGTGCGGGGAATACTTTCGATGCCGTTCCCAATCCCGATAGCAAGGTCTCCTGTGGATCCCGTAGCATTCTCCCAGCAAATTCCAGCTGTCTGACCGAATGATTCCAAATCACCTGCGCACCTAGCCATCGATCGGGCCTTCCAATCACCTGCATCCCGTACTCGATATGCCACTCACGCGATCCGTACTGAGGCGGTTCCAGCTTGAGGGCGACTCGAAAATTAGCTGGATTACTTTGAAGCGGTGCGTACCAAGATTTGAGCTGAGTTTGCAGCGTTTGGACCTGAGATTTTGGGAGCGTTGCGAGGGGTTCAAACAACCAGTGGGCAATGGGACCTAGGGGCGCTGCAATTCTCCTTTGGGTAAGGGCACTTTTACCCGTTAGTGCGTCACGAAGGGCCATCTCTTTTGGATTAGTCGAAAGCTGCGATCGGACGATGCTGTCAATCAAATGATTCACAACTGTTCGCACTAAAGTTTCCGGATGGGTCGTGAGATCAATTTGGGGCGATCGATCGCTTGCGTTGGAATAGAATCGACCACTACTTGGAAAATGCTGAACGAAATGTTGGAGATGATTTTGATCCGTCGTGCTGTCGAGCAATGCCTGCCACTGAGCTTGCGCCCGATCGCCCTGGATTGTAATCTCTGGCAGATACTTCCCTCGCACCAGCAAGCTCATCGCCCACCGCACTACATGCACCCAAAACATCACGCTTTGGCTCATCCACGCTTGTTTGTCGCTAGATTCGTCACTAGCGTGCAACGGCAACCCTGACAGCCAACGATAAGTATCTGTCACGCTGAACGAAACGCCTTCCACTTGCCACGGCTGAAGATAGATCTCGCCTGCGCAGACTTCACCTTCAACTGTACGGTGATCAGGAATTGGCTGATCTGAAATAATGGGCAATCGATCGCAAGTGGGCAACGCAACTTCACAGCGATCGGGCGTGGCGGTCAGTGAAGGGTTGAGTTGAGTAAGCCACACGGCTAAATCACGACTGCTAACACCATAGGGATGGGCCAAAACCCTAATGGATCTGGCTTTTTCTTCATCTTCTATGGAACTTCGCCGCCACACTTCTCCCCACAGAAAAAAGCGCACCTCAGGCGTTCCTGTGTCGATCGCTTCACTTAAGATCCAGTTGCCCTGTAAGCGCGTCATAGATTTGGGTGGTGAGGTCTGCCTACAGGGTAGCGCAAGGATTACAAGTCACGACACGCTAAGGTTGAAACTTATAATTAGGAATCGTCTTGGACCGCCCTAGGGAATCTCTTGCATCATTTCACGAACAAAATCATCCGAGAGAATTTGGCCGCGTTGGTAGCTTTGTTTGATTTGACTAAGCTTCGTTAACCGGGTAGCGGCGTCAGTTGTGTCCGGAGTTCCAGTGGGTTCGGGGGTGGGGTTCGTGAGGCGGCGAGCTTCGTCAGAGATTTGACGGGCGACGGCGATCGTCGCAATTCCCGTAATCGGTAGCTTTCTCAGGCGCTGATATTCCTTGACAAACCGAAACGTTTGATTCCCGTAGTAGCCACTGATCCGAAATTTTTGGTCCGACGGCACGGCGTTGGAGTTGTCGAGTTCGCCTAAAACCTGGCGATCGACGCCATCCTCGGCCAACAGCACAATTTTCAGATTATTCTGCAAATCCTTCACCATGCCATCGACCCGGTTGTACAAGTCTTCACCGATGTCGCCGTTGGCGGGAAGCGTGCGATCGCACTGGAACTGAAACACAGCCGCACGGGTATAGGCATCGACCGTGGTGCTTTTGCGCAAGGGCAACGCACTGTTAGAATTTCCGACCGCTACCACATCGAAGACATTACTGTCATTCCCTAGCCCAAACAATCCACGTGGTCCCATAGCGTAACCCAATCCGTCAAGGTTATCGCGCAAATGCATCAGAGCATCTTGATTTAAAGTAAATGTCATAATTTTTAAACCCTAATTTTCTTAAAATGTCTGTCTATTATTGTGCCTGAATTTGGTGCCTGAATTTGGGGTATCAATCAGCAACTCCGTGTAACGGCTGTTGGACGTTCAATGCGTAGGTCACAACCGCAATCAGCTTATGGAGTAGAGCGCGTTCTTTTGAGCTTAACTCGATCGGAAGCAGCGCGAGAAGGTAAGACTGCGCCTGAATGAGTTCTTCAACTGAAAATGACTGATCTTAAAATAAATCACTAATCCGACTGAGGAAAAATGAATCTTCATAATTTAACAGCGCACAAATTTCTACACATTCGCCATAGTCTATGCTGCCGATAACAACTGGATCCTGCTTAACTCCTCTCATGGGTTTTGCGTGTCGAGAAATGCTTGATCGTGGTGTAGTGCGATAGCCGCTGCCTTCTGCTTCAGGAGTGAGAATCAGTCGTTTTTTGAAGGTGGGGAGGAATCCTTGTCGGATGAGGAATTGTTCGATCGCGGTATTGATAATGAGGTCTTCGGTCAATGGCGCGTTTTGACTACCAATATAGGAGCTGAGGGCTTAAGCGATCGGGTCGGGAAGAAGTGTGGTGACTTGTTTCATGGGGTTAGAGGCGCAGTCGAAACGGCTAACTATCTTCTATCGTATCTCTTTAGGAAAACCGATCGCCCTCCCTCAAAAAACCGATCGCACTTCCCTAAAAAAGCCGATCGCCCTTCTCTAAAAAAGCCGTTGGTGTTAGCCTACCGTAGGTAATCGCTTTTTCGTTGGTGGATGGGCGATCGCGAACTATTCGATGGATTGTGCACCATGAAGGACTGCGAGAACTTCGATTTGGTTGGATTGTAGGGTATAAATGATCCGATATTTGCCTTCGATGATTTCGCGAATACGATCGTTGTCAAATTCAGGGACAACTCGACCAGAATTTGGAAAAGTAGCGATTTGTTGAGAACGACGAGTGATCCGATCGACGGTTCGTTGTGCGTAGGCTGGGGAGGTTTGGGAGAGATACGTGTAGAGGCTGGAGAGATGTTGGATGGCGGTTTCGGTCCAGTACACATTCATGGATTGAGTCCGAACATCTTGCGAACGTCTTCGACCGATTTTATTCGTCCTGCTACACTGTCCGCGAGTCCAGCTTCGATCGCTTGTCGGATAAAGATCTGTTCCATGAGGTCTTCCCAGGTACAGGCTTCAGGGAGTTGATCGATGAGTTGATGAGCGATCGTTTTAATGTCTTGAGTCTGCATAATGATCTCGGGTGAGAGGTTTCTCTAGTTTATCGCACCTCTCACAAAAAGACGATCGCACCTCCAAAAAAAGACGATCGCACTTCCCTAAAAAAGCCGATCGCCCTCCCTCAAAAAAACGATCGCATTTCCCTAAAAGACGATCGCACCTCTCAAAAACCGATCGCCCTTCCCCACATTCCCATTCTTCCAGCCAATTGCACTGACGACAGAAAACCGTTGGTGTTAACCTCTCGAAGAGAATCGCTTAACCGTTGCTCATCGTTTGGAGATCGGTGAAGTACCAGGTGATTTGGGAATCTTCGGTGTGTTGGGTGACGATGCCGAGGGTTTCGAGGGCTTCGAGAGCATCTTGGATTTTGCTTTCGCTGCGGCTGGCGTTTTTGAATTGTTGGACGATCGCATCTACAGTCCATTCCCCGCCTTGAGTTCGTAGTAGATCGCGAATGGCAGCAAGTTGGTCTTTGAAGGCTTTGGGAAGTTCTTGTTGGGC
>ENA-OFCI01001469-OFCI01001469.1-metagenomes-genome-assembly--contig:-NODE-1469-length-10223-cov-4.086349_pt1 | contig 10223 bp, 11 predicted proteins | sample MGYA00153391_OFCI01 | MGnify analysis MGYA00153391 | reverse complement strand
CCGCGAGGCTGAGGCGCACCGCAAGATCAGCCGCGGCGGCGCGCTCGGCGAACTCAACGGCATCCCCGCGCAGCATCGTGGCCTCGATGAACACCTCGGGATGCTCAGCGGCTTCTCGCAGGGTGGTGTCTATCGCGCGGAACACTTCGGCCGACGCCCGCCACTGTGTGCGCTGAGCGAACTCGGCTTCGGCCATGCCGAACTCGACGCGAGTGTCTGCGTCCCTCGGATCCAACAGGAGGTGCTCCATAAACACACTCAATCAGCAGCCACCGACATTTGTTCCCCACAAGGAAGCCCCGGTCAAGATCAGTATTTATCCACAGGCACACTCGCAGAAATGAGCCTGTGGAGGAGGAGAAGCGCGGCAGGCGCGAAATTACTCTTCGCTGAAGAAGTCCTCGTCGATCTTCACGATCTCAATGCGCCGAGCAACCTGCACACCAACACGTCACTGCTGCGTTGTCGAACCAGTGTCTCCGTTTACAGCTCGCCTTGGAGGGCGCGGTGTTGGAGGGAGGCAAAGAGTTCGTCAAGTTTCGACGAATGTTGCTGATGCTTCGCTTTTGTCTTGGCGATAGAAGCAACCTTCTCTTCGTACATGCGCTGTGTGGCGAGCTCTGGGAGCGGTATCCGGAGCTGCCTAAAGTGAGATGGTCCGAAGTTCAGCTGAGCGGACCCGGTAACGAGTTTGGAAATCTGTTTTCTGAAGTGCAGGGAAGATAGCCAACCCTGAAAGTAGGACAGTGTCTAAATTTTGGGTACTGCTTTGAAGCGGATCGTGCTCGTGTTCATCGAGAGCGGAAGGTCGCTCGCGCCAACGAATGCACCCCTCGTGCGCAGGTATCCATCAGTGTCGAATGAAATTCCCGAACTTGCGATCAAAAAGTCTTCCTGATCGACAAGGAAGTGACGATATTTGCCGTTCGCTTCTTCGCTTGAAATCCGCTTTGTCGTGCGGGTTAGGTCCAAGACGCCTGATTTCAAAATATTGCCGACGTTGAGTAAATTCACGCCTTCAGCGGTGAATTGCCAATTCCGCACTCCTGGGCCTTCTTGAAACCAATAAGCGTCACCCAAGAAAATGGACTCAACGATCGCGCGCGACCGCTCGCGAAATGTGAGATCGAATGTAGCGAGTTCAAGTTCTTCCAACTTATCGATAGTCGCTCGTCGCTTGGCGCGGAGGTTGTCGGCCTCGTCGTGCACCACATCTTTGTAGAGGTTGAGGCTGAGGTCGTAACCATGCTCCGCGATCTCGGCCTTCGGCACCAGACACGATTGGGCCGTTCGGGGTCGGGCCTTCTCTGCTGAATTCGCACCAGCAAGCGACTGCCAGCGCGCGAGTACGTCGGGCAGGTCATCCGCCTCGGTGGGCGAGCGCTTGTCGTCGCGGGAGAAGCCATCCGCTTTCACCTCGGAGAACCACACGATGTCGGTGCCGCCAGAGCTGGTCTTTTGGAAGAACAGGATGGCGGTGGAGACTCCGGCATACGGTTTGAAGACCCCGCTCGGCAGCTTCACAACGGCTTCGAGCCTGTGGTCTTCCACCAGCATCCGCCGCAGGTCTTTATGCGCCTTGGACGAACCGAAGAGCACGCCGTCGGGCACGATGACGGCGGCACGTCCGCCGTTCTTGAGCAGGCGAAGCATGAGGGCGAGAAAGAGCAACTCGGTCTTCTTCGTCTTGACAATCTGCAGCAGGTCTTTGGCGGTCGTCTCATAGTCGAGGCTGCCAGCAAACGGCGGATTCGCGAGCACCAGCGTGTAATCACCACCGGCCACAAAATGCTCCTCGGCAAGGGAGTCGCGACGTTGGATGGTTGGCGCCTCCACCCCGTGAACTGCATGTTCATGCTGCCGATGCGGCTCATGGATGCGGCTCATGGATGCCTCGGAGTCGAACCCCGTGAACGCCAGCCGATTGAAGTGGTCGCGGCTGGCGGCATCCGCCCAAATCTCGGGGTGGTTTTTGCGCAGGTACTCCCCCGCCATCACCAAGAAGCCCGCCGTGCCGGCCGCCGGGTCAATGATTGTGTCGGTGGGGGGCGGCGCGGTTATGTCGACCATGAGATTGATGATGTGGCGCGGGGTAGGAAACTGGCCGCTCGTGCCGGCGCTGGCGAGCTTGCCGAGCATGTACTCGTAGATGTCGCCCTTGGTGTCGCGGTCTTCCATCGGGATGCCCTCGAGCAGGTCGACGGCCTTCACCAGACCCTCCCGAGTGGGGATGGTGAACCGCGCGTCCTTCATGCTCGCCGCGAAGCTCGACCCTGCCTCGCCGAGGCGCTGCATGAACGGAAACACGTTCTGGCCCACCACCTCGAACATCTCCTCTGAGGAGAAGTTCTTGAAATGCGACCAGCGCAGGTCGCTGAAGGGGCGCGGGCGACGGCCGGTGTCATCCATCCCCTCAGGGAAAACCGCATTCTCGATCGGGGTGCCGAGGGTGTTGGCGTTGTTCTCGGCGAGGGTCTGAAACTCGTTAAGGCCCTTGATGAACAGGACGTAGGTGACCTACTCGATGACCTCCATCGGGTTTGCCATGCCGTTGGACCAGAAGGCGTTCCACACCCGATCGACCTGAGACTTGAACTGGTCTGCTGCCACTGACACTGATCATCACTGAGATGCACGCGCGCACCGGGGTGACGCTGCACCGAGTCTCGCAGACTGTCTTTAACCGACGACACCACGGGTTCAATGCCTTATTGAGCTGCTGGCCAGATGACCCCGGCTCTTCACGCTCATCGCACGTCGACCGCTGGAATCTATGACCGTTCGCCGAAGCGATTCTCAGAAATGGACTGAGTGCGCCACGTGGGCGGTTCCCCTATCTCTTCGATCTGATATCTCGTAAACGGGTGGCGGGTGACTGTTGCGCGCTGAATCCCGGTGAGGGTAAACCAGCGAACGCCGTCTCGGAGTCTGCACCAGGCGACAAGTTTCCACCGGCTAGCGGTGAGAGCCAAGATCATTGGTTTCACTTCGCGTCGTGTGGTTTTCCCCTCCGCGTCGGTGCATATGAGGTTCACCGGTGGAAGACGGAACATCTCTGTTCGAGGACCGGCTCCCGCACATTTGCGACAACGGAAGCGTTGCTGGGCAGTCCAGTGACATCCTGCGGGATAGATCCGCTGGAGATCGCCCCTACTTGAGCTGACCGCGAATCTCGCCGGCCTTGTAGTTCTCGCTGTGCACGTTGACGTAATAGCCGCGGGGGTTTGCAGCGATCTCTTCGAGAACCATCGGGGTCGCTGCCACGCAGGAACTGACGGTCCAGTCCGTACCCTTGCCCACCTCGAGCGGGATTACGACGGCACCTTTGGAGTTGCGCGCCCCAACATGGATGTGTCCGACGGTGACGGGCGCCGACAGGTGGCGCACCTCTAGGCGGTAGCAGAACTCTGATCCGGTGATGTTATAGCTCAGGAAACCACTCGCGCCTGTGTCGGGCACTCCGGCTTGCTCGTTGTTGAGGGGGATGGCCGGCACGCCGCCGGTCTTGGCATTCGCAACTCCACCGCCAGCAAGGGTGAGGGCTGCGACGGTTGCAGCGACGGCGATCAGTTTGAAAGTAGAGCGGGTGATAGTGCTCACGGTAGCCTCCATTGGCGTTGTGGTGGGGCTTTCAGGCTACGTCGGAGCACCAGCGGTCGAGGGCTTCCCTCCCTGCCGAAGCGCTGGGAATGCGCTGCATCCCGAGTCCTTTATCGCGATCGAGCCGCACGTCGGGGATTGTGACTTAGACGCTGCGGTGGTCGCGCACCGCGAATTCGAGGGCTTCGAGGCTGGGGGCGAGCGCGGCATCTACTGCCATCGGATCGGTGATGTTGAGTTGTTGAATCGCCCGGCGATCTTCTGGGGCGGTGTTGATTTCATGCTTGCCAGCCTCCAGCGCAGCAATCAGGTCGGTGATGACGTCATCCAGCGATCGACGGGCCCAACCGAGTTCGGCACCGGCGTTCTGTGAAGTCATCATCGCCGTGTCGGTTGCACCGGGATAGACGGTCGCGACATGCACGCCGGTTCCGATCAACTCGCGGCGAAGCGATTCACCGAACTGCGCAATGCCCGATTTCGTTGCCGCATAAACCGCGTAGAACGGCAGCCCGACCAGCGCAATCCCACTGGCAATATTCAGGAGGATGCTTCCGCGGCCCTTCCCGCTCTGCTGAAGGGCGGGAAGCAGGGTCTTGGTCAGCAGAATAGGGGCGGTGAGATTCAGATTGATCATGGAGTGGACATCCGCATCGCTGGTCAATTCGAGCCTGCCCGCGCGCACATTGCCGGCGTTGTTGACCAGTAGATCAAAGACGCTCCAGGATGCCACTGTCTGTGCAATCCGTTCAATGGCGCCAGGCTGGGTGAGGTCTTCGACCAGGATCTCGGTCGTTCCTCCGGCGGAGGTGACGAGCCGAGCCGTTTCCGTGAGCGTGGCCAGTTGCCGCCCGACGAGCAGCAGGTGACCTCCGCGTCGACCGAACTCGAGCGCGAGTGCTCGACCAATGCCCTGCCCTGCGCCTGTGATGATTCCGCGTCGATTGGTGAGATCCAGATTGGTGAGGTCCATATGAGCGAGCTTCTTTCCCTTGATTACAGCGGGATGATGGTTACGCCCCCGCAGGTGAACACGGTGTCTCGAGGGGGCTGGAATCTCAGCATCCGCATTCGGATTTTCCTGCTGAGATACATGCTGGCGAACATCCCGCTCGAGACGCTCCGCATCTGACTTATCGAGCACCGCGTCTGCCGCCCCTTTGAACGGAAGGGTTAGTTCCCGTGGAATGGGGTGACTTCGGATTGTCGACCGTTGCTCTTCAAGAAAAGTCGCTCCCCAGGGTCCCTCAATAAACGGCAAAAGCCGGGCACCGTCATCCGGTGCCCGGCTTCTCGACAGGGTTGAACTACTTGATTGCCGCCCGCAGCTCGGCTGCAGCCGCAGCGGGATCTGCGGCTCCATAGATTGCGGCGCCGGCCACGGCAACATGCGCCCCGGCATCCTGAACCGCACCGATGGTGGCGATCGTCACGCCTCCGGCAACCGAGAACGATACTCCGGAGGTGGATCCGGCTTCGAGCAGAGTGCCAAAAGTGAATCCAGCTTCGACCTGTTCGTCGAGGCCGGCGTGCATTTCGACGAAGGTGGCGCCGAGGGCGGTCACCTCTTTCGCGCGAGCGGCTTTGTCTTTCACCCCGATGAGGTCGACGACGATTCCCTTGCCGTGCGCACGGGCTGCTTTCACCGCACCGGTGATGGTCGAATCCCCGGCAACGCCGAGGATCGTGACCAAATCTGCGCCCGCCTTGAACGCGGTGTCGGCTTCGAGCTCGCCGGCATCCATCGTCTTGAGGTCGGCGAAGACGATCTTGTCGGGGTGGGCGTCCTTCATCGCTGTCACGACGGAGAGGCCGGCGGCCTTGATCAGCGGCGTGCCAAGCTCGATGATGTCGACGCTGTCAGCGACCTTCGCCGCGAGGGCGAGGGCATCCTCGGTCGTGAGGAAGTCAATGGCTACTTGGAGTTGCATGGTGATTCCATTCGTTCGGTGGTGGGGGAAGAAAAATCGAGCTTGGTGAGTGCAGGGGCGAGGCCTGCGGCTATTCGAGGTTTGCGTGGCGGGGCCACAGATCATCGGCGCTTCGCCCGGACCTCAGCCACAGCGAGTGGAAAAAAGCATCACCGATGGTGACGACAGCCTGTTCGAAGAGGGATCCTGCGTACTGCACAGACTTGGTGGCGGCGCGATCCAGTTTTTCGGCGGCGGGTACTTCAACAAGAACTGATGAAAGACCTGCGAGCGGAGAGTTTGTGGCGGTTGTCAGGGTGATGACGATTGCGCCGACATCGATGGCAGTCTTGGCCGAGCGCACGATGGCCTCTGTTGTGCCGGAGCCGCTCGCCGCGAGCAGCACGTCGCCGCGACCGATTGCCGGTGTCGTAACCTCGCCGACGACGTGCACGGTGAGTCCGAGGTGCATCAGTCTCATTGCCGTCATCCGAAGGGCGAGACCAGACCGTCCTGCGCCGAGAACGAAGACGCTTTTTGCCGCGTGAAGCTCGCTGACGGCGCGTTCGAGCGAAAGCGGATTGAGCTGCGCAAGTGCGTCGACCAGCGTCGCGTCCTCGCGGGAGATGACGTGTAGGGCGTCGAGCACAGGAAAGGTATTAGTAACTGCCACCTCTCAAAGAAACGCCAGTAGCAGCCTTTCGGTCACTGGTCGCAGGGATGGAAGTTCCTACTCGAAAGGGTAGTTTCTGATCTCCTCGTGCCGTCCTGGCTTTTATCAAGGTTTCGCAGACGACTACATTGCGTTCAGGCTCCGGATGTTGACAATCGAGGCGAGTTCGGCGCGGTTGGATGCCCCGACTTTTTTGAGAACGTTCGCGACATGGAACTTGACCGTGTTCTCGGTGATGTTCAAGGCATCCCCAATTGCCCGATTTCGAGTACCGGAGGCAACGAGCTCCAAAACGCGTTTTTCCTGCGATGTCAGCGCCCAGAGGGGAGCCATATTCAGGTGAGTCGAGACGGGATCCAGGGGAAGGGAAACAAAGATTTCCGATCCCCACCCTTTGGTCGCTTCGACTCGAAGTGTGCCATCGAGGGCGGTCACCCGCGCACTGAGTTGCCGCACATTGGCGGTGTCAACCGTGAGGTCACCCGGTCCATCATCGCGAATGTTGATCAACAGGTTGCTTCCATCGCAATCCCACTGCACGCGAACACGACTCACCCCGGACTGCTCGACAAGTGCCAGAACGGCACCCCGCACGATCGCGCGGCCCGCGTGGGCGACTTCCCCGGGAAGGGCTCGTCCATTGATCGGAGGCTCGATGAACTGGATATCGAGATCGCCAAAGCGGGCGAGCGGGCGAAGATCGTTCTGCAGGCTCTCAAAAGCCTTGGCAACCGGCTCTTTTGACAGCTTTCGATCCCGATCTGACACCGCTCGGAGTTTGACCATAGCGGTGGCGGCGATGTCTGTGGCAGCCCGACGGGCGGCTGCGTCGGAGGCTTCACGCGAACGCAAAACGGCCAGCAGCATCTCCAGCGTGGTGGAGTGGGCGTCCGATAGCTCCGCGATGATGGCCGCGCGTTCCACTGACATCGTGCGGGAATCGAACAGGTAAGCGGGTGTTGCGGCCGCAACCTGGTGGCGGATGCTCAAGGCGACCAGATCCCACAGACCTGCGACGGTGACCATCACCTCGTTCAGCGTCTCTGCTGTTGGCGAGGCGAGTACGGGGTCAGTCAGCACCATCAGCGCACCGCTCGAGGCAATCCAGCCAGCAAAGACCCGATCAGTGCCGGCGATGATGCCGGTCGCTGCCCAACTCGCTGAGTTGTTGGATCTCACTTGCTCTCTGACGACGTCCATTTCGGCGACGGTGACGTGATCGGCGATCGACGGGTCGCCTGCACGCTTCTGGGGACGCCCCGTGCAATCCTCGGTGAAAATAACCAGGGCGGAATGACGGATGAGTGGACTCAACAGCTCCGCGAGAGCGGGGGCGATACCCAGAAGTGGGTTCGAGAGCACCGTGTGCAGGCCGCGCACCAGAGCGGTCGAAGAGAGTTGGTTGGCCACTGTCATGTTCCCAACCTAATTGGGCGACAACATAATTGGGCGATAGTGAATCCCACTCTAACGAGTAGTCCTCGCTTCACTCCGTGACGGCGGGACGCGACTGTCGGGGAGAATGATCGGATGGCTGACGACGAAGCGAATACCCGTGCTCGACTTCTCGCGGCATATGACGCGCAACTGCGAACCGATGCGGAGACCCCAGGCGCCATCGATGTCACCCGTCTCGGCCCGCTCCGTCTGGTGACCTTCCCCGGTGGACGCGGTTTCATCACCTACCGGGACCTCGGAGAGGCAAACTCCGAAGCTCTTCAGCGGCTAGTCCCGGAAGCCCTGAGCTATTTCCAGTCCGCCCCACGCATCGAGCGAGTCGAGTGGAAAACACGTGCCCATGACCATGCTCCGGGGCTTCACGAAGCTCTAGTGGCGAACGGCTTCATCCCGGATGACCCGGAATCGATCATGATCGGTGAGGCGGTGGCTCTTGCGATTGATGTTCCCCTTGCTCTCGGCGTGACCGTGCGGCGGGTGACGGAAGAACCGGATGTTCGCGCCATGAGCGCGATGCAGGATGAAGTCTTCGGTGATCCTGTCTCCGAGGATGCGGCGAATGCTCTACTTGCGCGGCTGAGTATCGCTGACGGAATGGAACTGTGGGTCGGCGAAGCAGAGGGCCAGATCGTGACCGCGGGACGACTCGAGCCGGTTGCCAGGTCCGACTTCGCCGGAATCTGGGGTGGCGCAACCCGCGCCGAGTGGCGCGGCAAGGGGATCTATCGTGCAGTGACGGCCGCCCGCGCCCGCTCGGCGATCGCCAGGGGAAAGACACTGATTCACAGTGACTCGACCGCCTACTCGCGTCCCATCCTCGAACGATCCGGATTCATTGCCGTGTCGATAACGACGCCGTACCACTGGCTTAAACGGCCGATCGGCTGGTGATCCTGGCTTCGTGCCTGTCGCCGTGCGATTCTGACATCCGCACGCCTGCGCTTCGAGACCTCCGAACCTCGGAGCGTCGATGGGTCAGGGAGCGATCTGCCTAACCGGGCGCATGAGGATCTCCTGGATGAGGACGTTGGCCGGCTGCGCAAAAGCGAAGACGAGGGCTTGGGCTACGTCTTCGGACTTCATCGCTTCGAGCTCGGTGCGGCGGGTGAGGAGCGCATCGCTGACGTTCTCGCCGAACTCGGTCCAGACGGCGCCGGGCTCGAGAACCGAGACGCGGATTCCCTCGTCACCGAGTTCCTTGCGCAGGGCATCGTGGAAACCGACGACGGCGTACTTCGTCGCGCTGTAGACCGACCAGGTTGCCGCACCGTATCGGCCGCCGACGCTCGAAACGGAGCAGATCATTGCGCCAGCCCGACCGCGCATCAGGGGGATTGCGGCCTGGGTGCAGTTCAGCACGCCATACAGGTTTGCATCGATCATCGATTTCCAGTCAGCGGGGTTGCTGCTCTCAAATGGCGAACTGATGCCGAGACCGGCGTTGTTGAAGAGTAGGTCGACTCCACCGAAACGGCTCTCGAGCGTGGCGAACATGGTTGTGACCGCGGCGGCATCCGCGACATCGAGCTGCATGACGGTGGCGGAGTCTCCAAGCTCGGCGGCCAGCTCCTGCAACCGTTCCACGCGCCGGGCGACCAGGATGACGTGCGCACCCTCGTCGACGAGAAGACGAGCTGCGGCCTCTCCAATTCCACTCGATGCTCCGGTAATGACAGCGATTTTTCCGGTCAGATCCTGCATTTTCATGTGTGTGGCTCTCTTGCTCGTGATGGGGCAAGGGGGGCGACCGGGGGCTGATCCGCCAGGGTATGGAATTGGAGGACAGGGTGCAGCGTTACACCCGCCAGACGCTGGAGAACCCAGACTTGCACTAATACCTAATCGTACAGTTGGGGACTATTGCGTGTTCATTCCCCGACAGGAAAGGAATTTCCCATGCCTTCAAAAGTTTGGTTTATCACCGGAACGTCTCGCGGTTTCGGCCGGCAATGGGCAATTGCCGCGCTCGAGCGGGGCGACAAAGTGGCAGCGACCGCTCGCAATATCGACACTCTCGGTGACCTTTCCGACCGGTATGGCGACCTGATACTTCCGCTCGCTCTCGACGTCACGGACCACGCCGCGGCGATCGCTGCTCGGGCGCCGCTGCTCCTCACCCCGTCGAGCCCATGTCCATTCCCGGCATCATGTTCGAATTGATGTGATACATCACCCATAGCGAGCCGCTGAGTGCGATCAGCACGATTACGACCGTGAACAGCAGCGCCATGATCGACCAGCCGCCCTGGGCCCTGCGGTTCATGTGCAGGAAGTAGATCATGTGGACGACCATCTGCACCGCTGCGAAGGCCATGATGATCAGCGCCGTCGACAAAACCGGAGCGCCCCTATTTGCGAACAAGCTGCGGCAGCAGTTTGAACCGGCGCTTGCCGGCCCGGCGCGCGCCCTAAGCAAAACAGATCGGGCTATGCTGAATGCAACCAAGCCGCTTGCTCCTTTTGAGGAAACTCTGCGGAGCCGTTCGGGGCTTCAGCACGAGTTTATGATGCAAAAGTCACTGTTGCGGGATAGCGCCGGTCATGTGTCGGGGATACTAACTGTCGGGTTCGATATGAGCGCG
>ENA-OFCI01001468-OFCI01001468.1-metagenomes-genome-assembly--contig:-NODE-1468-length-10226-cov-3.842985_pt1 | contig 10226 bp, 10 predicted proteins | sample MGYA00153391_OFCI01 | MGnify analysis MGYA00153391 | reverse complement strand
TCACGCCCGGACGCTACATCGTGACCCTGGCCGATCCGGCCGTCGCAACCTATCGCGGCGGGGTCAATGGTTATGCGGCAACCAAGCCGGATGCGGGCAAGCAGCTCAATGCACGGGCCACGGCCGCCCAGACCTATTCCCAGTACCTGGTGACTCGGCAGAAAGATGTCGCGAACGCCGCGGCTGTGAAGATCGACCAGTCCTACACCCTGGCTCCGGATGAGCTCAAGCACGTGACGGCCACTCCGTCCACTTCGTTCCTCGGCCTCGACGGCACGGGCGGCGTCTGGGACAAGATCGGCGGTCTCGACAAGGCGGGCAATGGCATCGTGCTCGGTGACCTCGACACCGGAATCGCACCGGAGAACCCCTCCTTCGCCGGCTCGACGAGCCCGACGAAGCGCTACGTGGTCATCGTCTAACCGCTCCATCGACGGGGGGTGTGTTGCTGCGCCCCCCTTCGTAGGCTTTACTAACAAACATGACGCAGCCAGTGGACGGCACGGAATCGCCGCGCGCGCGTGTTTCGTTCCTCTCCCAGAGCAGCACAGCGGCTTCCGGGCGGGCCTTGCGGCCCAGCGCCAAGGTGCTGCCGGAACACGCTCGCGGACACAACCGTGCCCTGGTGCTTCAGTCGCTCTTCACGACCGGACAGCGGAGTCGAGCGGATGTCGCACGCAGCACCGGACTCACCCGCGTCACCGTGTCCGAGCTCGTCACCGAGCTCATGGCCGAGGGGCTTCTCGTGGAGATTGGCCAGCGTGGGGGTGCCCGACCCGGCAAGCCGGCGATCCTGCTTGACATCGATCACTCCTCGTTTCAGGTCGTCGGCGTCGATCTCAGTGACTTCGCGGTGTTCCGCGGTGCGGTGCTCGACCTCCGCGGTAACATCGTGCGGCGAGCGGAGCTGCCTCTCACGGGGATCACGGGGCAGGCCGCGCTCGACCGGGTCGTCGCTCTTACGGAGCGTTTGCTGGCTCTCGTCTCGGCGCCTCTGCTCGGTATCGGGGTGGGGTCGCCTGGCATCGTTGACCTCGCCGGGCTCGTGGTGACCGCGCCGAATCTCGAGTGGACCAACGTGCCGCTCCAGGCGTATCTTTTCGAGCGATTCGGGGTTCCGGTGGTCGTCGCGAACGATGCGAATGCGGCCGTTCTCGCGGAACACAGCTTTGGCGACGCCCGGGAGGACCTGATGCTCGTGCGAATTGGCCGGGGTGTCGGCGCCGGATTGCTGCTGGGCGGCGGCCCGCTCTACGGCAGCCGTTTCGCCGCGGGCGAGATCGGTCACGTCGTTGTCGGCACTGACGGGGGCGAGCAGTGCAGTTGTGGCAAGCATGGGTGTCTCGAGACCTGGATCGCCGCGCCGAGACTCGAAGCGAAGCTGGCGGATGCTTCCACGGTGGCGGCGCGCAATGACGTGATCTGCGAGGCGGCCGCCCACCTTGGCATGGCACTCGCTCCGATTGTCGGCGCGCTCAACCTTGGCGAGGTTGTGCTGAGCGGTCCGGGACAGATACTCGGCGGTCTGTTCGTCGACGCGACCCTTGAAACGATCCGCAGTCGCACGATGGCCCCGTTTCATGGGGACCTGACGTTGCGCCTGACGACCCTCGGGGATGACATCGTGCTGCGCGGTGCCGCAGTGATGGTGATCTCGGCCCGGCTGGGTGTCTCCTGACCTTTCGCTCGAACCGTCCACGTTAGTAAGCTCCACTAACAAATACATCGCAGAAAGGAACCCGGTGTCCAAAACCGTTACGGTGAACCCCCTCGGCGCCATCCTGCTTCCTGGCTTCACCGGAACGACCCTGCCCGATTGGCTGGAGGCACGTCTCCGCGACGGTCTCGCCGGAGTCTGCCTGTTCGGGCCGAACATCGCCTCCCTTCGGCAACTCCGCACGCTCACCGCCGCTATCCACGCGGCGAATCCCCTCGCGATCATTGCCATCGACGAAGAAGGTGGCGATGTCACGCGGCTCCACGACCGTCTCGGTTCGCCGTATCCGGGCAACGCGATTCTCGGACGCATCGACGACGAGGAATACACTGCGGCGGTGGCGTCCGCTGTGGGCTGGGAGCTCCGTGGGGCGGGGTGCACTCTGGATTTCGCTCCGGATGTCGACATCAATTCCAACCCGGACAACCCGGTGATCGGGGTGCGCAGTTTCGGTACCGATCCCGAGCTCGTCGCTCGTCACAGTGCCGCGTGGGTGCGGGGACTTCAGTCGACGGGTATCGGGGGCACTGCAAAACACTTCCCCGGACACGGCGATACCGCGCTCGATTCTCACCTCGACCTGCCGGTGATCACCCGGTCGCTCGACCAGTTGCGCGGACGCGAGCTCGTGCCGTTCGTGGCGGCCATCGCCGCGGGGGTGCGGACGATTATGACCTCGCACATCAGCGTGCCCCTGCTTGACCCGGTCTTTCCTGCGACATTCTCGTCCATCGTGCTGCAGGGACTGCTCCGCGACCAACTGGGGTTCGATGGAGTGATCGTGACTGATGCACTCGACATGGTGGGAGCAAGCGGTGAGATCGGAATCCCCGAGGCCGCGGTGCGTGCGGTGATCGCGGGCTGTGACCTGCTCTGCATCGGCACGGATAACTCCGACGCTCAGCTCGATTCGATTGAGCGGGCGCTCGTTCGCGCGCTCGATGACGGCAGGCTGGACCCATCCCGTCTTGCTGATGCCTCGGCACGGGTCATCGGTCTGGCGCAGGAATTGGCCGACGAAGTCTCTCGCATTCCACTGCCGGAATATACGAAGGAATTGGCGTTCCCGCGTGACCGCTCTCGCGCGGTTTTCGAGACTGCGGCCTACGAGGTCTCCGGGCTCGCAATCGAGCCGCGGCGCTCCATCGTCATGATCGAGACCGCGGCTAACATCGCCGTCGGGGGATCCCCCTGGGGTCCTGCAGCGGCGGGGGCCTCGGTGCACATCGTGCGTGAGGGAGACGTCATCGACCTGCCAGAGGGCACGCAGCCGATAGTCATCGGCAGGGCGAATCATCGGCGAGAGTGGGTGCGAGAACTCATCGACGACACCCGTCGGAGACATCCGAGCACGATTGTCGTAGACATGGGCTGGCCGGGCGAGGGACGACACTACGCCGATATTGCCACCTTCGGAGCCTCGCGGCACCTTGGTCTTGCGCTGCTCGACTGGCTGGAAGGGCAGGCACGATCATGAGAGTCGGAGTGGATGTCGGCGGCACCAAGACGGATGCCGTTGCCATCGACGAAACGGGCGCGGTCCTGCACCGGGTGAGGGTGTCGACCGGCTTCGGCCCGGCTTCGGTGATCGAGACGACCGCGGGGGTCGTCAGCGCCCTTGCCAGCACCCTGCGGGTGCCCGTCAGCGCATTCGAATCCGTGGGTGTTGGGGTGCCAGGAGCCGTCGACAGCGCCAGCGGGCGGGTCTCCCACGCGGTCAACCTCGGCGTGGACGAGCTCGAACTCGGCGAGGAGCTCGCGCGCGTACTCGGAGTGCGAGTGCGCGTCGAGAACGACGTAAACGCCGCAGCCCTCGGGGCATTTCACCTGCTCGCGCTGCCGCCCAGAGCATCCATGGCGTATCTCAATCTGGGTACAGGCCTCGCCGCCGGCCTCGTGCTCGACGGCCGATTGTGGCGAGGGGCGCGTGGCACGGCGGGGGAGATCGGGCACATCCCGGTCGATCTGGACGGCCCGCTCTGCCAGTGTGGGCAACGCGGATGCCTCGAGATGGTCGCTTCAGGATCCGCTGTCTCGCGGCACTGGCCGAGCGAAGCGGCCTCGCCCGTTCAGGCACTCTTCGAGGCAGCGGAGGCCGGAGAGCTTCTCGCAATAGAGGTGCGGCAGCGGTTCCTTGCGAATGTTGCCTCCGCCGTGCGGGTGCTCGTGCTGAGTGTAGACGTAGAGACAGTCGTGATCGGCGGCGGCATTAGCTCCCTTGGCGAACCACTGATCGCGGGAGTGCGCGCTGCGCTCGACGGCTGGTCGGCGAGTTCGCCGTTTCTTGCATCACTTCGACTCTCCGAGCGTGTGCGATTGGTCCCACCGGGGATCTCCGTGTCGGCGATCGGGGCGGCACTCGGGGGCGCCGACCCCGACCAGGGATAACAACAACGAAGGGCACCGACTGATGGCTGAGATCGTGATTGTGGATGGCACCGAGGCGGCTGGCGAGCTAGCGGCAGATGCCATCCTCGCGCTCGTGACGAAGAGACCGGACGCGGTGCTTGGCCTTGCGACCGGATCGACTCCGCTCGGGGTGTGGCGAGCTCTCGCCGCGCGAAGGGCAGACCTCGCCGGCGTGCGCGGCTTCGCGCTCGACGAATACGTGGGGCTCCCGGAGGGGCATCCCGAGAGCTACCGGGCAGTCATCACGCGGGAAGTCATCGAGCCGCTCGGGCTCGACGCGTCGCTGGTGGCTGTGCCCGGGCATCTCGGGCCGATCGAGACCGCCGGTGCGGACTACGAGCGGGCGATCCGTGCGGCCGGGGGAGTGGACCTTCAGGTGCTCGGTATCGGCACAGACGGACATATCGGCTTCAACGAACCGGGGTCGTCATTCGAATCTCTCACTCGTGTCAAGACACTGACACAGCAGACCCGCCGTGATAACGCGCGGTTCTTCGCTTCGGTCGAGGAGGTGCCCGTGAACTGCATAACGCAGGGACTCGGCACCATCCGCCGGGCTCGACATCTGGTGTTGCTCGCGTTCGGGGCTGGCAAAGCCGCGGCGATCGCGGCTGCGGTCGAGGGGCCGGTGACCGCGAGTGCGCCGGGGTCTGCGATCCAGCTGCACCCGCACGTCACCGTGATCGTGGATGAGGCCGCGGCATCCGCCCTCGCCAGCATCGACTATTACCGCTACGCCTGGGCGAACAAGCCGGGGTGGGAGGGGCTGTAGGCCCCTACTGTTTCACGCCGGCGGCCCAGACCTCGGTGACCCCCCAGTGGTGGTCGAGCAGCACCGCATCGGCGGCGTAGCCCGGCGCCAGATAGCCGAAGCGGTGCCCGTAGCCGAGGGCAGTCGCGGGTGTCGTCGTCAGGGCCCTGACGGCGTCCTGCGGTGAGACACCCGCCGATTCGATGGCGCAGCGCAGGGCGGCGTCCTGGGTGAGGGTGGAGCCAGCGATTGTCGAGGTGCCGGAGAGCACGGCAAGCCCATCGCGCACGGTCACATTGAGGGAGCCGAGGCGATAGTCGCCGTCGTCCGAGGCCGCGGCCGCCATCGCGTCGGTCACGAGAGCCACGCGGCCCGGTGCAGAACGGAACACGAGGGCCGCGACATCCGGATGCACATGGAGCCCGTCGAGGATCAACTCGAGAGTGACCCGATCATCTTCGAACGCGGTGATGATCGGTCCGGGTGCCCGATGGTGGATGCCCGGCATGGCGTTGAACACATGGGTGAGCAGGCGCGCACCGCGGTCGAACGCCTCGCGGGCGAGGTCGGCTCCAGCATTCGTGTGGCCGATAGCGACGGTCACGCCGTTCTCAACCAGCACGTCGATGGCTTCGAGTGCCCCCTCCCGCTCGGGGGCGATCGTGATCTGTCGAAGGGTGCCGCCGGCCGCGCCAAGCAGCTCTTCGATCGCCCAGGGCAGCGGGTCGAGAAGAAATTGCGGGTTGTGGGCCCCGCGGCGGTCCGAGGAGAGAAAAGGGCCCTCGAGGTGTGAGCCGAGCACGAGCGGGTCAGAAGCAACGAGTTCCGCGATCACGCCGAGGCTCTCCCGCAACTGGGCGACAGGGTTGGCCACGAGGCTGATGACGGAGCGGGTGGTTCCGTGCGCGCGGTGCGCGGCGAGTGCTGCCGAGATCTCTTCCCCGCCGTCGTCGAAGGAGTGTCCGCCGCCGCCGTGGGAGTGGAGGTCCACGAAACCGGGGACGAACCAGTGCCCGTGCACGTCCACTCGATGATCGGCGTCGGGATGCGGTGTGCCAGAACCCACCGATTCGATGGTGTCACCGCGCACGAGCATCCAGAAATCATCGATCTGGCCGTGCGCGTCGAGCTTCTGCGCCCCGTGAAAGAGAGTGGTCATTGTTCTGGTGCCTCCTGTGGGGTTGCCCGTGCTGTCGCTTCGGAGGCGATCTCCGCGCGACCGTTCAGTACGCCACTGATCGCGGCGAGGATGCCGAAGGTCACGCCGACGACGGGGTAGCCGATCATGAACCAGACCGCGACCGCGGCGCCCATCACGAAGATCTCCACGAGACTCCGACCGACGATATCGAGCGGAAAAACCGCCTTCGGCGAGCGGAACATGGCCCAGACGACGGCGGCGAAGACGGGGGCCCCGACGAGGAAGAGTAGACCAGGCCAGGGGAAGGGCCAGGCCAGATAGCCCCAGAATCCGAGGGAGAAAAGCGCGAAGAGTTCGAGGGCGAAGCGGAGCACGTTGGTCGGCCGGAGCCGAACTGCGGAAGCCCCTGGCATCGTCACCCTTCAACAGTAGCGACGCATTGGCAGGCTGTCGTCAGTGTCGCGGGCGTATGCTGATGAATTGAACAGGTCTGAACAGGTGCACTACAGGGCCGCGATGAACACCAGGAGGAATTCCGTGAGCAAGACCGATACCCCCCGCGATACCCGAGACGTGCGCGGTATCGAACTCAACGGCATCAACACGATCCATGAGTCGGAACGCAAGGGCACAGCGTCTAGCCTGTTTTGGCCGTGGTTCGGGGCGAATGTCTCGGTGCTCGGTATCGGCTACGGCGCATTCGTGCTCGGATTCGGTATCTCGTTCTGGCAGGCCACACTCGTCGGAGTGATCGGCATCGTCGTATCTTTCCTGCTCTGCGGCATCATCGCTCTCGCCGGAAAGCGCGGCTCCGCGCCGACGATGGTGCTGAGCCGAGCGACCTTCGGCGTTCGGGGCAATCGTGTGCCCGCTGTGCTGTCCTGGGTGCTAACCGTGGGCTGGGAAACCGCGCTCACCGCATTGGCCGTACTCGCGACATCCACCGTTTTCACCGAACTCGGCTGGGATGGCGGGATTGCCACGAAGATCGTGGCTCTCATCGTGGTGGCGGCCCTCATCGTCGCGGCTGGCGTCGTCGGTTTCGACCTGATCATGAAACTGCAGGTGTGGATCACGGTGATCACCGGTGTGCTCACCGTCGTTTACATCGTGCTCGCGCTGCCGAACATCGACCTGAAGGCGATTGCGGCCATTCCCGCCGGTAACCCACAGGCCGTGATCGGGGCACTCGTGCTCGTACTCACCGGCTTCGGACTCGGCTGGGTCAACGCGGCCGCCGACTACTCACGGTACCTGCCGCGCAGCACGAAGAGCTCGTCTGTGGTGGGATGGACGACCTTTGGCGCCTCGGTCGCGCCGGTCGCCCTTCTGGTGTTCGGCCTGCTCCTTGTCGGATCGTCGAAAAAGCTCAGTGACGGCATCCTCATCGATCCCATCGGTGCTTTGACGACGATTCTGCCGGTCTGGTTCCTCATCCCGTTCGCCATCGTCGCCGTTCTCGGACTCGTCGGTGGTGCAGTGCTCGACATCTACTCCTCCGGGCTCGCTCTGCTGAGTGCCGGCATCCGCATCCCGCGGTATGTCGCCGCCGGTGTCGACGGCATCGTCATGATCGTCGGCGCGGTGGTCGTGGTCTTCTTCGCCACCAACTTCATCGTGCCATTCCAGGGATTCCTGATTACCCTCGGTACCCCGATCGCCGCGTGGTGCGGCATCATGATCGCCGACGTGATCCTGCGTCGAAAGAACTACGCAGAGGCCGACCTGTATTCGGCGTCGGGCCGCTATGGCGACATCCGCTGGCTGCCCATCGGCCTCATCGTGGTCGGCACAGCACTCGGCTGGGGGCTTGTCACCAACGCCGCCGCCACCTGGCTCACCTGGCAGGGCTATCTGCTCGGGCCGTTCGGACTCGGGGGGCGCGAAGGACCATGGGCGTATGCCAACCTCGGTGTACTGCTTGCGTTGCTCGTCGGATTCTTGGGAATACTTGTCTTCGGCCGGGGTGCCATTCGGCGCCAGGAGGCGCTGCCGATTGAGGAGCCTGCCCAGCCGGTCGAAACCGCCCGTCGATGACCGAGCCCTGGCTTGTCGTGATCGACATGCAGGTGGTGTTCGGTGACCCGAGCAGCGCCTGGTTCACCCCGGGCTATCCCGCAATCGAATCGACCGTCGCGAAACTGGTGGAGCACTTCGGCGAGCGGATCGTGCTCACACGCTTCATCGCCCCGGAGCATCCCACTGGCGCATGGGTGCCGTATTACGAACTGTGGCCCTTCGCTCTCGTGCACCACACCGATCCGCTCTACGACCTGATGCCAGCCTTCGCCGGCACGGGGCACCCGGTGATCTCCCGCACCACCTTCGGCAAGTGGGGCGACGAGCTCTCCACGATCATCGGACCGGATGCCGCGGTGGTACTCGCCGGCGTCTCGACCGACTGCTGCGTGCTCTCGACCGCCCTCGCCGCGGCGGATGCCGGTGTGCGAGTGCTCGTGGTGCGGGATGCCTGCGCCGGGCTCAGCGACGTCGACCACCAGCGTGCTCTCGATGCGATGGCACTTTACGGGCCGCTGATCGAGATCACGAGCGCTGATGCGGTGCTCTCCGTATGAGGGTGACGGGCAACCCGAGGGTCTCCGGGCTCAAGCACGAGGAGATTGCCCGCATCCTCACCGACGAGGTCCGTAGCGGGCAGGTTGCTTACGGGGTGAGGCTGCCCGGCGAGACAACCCTCGCCGAACGTTTCTCGGTGAGCCGTAACACCGTGCGTGCCGCGCTCACCGAGCTGGGCCGAGCCGGGCTGATCAGCACGCGTTCGGGCAAGGGCTCGTTCGTCACCTACGACGGGCGACCCCTGAACGTGCGCCTCGGCTGGGCGCGCGCACTCCAGGAGCAGGGCCTCGACACGATCGTTCGGGTCGAGCGCGCCGAAGAGGTCGAGGATGCCGCGCTCGCCGCTGACCTCGGTGAGCCGAGTGAGCGATTCATCGCCATCGACCGCCTGCGTTCGATCGTGGACGGACCGGTGATCTCTTACGAACAATCCCGCGTGCGGGCGACCCCCCGGGTTGCTGATGCCGTTTCGGCGGGAAAGGCCGCGGGATCGCTGACCCGAATGCTGCTCGAGACCGATCTCATCGCGTCCGGCGGCGAGCAGTGGGTTGAGGTGCGGATGCTCGATGAGGCCGAGGCTGCGTTGCTCGGCCGCGCCACTGGCGCCGCCTTCCTCTGGTCACGCTGCGTCACCCGCAACGCGGTCGGTGAGCTGGTGGAGCAGGTGGAGAGTCTGCTCGATCCCGCGTATTTCAGCCTGCACTTTCAATTCTCCTCGCAAGACTGAGACGGGCATGACGCAGCGCGATCGGGCGGTTGGCGCCCTCTATGGACTGGCGATCGGCGATGCTCTCGGCATGCCGACACAGTTGATGTCCCGCACCGGGATCGCCGAGCGATACGGGGTGATCGATCGGTTTCGAGCAGCGGATGCCTGGCATCCGCTCGCCGGCGGATTGCCCGCCGGGCACATCACCGACGACACCGAGCAGGCCCTGCTGCTGGCGCGGCTGCTGATCGAGGGTCACGGCCACGTGGCCCCCGGCATCTTCGCCCGTGCTCTGGTGGAGTGGGAGGACGACATGCGCGCGCGCGGCTCGCTCGACCTGCTCGGCCCCTCCACGAAACGTGCCGTGCAGGCCGTGCTCGACGGGGAGCCGCTCGCGACGGCGGGGCGATTCGGCACTACGAACGGTGCGGCTATGAGAGTAACGCCGGTCGGCATCCTTCGGACGTGGCAGCCTACTGACATCTTTGTCGACCTGGTCGCTGAAACCAGCTTCGTCTCCCACAACACCGGTGTCGCCATCGCCGGGGCGGCCGCGGTGGCCGCGGGCAGGCGCTGGTAGACCGCGACGAGCGGGGCGGCTTCGCCCGGCGTCATCACGACGAAGCGGCCGGCGAGCCGGTCGCGGACGCGCTGCTCCGGCTCCTCGACCAGGATCGACTCGAGTACGAGAATCCGCGCCATTTGATTGCCCAAGCCGCCGCTGCAATGCGCCGAACGCTTGTCGATCATGCGCGCCGACGTCGCGCGACCAAGCGGGATGGCGGGATCCGCGTGCCAATGCCTGCGGAACTCCCTGCCCCTGACGCGCGCGACCTCGACTTGCTCGCCGTAGACGAAGCACTGGTCCGACTCGCCGCGCTCGACGCGCGTCAGGCGCGCATCGTCGAACTTCGTTATTTCG
>ENA-OFCI01001467-OFCI01001467.1-metagenomes-genome-assembly--contig:-NODE-1467-length-10233-cov-3.653272_pt1 | contig 10233 bp, 9 predicted proteins | sample MGYA00153391_OFCI01 | MGnify analysis MGYA00153391 | reverse complement strand
GCCGCGTTCGTAACATTCCCGGATATCCTTGATCGCGGCTTCATATTTTTCACGCGTGGTTTTATAGACGCGGTCGAGCTGGTCTTCACGGCGGCTAACGCGATTTGGCGGAATGATCGTAGTCTCAAGACCATAGATTTCAGAAAACTCGAACGCCTCGGTATCAGCAGTACCCGTCATGCCAGCCAGCTTGGCGTACAGGCGGAAATAGTTTTGAAAAGTAATGGATGCCAGCGTCTGGTTCTCAGCCTGAATCTGCACACCTTCCTTGGCTTCCACTGCCTGATGCAGGCCATCGCTCCAGCGGCGGCCCGACATCAGCCGGCCAGTGAATTCATCCACGATCACGACTTCATCATCCTGCACCACATAATGCTGGTCGCGATGGTAAAGCGCATGCGCGCGCACCGCCGCATACAGATGATGCATAAGCATGATGTTGGCAGGATCGTAGAGCGATGCGCCGTCGGGCAGAAGACCGTGTTCGGTCATCAGCTGTTCAGCATTTTCATGGCCGGTTTCAGACAAGGTAACTTGATGCTGTTTCAAATCGACCCAAAAATCGCCCTCGCCTTCTTCGGTTTCCTGCGGCTTCAAACTCGGGATCAGTTTGTTGATTTTGACGTACATCGCCGCTGAATCTTCGGCCTGACCGGAGATGATAAGCGGGGTGCGTGCCTCATCAATCAGGATCGAATCAACTTCATCGATAATGCCGAAATTAAGCCCGCGCATAACACGCTCAGCCTTGTTGGTGACCATGTTGTCACGCAAATAATCGAAGCCGAATTCATTATTGGTGCCATAGGTAATATCGGCGGCGAAAGCTTGCTGTTTTTCATCATGCTGCATTTGCGAAAGATTGCAGCCCACGGTGAGGCCAAGAAAACCGTGCAGGCGACCCATCCATTCAGAATCGCGTTTGGCGAGGTAATCATTTACCGTCACCACATGCACACCTTTGCCGCTGATGGCGTTAAGGTATGAGGGCAATGTGGCCATCAGGGTTTTACCTTCGCCCGTGCGCATCTCGGCAATCTTGCCATCATTCAATACCATCCCGCCGACCAGCTGCACATCAAAATGGCGCATGCCGAGAGCACGTCTACCGGCTTCGCGTACCGTGGCAAAAGCCTCGGGCAATAACGCGTCGAGGGTTTCACCTTTGGCATGACGCTCTTTAAATTCATCGGTCTTGGCACGCAATTCGGCATCGCTTAATTTTTCCATCGCAGGCTCAAGCGCATTGATGGTGATAACGCGTTTGCGATATTGCTTTAACAAACGTTCATTACGGCTGCCAAAAATAGCTTTTAAAAAGGTGTCAAACATGAGGTACTTTCAGTCAGTTGCCGACTCGATGTTAAGCAAGCGAGGCGTTTTTTAGTTTTATGAAATAGTGAGGTTTGCGCAGTGTTTGATTTTTTGCACGCAAATGAAGTACCCGCGACGCTCTTGATATGGGAACTATTTGGAGCAAACGCAAGCACGGCGATCCTGCCCATCACGGGCAGGGGCTGCGTGGATGCGACCAGCAACTTACGGGGCGTGCGCGGTTTTGGTGGCCTGAGCAGGCTGCTGCGCACGGGCGAAGTTAAGGAACCGATTGGGATTCAGTGGAACGCTATTTTCGCGAACTTCAAAATGCAGATGCGGGCCGGTGGCGCGCCCGGTAGAACCCAAATCACCGATGAGCTGACCTTTGAGCACAATATCGCCCGCTTTGACACGCATTTTGGAAAGGTGCGCATAGCGTGTGGTCAAGCCATTATCGTGGTTAATATCGATCATCTGCCCATATTCACTGTGTAGCTCAGCAACGGCCACTACCCCACCGGCGGCGGCCAGAATGGGTGAACCTGGTGCAGCGGTAAAATCGATACCGGTATGAAAAGTGCTGCGACCATTGAACGGATCAATGCGATAACCAAAGTTGGACGAGTAGTAGCCCGTTTCAACCGGCATGGTGGTGGGAATGGCTTTGGCGGCGAGCCGACCATCCATCAAAATAGAATCGAGCACACCGAGCTTGTCGGCGCGATCATCCAGCGCACGGGAGATTTCACTTAAACGGATTTGAAACTCTTTACGCGAGATTTCACCGGATAAGGCTTCTGAGGGGATAGGCCCACCACGACCAGGTGATTCGGAAAAACGGAATTCTTCTGACTTAACCCCGGCCGCTTTACCCAGACGATCGCCAAACGCATCCAGACGCATCAAGCGTGCCTGCAGCTCACCTAATTTAACCGCCAGTGAGCTAAGCTGCTCACGCATATCTTTCTCGGCTTCAGCAGTCTGCTGCTGTGTGAGGGTCGAGATGAGGCTCTGGATAAACGGGTTCTGGATATCCACCGCATATTTCATGGTGATCCAATAGGTGCCTAGCGCGAACATAAAACCTGCGCTGACGAACCCCATCACCGCCATGATAATCTGCGATTGCGAGATCGTAACAATGCGGCTTTTAGCCAGACTATCTGAAACCAGAATAATATTCATGCAAAACCTTCTAGATCACATGCCGTCCACGTCACAACCACCGTGCAGAAAAAAGCGGAGTTCCGTATGAAACCAACGGGTGCGGGTAAAAAAAGCGGTTTTAAACCTATTCGTACACTGATGAGCGAGAACGAAGAGATTGCGCCAATGATGCGCAAAGTAGCGCTTATCTCTCGCCTTCAACAAACCTATGTCAACACCGTTCCCGCACACTTGAAATCAACAAGTCGAATTGCTGCGGTGGAAGGAACGGCGCTAATTATTGCGGTGGCCAACGGGGCCGTTGCGACAAGTTTGAAACAAATGTTGCCGCGCTTACTTGAGAAAATTAATGAAAATCAAAAGCAGGAACAAGAGGTTACAGTAATTAGGGTACTGGTGCAACCCGAGTATTTTGGATTAGATATAGAACCAAAACCTGTCAAGCGAAGGTTGATCCCGACAACGTCAATGCCCGTTGAAATGCTTAGTCAGTTGACCACAACGCTTGGAGATTCCCCTTTAAAAGAAACACTTAAGCGCATCCAAACCCGACGTGAGCGCACGCTAACAAACAGTAATAAGTCTACGAAATGAGCCGCACTATATAAACAAAAGTCTTTCAAGTATATAAAGCACCGCAATTAAAGCCGCGAAACCAAGCGTTACTTTAATAATGGTTAGAGTCAGTCGCAGTAGTTTGGGGTTCTTGGTAAAGAGATAACCGAGGAACGTGACCGAGATCGCGAATCCCGCCACGAGTAGCAATAGTCGAACACCAATCAGCATGGCAATAATCCTAAATAGTCGCCAACGACATATTGCCAAACGCTCGCGGCAAGGCGTCGCGCTTGTCGAAAGTAACAAATTCCCAAGCGGTTTCATCGGCCATTAAAGCGCGCACTAGCTGATTGTTCATCGCGTGGCCTGATTTCACGCCATAAAAAGCGCCTATCAACGGATGTCCCAACATATAAAGATCGCCCACCGCATCAAGCGCTTTGTGTTTAACGAACTCATCATCAAAACGTAAACCGCCTTCGTTCAGCACCCGAAAATCATCAATTACTATCGCGTTGTCGAGCGAACCGCCGCGACCGAGACCCATCGAGCGCATCGCTTCCACTTCATGCGTGAAGCCGAAAGTGCGCGCACGGGCGACTTCCTTAACAAAAGAAACCTCAGCAAAATCAATTTCAATTTCGGAAGCGGAACCATCAAACACCGGGTGATCGAAATCAATTGCAAACTTCAGCTTGAATCCATTAAAAGGTTCAAGCCGCACCAGACGGTCTTTATCTTTTAGCTCAAGCGTTTTTTTGACCCGAATAAAACGCTTTGCTCGGGCCTGCTCTTCAATGCCTGCCGATTGGAGTAAAAATACAAAGGGCCCCGCACTGCCATCCATAATCGGCACTTCCTCAGCCGACAAATCGATATAAGCGTTATCAATACCCAGACCGGCAAAAGCCGACATTAAATGCTCAACGGTAGACACCCGTGCACCTGATAGAGGATTTTCAATCCGGGTTGAAAGCCGTGTGTCATTCACATTTAACGCATGCGCCCGCACCATCGGCGCGCCGGGCATATCGGTACGACAAAAAACAATGCCTGTATCAGGGGCTGCCGGACGCAGCATCATCTCGACCCGATGGCCAAGATGCACACCTACACCGGTAGCGCGAACTTTGTTTTTGAGGGTACGTTGTTTGATCATGAAACGGCTGATGGCTTTATGGGAATGAGCAGACAAGTAAAAACTAAATTGCTACGATTTTAGCAGTTTCAAGCCTGATGAAGGCTAATGCGCGTGATCCAGTAACATGATCAGTCGTCCTGAAGCACAAATCGCAAATTGAAAATTGAAAATTGCGAAGACAAATATCCAGCCCGAACGGCAGAGGTTCGCCGGGCTGGATATTTTTTACAAGCTAAACCAGGATTGAAACCTAGTCTGCCTGCTTCCGCAAAAACGCGGGAATGTCGTACATCTCGACACCTGATTGCTGCATGGCCGAGACGGTGGCATCACGCCGACGGCGCGTGACAGCGGGCGTATCCAAATCCGCATAGTTGATCGCTCCAGCCGGTGAAGACATCATCGCACCGACGGCATCGTCAGTGCCGGTACGCTGCATGACCGGCGCTGAATACACCATTTGCGGCTGCTTCTTGGACACAGAGCCGCCCAGGCCGGTAGCGACAATCGTCACGCGAAGCTGATCGCCCATCTCTTCGTCAAACACGCTACCAAAAATCACGGTGGCATCTTCGGCGGTGAAACTGCGGATCGTGTTCATGACTTCATGAACTTCTTTTAGCTTGAGCGAACGATTGGCGGTGATGTTCACCAACACTCCGCGCGCACCCGTCAAATTTACATCTTCGAGCAGTGGCGAGGCCGCGGCACGCTCGGCAGCTACCTGCGCACGGTCTGGACCGGATGCCATGGCGGAGCCCATCATCGCCACACCGTTTTCGCTCATTACGGTGCGCACGTCAGCAAAATCGACGTTCACAATACCGGGACAGTTGATGATTTCAGCAATGCCGGCAACCGCGCCGTGCAGCACATCATTGGCGGCTTTGAAACCATCTTCAAAGGTCGCATCTTCGCCCAGCACTTCCATCAGCCGATCATTCGGGATGATGATGAGCGAATCAACATGCTGCTTCAGCGCCTCGATACCGGCGTTTGCCGCTTTCATGCGCTTGCCTTCAAACGCGAATGGTTTGGTAACCACGGCCACCGTCAACACACCCATTTCGCGTGCGATTTCAGCCACGATAGGCGCGGCACCGGTACCCGTACCGCCGCCCATGCCGGCAGTGATAAAGAGCATATCCGCACCCTGGATCATCTCAGCGATACGTTCACGATCTTCGATCGCAGCCAGACGACCGATTTCGGGGTTAGCACCCGCGCCTAAACCGCGCGTGGTGGTGCCGCCCAACTGCATGACCGTTTTGGCCTGGTTACGTTTAAGCGCCTGGGCATCCGTATTCGCGCAAATGAATTCCACGCCAGCCACACCGTGGCCGATCATGTGGTCAACTGCATTGCCGCCGCAGCCACCGACACCGATGACCTTAATAATGGCCTCCGGCTGTTCTGCATCAATTAGCTCAATCATTTTAAATCTCCTCTGCTGTGGTGAAACAAAAAAACAACTCAAATAAAAAACAACACTTCAAACAAAAACTTTTTTACGGCCTAAATTATTTTCAAAAATTTTCTTTAGCGTTTCATCAGAAATTTCCCTAGAAATTCTCTCGGCAATTTTCTTAGAAATTCCCTCAGCAATTTCCTTAGAAATTCCCCCAGCAATTTCCTTAGAAATTCCCCCAGCAATTTCCTTAGAAATTCCCTTTAAACCATGAAGCCATTTTTTCGAATACGCTCTTGAAATTGGCCGAGTGCAAGCGCACATGCTCATCACGTTTTTTCTGTTCCAACCCCGAAAGCAGCAAGCCCACCACCGTCGAAAAACGCGGATTGCGCACCACCTCGGACAAGCCACCCGTATAGTTCGGTACGCCTAATCGCACTGGCATGTGGAATACCTCTTCGCCCAGCTCAACCATGCCCTGCATCGCAGCACTGCCGCCAGTCAGGACAATGCCGCTGGATAACAATTCTTCAAACCCGCTGGCCCGTAACTCGCGCTGAATCAGCGAATACAGCTCTTCCACGCGCGGTTCAATTACCTCGGCGAGGGTCTGACGGGATAACTGGCGCGGCTCGCGATCACCCACACCAGGTACTTCGATCACATCATTGACGCTCGCCATCTGCCGCAGCGCACAGCCATGGGCCATTTTGATATCTTCAGCATCTTTGGTCGGCGTGCGCAATGCCATCGCAATATCGTTGGTGATTTGATCACCGGCAATCGGAATTACGGCGGTGTGGCGAATCGAGCCTCCGGTAAACACCGCGATATCGGTGGTGCCGCCGCCAATATCGACCAGGCAAACGCCCAAGTCTTTTTCATCCTGCGATAACACGGCAATTGCTGAAGCCAGTGGCTGCAATACCAGATCGCGCACCTCAAGCCCGCAGCGACGCACACATTTCATGATGTTTTGCGCCGCGCTGACGGCGCCGGTAACGATATGCACTTTAACTTCAAGCCGCACCCCGCTCATGCCGACGGGCTCACGCACATCTTCCTGGCCATCGATAATAAATTCCTGGGTGAGGATATGCAATATTTGCTGATCCATCGGAATATTCACTGCACGCGCGGTTTCGATTACGCGGTCAACATCGAATTGCGAAACTTCTTTATCCTTGATGGCCACCATGCCATGTGAGTTGAAGCTTTTGATATGCGAGCCCGCGATGCCGGTCAGCACATCGCGAATTTTGCAATCGGCCATCAGCTCTGCTTCTTCCAGGGCACGTTGAATGCCATGCACAGTGGACTCGATATTGACGACCACACCTTTCTTTAATCCCTTTGAAGGATGTTGCCCCAGGCCCAGCACCTCGATGCCGCCGTCATCATTTATTTCAGCGACTATGGCAATAATTTTTGAGGTCCCGATATCGAGTGCGACCAGCAAATTTTTGGTTTCACGCGGCTTATTCATGGTCGACCCCGGAGATGGATGTTGTTCATATTCTTTTGGCTTTCTGCGCTTTTTTTATGCGCGGCGGCATTTTGGACTGAGGTGCTGGCTTGACCCGCGTGCTAATGCTATTGAATGCAGAAAGTCGACTCGATGATGAACGCCGCAGCGCCAGGCCCGATGCATAACGTAGATCCACATTAATGCCCGTAGTTTGCAGGTCCGCAATCTGCGCATAAGCGCGGGTGAAGCGCTGCAGCCGCTGTTCCGCATCATTACGGCCGAGTTGCAGGGTTATGCCGTTATCGAGCTTGATAGTCCAGGCCCTGCGTACCGAAAGCTGCACCTCGCCCGGCTTGCGCTCTATTACCGCAAGCTGCTTCCTGAATTGATCAAAGGTCACAATCACTTCTTTGGACGAATCCAGTGGACCACCCAAAACCGGTAGCGTCGCTTGGACTTCTTGAGGCAAAGTTGCTTTGAATACTTCGCCAAAAGTATTGATGAGCGAACTGGCCGCCGTAGCCGGTTCGTTAGCGGGCTCATTAGCAGATTGGTTAGCAGACTCGCCAGCGGAGGTATTGTTTTCTGCACTGCTCTCTTTACTGACATCAGCATTGACCATTGCCGCTACCGCTACCGATTTTTCACCGGTGCGCCACACCCCGAACGGCACATGCTCTTCAATGCTGACTTCGATTTTGCCCGGCAGGCGACGGCGCACATCGGCGCTGCGCACCCATGCCACCTGCTCAACCACGGTCTTGATTTCGTTTAAATCAGCATGCAGCAAATTTACTTTAGCGGTGGCAATCGCACCCGCGACCCGGGTCAGCTCTTCAGTTTTTAAATGTACGAATGGTGCGGCGGAAACATTCACAAACACCACCTCGCGTACCGGCATCTCGGGCCATGCACGCCATGCCAGCCATACCGCCGCCGTGGCCGACAGCATGGCGAGCAGACTCACCACAATCACCACGATGCGCTGGCGGAAAAACGGAGTTGCCTGATTGTCAGTGCTGGCCATATTCAGGGATTAACTTTTCAACGATGCTGAATGCAGAATCTGCACGCATAAATCGGCGTAACTCAAACCCGCCGCACGCCCCGCCATCGGCACCAGCGAATGGCTGGTCATGCCGGCCATCCGGCTGCAGCATCACATCGGCGCGACCCCAGCCGGAGCAGCCCAGAACCCGGAACGCTTTCAAAGTGTCGGCGCGAATACGGGCCTCGGTTTCCGCACGAATGCCTGACGGGCAGTGATACTTGACGACATTTTCAAAATATTTATTGGCGTAGTCGTACTTGCCCTCCGGAGCCTCAATGCGAATCAGTGACAGCACCTCATCATTTACCACCGATGCGGTTAATTCCTGGCCGGCGATAAACTCTTCTGCCAGCACCAAAGGATCAAGCTTGACTGCAAGTTCAAACGCAAATTGCAACTCGGCGGCGGTGTTGACTTTAGTGACGCCGATGCTGGAACCTTCGCGCGCAGGTTTGACGATCAAAGGCAATTTCAACTCATCAATTACCTGTACCCAGTTGCTGCTTTTATCCAGCAGGTGATAGCGCGGTGTCGGGATGCCCGCCGCCTGCCAGACCAGCTTGGTGCGCCATTTATCCATGGCCAGCGCACTCGCCATCACCCCGCTACCGGTATAAGGAATCTTCAGCGTTTCCAGCACGCCCTGCACGGTGCCATCTTCACCAAAACGGCCATGCAGCGCGATGAAGACCCGATCAAATTTTTCACGCGACAGATCAAACAGCGATTGCACGGCCGGATCAAATGCATAGGCATCAACGCCTTTTTCGCGCAGCGCCGCCAGCACACCGTGGCCGGATAACAATGAAATTTCGCGCTCGGCCGAGGGGCCTCCCATCAGCACGGCCACCTTGCCTAAATTTTTGATGTCAGAAGTCATGATGGCCTCCCGACAATCTTTACTTCGCGCACAAGCTCAACCCCGGTTTGGGCACGGACCGTATCCTGCATATGCGTGATCGTCGATTCAATATCGGCCGCGCTGGCATGGCCCAGATTGATAATGAAATTGGCGTGCCGCGTTGATACCTGCGCACCGCCCATCGTGAAACCTTTGAGCCCGCACGACTCAATCAAACGTGCCGCATGATCGTTCGGCGGATTACGAAAGGTTGAACCTGCATTCGGCTTATCGAGCGGCTGCGAAGCCATGCGTCTGGCCAGTAAATCCTTGATGCGCGCCTGCGCCGTGATGGCGTCCCCTGGCACAAAACAAAAGCGTGCCGATACAAACCACTCCTCAGCATGATCAAGTGCTGCAACATGTCGGTAGCCAATATCAAAATCGGTTTTGGTCCGTGTGTGCAGCGCACCCGCACGATCAATCGTGACCGCACTTTCGATCTGATCCCAGGTTTCGGTGCCATAGCAGCCGGCATTCATCGCCAATGCACCGCCTACCGTACCTGGCACGCCTGCTAGCCACTCGGCTGCGGCCAGATGATTTTTGGCGGCGAATTTTGCGACATGCGGCGAGGCAACCCCGGCCCCCGCGGTCACGATAGTGGGCGCAGCCTCATCAATAGCCAAGCCCGAAAGGGTAGGTGCTACGAGTATCACGGTGCCGTCAAAACCGCCATCGCGCACCAGTAAATTACTGCCCAAGCCAACAAATAAAATCGCCTCATCGAGGGCCAGGCTTGGCAAAAAAAACTGCAGGTCAGCCAGATCAGCCGGCTTATAAAACTGTTTTGCCACACCTCCTGCTCGCCACGAGACGTGCTTTGACATTGGCTCATTTAGCCTTAATTCGCCGCGCTGTAGCGTATGCAAGGCGGCCCTATTCATTCCACCCCTCCACCACCAACGCCGCCGCCGCATTCAGCACCACGACATCCCGGTATGGCCCAGCCGCGCCACGCAGCAACGCCCGCAGCGCCGCCGCATTGTCCTGCGCGTCGCCGCCGCGGAGGTCGTCCAGCGTAGCGCGGGCGACGCCGGCCTGCTCGGGCACGACATCAAACTGCCTGATCTCACCGTCACGCAGCTCGGCCACCGATGAGTGGGTGGTCGTCGTAAGCTCATCCAGGCCGTCATGGCCGTGAACGATCCAGGCGCGCTCGCTGCCCAAGACACGCAGAACCTCGGCGAACGGCACCAACCACTGCGGCGCAAACACG
>ENA-OFCI01001466-OFCI01001466.1-metagenomes-genome-assembly--contig:-NODE-1466-length-10233-cov-29.452053_pt1 | contig 10233 bp, 9 predicted proteins | sample MGYA00153391_OFCI01 | MGnify analysis MGYA00153391 | reverse complement strand
GTGTATTTTTTAATCTATTCTTATTGTACCTCATAACACCCGGAAGTGCTGTATCTGTAGCAGCCATGCCCCGTGCCCGCCCTCCATCAACCTGCAATCTGCTGTATGTCTGAAGTTAATCTCAAATTTTAAATTTCAAATCGACTGGTTTGAGCCCAGAAACCAAGTGTAGCAAGACTTGTGCGACTTACTTAGAACGCAGAAGGCTAATTCAATTTTATGAGGAGACTTGCATGAGTGGCGATCGACCGGCTTGGTTTAAAATTGCATTACAGGTTCGAGGCTCTGTCATTCCCTCAATTTTGCCCCGCGTCTTACTGTGCGGCGGCTTTGGAGTTTTTATTGCCCTGCTGCACTTTGGGAATTTGCCAGTTTCCTTGCCTATTTTATCGAGCATTGTACCTAGTATTGTCCTGGGTTTACTGTTGGTTTTTCGGACAAATACAGCCTACGAGCGATTTTGGGAAGGTCGAAAATTTTGGGGCACTTTAATCAACAACGTCCGCAATTTGGCGCGCCAAATCTTAGTAGCAATTGAGGAAAAAGACCCGCACGATATCGCACTCAAAAAGTCAGCCCTGCGCCTGTTACCTGCCTTTGCAGTAGCGATGAAACTGCATTTGCGGCAAGAATCTGTAAATTCAGAATTGGAGTCGTTAATGTCCCCAGGGCAGTACCAAAAACTCAAATCGATGAACAATCCGCCCCTAGAAATTGCCTTTTGGATTGAGGATTATATGCACGAGCAGTACGAGCGCAACTGCCTCGATGTCTATCAGTTAACTGCTATGAATCAGTTACTCAACTCTATGATTGATACATTAGGTGGCTGCGAGCGGATTTTGAAAACGCCTATCCCTTTGGCTTATGCGATTCACCTGAAACAGCTATTGTTACTTTACTGTTTGGCACTGCCATTTCAAATGGTTAGGGATTTGACTTGGGGAACAGGCCCAGTGGTGGCTTTAATTAGTTTTACTTTGTTCGGCATCGAAGAAATCGGCATTGAAATAGAAAATCCCTTCGGACACGATGCTAATGATTTGCCTTTGGACAATATTTGTGCTGTCATGCAGCGGAATATCGACGATTTAATTACTTTATCTCCTAGCGTTCACGATCGCCTGAAAGATCAAGAGACTCATGAGTCATGAGTCATTAGTGAACTCTAGGGGCGGGTTCACGAATAATCCTCACAGTGCAAACAGATTCAATAAACCCGCCCCCGCCCACTAACGTTAATTTCTAACAATAAACCGCATTAACCCAGCAAATAGTAATAATAAGGGTGTCAGCCGATCGCCCCAGCGCACGTACAAAGTCTTAGTTTGCCGCCGATAAATAGTAGCATCTCGGACTTCGTAGGTATTAATGCCCGACTGCCACACCGTCTCGCCGTGAGGATTGACAAAAGCCGAATAACCCGTATTAGTTGCGATAACTGCCCATCTATCCGTCTCAATGGCCCGCATCACATCAAGAGCGTGATGTTGAGCCAGCATCGGCGGCTTGTAATGGGCATTGTTGGAAGCTGTGAGCATAAATTCGCCTCCATTTGCCGCCTGATATCGGAAAATTTCCGCAAACGCCGAATCGTAACAAATTCCCACAATGGCGCGGCCAAATGGCGTATCAAACAATTGTTTAGAGTTGCCAGGTACTAAATGAGCATCTAAGGGAGAAAGCCGATTAATAATCCCGCCCAAAATTTCATAAAAAGGGATATATTCGCCTAAAGGTACTAGCTTTAGTTTATCGTAGCGGCCGACAATTTCTCCTGTTTTGTCGATCGCCAATAAGCTGTTAGTGATGCTATCCCCTTCCTGTCCGAATCCTCCAACCCAAGCCACCACACCACGTTCCAAAATAGCTTGGTAAAAGGAAAGAGTAGAACGCTGATACTCGTTTGTCCAGATAAAAGGTAAAGCCGTCTCTGGAAGTAACACAGCATCGACTTTCCTGTCTGCTAACTGTTTGTACCCAGCCGTGTAACCTTCCAAAGCGCGCCGCCAACCCCCTGAGTCAAATTTAATATCATTCGGAATATTGCCTTGAATAATCCCAATTTTTAATGATGTTCCCGCCTCTTGAATTAAGGGGCGATTGTATAAACTCCAGCCTGCAATATGTAAAACTAAAGACAAACTCGCAGGCAAAATATAAGGAATCCAATTCTTCCGACTTCCATCGGACTTCTTCCTTCTTCCTTCGAGAAAAGCTTCGGCAATTAAGCCATTTACTGCTACAATAGCTGCTGTGACTGCGCTGGGCCCGGAGAGCTGTCCGAGGTGCAATATTGCTAAATTGTGCGGGCTTTGTGTGTATGATAGAGATGTCCACCACAGCGAGCCTGTACTCCAAATACTTTCTAAGCCGCACCACAAAGCTGTGCCAATTAAAACGCGAGTCACAGGCAAGATGCCTGTGCTACTAATTTTTTGGGAAGTCACAGGCAAGATGCCTGTGCCACTAATTTTTTGGGAAGCCACAGGCAAGATGCCTGTGCCACTAATTTTGGGAACTGCGATCGCAAATAGCCACGCCCAAACGGTGACTAATGCGGCTCCCCAAAGGGTGATGAAGGCCCAGCAAAAAAGTGCGATCGCCAAACTCGGCCACCAAGGAACTCCCAACCAAGTCATCGGGTGAATTCCCATAATCCAAGATAAAGCTAATCCGTGATAGCCAATTCCCCAGAGTGCAGGAAGAATCAAGTTTGGCAACGGATTCTGTAACGGATTTAACGGATGAGAAGAATCAGGAAGGAAAAGAAATTTTTGTTTTTTTTGTGTTATTTGTCTTTCATAACTAACAACCAAAACCCACAAGGGAGCTAATGCCACCCAAGCTAGCGGCCAAGCATTGACTGGTGCTGTTGTCAATCCCATTGAAATTCCGCTGAAAAGTGCGATCGCCCTGGCTAATATTTTAGATTTCTCAACGGTGAGTTTTTCAAATTTAATTCTGTTAAATATCGCCACTTTGATAATTGCTAAAAATAATAATTCCTCATCAATATATCAGATCGAGCGGAAAGTGCGGCAACGAGCAGTCTGCGGGATTGAACCGATTTAACGGATTTAGCGGAAGGAAATGTCTTAAGTCTCACATCTTATACCATTCTCAAGAACAGGCAAGATGCCTGTTCCACAAAGAGTATATTTCTTGTGGGATGAGCATCCTGTCCGTCCATAAAAAGCTTATTGAGAATAGTACAACATCTGAGTTAAATTATGCTTGCCAAAACAAAAAGCGCCCTCCTTTGGAGAGAGCGCTTTTTGCGAATCAACAGCTAAATTTAGCCGTTGATGGAAGGAGCAACCATTGCTACTGGGGTGACAGCACCGGAGGCCAAGTCGAGGGGGAAGTTGTGAGCGTTGCGCTCGTGCATAACTTCCATACCCAGGTTAGCGCGGTTGATGACATCAGCCCAAGTATTGATGACGCGACCTTGAGAGTCGATAATAGATTGGTTGAAGTTGAAACCGTTGAGGTTGAAAGCCATCGTGGAAATACCTAAAGCGGTAAACCAGATACCAACAACTGGCCACGCACCTAACAAGAAGTGTAAGGAACGGCTGTTGTTAAAACTTGCGTATTGAAATATCAAACGACCGAAGTAGCCGTGGGCTGCAACGATGTTGTAGGTTTCTTCTTCTTGACCGAATTTATAACCGTAGTTTTGCGATTCAGTTTCACTTGTCTCGCGAACCAAAGAAGATGTTACCAGAGAACCGTGCATAGCGGAGAACAAAGCACCGCCGAATACGCCAGCTACTCCCAACATATGGAAGGGGTGCATCAGGATGTTGTGTTCGGCTTGGAACACGATCATGAAGTTGAATGTGCCGCTGATACCCAGGGGCATACCATCAGAAAAGCTGCCTTGCCCGATCGGGTAAATCAAGAATACGGCAGTAGCAGATGCCACAGGTGCGGAATAGGCTACGCAGATCCAAGGACGCATTCCTAAGCGGTAGCTCAGTTCCCACTGACGACCCATGTAGCAAAAAATGCCAATCAGGAAGTGGAAAATTACGAGCTGGTAAGGGCCGCCGTTGTACAACCACTCATCGAGGGAAGCTGCTTCCCAGATGGGATAAAAGTGAAGCCCGATCGCATTTGAGGAAGGAACAACAGCACCAGTAATGATGTTGTTGCCGTACATCAAGGAACCAGCAACTGGTTCGCGGATGCCGTCAATGTCCACAGGAGGAGCAGCGACGAAGGCAATGATGTAGCAGATTGTGGCGCTCAGCAAAGTAGGAATCATCAGAGTCCCGAACCAACCCACATAAATGCGGTTATCGGTGCTAGTTACCCACTCGCAGTAACGTTCCCAAACGTTGCTGCTTTCGCGACGTTGTACGGTTGTTGTCATGTTTTTATGATTGCTTAGTTAAATTTTCAACGTTCATTGTGGGATGCCCCACGCTTCTATTAGTAACACTACTAACTAAAGTTTGCCAAGACCTGAATGCTGACATTTTCAAGCTTTTACAAACATTTACAAAACCTTGATTTTTAGTAAATATTTGTAGTCATTTATCAAGTAATCTTACGGAGAAAATAGGGTTAAATATAGCAAGCACAAGAGCTGAATCTATTGTCTGTAGATTTGTTCAGCAGTTTGATTAAATTTTTGTTGTTTAGGTCGATCGCCTTTCTATTTAAATATCTCTTAATTCGGCCTTGAAGAGATTATTTTTAATATTTATTCACATATCAATAGTCCGGACAGTTTTTAGTTCGTAGTCTGGAACCGTAGATTTTCCGTTGCTAGCTCGATCGCCTTGGAGCCTTGAAACCCTTATTCTACGGTTGGCTATCAAAAACTGTCCGAAGTATTGACATATCGTCGGTGTATTTAGTAAAATAATTTTTATACAGAAAATAGTTAAGACCAGGTTTCTAGTGCGATCGGGCTACATTCTCAACAAGACTAATTAATATTAAATCCGGCTGCGCTGGAATGACAAGCGAGGAGACGGCAGTGCCGTCTCCCTACAATTGATCGCGGTAGGGACACGGCACTGCCGTCTCCTCCGTTTATATTATTCCGATACAAACGGATTTGATATAACTGGGTTTACAGACGAAAAAAAAAACAATTTCAGAAACCCTTGGCAATAGAAAAAAACCGGGTTTCTGAGGATGAGTCCGTAAATAATCCTGCGTAAAAATTAGCCTTTAACCAGGAGGCCAGTTCATGTGTCTACCGCCGAGAATGTGAAGGTGTAAATGGTCTACTGTTTGGCCCCCGTCGTTGCCACTATTAATGACGACACGATAGCCGTTGCTGAGTCCGAGTTGTTCTGCTACCCGCTTTACAGTCAGCAGCAAGTGTCCCATGAGAACATGGTCTTCCGACTCGACATCGGCTAATTTGGGGATAGGCTGTTTAGGAATAACCAGGATATGGACAGGTGCTTGCGGATGGATATCTCGGAACGCCAGGGCTAAGTCGTCCTCATAAACGATGTCTGCCGCAATCTCTTTGCGGATGATTTTGCTGAAAAGCGTTTCTGGAGTTGTCATGGGTGTTAAGAAAGTTCGGCAACGAAGCAGTGTATGGGATTTAACTGAGATGTTGTACCATTCTCAATAAGCTTTTTATGGGCGGCTTCTCCTGCCCGCTCCACCAGAAATACACTCTTTGTGGAACCTACCGGAAAGCCTGTTAAGCGAGAATAGTCCAAGATGTTAGATTTAACTGATTTAACAGATCGATTTTGAGGGAAAAAGGAGAAGCGGGAAGATGGAAGACCCAGCAGGAGACAAGGAAGAGCAGAAAAGGAAGAGGCAACGAAAAGTTTTTCTTGCCTCTTCCGATATTCATTAGTCATTTTTAATCATAATAGATTGTGAATCAAGCACAAGCAAATTAAGGATAAAAAATAATGCTTGCTAGGGTTTGGAGTGCATCGATTGTCGGAGTTGACGCGGTAAAGGTTGGTGTTGAGGCGGATGTGTCGGGAGGATTGCCGAAAATTGTGGTTGTGGGATTGCCCGATTCGGCGGTGCAAGAAGCTAAGGAAAGGGTTAGGGCGACGCTGAAAAATTCGGGATACTCTTTTCCGATGCGGAGTATTGTAATTAATTTGACTCCGGCAGATTTGCGGAAGGAAGGGCCGAGTTTCGATTTGCCGATCGCCATTGGCATTTTAGCAGCATCGGAACAAGTCAGCGCGGAACTTTTGGGAGATCATTTGTTTTTAGGGGAACTCTCCTTAGATGGGACTTTGCGGGCTGTGGCTGGGGTTTTGCCGATCGCCGCTGCTGCCCAAAAAATGGGTATTTCAGGATTGATTGTACCCGCTGGTAACGCGCAGGAAGCGGCTTTGGTACAGGGCATATCTGTTTACGGTTTTGAGAATATTTTTGCAGTTACTGATTTTTTAAACAATCCTAAAGCTTATTCGCCCGTAAAAGTAAATGGTCGAGAAGAGTTAGCAAAACGGCGGATTCCGGGTTTAGATTTAAAGGATGTTAAGGGGCAAATTCACGCGCGGCGGGCTTTGGAAATTGCGGCGGCGGGGGGACACAATTTAATTTTTGTCGGGCCGCCTGGAAGTGGTAAAACTATGTTAGCGAGACGTTTGCCTGGTATTTTGCCGCCGCTGACTTTTGAGGAGGCTTTGGATGTGACTCAAATTCATTCGGTGGCGGGGTTGTTGAAGGATAAGGGTAGCTTGGTGGGCGATCGGCCTTTTCGCAGTCCTCACCATTCGGCATCCGGCCCTTCTCTTGTCGGTGGCGGCAGTTTTCCGCGTCCCGGAGAAATTTCTTTAGCACATCGCGGCATCCTTTTTTTGGATGAATTAACTGAGTTTAAAAGAGATGTTTTGGAGTTTTTGCGGCAACCGCTGGAAGATGGCTATGTGACGATTTCTCGGACTAGACAATCGGTGATGTTTCCGGCTCAATTCACTTTAGTTGCAAGTACAAATCCTTGTGCTTGCGGTTACTATGGCGACTCAATTCAACAGTGTACTTGTTCGCCGCAAAAGAGGGAACAATATTGGGCAAAACTTTCGGGGCCTTTGATGGATCGGATCGATTTGCAAGTGGCGGTGAATCGTTTGAAACCGGAGGAGATTACGCGACAGCCGACGGGGGAGGAGTCGGAACCGGTGCGGGTGAGGGTACAGAAGGCAAGGGCGATCGCAACTAACCGTTTTAAGTCAGAAACTAGCTTGCGGTGTAATGCGGAGATGCAAAGCAGCCATATTAACCAATGGTGTCAGTTGGATGATGCTTCTCGGAATTTATTGGAGATGGCGATTCGGAAGTTGGGGCTTTCGGCTAGGGCGAGCGATCGAATTTTGAAGGTTGCGAGAACTATTGCTGATTTGTCGGGGGATGAAAGCTTGAAAACCAATCATGTGGGGGAGGCGGTGCAGTATCGGACGATCGATCGAATGCAGTAAGGTAAGGTAAGGGGGATTTGTGCGATCGTTCATGCAGATATGTAGGGGCGGTGCCCCTACAAGAATTACTCACTATATTGCCGATCGATATTTTGCTTCGGGAATGGGTTTTTCCGCAGCTTTTGCAGCTTCCAGCCATGCTGTTTTAGCCATCTGTACTTCCTGCAAAGCTGATTCTGGGGTTTCGCCAAAAGCGGAACAGTATTTTAAATCAGGAATATCGGCAATGTAGCCTTCATCTTGGTTGCTGTAAAAAATATTGATGCGATCGTCTTTCATGGTTGATCATCCTTAATTTTGAGCTATATCGTGTATTCCTGCTTCGTAAAATCCTTCCTCTTGAAGAAATTGAGTTAATTCCTTAAGTCCTTGGCGCCGCATCACTTTTCGCTGTTCTTGATAAATGATTAAATCCTTAAATCGAATCCGCCGATGGGAACCTACTTTGATATAAGGAATTGCTCCTTCATCTAGCAACTTGACGAGAAATGGTCGCGATACATTCAGGATATCAGCAGCTTGCCGTGTCGTCAGTTCGCGATTGTGAAGAATATCAAGCAAATATAGGGAAAACAAAAGATAAGCATTAAGTAGAACAGCAAGTTTAGCCATATTAAAAAGTGAATTAATCCTATTCCTCGTATAAACCAGCTTCCTCAGTCATGTCAAGAAACACAAACGCATCTCATCTTGCTATTAATGGTTTTGTCTGACTCAGAAGTTCATTAGCCTTCTCTTTCAACTTATCCACCTGTAATTTATCATTACCTACTGAAAATGATTCAAGTGCTTGCTTTAATTCTTTCAGTGTTTCTAAAGGTAAAGCTTGAGCTTTTAGTGATTGCTCCAAATCCTTCCTATAATCACCTAGAAGAGAGTCTAGAGCCTCAAAGTACCTTTTAATTTGTTGATCCAATGATTGCTCAATCAATCGGTTAGATTGTTCTTGAATTTCTTCGACTTTATTGTCAAAGAATTTAACTATTTCACCCTTGAAAAGGATTAGATTAACTATATATATTTGTTTATATACAAGTTTGTCTAAGTCCACACGGAACCAACCAAAAAAGGCGCTAACTCCACCATAAATTGTGCTGAGTATTGGACTGTTAGCTACCATTGCCACTAAGCCAGCAGCAAACTGCACAAACAAATTACCAAATGCTCCTTCTAACAATGCTGCGAGTAAATCAGATAACCCATATCCTATGAATTCAAGATCGGGGGTATTCACTTCTATGGAAATATCAACTAGCTTGAGTATATCTGGCTTAAAAATAACATCAAAATCTCTTTTTTACCGATTTTGAGCGCGTTCAATAATAGGCTTATTTTTATTATATAGTAACTCGGATAATTTTTGAATCCTGCCTTCAGTCTGTTTATCCGTCTCTTTACAAGCGACATCCAATTGACGTTCAATAATTTGCTTCGCCGAAGCTGCTATTTGCTCAGCGAATAGCTTGGCATCTTGCTTACTATCAAATTCAAATTCATCCTTATCTCTATTAAAAAAGTTGGATATGTTGTCCCGCAAATTGGAAAATACTTTTATAGCAGAATCTAAAACATATTTTTTCAATAGTTTATCAAGTTCGTTTTTTACGTCTTTTTTGAGGTTTTCTAGGTTGGCGTTTACGGTTTCCTTTATTTGCTTTTTTGTTTGGGCAACCTTTTTATCTAGATTCGGACGGCAATCAGCTAGACTAGAAAGCTCTTTGGTAAGATCGTCAATTGCTTGCTGGAGCTTTTCAGCATTACTATTAATGTAAGTCAGGTCATTTTTTGCATTATTACATAAATCATTTAGATGAGTAAGACAACGATTCAATGCAAACTCCATGCAGCGGGGGGCAACTTGTCGCAAAATTACATTAATTGCTTCTTCGAGAAAAGATTCAAACTTTGATCCTTCCCAAAGTTTTACCGCTTTCTTTTGTAATTTCTCTACAGTTGCATCCTTCAGTTCATCCTCCCAATCAACAGTCCATACTTCTCTAGCTAATGCTTCGGCAGCTTCATGATCTTTAATATCTTGATTACTGAGAGATGATTGACGGAGAAAATCCTTAGCGCAGAATGCTTGCCTAGCAGAAACTTCAAATACGCGGTCTGTGTCGCCCAGTTCGAGGTTATTAGCAACAAATTGTTTTACCATTTCGGTATCTATGTCACCTCGACGACGCTCATCGATTTTATTAACTAAAATATATAAATTTTCTTGAGTGCTTGTTCTGATAACTTTTTGAACTTCTGCTTTAATTTTTTCGGCTGCTTCAGCCCTCAATTCAGTGAAATTCAGGACAAGTAGCACAAGTTGGCTACGCTTAAGTTGCTTGGAAACTACAATTTCTAGTTTTTCACTGACTCCGGCTTCGCTTGGCCCAGGCGTATCAACGATTACAAGATTACCTAGCTTCTCTAGTTGTTGATTTTGCTGTGTTCTGAAAAAAGGAGTTTCGATAGATGGAATGTCATTGTCATTGAGCAACTGGAGAGGATCTTGATCTTGGGATACTGCCAGAATGTTGCAAAGACGGATAATATGATTCAACTCTGTCAGGATCTTGTTAATATTCTTACTGCCATAGACTTCTTCTGAAATTCCAAAATCTGTATCACTGTTGCGGATTTCTTGGAGTAAACTTGCTAAATGCGGATATTCACCAGTATGTTTAAGAACTTCTTCCATCCCTTGCTGCTCAATTTTCAGCCTGATAGCATCCAATGCTTTCTTAAATGCTTGACAAATTAGACATCTCCAAAATAGTAACATTATGTGGTAAAAGAACATAAGAGACTT